>Ga0209000_1000044_pt1 | contig 189815 bp, 177 predicted proteins | sample RifGroD2_FD_183998 | JGI IMG/M metagenome (GOLD analysis project Ga0209000, IMG submission 183998) | Groundwater microbial communities from Rifle, Colorado, USA - Groundwater D2 (SPAdes) (version 2) | ecosystem: Environmental > Aquatic > Deep subsurface > Groundwater | place: Rifle, Colorado...
TCATGTGCTGCCCCTCGACTTGCATGTGTTAGGCCTATCGCTAGCGTTCATCCTGAGCCAGGATCAAACTCTTCATTGTAAATTTGTTTTTTTTATTTCCTTGAAACTACCTTGTGGCCACCTCTAACGAGGTTAATCACCTTTCTTGATCAACAATTCAAAAAAAACATCCATACAAAAGAAGCAGTCCTTGAAGATCCTTCAAAATTAACTCCCGGATTCACGATTTATTTTTTTAAACTTTATTTATTGAACGGGTACCAATTTGTTCTGAAAATTTCTTTTACAGAACCCTTGTATACTCTGCTTTGTCTTTAAACGTATATGTAAGTATTCTAAAGATCTCTTTCGGCTTCCTTCCGTTTCCCTGAGGGGTTCCTTCCAAAAGCGGGTGCAAAGATAGGGTTTGTTTTTTTACTGTGCAAGCTATTCTGCAAAAAAAATCGTTGTTTTTTTCAACTTTTTTTCTCCTATTATCGCAAAGTAAAGACTCCCAGACAACTAAGATCTGAAGAAAAAATCATATTTTTTTATCCGAATTTGAAAAATCATTTGAAAAACCATTTTTCCTTGCCTTTGACTCCAATCGTAGCGGGGTTGTCAGATACAATAAACAACCGAAATAAACGGTCTATTTAAATCTGTCGAATTATATTTTATGCGTATCTTCGCAGAGAAATTAAAAAAAGGCTGTTTATTTAGCCAATCGATATACATCATATAAAGAGAGAAGAATTGATGAAGGGTATCATCTATATTTTAAAGCGTTTTTTGCCTCCTTACCAGAAATATCTGTTTCTTACATTTACTTTCAACATCCTGACGGCAGTACTCAACGTATTTTCACTCGCTACCATCATTCCCATCCTGCAGGTGCTGTTTAAGGTAAATACGGCAACCTATTCATTCATTCCATGGCGTAATACCGATTATTCGCTGATAGACACTGCATTGAATAATGTGAACTGGTATGTTACCCAGCTGATTGATATATATGGGAGCAGCTTTGCCTTGATGATGCTTGCAGTAGTGCTTGTGGCAATGACCTTATTAAAAACCGGAACCGCTTATTTTGGTTCATACTTCATCATCCCCATCAGAACCGGTGTGGTAAAAGATATCCGCAACCAAATAAACGACAAGATTCTCACCCTGCCCATCGGTTTTTTTACTGAGGAGCGGAAAGGAGATATTCTGGCAAGGATATCGGGCGATGTGAATGAGGGGGAGAACTCGGTGATGAGTTCTCTGGATATGCTTTTCAAAAATCCGATTCTCATTCTCATTTATCTGGTCACGATGACCATCCTGAGCTGGCAGCTTACGTTGTTTGTATTGGTCGTTCTCCCTGTGATGGGTTTTGTTATGGGAAGAGTGGGACGCTCGTTGAAAAGAAGCTCTTTCGAGGCCCAGAATAAGTGGGGTGAACTGATGTCACAGGTTGAGGAGACATTGAGCGGTCTTCGGATCATCAAGGCATTTAACGCGGAAAGCAAAATATCTGAACGGTTTCAAGCCGGCAGCAACACGTTCCGGAGGATGTCGAACCGCATTGCCCGCAGACAGCAGCTTGCTCACCCCATGAGTGAGTTCCTGGGAACCCTCACAATCGCCATCGTGCTCTGGTTTGGAGGTTCTTTGATTCTGGACGGAAACGGCGTGATTGACGCAGCCACTTTTATTTACTACTTGACAATATTCTACAGCATCATTAACCCGGCCAAGGAATTATCCAAATCGGCCTATGCGGTACAACGGGGACTGGCTTCGATGGAACGAATAGACAAGATTCTGGAGGCTGAAAACCCCATATCGGAACCGGCACAGCCATCACCGATGATTTTCCGCGAGCACATTCAATACAAAGATGTGTGGTTTAAATACCAATCCGACTGGGTACTCCGGGATGTACAACTGACCATTGAGAAAGGGAAAACCATCGCTTTTGTCGGTCAGTCGGGTTCCGGTAAATCCACCCTTGCCGATCTCCTCCCCCGTTTTTACGACATCCAGCAAGGCGGCATTTTTATCGATGGCATCAACATCAAAGAGGTGAAGTTACGGGATTTGAGATCACTGATCGGTTATGTGAATCAGGAAGCCATCCTGTTCAACGATACCTTTTACAACAACATTGCTTTTGGTGTTACCCGGGCCACCGAAAGTCAGGTAGTGGAAGCGGCAAAGATTGCCAATGCGCACGATTTTATCATGGCAACCGAAAAAGGATATCACACCAATATCGGCGACAGGGGAGGAAAGCTCTCAGGCGGTCAACGACAGCGTATCAGCATTGCCCGTGCCATCCTGAAGAACCCGGAGATTCTGATCCTGGATGAAGCCACGTCCGCGCTCGATACCGACTCTGAGCAACTTGTGCAGGAGGCTTTGGACAACCTGGTGAAAAGCCGTACCACCATTGTGATCGCACATCGGCTATCCACGATAAAGAACGCGGATGAAATATATGTGATGAAGGACGGACACATTGTTGAGCGGGGACAACACGCATTTTTATATGCGCAGGGAGGGTATTACACAAAATTGTGCGACATGCAGGGAAACCTGAAGTAATGGAAATCGCTTCTATTGTCTGGGTTGTGACACGATAACTACCTCTTTCGGTGTGTTATTCAACACGCTGTCAATCGCTTCAAAAGGTGAATTGATACTCCGGAATTCAGGTACCATTCTTTTCATTGCCTTCACCGTACGCATATCATCATAATCGTATGAAAGGAATGGTACCCCATTGACGTTGTGGTTTACCTCCTCATACTCATATTCACGCACATCGGCAATCATAATCTTCTCATGATAGGTAGGTTTGGTGTGTTCCGCCTTATTCAGCAACTCTTCATAGAGTTTCTCACCATGCCGTAGCCCGGTAAATTCAATTCTGATGTCCTTGGATCCTGATAGACGAATCATCCGCTTGGCCAGATCCAGTATTTTCACCGGCTTGCCCATGTCAAAAATGTAAATTTCCCCGTTCTTACCCATCGAACCAGCCTCCAGCACCAGCTGGCATGCTTCGGGAATGGTCATAAAATAACGGATGATTTCAGGATGTGTCACAGTCACCGGCCCACCATGTTTGATCTGTTCCCTGAACAGGGGAATGACTGAACCATTCGATCCCAATACGTTTCCAAAACGGGTTGTGATAAACTGGGTAGAAGTCTGACCGCTCTTTTCGATGTGTTTAGCCAAAGCCTGCACATAGATCTCGCAGATACGCTTGGAACAGCCCATGACATTCGATGGGTTTACGGCTTTGTCAGTGGAGATCATCACGAATTTGTCAGCATTGTACTTCACGGCCAGATCTGCCACAATCTTGGCTCCTAAAATGTTGGTCTGAATCGATTCCGACACGTTATCCTCCATCATGGGGACATGCTTGTAGGCTGCGGCATGAAAAATATATTGGGGCTTCGTTTCTGAAAAGATCTTCTCCATGCGGGATTTATTGCTGATATCGGCTACCACAATCTCGGTGCGCAACTCTCTCCATTTCTCCTGCAACTCAAGCCTCATATCATGCAGTGGCGTTTCAGCCTGATCGATCAGGATGATGCTATAAGGGTTGAACGATGCCACTTGTCTGACGATCTCACTCCCAATGGATCCGGCTGCACCGGTGACCAGCACCCGCCGGCCCTCTATGTTTGAAGCGATCTCCCTCATATTAATATGAATGGGATCGCGAGGCAACAAATCTTCTATTTGTACATCTTTCAGCTGCTCCCTGCTCGTGAGTGTACCATTCCATTCGTTGATCGGAACGGTGGTTAACAGCGCAATATTATTATCCACAAAATTTGCCAGTAGATTGGAGTTCTTAATCTCTTCCATCTTCTGCGGTGAGACGATGATGGTCTTCACATCCTTGCTCACCAGCGTCCTGAAAAGTTGCTGGTTATTTGCGTGGATGGTAACCCCCATTAAGTTCTTACCAATCATGTGATTCTCGTCAGAGATAAAACCCAAGACGCGATAATTAAATTCATTGCTTCCTTTCAACGCCTTTGCCACACTAACACCGGCCTGCTTGGTTCCGTAAATAAACACATTCACCGGTTTGACCGTACTCCCCGTGATTTCTTCATAAACCTCCTTCACCAGAATCCGGGAAAAAGTCATCAAAAAGATGTTCAACATGAATATGGCAATAAATGTCACGTTGGAAAGATTGAATTCGGGATCTAATCTCCTCAACACCAGCACAACCATAAAGGTGAGGGCATAACCCAAGCCAAGGGCATAAACGATCCGCAGCAAATCGGGAAATGAAGAGAAACGCAGAATACCACTGAATGTGCGGAATGAAATAAATGTGATGGTATTAAAAAGAATCAGTATCAAACAGATTGTAAGACCATCTGTTTTTACATCCGGGGTAAGACCGATCAGTCCGTATCTCACAAAATACATGGAGAGACACGAAAACATAATCATAAGAAGATCAATTATCAGGATTGTAAAACGCGAAAGTACCCTGTTTGACAAAAAGTTCTGAATCAAATCACTCATAAAAAAGAAACTTATATTTTTAATCCAATCTATGATAAACTGAAGAATAAACAATTCTCAGTTCATAATGTTGTATTTAACCAACGATTGTTCGCCCTTCAGTCCCTGTATTCCTCATTTATTACTGCATCATGGGACGCTTCTCCCTTTTCTATTAATTCAACTCCTCTTTTAATCAGGGGGTCTTCCTTGTAGTATGCCGCCCAAAACGCTTCCTCACCAAAAAAGTTACGCACAATGTATGCATACATCGTATTTTCCAGTAATTCTCCGGACTCCTGAATGTAGTATGGCCTTCTCCTGATGCCGTTATTGTCGGCAAAGCTTGCAAGATTTAATAAGAGGGGTTGCTGCCGCAGATATTTATACAACTCCTGCCAGGTTATAAAACTACCTAACCGTTCCCTGTACATATCTGAATAGATCATGGAATAACGCTCATCCAGCCGATTATTTACCACGGCATTATAATATGAATTTATTCCGGTGGTGTCTCGTGCGACGAAAATATCAGGCATAATGCCGTCTCCACCATAAACCGTTCTGCCCCCCAAAGTTTTATAGGGAGTCAGATGATTATTCGATGCTGTATCCACATTAATATAATCACCTTCCAGAAAACGGTTGATGGCATCCATCTCATATTCATCATACTTCCCTTTTTCATAACCCCGCTGAATGGATCTTCCCGATGCTGTATAATACCGGGCCACGGTGAGTCTCACCGCCGATCCATCTGGAAAATTCCGTTGACTTTGTACCAATCCCTTACCAAAGGTACGCCTGCCTATCACCAACCCTCTGTCGTGATCCTGAATAGCACCGGCAAATATTTCACTGGCAGAGGCACTGAGCTCATCTACGAGAATAATGACGTCGTCTTCCTTGCAGGTACCCGAACCGTTCGCATAATTGTCAATACGCGGGAAACTGCGTCCTTCAGCATATACAATAAGATCTCCCTTATGTAGAAATTCGTTTACCATGGCGACCACAATGTCAAGTGATCCGCCGGTATTACCCCGTAGATCGATCAAAAAAGAGCCGGCACCCTGGTTTTTTAACTTGGAAATGGCTGATATAAATTCACTGAAGGTATTGAAGCCAAAATTTCTCCCAAGTTTAATAAAGCCTATTTTGTCTGTCAGCATGTAGGCAGCATTCACACTGCTCATGGGAATGTCGCCACGGGTGACGGTGATTTCAACTAAGTGACCCTCATTCGCTCGCCTGATACCCAGCTTTACTTCAGATCCTTTTTCACCACGCAACCTTTTCAGTACTTCTTCATTGTTGATTCTTATCCCTGCCACCGCCGTATCATTTACCATCACAATTCTGTCCCAGGACTTAATGCCGGCTGCTTCCGACGGTCCGCCCGGAACAATACTTGTCACCACAATGGTATCCCTTAACACGTAAAAGCTGACACCGATACCGGAAAAATGGCCCTCCAGGTCTTCGTTTACCCGTTTCATATCGGCTGCAGAGAAATACTCCGAGTGTGGATCCAGCTGCTGGATGATATTGGGCAAAGCATCCTCCACAAGCTGACGCATATTGACCGTATCGACGTAAGACTCCCGGACATAGTTCAATACGGCATCAATCTTCCCGGACCCCTGTGAAGTCCCCGAGCTGCCGAACTGGCCGTACTTGCTTCCGATAAATATACCCAAAGCAATCCCGATACCGATCCATAAGGGGAGCCATGTCCTTACTTTCTTTTCTGAATCCATCAATTTCCTTTCTTTATTTATGCAATCTCCACAGCAACCATTTCAATATTTGCTCTTCGTAATAATTCAATGCCGTCACTCAAACGATAAGCATCCGAATAAACCACGCGTTTAATGCCTGCCTGAATGATCAATTTGGCACATTCAATGCAGGGTGATGAAGTCACGTAAAGCGTAGCGCCTTCACTGCTGTTATTGGAACGGGCCACTTTGGTGATCGCATTTGCCTCAGCATGCAGTACGTAAGGTTTTGTTACGTCGTTCTCATCCTCGCAGATATTTTCGAACCCCGACGGAGTTCCATTGTATCCGTCGGAAATGATCATTTTGTCCTTCACCAGGAGTGCGCCGACTTTCCTGCGTTTACAATAGGAGTTCTCGGCCCAGATAAAGGCCATGCGCATATATCGTCTATCAAGTAACTCCTGCTTGTTATCGTTTTGATTCATATAATTTATTAAACAGCTTTGAGGCTCATATCGAGACTTTTCACAGAATGTGTGATTGCACCCACGGAGATGTAATCCACACCTGTTTCAGCGTATCTACGGATTGTTTCAAACGTAATCCCGCCGGAGGATTCAAGTTCCACGCGGCCGCCGACGATCTGCACTGCCTCACGTGTTAGTTCGGGCGTGAAATTATCAAGCATAATCCGGTCTGCTCCACCTACTCGTAAAACCTCATCAAGTTCCTGCAGATTCCGCACTTCGATCTCTATTTTAAGTGATTTATTTTTTTCCTTCAGGTACGTTTGCGCACGATGGATGGCATTCTCTATTCCTCCGGCAAAATCGACATGATTGTCTTTCAACAGGATCATATCAAAAAGACCAATTCGGTGATTCTCGCCACCCCCAATTTTTACCGCCTGCTTTTCCAACATACGCATTCCTGGCGTGGTCTTTCGCGTATCAAGGATCCTGGTTGGGGTTCCTTCGAGCTGCTTCACATATTTGCGTGTCATGGTGGCTATGCCGCTCATTCGCTGCATTACATTGAGTACCAGTCGCTCTGTTTGAAGCAACGATTGTATTTTACCCGACACAACAAAAGCGATATCTCCCGGTTGAACAGGAGTACCGTCATTTAAAAATACTTCTATTTCCAGGTTATTGTCAAATTTATGGAATATGGTTTTGGCAACTTCCACCCCGGCAAGAATTCCTTCTTCCTTGATGATCAATCTGGATTGTCCGGTTTCTTCTGCCGGGATACTGCATAAGGTGGTGTGATCACCGTCCCCGATATCTTCGGCGAAGGCGAGTTCAATCAGGTTATTAATTAATTTATCTACGTCCATCATTTCAATAAAACCGACCCATAGTAAACACCCACGGGTCGATATTGTTATAATTTTACAAAAAAACTCTTACAAAAGTAAGAAATAAACAGTTATATTTGTTGTTGGATAGGGTTTTTTTAAACTCATTTGGGTAAATTTCCCGCCTTTACGGGGCGAGAGGCAACAACTGCCTTTTGTGCATCACAAAAAAATTACATGAAAGGATGAAAATCATTTTGCTATCTGTGGGGAAAACAGATAATAAACAGTTCGCACAGCTGGTGGATGAATACCGGAAAAGAGTGAACTATTACATTCCTTTCGAAACCCAGATCGTTCCGGATATCAAAAACAGAAAAACCATTTCGGAAAAAGAGCAAAAAACACTGGAGGGCAATTTACTTCTCAAGTCGCTGATGCCGACCGATTATGTTGTATTGCTTGATGATAAGGGAAAACAATTCAGTTCCGTTGAGTTCGCCGGGTATCTGGAAAGAAAAAGCCACACCGTTCCCAAAAGGCTGATATTTATGATTGGTGGCCCTTATGGATTTTCACAGGAAATTTATGATGCCGCAAATGAAAAAATATCACTTTCAAAAATGACCTACACCCATCAGATGGTGCGATTGATTTTCGCCGAACAACTATATCGTGCAATGACAATTTTACACAATGAACCATACCATCATGAATAAGACTCTTTTTATAACGATCGTCATGCTTGCAGTTGCCTCCGTTCTAAACGCTGGGGATATTACAGGTAGCTGGGAGGGGATATTGCGGGTACAGCAAAGTCATTTACGCATCGTCTTCCATATCCAGGGAACCGATTCAACACTCACAAGCACCATGGACAGTCCCGATCAGGGAGCTTTCGGGTTGCCAACCACAAGAAGTTCATTTCGGGATAACAAGGTGGAGATTGTGGCCACCGGCCTGGGAATTTTTTACCAGGGTACCCTGCTGGGAGACTCCATCGCCGGCACCTTCAACCAGGGAGGTATTCCCTTTCCTTTGGTATTGAAGCGCTCGGAGAAACCAGTGTTAGACCGGCCGCAGACACCCGTAGAACCACTTCCTTATATTTCGGAGGAGGTGATCATCCCATACCCCGACGACAGCATTTCTCTTTCCGGTACACTTACTTTACCCGACAGCACGGGCACTTTTCCCGCTATCCTGCTCATTGCCGGCAGCGGGCCGAATGATCGCGACGAAACACTCTTCGGACATAAACCATTTCTTGTCATCTCCGATCATCTTACCCGGAATGGTTTTGCGGTACTGCGCTACGACAAAAGGGGCGTAGGTAAATCTACCGGCGATTTCGACAAAGCCACCCTCCGTGATTTTGCAGATGATGCCATCATGGCAGTAGACTATTTGAAGCAGCGAAAGGAGGTAAACGGTGAAAAGATCGGTCTTCTCGGACATAGCGAAGGAGGTATTGTAGCCCCCATGGTGGCATCGGAAGAGACCGCAGTCCACATGATGGTACTGATGGCTGCACCCGGAACGACCGGCATTGAGATCGTCCTGGACCAGAATGAAATATCCATGCAACAACAAGCAATGGAACCGGAGACCATCGAGAAATTGCAGATGCTCAATCGCGAAATGTTTGAAAGCCTTCTGACCTGGGATGGGTCAGAAAATCATCGAACAGCATTGCGCGATAGGTTACTGCATCTCTGGGAACAGCTGCCGCTCTTACAGACCGTGAAAATGAATAAGGACTCATATTTGCGGAGTCAGTTCAATGCGATGATTAAGCCGGGTTATCGCAGCTTCCTGGCCGTGAACCCGACAAAAAATCTGGAAAAAGTTAGGTGTGCCGTATTGGCAATCAACGGAGAGAACGATCTGCAGGTAGCGGCGGAGAAAAATCTTGCCGCCATCGGAAAAGCATTGGAAAGAGGCGGAAATCAACATTTTGAAATAAAAAAGTATCCCTTATTAAACCATCTTTTTCAGGAAAGTGTGACAGGTAGGGTGGATGAATATGGCAAAATCAGTCAGACAATCTCTCCGGAAGTACTTTCCGATATCACAAACTGGCTTAAAAGAGAGGCCGAAGATAAATAAACATACATACAATGGCAAAAAGAAAAACAATCCTAACGGTTCTATGGGTAATCATTGGAGCCATTGCGGCAGCATCCGTTGCCGCCCTGATTCTGTTTCCTCAGTGGAAAGGCATTTTTTTAGCGGGTATGGGAGGCTTTCTCATCCTGAATATATTGCTATCGATGTTTTTCATCAAGAAAAACTTCAAAAACTAATTTTCGCACCCAAACTCAAATCGCAGCAAGTCGAGCATCTCTGACTTTGAGGTTTCATTGACCTCTTGCTGCAACTCAACACGGTGCAACACCTCTGTAGCATGTTCCTCCGACAACCTGCCCAGATACTTCAACGCGTTCAGTGCCGATTGTCGCAACAGCAGGGATTCGCACTTTAAATCTTCCACTGCACAATGCAACAATAACGGGTTGGATACACGGGCAGCAACTTCGGAACGGATAATGCAGAGCCTGGCGAAAAGCCAGTAACCGGTCGTGCGCAACATCTCATCTTCACCCTTGACCCATCTGTCGACCAATTGATCGGCAAAAGCAACTCCCTGAAAAAGATTTCTACATGCCTGCTCCCGAATCTCCTGGTTGCCGATTCCGGCACCCCACCTCTCCGCCGTCTCTATTGACATGCCATCGGCGGGATAGAGCATGGTTGCCAGGATCTTCAGTTCCCGCACATTCTCTTTCCAAAGAATTTCTGCCAGCGTTTTATCCTGTCTGTATTTTTGGGAAATTTCCTTGAGTCGGGGTATCGTCACACCAAAATTCATCCGGTAATCCATCCCTTTTGCCCGCATGCTGGCAGCAATCACGCCATCCATTGATAGCCGCAGGTCGGTGCGTATCTGCCGCAAAATAGTATCCGTAGATTCTTCTTCCACTCTTTTTTGGTCGCAAATTTACGCTATTCGGGCTGAATAAACTTATTTTTAGCCTATTTTTCGTTATATTTGTCCCATTAAACAAAAACTCTTGCGATGAGACTCTTATTGATCAGTAATTCCACCAATCCGGGAGAAGGTTATCTGGAATATCCCCAACATTATATCAGGGATTTTCTGGGAGAAAAAGCAAAGAATGCCATTTTCATACCCTATGCTGCCATCACATTCACCTATGAAGCATATGAAGAAAAAGTAAACGCACGTTTTGCGGAGATGGGGCATCATGTTACCAGCATCCACCGTTTTATCAACCCTGTGGAAGCCATCGAAAATGCCGATGCCATTGTGGTGGGAGGCGGCAACACCTGGCAACTGGTGAAAATGCTCCAGGAAAAAGGATTGATGAAGGTCATCCGCAAAAAGGTTAAAAAAGGAACTCCTTATATCGGGTGGAGTGCAGGCTCCAACATTGCCTGCCCCACACTGAGGACGACAAATGACATGCCCATTGTGCAACCGGAAAAATTCAAGACACTGAAACTGGTGCCCTTCCAGATAAATCCGCACTATCTCGACGACAATCCCGCAAATCACGGCGGTGAAACACGGGAGGCGCGTATACAGGAGTTTATAGAGGTAAACAGAGAGCTGTTTGTAGTCGGCTTGCGCGAAGGCACCATGCTACTGCTCGAAGGAAAGGAACTGGTCCTGATGGGGAATCGCAAAGCCCGCATCTTCCGATATGGACAGGAACCCATGGAATTGTCAAACGAAGATGATTTCAGTTTTCTGTTGCATTAATTACATTATTTTCAAATTACTAACACAGCTTTTTTATATCGATGAGTTCACACCAATCATCTATACAGCCGTCTGTATCTGTATTCCACAGGATTATTCACGACACTAGATCTTTAGGAGTCCTCCTGATTTTATGCACAGTCGTATCGCTCCTACTGACCAACATGGAAGCGACAGGGGCACGTTACGTTAATTTTTGGGAAACGGTAATCCCCGGATTTCATCAGTTGCATCTGCCTCACACCATTGTGCACTTTATCAATGATGCCTTGATGTCGTTATTCTTTTTTTATGTGGCCATCGACATCAAGCGGGAAGCCACATCGGGAGAACTCTCTTCCCCGCGTAGGATGATGTTCCCAGCTGTTTCTGCGCTTTTCGGCGTAGCCGTACCTGCCTTGATTTTCATCCTTTTCACAGTGGGTACTGTTGGTTCACGCGGCTGGGCCATTCCTTCAGCTACAGACATTGCCTTTACGCTGGGAATCATCAGCTTGCTGGGCAAAGCAGTCCCTCACTCCATGAAAGTTTTTTTAACGGCACTGGCCATCATCGACGACCTGTGTGCCATTCTCATCATTGCCCTCTTTTACGGATCAGCCTTGCATATTGTCTGGCTCGTGGCTGTTGCCCTGCTGGGTGTTGTAATTTTTATAGTGAACCGCCACTTGCAAAATAAAATGGGTACCTTTCTCATGATTCTGCTGGGACTTGGCATGTGGTACAGCATGTACAGGTCGGGAATTCACGCCTCTTTTGCCGGTGTGATTCTTGCTTTTTTACTTCCCACACAAAAACTGGGTACCTTTGAGCGGAAACTCACCTTTCCGGTCAATTTCATCGTAATACCTATTTTTGCATTGGCAAATACGAGTATTGTCGTTTCTTCGGCAGCCATTACCGGTCTCAGCTCTCCATTGTCTATCGGCATCATTCTGGGACTTTTTGTCGGCAAACCACTTGGTATAACCATTGCCGTCTACCTGATGACCAAATTCAGGCTTGTCAGACTGGGTGAGAGCGTAAACTTGCTTCAGTTCATCGGTGTAGGTATCCTGGCGGGCATTGGTTTCACCATGTCCATCTTTGTATCGATACTCGCTTTCCCGGACGATGAAATATTGCGCGACATTGCCAAGCTCTCCGTATTGATTGCTTCAACCCTGGCCATGATCGTGGGATATCTCTGGTTGAAAGTAATCTCAAAGGTGAAAGAAAAAAATAATCCCGATAGTTGAATACTACCGGGATTAGAAGTTACTTGTACTCGGAGCGGGACTTGAACCCGCACAACCGTTATGGTCACAAGATTTTAAGTCTTGCGTGTCTACCATTCCACCATCCGAGCGAACCTCGAGCGGAAGACGGGACTCGAACCCGCGACCCCGACCTTGGCAAGGTCGTGCTCTACCAACTGAGCTACTTCCGCAATATAACACCTTTTACACACCACTGTGTGTACTTTTATTTTCCACCTTGCCAAGGTCATTTCCATTTCCTTTTTGGGGCAAGGTCGTGCTCTACCAACTGAGTTACTTCCGCAGAAAAGAGAGGGCTATTTCTGCAATATAATACCTCTCCCGTTTTTTGCGACTGCAAATGTAAAAATGTTTCTCCGCTTTTCAAAGGAATTCGGATTAATTTTGCGAAATGACTGCATTTTCCCTGTGGAATAATGCAAACCGACGACAAGACGCTTAGTTGCTGATTCGGTAGGTATCCTGATAAAGCGGGATGACCCGGTAACTTTGCAACGACTGGGATGCGGGGCCCTCCACCACGTTGCCCCGACCATACATGGTCACAAAAACGGAACCGCACGAGGGACATTCCGCCTTTCCATTACCGCCATGAACCACTCTGATGCTTTTGTTGTCCTCATAGGGACAGCAAAGATCGTAGGCATACAGCGCATTCCCGGTCATATCGGCAACCACCAGCAGGCCGGCATAACCAAAGCGGTCCGTATCGCGCCGACGTTCAGCATCGGTAAAAACCTTAAACGACATTGGATTTCGTAATTCCACATCGTAACTGGTTAGCTGCACTTCAAAATTCACCGGAGCGAAAGGAATGGTAAACCTTTCGGTTTCATCCAAACAGGCAGTGCAAAGAAGCAGGAGCAACAAAAGGACTATAACAGGTCGTCTCATCCGAAAAAAATAAAACAGAGATTACAATACTGGACACTACAACATAGCTCCGTCGAGAATATGATCGATCCGAGCCAGTTCTTCCTGTGTGAACGTGAGATGCTGCAGGGCCTTCAGACTGTCGTCCAACTGGCCGTTATTGCGTGCACCTACAATCAGTGAGGTTACTCTCTCATCTCTCAGCGCCCAGGCCAATGCCATCCCCGCCATTGTTTGTCCCCGCTCTCCGGCAAGGATATGAAGCTTTCTCACTTTTTCCACAAGTGGCACGGTAACCTGTTCCTCCCGCAGGAATCCCTCAGCCTCCGCAGCTCTGGAAGAAGCAGGAATACCATTGAGATACTTGTCGGTAAGCACACCCTGCGCCAAAGGCGAAAAGGCGATAAATCCCGATCCCTGTCCGGCGGTAATATCCAGGATCTCTTCTTCGGGCTTGCGATTAAACATGCTGTACTTATCCTGAAAGATCAGACAGGGAACATCCCGCTCTTTCAGGTAATTCATCGCAATGCGGGCCTGTAAAGGAGGATATTTAGAAATCCCGATATAAAGTGCCTTGCCCTGGCGAACAATATCCACCAGAGCCTGCATGGTCTCTTCAACCGGAGTATTCGGATCATACCGATGGGTATAGAAGATGTCAAAATATTCAAGTCCCGTACGCCTCAGGCTCTGATTGACGCTGGCCATCAGATATTTCCTTGATGAGCCGTCGCCATAAGGACCGTCCCACATCAGATGGCCTGCTTTAGAGGAAATAATCATCTCGTCGCGATGAGAGGCCAGATTCTCTTTCAGGATTTTACCGAAATTGATCTCGGCCGATCCGGGAGGGGGTCCGTAATTGTTCGCCAAATCAAAATGAGTCACGCCCTTCTCAAAAGCATGAAGAATCATCTCCCGGGCTGTTTCGTAGTCGTTGATAAACCCAAAATTATGCCACAAGCCCAACGATATCCTGGGTAATTGTAATCCGCTTTTACCGCAATAAGCATACTTCATAGTGTTTGTATTAAAAGGTGAAATATATCAATGCATTTTCTTTTCCAGATCCGAATCTGAAATCAGACTGATAATCTTTTGCCCATCAGGCGTATAGGCAGGCGTTTTGGTTGCAAAAAGCTGACTGACGGTAAGCAACATCTCTTCCGATGTCAGTATTCTCCCGTAGGGAATAGCTATCATACCGGCAAAAGAGAGTGCCATGGCTTCCTGTATTTCTGACTTCACATCACTTTCTGCTTCCATGCTTTTCCCAATAATTGTACGTATCAAAAGAGATGCATCCACATTGTCAATTTCAGAAGGAACACCTTGAACAGCAAAGGTATAATTTCCCAGCGGGCTCAATTCAAAGCCCAATGCCTCCAGATCGTCCATCAGGGAAGGCAGTGTGGCTGCTTCTGCTGCCGACAACTCCAGTATTTCGGGAAATAATACCCGCTGCGTCACACCTTTTCTATCTCTTATTTGTTCCAGATACTTATCAAAAAGAATACGTATATGCGCCTTGTGCTGATCGATGATCATCAGACCCGACTTGACGGAAGTAAGAATATATTTTTGTTTATACTGATAGTGCTCGGGATAAAGTTCCGTTTCCGGATGATCCTGATTTGTTCCGGCAGTTGTAAAAAAGCTCCCCTGTCCGTCGCCCTCCACTTCGGGAAATGGTTGCTTCTCCTTTTCAAACCCCTGGTAAAGCTGTTCCCATCCAAATGCGGGCAGTGAAGAAGATTGTCTCTCCGGACGGGGATTATGAAAAGGATTGTAACCCGAATTGATATTTACCCGCGGCATGGGTGTATGACGCGAAGGATCATAAATGGGTATCTCCGGTGCATCCTCGGTATCGAAATCGATGCTGGGAATGGCGTTAAACTTACCCAACGACTCTTTTATAGTGACCATCAGAATCTGCCAGAGTGCCTGTTCATGCTCAAACTTCACTTCTGTCTTTGTGGGATGGATATTGACATCGATTGTAGCGGGATCGGTCTGAAGGTAGATATAATATCCCGGCTTTTCATTCGAGGCAATCAACGGTTCAAAAGCAGTCATCACCGCCCTGTGAAAGTATGGATGACGTATAAAACGGTTATTCACGAAAAAAAATTGGTTGACTCTCCCTTTTTTGGCAAACTCAGGACGTGTCACATATCCGTGAATCTTACCGAGCGTGGTTGTTTCTTCTATTTCGAGGAGCTGGTGCGTGGCACCCTTTCCTTCCAATTGCACGATACGTTGCTTTAAGCCCGTTACCGGCAGATGAAGCGTTTCAAGATCATTCTCGATAAGGGTAAACTCAATGTGCGGATTCACCAGCACAATGCGTTCAATTTCTGAAAATATATTGCGTCTTTCGGTTTCGTTCGACTTCAGGAATTTTCGCCGTGCAGGAACATTGAAAAAGATATTCTTCACCGCAATGGAGGTCCCGGTAGCGCAGGAAATGAGTTCCTGCTTTTCGAGCCTCGAGCCGTTTATTACGATCAACGTGCCCAGTTCATCTTCCTCCCGTCTACTCTTCACCTCCACCTGTGAAATGGCGGCAATGGACGGGAGTGCCTCACCCCGGAAACCCATGGTGGTGAGAGAGAAAAGATCATCTGCCTGTTTTATTTTTGACGTTGCATGGCGCTCAAAAGCCATCCGCACGTCGGTGGCCGACATGCCTTTTCCATCATCTATCACCTGAATGAGGGTACGGCCTGCATCTTTGATGCATATTCTGATGTGCGTTGCACCGGCATCCAGTGCGTTCTCCACCAGCTCTTTTACCACCGACGCCGGTCGCTGGATCACCTCACCCGCTGCAATCTGATTGGCAATGGAATCCGGAAGTAGATGTATGATATCTGGCATAAATGTAAATGATGATTGCTATCGCAAAAACCAGAAAAAGAAAATGGCAAAAAGAATGATTAATATGATAATTAGCAACCCATTATTGGTGAAAAAAGTACGTTCTCCGGTTGCCTCTCTCGATTTCCTTTTCTTAAGATGACGGGTTTGCGCGACAAATTCCGCTTTAAAGTCTTTCCGTTCGGATACATTTTCCTGCGGGAGTTCGGGAAGTACACCCATCTCTTTTTTTATTGATTCGATCCGGCTATGCAGTCTTTCCTTACGTGCATCTTCCTCCGGATCATGAAGGATGGGCGTATAATTGAATTTACGCGGCTTTCGGTTATTATAGAAAAAAAAAGTGCCCATAAGTAAAAAGAATGTTGTTGTTGCAAAATTAGAGAATTCCGCTCAGAGAAACAAAACGGTATTCCTACAATGTGATATCCTCTCTCTGGAACCGTTGTTGCCGTTGCTCCAGACCTTCCGAACTACGTCGTTCGTTGCTTCGGAAAATATCTTTGGGTCCGGCGGGGCGCAAGTAATCGAGCCAAACGAAACCTTTTAAACGCGAATCCTCCGGCTTTAGTTGAGGCAAAGGAGTTGTTACGGCGGTGGTAGACGACCACAGTTTTAACCGTTTGATCTGTTCATTCTCTATATCCATGGAGAGATAAGCGCTTTCCGTTTTGTTCAGTCCGATAATTGTGCTGTCTTTTTCAGTAAGGTAGTAAAGCGACTCGGCATTGCCTTCCACCAGTACATGATAGATGTCCCCATTTCGAAAGAAAGCCGTCATATCGCGTCCACTGAGCTGATTATACCGCTCCTGATCCAATCTGTCCTGAATAGCCAGTGCATAATCCTTCACTATTGCCTTCTCTATGGTTGAGTCATTCAGATAAACGTTGATCTGATTTCCCAAAATCTGATTATTCTCATTCCAGACTACCGGATCACCAATCATGTAAACCATGGAATCACGTGAACTATAATGCAGTGAGTCACACACACCCTGCAGATCGGCCCGAAAAAAACGCACTTCGTAATAGGCTTTGATATCGCGATGCACGGAATCGGTGATCATCACCAGCGTGTCGCCATGCACATACATGCTCTCCTGCTGCGAATAGTCGATGGCAAAAGCCGAATCTGTGGCAAGTCCATATTCGGTCTTTTCGTTATAAAATCCATAATTTCCCTGCAGTATGGCTTTCCGTTCTTTATCCTCAAGGAACATGTTGCCAAAAACTTCTCCCACGCCTGTTTGACGGTTGTAAAAAATGGTGTCGCCGATGAGCACCTTGGTGCCATCATTGCTGTATACCTCGGAGCGGTCCAGAAGATGGGAATCTTCGGTCACCGTATTATACCACCCTTTGCTGGTATGCACGTAACCGCTGTCTGACACAATACGGGAAGGACCCAGGATATCGGCATATTTTGATTCGGTATTGTATTTCAATGTATCGGAATAGATAATGTAATCCTCGTTAATCAGCTTTACGCTATCGCTGAACAATGCCTGTTTGGTATCGGGGCTGTACTGTCCCCAGAATGACGTAAGTTCGTTCTCTTCATCCACCAGCATCCCTCCCTCGAAATAGTAACCAAGATTTGCTACCCGGTCGTAATCGAGACTGTCTGTAAAGAGTGTGGCTGTACGGTCCTCCATGCGGATGTTGTCCCGCAGTCGGGCCAGGCGGGTATTTCCGTCATAGTGGAGGTAGTCGCCGTAAACAAAGATGGTGTCACCCTGTTCCATGCGCACGTTGCTGAAAGCTTCAAACGTATTGGTCTTCTGATAAAGGTATGCACTGTCACAATACATAAAAGCCCCTTCATGAAAAAAAATAACGTTGCCGGTCAGGATTTCGGCATCAAAACCGTTTCTTTTGCTCCACAGATCGGCCTGCTTCAGTTCAATAATCTCGTCATCAGACCCTGTCGAAGGAAAACCCGCAGGAGGTTGCTGCGCCTGGGCTAAAAGAAATAACAGGAAAAGGGTTATTTTTGCCATCCTTTATATTTGAGTTCGCACCCTTGCCAGGCAGGGTCAATACGCACATAGGTCTTGTTGATCTTTGTCTGGAGCCACTCGTCTACCAGCTTCTGCTGCCTGGCACCTTCCGCCATTTGCTTAATGACCTGATAGTCGTTGTTGATATTGGCCTTATGTCCTTCGTTGCGTGCGGAGATTTTCACCATGGCCGCCACCTGTCGTCCTTTTTCGTTGAGCATGATAAAAGGTTTTGACACCTCACCTTCTTTCATTTCACCGATAATTTTTGCAATGTCCTGATTCAGTTCATTCAGCGCAAAACGGGGCGTCCCCGCACTGGCGGAGCCACGGGTATTATTCACCATGATGCCCTTGTTATTGCGGGTGTCTTTGTCGGCAGAAAGAAAGGTAGCTGCCTCATCGAACGTAATCTTCTTCAATGTAATGCCATTGCGGATCGAATCGAGCCGCACCAGCGCCGTATCGAGCGATTCCTGGGGAATCCTGGGTTTCAGCAGGATATGTCGGAAATTACCCATATCGCCACGCCGTTCAATCAATTGAATGATGTGAAATCCATATTCCGATTCCACCACGTTAGACACCTTCTTGGGATCACTCAGGGCAAATGCCACATTGGCAAACTCGGGAACCAGCTGCGAACGGGTCATAAATCCCAGTTCACCCCCTTTCATGGCAGAAGGATCTTCCGAATGCAGCAGAGCCAGGGTGGAAAACTCTCTTTCTCCACTGTTTATCTGATCGGTATATTCACGCAGCCGTTCCTTCACCTTGTCAATCTCCTGCAGGGGAACTTTGGGCTCCGCCGTGATGATTTGCACTTCCAATGTGGTGGGTATAAACGGAAGACTGTCCTGTGGCAGGCTGTTGTAATATTTCCTTATTTCTGAAGGGGTTAGTTGCACACTTCCAAAATGTTTCTGCTGCACGCCTTCCACAAGCTGCTGCTCACGTATCTGTTCCCGCAGATCCTCCCGGATGCCAGCCATACTTTTCCCATAATATTCTTCGAGTCGTTCCACGGAGCCGGTGGAAGCAATGTATTCATTGACCAGATACTCGAGTGTGCGGTTCACATTCGACTCCTGCACTTCGATACTGTCCAGCTTGGCCTGGTCCAGAACAAGCTTCCTGATGGCCAGCTGCTCAGGAATGAAACAATAGGGATCTCCTTCGATGCGCTGGTTTTGCATCAGAATTTCTTTGCGATACTCTTCCACCTCCGATTTCAGGATGGCTTCATCGCCCACAACCCACACAATCTCGTCAATTACATTGTTTTGGGCCACAAGACAGGAAGCAGTTGACAAAGCGAAAAGAAAGAACAATATCTTCACAGAATACTTCATATTAATTGATTTACTGATTGAACGATTTGTAGATTAAATCATCACATCCCTGAATCTATCACGTTAACGGATTAACCTCAATGCTCATTTTACAAGTTAATCCCTGTAGAATAAGAGATGTAAAAGTAATGATAATCCCATTAGCAGCCAAATGGTTTGATGGTTAAAAGTAGTTATAGAGGGCTGTTCCGCTCCTCTGACCGTCAAAAAAATGCAGGGATACCACGTGTGATATCCCTGCAGGCATTATTTATTTTTTCTGTTTACCCTTCTATCGCAGCCTGTGCTGCAGCCAGACGGGCGATGGGCACGCGGAAAGGAGAACAGGAAACATAATTCAACCCTACGGTATGGCAGAACTTCACCGATGAAGGTTCGCCGCCATGTTCGCCGCAGATACCACATTTCAGCGAAGGCTTCACTTCACGTCCTTTCTGCACGGCCATGCGGACAAGCTGACCTACTCCGTTCTGGTCGAGCACGGCGAAAGGATCATGTTTCAGGATTCCTTTATCGAGATACATCGGCAGGAACTTGGCCACATCGTCGCGGCTGTATCCAAAGGTCATCTGTGTCAGGTCGTTGGTGCCGAAGGAGAAGAAATCAGCTTCTTTGGCAATCTTGTGTGCGGTAAGTGCAGCACGCGGAATCTCAATCATGGTCCCTATCTTGTATTCCACTGAATCACTCTTCTCGGAAAACACCTGCTGAATCGTTGTCTCAATGATCTCTTTCTGTGCCATAAACTCATAGACGATACCCGTAAGCGGCACCATGATCTCGGGAATGACTTTGATACCCTCTTTCTTGAGTTCTATCGCTGCTTCCATAATGGCGCGGGTCTGCATCTCCGTTATTTCGGGATAGAGATTACCGAGACGGCAACCGCGTAAACCAAGCATCGGGTTGGACTCCATCAACCCTTCAACCCTGTCGTGGATATCCTTGTAGGAGATACCCATTACTCTGGCCATATCCATCTGCCCTTTTTCATCGTGAGGCACAAACTCGTGCAACGGCGGGTCGAGCAGACGAATGGTCACGGCAAAGCCGTTCATTGCCCTGAAAATACCAATAAAATCCTTTTTCTGCAACGGAAGCAGCTTTTCCAGTGCCTTGCGACGCCCGTCCTCATCCTTGGCGAGGATCATTTCACGCATGGGCACAATCTTATCTTCTTCAAAGAACATATGTTCGGTACGGCACAGGCCAATTCCCTTTGCACCAAAATTGCGTGCTACCGACGCATCGTGGGGTGTGTCGGCGTTGGTCCTGACATCCATGCGTGCATATTTTTCGGCCAGGGTCATCAGTTCACTGAAATCGGCGTCAATCTCGGCATCCTGTGTTGTGATCTTCCCTTCGTATACATTTCCGGTGGAGCCATCCAGAGAGATCCAGTCTCCCTCCTTCAGCTCCTGGCCGTTGATGGTCATGCTGCGCGACTTGTAATCGATGATCAGGTTGTTGGCCGCCGACACGCAACACTTACCCATACCCCGGGCAACCACCGCTGCATGCGAGGTCATCCCTCCACGGGCGGTAAGGATCCCTTGTGACGATGCCATACCGCGCAAATCTTCGGGTGATGTCTCAATACGACAGAGGATTACCTTCTTCCCCTCTTTGAACCATTCTTCGGCTTCATCGGCATGAAACACAACCTGTCCGGCGGCAGCTCCGGGAGAGGCAGGCAGCCCGTGAGTCAACGGTTTTGCTTTCGCCAGTACTTTTTTATCAAATACAGGGTGCAGCAACTCATCCAGTTTCTCGGGATCACATCTTTTCAACGCAGTCTTCTCATCGATATATCCCTGATGCAGCATGTCAACGGCTATTTTCACCATGGCAGCACCGGTACGTTTTCCGTTACGGGTCTGTAGCAGCCATAGCTTGCCATCCTGAATGGTGAACTCCAGATCCTGCATATCCTTGAAATAATCTTCCAGCTTTTGCTGCACTTCGATGAGTTCCTTTGCACACGCCGGAAGGGCTTCTTCCAGGGAAGGGTATTTTGCAGCCCGCTCCTCTTCGGAGATACCCTGTAACTGCGCCCAACGGCGGGAACCCTCTGTGGTGATCTGTTGCGGTGTACGTATGCCGGCAACCACATCTTCTCCCTGCGCGTCGATCAGGTACTCTCCGTTAAAGATATCCTCTCCGGTAGCGGCATCACGGGTAAAAGCGACACCGGTACCGGAGGTCTTGCCCATATTCCCGTATACCATTGCCTGCACATTGACAGCAGTACCCCATTCTTCGGGGAAGTTATTCATTTTGCGATACAGGATGGCACGTTCGTTCATCCAACTGTCGAAAACGGCACAGACTGCTCCCCAGAGCTGATCCCACGGATTAACGGGGAATTCGTTGCCGGTATTTTTCTTCACCGCGTCCTTGAATCTCCTCACCAGCTCCTTCAGATCATCCGTAGTGAAGTCTGTATCCAGTTCTATTCCTTTTACAGCCTTCATCTCGTCCATGATCTCTTCAAAAGGATCTATATCTTCCTTGCTTTGCGGTTTCAATCCCAGTACCACATCCCCGTACATCTGTACAAAACGGCGATAGGAATCCCACGCAAAACGTTCGTTGCCCGATTTCCTGGCAATTCCGGCCACGGCATCATCGTTCAACCCCAGGTTTAATACGGTGTCCATCATTCCCGGCATGGAAACACGTGCTCCCGATCGCACCGACACCAGACAGGGATTATCCTTATCCCCAAACCGGGTCCCCGTCAGTTCTTCAATCCGAGCAACAGCCTCTTCAACCTCCGCTTTCAGGACGCTGATCACATATTCTTTTCCTAATTCATTGTATTCAGTACAAACCTCCGTAGTGATGGTAAATCCCGGAGGAACGGGAACACCGATTAAGTTCATTTCGGCAAGGTTAGCTCCTTTACCTCCAAGCAGGTTTTTCATATCCGCACGCCCCTCAGCGGCGCCGTTTCCAAAGGTATACACTCTCTTTTTTTCCATCTGATGCGTTATAATGATAAATTAAATGTTAAAAATATCTCCGGCAAATATTACCGATTCGCAAATATAGTAAATATACCAAAAAGAATGTGTCAATGGCAAATAGCTTTTCTCTATAGTGAGTCGCTATCGTTCATTCTGATGGGTTCTTTCAACAAAAGTTGCTCACGCTCACCCGAATTATCCTGCAATTGCAAAACGGTATCCTGTGCTAATTCTTTATTCCCTAGAAATATATTATAAAGTCTGATTTGTAATCCCAAGATGGTGGTATCCTGCAGATGCAGGAAACCTTGAATTTGCGAAAGCGTATCATTTTCGATAAATTTTGAACCAGCCATGCTATAGGTCTTGTTTTCGGTGATATCGAGCCGCTGATAAAGGGTTGTGTCGGCGTAATGTAACGCAAGAAGGGAGGAAAAACGGGGATGGTACGCCGGCGGTATACCGATCACACTAAATGTAAACGTAAAATGATCGTCGGTTATCTTCTCTCCGATATCGGTCGAATCGAGTTGAAACCGAAATCCGTTTCTCGGTGAAGGCATGGAAAAAGCAAATGTCTTCGGAATATAGGAAGGTTGAAAAAGAGAGGGATCTGTGTATTGTTGTGCCTGCTGCGCGGAAAGACGGGTGTCGATGTCGATGCGTGCCCGCTGCAGCATTGACTTTACCGAATCATTCATCTTCAGATACAAATCTATCCTGTCGGAATACCACGACAAGGATGTGTCCCATTGAGCCTGCGTAATATGGTGTATACGAAAGACCTCATTGATGTATGCCTCTTTTTTTTCGGGTGTGTTGAAATGCTGATAATCAGTCTCCATGATTGCCTCGGCAACATACACATCATACAGTACACGTTCCATCTGTTTCCTGTTCAAAACTTCCTTCGGACGGTTCTGACAGGAGAAGGTTGATACAACCACGATAAAAAGGCACAGATATGAAACAAGATTAGATTTCACTTTCCTTTTCCTGTTTTTCTTTGTCTATTTTTTCCCGCTCTGTTTTCGACAGCAGCGAATAGGACAATGTCCTTCTATAAAACAACAAAATCAGAATGACACCCACAGTAATTGCTGAATCGGCAATATTAAAGATAAAGCGGAAGAAGAGAAACTCATCCCCACCCACCATCGGCACCCAGTCAGGCCAGGTTCCGCTGAACAATGGAAAGTATAACATATCCACGACCTTACCATGAAGGAGCGACGAATAACCTTCACCCCATGGCACCAGAGAAGCCACATGTCCCGGAAAACTGGCTTCGAAAATAGCACCATAGAAGATGCTGTCGATGATATTCCCCGACGCACCTGCCAGTACGAGCGTGACACACACGATGAATCCGGTTTTATAGCTCTCTTTTACCAGCCTCCTGATGTAGAGGATGATCAGCACAACTGCGACAATGCGAAAAAGTGACAGAAAGAGTTTCCCTCCTGCTTCGATCCCGAAAGCCATCCCGTTGTTCTCCACGAAATAAATACGGAACCAGTCGGTAACCGGTATCACGTCGTACAACCCCATATGGGTTTTCACCCATATCTTGGATAGCTGATCAACAAATAGAACCAGAAGAACAACTGCCGCCGCCATCCAGGCCTTGTATGAATTTTTCTTCATCCGTCAGTAGTTACTTTTTCTTGGCCGATTTAGCCTCAATGCTCAATGTAGCATGAGGCACGGCACGCAGACGTTCCTTGGGGATGAGCTTGCCTGTTTCGCGGCAAACACCATATGTCCCGTTCTCAATGCGTACCAGTGCAGCCTGTAAGTTCTGAATGAACTTCATCTGACGTTGAGCCAACCTCCCTGCTTCCTCCTTTGAGAGCGTGGAAGCACCTTCCTCAAGTACCTTGTAGGTAGGAGATGTATCAATGGTGTCATTACCGTCGGTGTTGGTAACGGCAGCACGATAATTGTCATACTCCTGACGGGCTACCTGCAACTTTTCATTGATTATTCCCCGGAATTCTTCCAGTTCCTCATCTGAATATCTTGTCTTTTCACTCATAATAAAAATGTATGTTTATTGGCTGTGTCTCTTGTTGGAATCAGAGTTCATGTACAACAACCCGGATTATAAAAAGTTTGTTCACGTTTGTATGCCTTCGCAAAGATACATATAAAACAAATAATTCTCAACTGTTTTTCAGGATGCTGACAGTCAACAGCTGATCATCTATTTCTATTTGATCTTCAAACTGTTCCACGGCAACAGCAATCTCATCGGCCAGTACCTGATTCCGAATGTAACCTGCATAAGCCGTGATGGCTTCATCAAAGGCAGGATGCGATGAAATACGAACGATGATGCGGTCTGTGATTTCAAAATCCTTTGCTTTACGCAGATTCTGAATCCTGTTCACCAGCTCACGGGCAATACCCTCTTTTTCGAGCTCTCCGGTAATGGTCACATCGAGCGCCACGGTCAGCCTCCCCTCGTTGCCTACGAGCCAGCCCGGTATATCTTCCGAGATGATCTCCACATCGTCTGACGTAATCACGGCATCCTGTCCGTCGACCATCAGCAGGAAAGATCCGTTTTTTTCCAGGTCATTGATCTGGCGTTGATCCATCTCCTGGATGCGCTGTGCCAGTTGCTTCATGATCTTCCCGTATCGTGGTCCCAGTTTCTTGAAATCGGGCTTCACCCGTTTCACCAGCATCTCACTGGCGGAATCCACGAAATGCAGTTCTTTCACGTTCACCTCGTTGAGTATAAGCGACTCTACGGAAGAGATATTTTGCTTCTGCTCTTCGTCAACCACCGGAATCATAATTCGGGAAAGAGGCTGACGCACTTTGATATTTACTTTGCGGCGCAATGCCAGTACAATGGAGGAGGCAGTTTGTGCCAGATACATCTGCTCTTCGAGCGGACGGTCGATGCGATTCCCATCGGCCACAGGGAAGTCGGCCAGATGAACCGACTCAGGTTGTTCGTCATTTGTAACGGAGATCAGATCGAGGAACAATTTATCTGCATAAAACGGAGCGATGGGGGCCACCAGCTTTGCCACCGTCACCAGGCACTGATACAGTGTCTGGTATGCCGACAACTTGTCATCGGTCATCTCACCTCCCCAGAAACGTTTCCTGTTCAGGCGAACATACCAGTTGCTGAGGTTGTCGTTTACGAAGTCGGCTATCGCACGTCCTGCCTTGGTCGGCTCGTAATTCTCATAGCCCTGATCAACCTCATTCACGAGAGAATTCAGCAGCGAGATGATCCAGCGATCGATCTCGGGTCTCTTTTCGATTGGTATCTGCGGATACTGATCGCGGTAATCGTCCACGTTGGCATACAAGACAAAGAAGGAGTAGGTATTGTAGAGCGTACCGAAAAATTTTCGGCGCGCCTCTTCCACACCCTCTATGTCGAATTTGAGGTTGTCCCAGGGCGCCGCGTTGGTGATCATATACCAGCGAAGCGGGTCGGAGCCATGCTTCTCGATGGTCTCAAATGGATCCACTGCATTTCCCAGACGTTTGGACATCTTGTTGCCATTCTTGTCAAGTACCAGTCCGTTGGAAACCACGTTTTTGAACGCCACACTTCCTTTCACCATGGAAGCGATGGCGTGCAGCGTGTAAAACCAGCCACGCGTCTGATCCACTCCTTCGGCAATAAAATCCGCGGGAAACGCTTGCTGAAACTCTTCTTCCGGAATATGAGGATAGAAAACCTGGGCAAAAGGCATGGCTCCACTGTCGAACCAGACATCAATCAGGTCAGACTCACGCATCATGGGCTTGCCGCTCTCAGAAACCAGTATGATATTGTCCACGTAGGGCCGATGCAGGTCAATCTGATCATATTGCAGCTCCTCGTAATCGCCCAGGTCAAGCCCTTTCCAGGGGAGTTCTTTCATCACACCGGCATCCAATGCCTTCTGCATCTCTTCGTAAAGCTCCTTCACCGAGCCGATGCATTTCTCTTCTCTACCATCTTCGGTACGCCAGATGGGTAGTGGGGTGCCCCAGTAGCGACTGCGGCTCAAGTTCCAGTCCTGCAGGTTTTCGAGCCACTTACCAAAACGGCCCGTACCGGTGGACTGGGGCTTCCAGTTAATGGTATTGTTGAGTTCGATCATCTTATCGCGCGAAGCCGTGGCACGGATAAACCAACTATCGAGCGGGTAGTACAATACCGGCTTGTCGGTACGCCAGCAGTGGGGATAGGTATGCACCTGTTTTTCGATGCGAAAAGCGCGATTCTGTTGTTTCAGCATGACCGACAGATCCACATCAAGCGTAGCATCCTCTTCGGTGAGGGAAGCGTCGTATTCGTTTTTTACATAGCGGCCCGCATACTCTTTATAACGCTCCGCATCCATGTTGTTCCGTACAAAGAGTGGATCGAGGTCTTCGAGCAGGAAAAATTTGCCCGTAAGGTCCACCATGGGGCGTGGATTTCCTTCTTTGTCGGTAAGCAATAATCCGGGCACATCGTTTTCCCTGCCCACCTTCATATCATCCGCGCCAAAGGTGGGAGCGATGTGTACGATACCCGTACCGTCTTCCGTGGTTACAAAATCACCAGTCACCACTTTAAATGCGTTATCCGATGCCTTCACCCAGGGGATGAGCTGCTCATAGCCGAAACCGTCCAGTTCAGAGCCCTTCCATACCTTATCGAGCACGCGGAACGGGATATTCTTGTCGCCGGGTTTGTAATCATCGAGTGCCAAAGCGCTGTTCTTCTCCGGAAAGTAAGAGCCGATCAGACTTTTTGCCAGCACCAACGTCACAGGTTTCCCTGTATAAGGGTTATAAGTTTGCACCGCTGCATAATCGATATTCTTTCCAACAGCCAATAATACATTAGAAGGCAATGTCCAGGGCGTGGTGGTCCAGGCCAGGAAGAAGGGTTCTCCAAACTCCTGCCACGCAGGCAGCGGATTCTTAATCGGAAATTGTGCCGTACAGGTGGTATCCTTCACATCACGGTAGCATCCGGGCTGATTCAGCTCATGGGTGCTTAACCCTGTTCCTGCAGCAGGTGAGTAGGGTTGTATGGTATATCCCTTGTAGAGATAATCTTTGTTGTACAACTCTTTGAGCAAGTACCAGAGTGTTTCGATGTAGCGATTGTCGTAGGTAACGTAGGGATCACTCATATCAACCCAGTAACCCATTTTCCGGGTGAGGTCCTCCCACTCCCGGGTATATTTCATCACTTCGGTACGGCAGGCAGCATTATACTCCTCTACCGTGATTTTTTTCCCGATATCTTCTTTGGTAATGCCCATTGATCTTTCCACGCCAAGTTCTACGGGCAGGCCATGGGTATCCCAGCCGGCCTTTCGGTTCACCAGATACCCTTTCATGGTCTTGTAGCGACAGAAGATGTCTTTGATGGATCGTGCAATCACATGATGGATCCCCGGCATGCCGTTGGCTGAGGGGGGCCCTTCATAAAACACAAAGCGGGGATGTCCTTCGCGCATTTCCAGACTTTTCCTGAAAATATCCTTTTCATCCCACACTTTCAACATCTCTTTGTTTACGTCTGAAAGATTTAGCTGATTGTATTCGGGAAACTTTTTGCTCATTGTCAATGAATTTATACCATACAAAATTTAAGATGCAAAGGTAGTAATAAATTGAGAAACGACAATTGGCAGAAAACAACGACTTCACTTGTCCGTTCCGATAAAAAAAAGTACTTTCGGGTTTTTAAACAGTCTCTTTTGTGTATCTAACAGAACAACATAATAACAAAAAACAACAATGAGAAGAACATTCACATGGATTTGTCTGGTACTGCTTGCTGTGGCACCGCTATCCGCAAAAAACAAACAAAAAGTACCGATGCGCGTCTCCACATTTAATCTGAGAATGGACACGCCCAATGACGGGGAAAATGCATGGCCCCATCGCAAAGAGATGGTGAAAGGATTGATTCGTTTTCACGATCTGGATATCATTGGCACCCAGGAAGGATTTAAACATCAGCTGGACGACATCCTTGAACTGGAAAACTATGCTTACACAGGTGCAGGACGCGACGATGGCAAAGATGCCGGGGAACATTCGGCAATCATCTACAAAAAGGAGCGGTTTAACTTGCTACAAAGCGGCACTTTCTGGTTCTCCGAAACACCGGACGTACCAGGCAAGGGATGGGATGCGACCTGCTGTAACCGCATCTGCTCCTGGGCCCGATTCAGTGACAAGTCATCGGGAACAATGTTTTACGTGTTCAACGTGCATTACGACCACCAGGGGCAGGAAGCCCGTAAAAATTCTTCGCTGTTGCTGATTGAAAAAATTAAAAAGATGGCGGGTAACATGCCGGTATTTGTGACCGGTGATTTCAACGCCACGCCCGAATCGGAGCCTATCAAGGTTCTCTCTGCATCGGGACTGTTGAGAGATTCCTATCTGGTGACCAAGGAACCTCCTTACGGTACAACCGGCACCTTCAACTCTTTCCGCACGGATGCCCCTACGGAAAGCCGCATCGATTACATCTGGGTGACGCCGCAGGTTAACGTCAGGAAATATGGCGTATTGAACGAAGTGCAGTATGGGCGATTTCCATCAGATCATTTCCCGGTGGTAATCGAAGCAACATTCTGATAAAACATCTCCATCACCAAAGAAACCCGACTCATGAATGAACCGGGTTTCTTTTTATTAACCATGGCAAATCAGGCCAATTTCTCCAGCGCAACTTTTATGCGTGCAACAGCCTTCTCAATATTTTCATCGGAGGTGGCATATGACAGTCGAATGCAACCCGGCGCACCGAAAGCATCACCCCCAACACAGGCCACATGTGCTTCTTCCAGCAGATACATGGCCACATCGGTAGCTGTATTTACAGTTTTACCGTTATATGATTTCCCCAGATAACTTTTGCACTCGGGAAAAATATAAAAAGCACCCATCGGATTATTCACATTCAATCCCGGGATCTCACCAAGCAGTGATACGATGAGATTGCGCCTTCTTTCAAAAGCCACCCTCATCTCGCTTACGCAGGACTGATCACCGGTGTAGGCAGCTACCGACGCTTTCTGGGAGATGGACGACGGGCCGGAAGTATACTGTCCCTGCAGCATGCTGCAGGCAGATGCAATCCATTGAGGTGCAGCAATCCAGCCAATACGCCATCCGGTCATGGCATACCCTTTCGATACGCCGTTCACCACAATCACCCGATCGCGTATGGTGGCAAACTGAGCGATGGATTCATGCTGGCCTATATAGTTTATGTGCTCATAGATCTCGTCGGCAATCACATAGACATGGGGATGCTTCTCCAGTACCGTAGCCATTGCTTTTAACTCCTCTTTCGTATAGACACTCCCTGTGGGATTTGAGGGAGAACAGAGGATCAGTGCCTTTGTTTTCGGCGTGATTGCCTCTTCCAGTTGCTGGGGCGTGATCTTAAAATCCTGATTGATTCCGGCATATACAAAAACCGATTTCCCTTCGGCCAGCTTCACCATCTCGGGATAACTCACCCAGTAAGGAGCAGGAATAATCACCTCTTCGTCTTTGTCAACAATGGAAAGGATCACATTACAAAGTGATTGCTTGGCTCCTCCGGAAACCACAATTTGTGCCGCTGTATATTCCAGCCCGTTTTCATTTTGCAGTTTTTCGCAAATTGCCTTTTTCAGATCAGGAAATCCTGCGACCGGAGAGTAGAATGAAAAATTATCGTCGATCGCTTTTTTTGCAGCCTGCTTGATGTGATCGGGCGTGGTAAAATCGGGTTCACCCACACTCATGTTGATTACATCAATGCCCTGCGCTTTCAGTTCATTGCTTTTCTGCGCCATCGCGAAGGTCTCCGACGGTGATAAGGCAGACAATCTGGCAGATAATAAATCCATCATAATTTTTATAAATAAGTCTTTTTGTTAGATAATCGCACAAAGATAGATAAAAATCACATCACAAATAACCATTTTCTGGATTTTAGGCATAAATATCAATAAGTTTCTTTCAAAAACAAAAAAAGCTATCCGGAGGATAGCCTGTGGTCTATATATGTTGTAAATAAAATTCATCATATTTTCCCCCCGCATCAGCATACTTGCAGGCCATTCCTGCTTTCTGCTCTTCCGGATCGGGAAATGATCCTTAGCTTGCACAGCGCAAGCTTGCTCTCAATGTACGCAGTCTGTTCAATCTGTTGGTACGATAAGAAACAGACCCTTTTGAGATGTTTTGTTCCAGATACTTAATCTGTCCCAAGATCTCCTCTTTGGTTAGGTTTCTGGTTGTCATAATTTTTTTCTTTTAAAAGTTATGATTCATCGGCAACCGCCTGTTTAAGAAGCCATTCAATATGTAATGATAACCTAAAAATGATTTCAAACAACTCGCTTGCCATTTAAATCAAGACAAAGATACAACAAAAAAACATGTTATACAACATATTTTTAATAGATTTTTTCGAAGAACGATAGTGTCTGTCTATTGGTATGACATGAAATCAACAAAAAAAAGGGATCCTGGTATGTTACTCCCAAAATCCCACTGCAGCGGAAGCGACGAGATTCGAACTCGTGGTACAGTTACCCGTACGGCAGTTTAGCAAACTGCTGGTTTCAGCCACTCACCCACACTTCCTGATTTTTGCTAAAATCGGATGCAAATATACAAGTTTGTTTTCAACTTGTCAAAGAAAAAGCGATATTTTCAGGCGAATATTTTTACATTTGCGCCAGTATTCAATCCACACTATGCAAAAGAAGAAGAGAAAAAGGAGCATTCTGTTATGGATCACCGGGATCCTGCTGCTACTGGTAGTTTCCACCGGGATCTATGTACGCAACAGAATCTTTAAACCAATTTCCCTGCCGGAAACGATCTATATTTATATCGACGGGCAGAAGAACTACGAGGAAGTTATGGCACAACTCAGGGAGCGGGCCGCACTTCCTTCCGAAAAAATATTCCGCATACTCGCGGAACGGATGAACTACCCGGACAAAGTTAAAACCGGCAGATATGCCATCAGCGACGGCATGACGATGCCCGATATCATCCGCCTGTTGCGCGCGGGGAAGCAAACCGCAGTTGACCTTACTTTCAATAACATGCGTACCGAAGAGAATCTTGCCGGACGTATATCCCAGCAGTTAATGATGGATAGCCTTTCATTGCTGAATGCTCTCGAGGATAGTTCACATGCCGAAAAGTATGGATTTCATAAAGAGACATTCATGTCGATGTTTATCCCCAATACTTACGAAGTATACTGGGATACGGAGATCGGGAGTCTGCTGAACCGGATGAAAAGGGAATATGACGCTTTCTGGAATGAAAGCCGCAGGAGCAAGGCCGAAAAACTGGGGATGACGCCGGTGGAGATATCCATCCTGGCCTCCATCGTGGAGGAGGAGGCCACCTACGAGGATGAATATCCTGTGGTGGCAGGGCTCTACCTGAACCGCCTCAACAAGGACATGCGACTGGAAGCAGATCCCACCGTGAAGTTTGCGGTAGGAGATTTTTCATTACGCCGCATCCTTTACAGGCATCTGGAGGTGGAGTCACCTTATAATACATATAAATACAGCGGCCTGCCACCGGGTCCCATCCGCATACCATCCATCCGGGCTATCGATGGCACCCTGTCGCCAGAGCATCACAACTACCTGTTTATGTGCGCAAAGGATGATCTGTCGGGGCGTCACAACTTTGCAGTCACGCACGCCGAGCATGCTCGCAATGCAAGGGCATACCAGCAGGCGTTAAATAGAAGGGGTATTTATTAAGGCATGTGAGGCGAAACACCCCTCATCGTTGTTAAAATGATATCTTATCGGGATCAATTCCGGTACGGTAATCCCTGTTCAATGCGTCGATTTGACCGATCTCTTCCGGGGTAAGCTGAAAATCAAAAATAGCAATATTTTCTTGTTGTCGGTGGAAATCGGACGATTTGGGTATTGACACAACACCCGTATCGATATTCCATCGCAGAACAATCTGCGCAGGCGATTTATCATATCTTGCTCCGATATCCTTCAACATCTCTTCCTGCAATAAGGGTATTTTGCTACTCCCCAGCGGGCTCCAGGCCTCGGGAACAATTCCTTTCCGCCTGCAATACGCCACCACATCCTTTTGTGTCAGGTAGGGATGTAATTCCATCTGATTCACGGCCGGCACAATGCTCGCCTCCTGCAACAATTCCTCCAGATGATGTATCAGATGATTACTCACACCAATGGATTTTGCTTTTCCCGTCTGGTATATCTGCTCCATCGTCTGCCAGGTGAAGCCCAGTTTTCCTTTTACCGGCCAGTGCACAAGGTAGAGATCCACATAATCGAGCCCCAGATTCGACAGGCTACCATCGAACGCCTCATGGATACGGTTTGAAAGGACATCACTCCCCCACAACTTCGTGGTCACGAAAATATCCTCCCGTGCAATACCACTCTCCCGGATAGCTCTCCCTACAGGCTTTTCATTCAGATAGAGGGTGGCGGTATCGATATGTCGGTATCCAACCTCCAGCGCACTACGAACAGCACGATACGTTTCTTCGTCGGTGTGACCTATCCTGTAAGTTCCTAGTCCAATGACCGGAATCTCCACTCCATTATTTAATTTTTCAGTCAACATATCCTCGAATGTCAAATAAACTACTTCTCATTTTTTAACCGCTCCTGCACCAAGAATTTATCCTTGTGTATTTGGGTTACCAGCTCCTCCATGGCATCGAACTTGCGATCGGCCCGGATAAAATCAATAAACTCCACCGTGAGCGACTGATTGTACAAATCGCCACTGAAATCGAAGATATTAACCTCCACGCTGATTTCAGGATCATCGTGCAAGGTGGGACGGGTACCGATATAGAGCATCCCCTCATAAATAATATCCCTGATATGGACCAACACGGCATATACACCCAATTCAGGCACAACCTTGAATCGCTCCCAGGAGCGTATGTTTGCGGTAGGGAAGCCGATGGTGCGCCCAACCCGGTAACCTTCCACTATTTTCCCAGATAGTGTATAATTATATGACAACAAGCTGTTTGCCTGCTGAATTTCACCTTTTTTCAGCAACAATCTTATTTTGGTGGAGCTCACGTTTTCTCCCTCAACCTGATATTCACCGGCCTGAATCACCTGGATCCCCAACTGCTCCCCATAACTTTGATAGGCAGAAAAACCCTCCTCCCGATTGTAACCGAAACGATGGTCGTAGCCCACGAAAAGCGTGCGAACACCGATTTGCTTTTTCAACACATCACCCATGAACTCACGCGCCGATAAACGGGAAAGCTCCTGCGTAAAGGGGAGACTGATGCAATAGTCGATCTGCGTTGTACTCAGCTGCTCCAGCTTCTCCTCGTAACCGCACAACAAGGCCGGCTGATAATTCTTCTGCAATACTTTTCGCGGGTGTACCGGAAAAGTAACGATGGCCGACGGCAACCCAAGCTCCCTGGCCTTTTCTTTTACCTGCTTGATCAGATGACGGTGTCCGATATGCACACCATCAAAAAAACCAACTGATGCCACAAACGGGCCATGACTTATTTTCCTGTTATCGGATAGATCAATGCGTTCCAAAATTTATCGATTGTTTAGCGTAATTTCCGGAGATGCTCCGAGTAAGTAAACGCCGGATTATCTCCTTTGGTTTAAAACCGGACGGAAATTGTGCAAAGGTACACAGAATAAAGTAATTTTGGGATTAGCAAGCCAAATATACCTGACAACCAGCATCTGCAATACCAATAAATTCCTATATTTGTGCCTGATAAAGTTTAATCCTATAAAAAAGAAAGAGAAGATGAAATTAAATTTTTTGATGGGTACAATTGCTATGGTAACACTCGCTACAGCCTGCACTACCGGTGCAAAGCACAATCAACTCACACCGCAGGAAAAGGCAGCGGGATGGGAACTCCTCTTCGACGGCACAACCCTACGGGGATGGCGCGATTATAATGGTGATAGCCTTACTGCACCCTGGTTTGCCGAAGATGGCATGATACAGGCCAAGGGCGAAGGCGCCGATGAACATGGTTACATCGTCACCGAAAAGATCTATGAAAATTTTGAACTGGTGTGGGATTGGAAGATTGCCGATGGCGGCAACAGCGGCGTCTTGTATCATGTGGTGGAAAATCCGAAATTTGCCGTTCCCTATACCACTGGACCTGAATATCAGCTGATCGACGATTTGAATTTCCCCCAACCGCTGGAAGATTGGCAGAAGACGGGGGCAGACTATGCCATGCATACCACCGACACAGCCAAAACCATCATCAAACCGGCAGGAGAATGGAACACCTCGAAAATTGTTTTCGACAACGGACATGTGGAACACTGGCTCAACGGTGAAAAGATCATCGAATTTGAGGCATGGACTGAGGACTGGTTTTTACGCAAGAACAGCGGAAAATGGGAAAATGCGCCCGAGTATGGTCTGGCCCACAAAGGAGTGATCTGTCTGCAGGACCACGGATCGGCTGCCTGGTTCCGCAACGTGAAGATCAAAGAACTGCCCCGAAAAACAAAGGAAGTGTCGCTGTTTAACGGTACCGACCTGCATGGCTGGGAAGTGTACGGCACAGAGAAATGGTATGTACAGGACGGGCTGTTGGTTTGCGAAAGCGGTCCCGAGAGACAGTACGGCTATCTGGCTACCCGTGAGTATTACGACGACTTCGACCTGAGCGTGGAATTCAAGCAGGAAGCCGATGGCAATTCGGGCGTGTTCATCCGTTCCTTTGTGGAACCGGGTACCATTGTAAACGGCTGGCAGGTGGAAGTAGCTCCCAAAGGAAACGACACAGGCGGTATTTATGAATCTTACGGTCGTGGATGGCTCGTGCAGATCCCCGATGAGAAGGAAGAGATCCTGAAGGTGGGTGACTGGAACACCCTGCGCATAGTGGTAAAAGCAGACAATGTAAAGACCTTCCTCAACGGGGAAGAAATGGTAGACCTTACCGATACGAAGATTGGCAACGCACAGGGACGCATTGCATTGCAGATTCACGATGGCGGTGGCATCAGAGTACTCTGGAGAAGCCTGAATCTGAAGACATTGTAATAAATCCAAAAGAAACATGATTACGCTCTAAACCCACCCGATATGTTGTTTTACCGGGTGGGTTTATATTTTACTCAGAGATGTCAACCCTGTCCATCCTTCTTATTGTTATTTCGGCAGTACTGTTGCTGCTGTTCATGGTGCTGAAGCTTAAAATCAGTGCATTTATTGCATTGCTGCTCACTGCTATCTACGTAGGTGTGCTTACTGGCATGCCGCTGCGCGATATAACCGGGTCCATTCAGGAAGGGATGGCCGGAACGCTCGGATTCGTGGCCACAGTGGTGGGTCTGGGAGCCATCTTTGGCCAGATGCTGGAAAGCTCGGGTGGAGCTGAATCGCTGGCCGATTATCTGTTAAATAAGTTTGGTAAAGAACGTGCACCCTGGGCCATGGTCATTACTGGCTTTATCGTGGGAATACCGGTTTTTTTCGATGTTAGTTTCATCATTCTGGTACCCATTGTGTACGCACTGTCACGCGACACAAAACGTTCTTTGTTGTATTATGCCATTCCTTTACTCGCCGGATTAGCTGTTACGCATAGTTTTATTCCTCCAACACCGGGTCCTGTCGCGGTAGCCGATATCATCGACGCCCAACTGGGATGGGTTATCCTACTGGGATTCCTCCTGGGAATTCCAACAGCCATTATTGCAGGTCCTCTTTTCGGGAAATATATATCTGGCAAAATTAACCTTTCACCACCCCAGGGTGTAGATGAACCGCAACACGAATTGGATTGGAAAAAATATCCCTCTTTCCGGCTCATTGTGATAGTCATTTCAATCCCGCTCATCCTGATCCTCCTGAACACCTTTACCACCGTGGCCGTCTCAAAAGGAATCATCACCATAAGTGTATGGACGGATATTGTTGAGTTTATCGGCCATCCTTTCAGCGCGCTGATCATTGCCACACTGACTGCCACCTACTTCCTTTGTATAAAAAGAGGCATGGACAAACAGAAGGTGCTCGGGTTAAGCACCAAAGCACTGGGACCGGCAGGCATAATTATACTGATCACCGGAGCAGGCGGCGTACTGAAACAGGTATTAATCGATAGTGGCATGGGACAGTTGATGGCGGAATCGATGATGTATTCAGCTTTACCGCCCATATTGCTGGCGTGGATTATTTCTGCAGCGGTAAGAATAACGCAGGGATCTGCCACAGTAGCCATGATCACCGCCGCCAGCCTGATCGCACCGATTATTAGTGCTTTTGAGCTAAGTGATCCACAGCGGGCGCTGGTTGTCTTAGCCATCGCGTCGGGGGCAACCCTACTCTCCCATGTGAATGACAGCGGCTTTTGGCTTGTAGGAAAATATCTGGGTATGAATGAGAAACAAACACTTCTGAGCTGGACAGTCATGGAGTCGATCATCTCTATCTGCGGATTAACATTCACCCTGATCGCAAGCCTGTTTTTTGCATGACAATAATTTATCCGGACATTCCCGGATTTTGGCACTGTTTTTGTAGCCTGTTACATAAAAGAAGAGAGGTTATCCTTTTTTATCATCAGTTTTAAAAAAAGAACCTATCTTTGTATCATTAATCCACTTAAAACAAAGAATGATAGAAAACAACGAACTCTTACAAAGTATCATTGAAGGGATTCAGGAAAAAAAAGGAAAAAATATCAGCGCAATTCAACTAAAAGGAATGACGGGAGCCATCTGCGATTATTTTGTGATCTGTGAAGGCAACAGTCCCACGCAGGTATCTGCGCTGGCTGATTCCGTTGAAGAGATTGTGAAGAAAAACACACGGGAGAATCCTATTCGCGTACATGGACAACAGCGTGCCGAATGGATCGGAATGGATTATGGCAATGTGATTGTGCATATCTTCCTTCCCGAGCTCCGTACTTTTTATAACATCGACACCCTTTGGGAGGACGCCAAATCGGAACAGATTCCTTCACTATAAAAAACTAATTTTCCGGAAGATTGTTACTAATATTCCACAGGACTTACTTACCAAACGAAAGAAACCACCACAGGTAATCTTGTAATGGAGACAGCAAACAAAAGATGAACAATACGAACAAGGACAATAAACAGGACAAACAACCAACCTTACGCCCCAAAATGGGTGGAACCAATCCCAAGCGGCCATTTAATCCTTACTGGATTTATGCCGTGGCTCTTGCCGTTTTGATGGGCATGTGGTTTTTCGGACAGGACAGCACTGTAAAGGAGGTCAAATGGTCTGATTTTCAGCAATATGCTCTAGAAAACAGAGTACAGAGCGTCGTTATCTATAGCAATAAAGGGACAGCCGACGCTGTGGTGAGGGAAGAGTCTGTACCCTATATCTTTGGCGATGATGCAGGTCGCGTGGGCAGGATGCCGGTCATTCAGGTGGAGGGTGCCTCTGCCGACGCAATATCCGAATTCATCGATAAGGTAAAAACAGAGCAAAACTATGAAATCGAGGTGAGCTTCAATACCACATCCGAGATGTGGGGCATATTGCTCACTTTCGCACCATTCATCCTGCTCATTGTTTTCTGGATATGGATGATGCGCAGAATGCAGGGCGGTGCCGGCGGTGGCAGTGGCGGCGTTTTCAGCGTGGGTAAGTCAAAGGCGCAGCTCTTTGACAAAGACGCAAGCCAAAAGGTTACCTTCAGGGATGTGGCCGGTCTCTCCGAAGCGAAGGAAGAAGTGCAGGAGATCGTTGAGTTTCTGAAGAACCCCAACAATTACACCAACCTGGGTGGTAAAATCCCCAAAGGCGCACTGTTGGTAGGCCCTCCCGGGACAGGAAAGACATTGCTGGCGAAGGCAGTGGCCGGAGAAGCGAATGTTCCCTTTTTCTCGATCTCCGGATCAGATTTCGTGGAAATGTTCGTCGGCGTAGGTGCTTCGCGGGTGCGTGACCTGTTCCGCCAGGCAAAGGAAAAAGCTCCCTGCATCGTCTTTATTGATGAGATTGATGCGGTGGGTCGTGCGCGAGGTAAGAATACAAACTTCGGCTCAAATGACGAACGGGAGAACACACTCAATCAGCTGCTGACCGAAATGGACGGTTTTGGCTCAAACAGCGGAGTGATCATTCTGGCGGCGACAAACCGCGCCGACGTACTGGATAAGGCGTTGATGCGTGCAGGTCGTTTCGACCGGCAGATCTATGTAGAGCTGCCCGACCTGAACGACCGCAAGGAGATATTTAAAGTGCACCTGCGGCCCATCAAAATAGATGAATCCATCAACGTGGATTTTCTGGCCCGGCAGACACCAGGCTTCTCAGGTGCCGACATCGCCAATGTCTGCAACGAAGCAGCCCTGATTGCCGCGCGCAAGAAGAAGAAATTTGTACAAAAAGATGATTTCATGAATGCGGTGGATCGCATTGTGGGTGGGCTGGAAAAGAAAAATAAGATCATCACCCAAAATGAGAAAAAGTCAATTGCCATTCACGAAGCAGGACATGCTACATTAAGCTGGTTCCTTGAGCATGCCAACCCCCTGGTGAAGGTGACCATTGTACCACGCGGGAAAGCATTGGGTGCAGCCTGGTACCTGCCCGAAGAGCGACAGATCACCACCAAGGAACAGATGCTCGATGAGATGTGTGCTTTGCTGGGAGGCCGTGCCGCAGAGGAGGTATTTATCGGACAGATTTCATCGGGTGCGATGAACGACCTGGAAAGAGTCACAAAACAGGCTTATGCCATGATTACCTACATGGGTATGAGCGAGAAATTACCCAACCTGAGTTACTATGATTCGTCGGGACAGGAATACACCTTCTCCAAACCCTATAGCGACGAGACGGCCGAGCTCATCGACGCCGAGGTAAAAGTAATGATTGCCCAGCAATATGAGCGGGCAAAACAGATACTTTCAGATAAAGCAGAAGGCCACAACCAGCTGGCCGGCATCCTACTGGAAAGGGAGATCATTTATGCAGATGACCTGGAGCATATCTTCGGCAAACGCAAGTGGGTATCTCGCTCACAGGAAATACTGGATCACAAAAAAGAGAGTGAAGAAGATAAAAAGATCCCTTCCAAGCCGGAGCACCCCGCTGATGGTGTTTTCCTCGAGACAGAAGAGAAAGCAGTGGAATAAATTTTATTAAACTACGATAGAGAAAAGTAATAATTCTCTATAAACAGAAATCAACAGCCTGATCTTCAACAATCAGGCTGGTTCTTTTCTCATATACAGATCTATTTGGGTATTTTAAAATTATACACAGCAAAAAAAATCGAACAAATGGGGGAGCGTTTTCGTTATTATCTAACAACAAAAACAATTGGAAAATGAAAAGAAATCATACAGCCCTATTGACCGGAATATTAATATTGTCAGTAATAAGCTGCAATTATTCCAATGCGAAAGAAGATAAAAATAACAATTCTAAAAACAGTGTAAATATGAAATTCGAGAAAGTAGCTTTACCTTATGCAACCGACGCGCTGGAGCCGGTTATTAGTAAACAAACGGTTGAACTCCATTACGGAAAACATCACCAGGCTTATGTGGACAATCTGAACAAACTGGTTGTTGACACCAAATTTGCAGATGCAGATCTTGAGACGGTTGTAAAAGAGAGCGATGGCGCTATTTTCAACAATGCAGGCCAGATTTATAATCACAATCTTTACTTCACCTCTTTCAAAAAAGGAGGCGGTGGTGAACCCCAAGGAGCCTTGGCAGAAGCGATCAATAACCAGTATGGTTCATTCGATAAGTTTAAAGAGGAATTTAATGCTGCCGGAACTTCCGTGTTTGGTTCGGGATGGGTATGGCTGGCAAAAGACGCGAGCGGTAAACTTTCCATCGAAAAGGAAAGCAATGCCGGCAATCCGATTACAAAAGGATTGACCCCGATCCTGGGTTTCGACGTATGGGAACACTCCTATTACCTCGATTATCAGAATCGCCGTGCCGACCATCTGAAAGAACTTTGGAAGATCATCGATTGGGACGTAGTAAGTGCACGTTATTAATTGAAGGCAATCATCCGGCAGGATGTTGTGAGTCACTTGAAAAGGAAAAGGATGCAATCCCGTGGTTGCATCCTTTTTTATTTTACTTCATCATGATACCGGTAAGCATTCTGCCCGAATGTTCTGTCTGTCGTCGGGCCGAGAAGAAAAGCTCCTCCCTTTCAAAGGTACAAAGATCACTCTTTTCAATGTTTTCTCCGGCCACGCCCAGCCGGAGGAGTTCCCGCCGGTTTATTTCTTTCAGATCGAGATGCCATTTCGAAGAGGTATTCTTTCGAAAAGCGACAACACCGTCCGAGAGGTCGAACCCTTCCCGCACAAATGTATCGATTAATTCATCACCAACCTCATAACGTGCCTGGCTGATGCCCGGACCTATCCCGGCAATGAGATCAGCAGGCGAAGAATGATAGTGGCGGTTCATCTCCAGGATGGTTTTTTCCACGATCCGCCCCACGGTACCTTTCCACCCTGCATGAATCGCAGCGATGGTTTCTCTTTTTTTATCATAAAGAATAATGGGTATACAGTCGGCCGTCGTAGCACAAAGGAAAATCCCTTTTTTTGACGTAATGGTTGCATCCACACCATACATGGTTTCAATGGATGCAGCATGATCCAATGAAAGGAAAGAATCATCTACCGACAATACACGGGTGCTGTGCGTCTGATGCGGAATAATAAACCGATCCATCTCCATATAAAACATGCGTGCAAGGATCTGTCGGTTCTCATAAATATTAATGGGATCATCGTCGGAAAAGTTACCCATGTTGAAAGAAGCATACGTGCCGTTGCTTACACCGCCCGAACGGGTAGTGGAGAAATGCACGATCTCTTTTTCCTGGTTCAACAAATCGAACTGCAACAGATTACGATGTTGGGGATGCTGCTTCATAAGAGGCGTTTAGATATCTTCTTCTAAATAATCCCCGTAATCTTCCTCATTGGGTTCGTCGGTATCAGCATCAGCATCATCGGGAAACTGTTCTTCCGGTTCAAACTCCAGTGAAGAGAGATCCAGATTCCTGTGAACGAGTGTATGACGGGAAGCTGCAACAGGGACGGAGTCATCAGAATTCAACTCACGCCACAACATGTCCTTTAACATCGATAGACCATACCCGGTGACCGAGGAGATAAAGACATACGGAATAACCGGCAACTCTTTGCGGATCTCATCCATAAGCTCCTCATCGAGCATATCCGATTTCGAAATAGCAAGCAGGTGGGTTTTATCCAGCAATTCAGGGTTATATAACTTTAGCTCACGCAGTAAAATGCCATATTCCTTCCTGATGTCATCGCTATCGGCAGGAACCACGAAAAGAAGCAACGAATTTCGTTCTATGTGCCTCAGGAATCGTAAGCCAAGGCCTTTTCCTTCGCTGGCTCCCTCAATAATACCGGGAATATCGGCCATCACAAACGACTTTCCATCGCGGTAACCAACGATGCCCAGGTTGGGCTCGAGGGTGGTGAATGGATAATTGGCGATTTTGGGTTTCGCAGCAGACACTACCGAGAGAAGGGTCGATTTCCCGGCGTTTGGAAAGCCCACCAGTCCCACATCGGCCAGAAGTTTCAGTTCCAGGATCACCCACCGCTCTTCGTAAGGTTCCCCCGGCTGCGCATAACGCGGCGCCTGGTTGGTGGCCGTCTTGAAGTGCTGATTCCCCAGGCCGCCGCGTCCTCCCTTCAGGAGTATTACCTCCTGCCCGTCGTCGGTAATATCACAGAGATACTCACCGGTATGTGCATCGTAAGCTACAGTACCGCAGGGGACATCGATGATCTTGCTTTCTCCTTTTTTCCCGGAACGTTGTGCCTTGGAACCGCCCTCACCATGACCGGCAAAAGCATGTCGCTGATAACGTAAATGAAGCAACGTACAATAATTGCGGTTACCACGCAGGATAATGCTTCCGCCGTCGCCACCATCACCGCCGTCGGGCCCCCCTTTTGGGATATATTTTTCCCGTCGGAAGTGTGCGGAACCACGACCGCCCTTGCCTGAACGGCAAAATATCTTTACATAATCAACGAAATTGGTTTCTGCCATTTTTTTTATCTTACTATTCTATCGACAATGGTCTCCATTGATTTAAAAATATCATCAATGGAACCATGGCCTTGTATTGTCGCCAGTTTACCCTGTTCTTTATAAAAATCTTTTAATGGGGCAGTCTGACTGTAATATACCTGAAGACGGGACTCAATGGTTTCCCTGTTGTCGTCTGATCGTCCCGATATTTCACCCCGTTTCAGCAACCGCCCGATCAATTCTTCATCCGCTACTTCCAGGCTAAGCACTACTGACACCTTTTCTCCATATTTCGCCAACATGGCATCCAGTGCTTCTCCCTGTGCGAGGGTCCTGGGAAAACCGTCGAAAATAAACCCGTTCTGGTGATTGTGTTCCTGAACCAACTCTTCCAATATGCCAATTACCACCTCATCGGGAACCAGCTGCCCCTTCGTGATGTAAGATTCGGCTAGTTGCCCCAAACCGGAGTTACTTTTTATTTCTGCCCGTAATAAATCTCCGGTAGAAACATGCTTTAACCCGTACTTCTCTATCAACTTCTCACTTTGGGTGCCCTTTCCTGATCCCGGAGCCCCAAAAATTACAATATTCAACATGCTTTTTTCTGAATTAAGCTGCAAAGATACGCTTTTTCATCCGTTTTGCAGACTTGGTGTCATTCCAAATCGCATGTTAAGAGCATATTTCTTTAGACGATGCCATTTTCCCATACCACCGCTTTACACTTCGTTGAATCAGGTCTCTTTCACTTGAACCAATCAGAACCCAAAATGTTTATTTATTGAAGTTGAATATTAACACCAAATACAATGAAGAAAGAAGAATTCAAACAAAAAACGCGTGAATTGCTGAATGAATTGGCCGATTATATTACACGACTGGAAAATAAAGCTGGTGAAATTGCTGATGATGCCAAAGAAGGATACCGGGAACGGGTCGATAATCTGAAAGGCCTCAAGGACAACCTCTCCTCTAAACTGGAGGATTATGAAAACATCGCCGACGGCAAATGGGAGGTAGTCAGGGAAAGTGCAGCCGACTTTTTTGCATCTGTCTCGGAGTCGTGGAAAGAAAACTTCGATAAAGTAGCCGATGCATTCAAAAAGAATGACAGGAATGATCCTGAAGCCACCGCAGGAAATCAACCGGATGGCGACGTTCCACAATAAAGAAAAATCCCGACACTATACAGATAGTGTTGGGATTTCATTTTGAGGTACCTGGCGGATTCGAACCGCCGTAAACGGTTTTGCAGACCGGCGCCTAGCCACTCGGCCAAGGTACCCTACTGGCTTAAAGCGGTTGCAAATGTACTATAATTTTTTGAGAAATAAAAAAGATTGTCCGCTAATTTGATCATTTGCATACAGGATCTGGAGCTTCGAACATAACATATAACCGGAAAACCCCGGGAATATTGGAGAGCACAAATATGGGGTTCCCGGGATCACGAGAACAAAAGTCGGAACGCGTCGCTCACCCGCTTTACCTGTTGCAACTCGATCGACGTTTTCTTATGAATGCCTTTCAGGTTATTTGCCGGAATGAGCATCCGGTTGAAACCCAGTTTTTCTGCTTCCTGAATACGTTGTTCAATGCGGTTTACCGGGCGGATCTCCCCCGACAAGCCTACCTCACCGCATAAGCATGTATCCCGCTCAATGGTCATATCGAGGCTCGAAGAGAGCACCGCGCTGATGACCGACAGGTCCAAGCCGGGATCGTTCACACGCAGGCCACCAGCGATGTTAAGAAAGACATCTTTCTGTGCCAGCTTAAAACCTGCCCTTTTTTCCAGTACTGCCAGCAGCATGTTCATCCTTCTGATGTCGAAACCGGTGGCAGAACGTTGCGGTGTGCCATAGGCAGCCGTACTGACCAGCGACTGTGTCTCAATCACAAAAGGACGAACCCCTTCAATGGCAGCAGCAATGGAGACGCCGCTCAGCCCGTCGTGATTCTGCGTAAGCAGCAATTCGGAAGGGTTACTCACCTCCCGCAACCCCGACTGGTTCATCTCATAGATTCCAAGCTCGGCAGTACTGCCAAACCGGTTTTTGATGCTTCGAAGTATACGGTACATATAATGCTGGTCGCCTTCAAACTGCAATACCGTATCCACAATATGCTCCAGTATCTTCGGGCCGGCAATGCTGCCCTCCTTGGTGATATGCCCGATTAGCAGCACCGGCGTACCCGACTGTTTGGCAAACTTCAGGAGTGAGGCGGCACACTCGCGTACCTGCGATATGCTTCCGGGTGACGACTCCAGCGCGTCGCTGTATACTGTCTGGATGGAGTCGATAATCAGCAGCTGCGGCGAGACCTGCTTCACATGTTTGAAGATATCATCGAGGTTGGTCTCGCACACAATCAGGCAATCGTCGTTTTCAATGCCGATGCGCTCCGCCCTGAGCTTCAGCTGACGCGCGCTCTCCTCTCCGGAGACATAGAGTGAGCGGATACCTTTCAGCTTCAGGATGGTCTGCAGGACCAAGGTCGATTTCCCGATGCCCGGCTCACCGCCGATCAGGATAACCGATGCCGGCACCAGTCCACCACCCAGCACACGGTTCAGTTCCGTATCCTGCATGTCTATGCGAGGCTCCTCATCCGCTTTGATCTCCCGCAATGTCATCGGCACGCTCTTCCCTTCCCGGAAAGTACGTGTGTCTTCCTGTTTGGAGGCGGCATCCTTGCGTATCAGTTCCTCCACAAAGGTAGACCACTCACCACAGGAAGGACATTTTCCCATCCATTTGGGTGCCTCATACCCACAATTACTGCAAAAATAAACCGATTTCAGTTTTGCCATACTGTCGTGCTTTAAAGCGGTAAAGATAGAGAAATTTCTTGTACTTTTGTCGTTTGGGTATGGCTGCATAATGCAGAAACTCCCGGAACAGGGTTGGTCTCATTGCAGGCGACCCGGCTTAAAAAAGATTTAAAATTCAACAAATGTCTGTCATTCATTCATTGATATCCCGAACGCTCAACCTGCCGCTCAAAAGCGTGGAGAATACTGTAAAACTCCTTGAAGAAGGAGCCACCATTCCTTTTATCAGCCGTTACCGTAAGGAAGCCACTGGCGGACTCGACGAAGTACAGACGGGCGACATCAAAGTGTGGCACGAGAAATACCGGGAGCTGGAGAAGCGAAAAGAGTTTATACTGAAAACCATTTCTGAGCAGGAAAAGCTTACACCGGAACTTACAGAAAAGATAAACAGCTGCTGGGACAACACGGATCTGGAAGACATCTACCTTCCTTTCAAGCCCAAGAGGCAGACCCGTGCCGAGATTGCCCGCAAAAACGGACTGGAACCGCTCGCCAAATGGTTGATGACGCAACAGCACGACCCGGTGGAAACAAAGGCAGCGCAATTTGTGAATGAGCGGGTGGCTGATGTGGAAGCAGCGCTAAAAGGAGCGCGTGATATCATTGCCGAATGGGTGAACGAAGATACAAGTGCCCGACAGTTGATCCGGAATATTTTCTCTCACGATGCCATCATCTCCTCGAAGGTGGTGAAGGGAAAAGAGCAGGAAGGTGAAAAATATGCCGATTATTTCGATTTCGCCACACCACTGGCACGGTGTCCTTCACACCGCATCCTGGCCATTCGTCGCGGCGAAGCAGAAGGATTTCTGCGTGTCACCATCTCGCCCGACGACGAAAAATGCCTGGACAGGCTTGTACCCCGATATGCAAAAAAAGATGTACCAGCCGCTGATCAAGTGGAGGAGGCAGTTACAGATGCATACAAGCGCCTGCTGAAATCTTCCATTGAGACGGAGTTTGCCAATCTTTCCAAAGAAAAGGCCGATGAGGCGGCCATCGCAGTCTTTGCCGAGAACCTGCGCCAGTTGTTGCTGTCCCCCCCCCTTGGACAGCAACGTATCCTGGCCGTCGATCCGGGCTTCCGCACCGGCTGTAAGCTGGTCTGCCTGAATGAACAGGGCGACTTGCTGCATAACGAGACCATCTATCCCCATCCGCCGCAAAACGAGTTTACCAAAGCGGCGGGCAAGGTGGTCAAGCTGGTCTCCACCTACAGGATCGACGCCATTGCCATCGGGAACGGAACAGCGAGCCGCGAGACAGAACGGTTCATCTCCAACCTTCGCTATGAAAAGGAGGTGAAGGTCTTCGTGGTGAGTGAGAACGGTGCCTCAGTCTATTCGGCCTCCAAAATAGCCCGGGAAGAGTTCCCCGATTATGATGTGACCGTACGGGGCGCCGTGTCCATTGGCCGGCGACTAAGCGATCCCCTGGCAGAGTTGGTGAAGATTGATCCCAAGTCGATTGGCGTGGGACAGTATCAGCACGATGTAGATCAGACAAAGCTGAAGCATTCGCTGGACAGGACCGTAGAAAGTTGTGTGAACCTGGTGGGTGTGAGCCTCAACACGGCAAGCCGGCATCTGCTTACCTATGTATCGGGACTGGGGGAGTCACTGGCGCAGAATATTGTAGACTGGCGTGCTGAGAACGGCCCTTTCCGTTCGCGGAAAGAACTGAAAAAGGTACCCCGACTGGGAGTGAAAGCATTTGAACAGTGTGCCGGGTTCCTGCGGATTACCGATGCGGAGAACCCGCTGGATAACTCGGCGGTGCACCCCGAAAGTTACCCCATTGTGGAAAAGATGGCCCACGACCTGCATTGCTCAGTGAAAGAACTGATCAGAAACAAAGCGTTGATATCCACCATCGACATAAACAGCTATAAAACAGAAGAGGCTGGCATCGAAACATTGAATGACATTTTGCAGGAACTGGAAAAACCGGGACGCGATCCGCGATCCACAGTACAGATGCTGGAATTTGACCCCAACATTCGCACCATCAACGATTTGAGAGAAGGGATGAAGCTTCCGGGTATTGTCACCAACATCACCAACTTCGGTTGTTTTGTAGACATCGGCATCAAGGAAAACGGGCTGGTACATATCTCGGAGCTGGCCGACCGGTTTGTCTCCGACCCCACCGAAGTGGTATCGCTCCACCAACATGTGGAAGTGACCGTGTTGTCGGTCGATATGGAAAGGAAACGCATCGCACTCTCCCTGAAAAAATAGTCAGTTTTTCAGAAATCAAGCGTCATCTGACGTTCGAAAAGTTGGAAGCTTTTCCGGTGTAAGGGTGTGATACCCCACTCCAGAATAGCCTGTCGGTGTTTCGCCGTGGGATACCCCTTGTTGCAGGCCCAATCATAACCGGGATACTGCTCATGCAGTTCCCGCATATACTCGTCACGATAAGTCTTGGCCAGGACAGAGGCGGCAGCGATGGACTGAAATAGGGCATCCCCCTTCACCACACAGGTATATGGGGTGGGTCCGAAAGGACGAAAGCGGTTCCCGTCCACCAGAATATGAGCGGGCGACAGCGACAGCTTCCGCAATGCCCGATGCATCGACTCCACCGAGGCCCAGAGAATATTCATTTCATCGATCTCTTCGGGAGAGCAGGATGCCACCGCATAACTCACTGCATTTTCTTCGATGATCAAACGCAGTTCGTTCCGCTTCTTTTCGGTCAGTTGCTTGGAATCGTTCAGTCCGACGCAGGAAAAACCGGATGGCAGCACCACGGCGGCTGCAAATACGGGACCGGCAAGGCAACCCCGCCCGGCCTCATCGCAACCGGCTTCCACGCAACCACTCTTCATACATGCCTGCAATACCTGGTGCTGTTTCATTCCTTAATCCTCCCCGATTGTCAAAATCACGTCGTTGTCCGCCGGCGGGAAATCAAAAGTAAATGAGCCTGTTTCAGCCTCTGCCCCCATCATGGCTTCAAAAAGGGCAATTGATTCCTGCAGGCGGGGGTTGTCTGTTTCGTCACCCCGGACATGCATCAAATTCAACTGTACGATCATATCAATCAGGCTTTTGCTTACTTCTTCCAAAACAGGAAATCCGGGTATCTTCAGCCGGTGTTTTGCCGCTCGGCGTGTGAGGGCTTCAAGGCGACTGCGTGATTCACCTTCCAAATTTAGATTCCCGGGAATGGAGGTTACAAACCGGGTATCGATAGATAGTTTCTTCCCCTGCAAATGCATGATGCGGTAGGCAAAGGGATATTGAGCCAGGCTGGCCGTCTCCACATCGTAGATCTTGTTGCCTGCCGCAGAAGTAAAAAGCGTGATGTCGTTGGCATGAAAATGGCCGGTAAAGATTACGTCAAGCCCCGCATCGGCCAGACTGCCCGCCAGTCCTTTCCAGTCATCCACAAGATAATCGGGGAAAAAAGCTTCCTGATTAGGCATATGCTCCACCAGTCCATGATGCATCATTCCCAACACAGTGATTCCTTTTTCTTTGGCTTCACGCAGAATTTGAAGAGCCCACGCCAGTGTTTCTGGCAGGATGCGTCCGGCCGAGACTGAAGTGGTCTGATATTCCTGATATCGGTTGCTGTCGATAGCCAGCAGCCAGGTTTTCTCGCCGATTTCAGCCAGGTAGCTGAGTGATGCACTGTCTCTGCGCAGCGCGTGGTCATACCCGAACTCGCCATAAAATTGGGCAAATTCACCGGGTGTAATGCCTTCCACCCGACTGCTTGTGTCTCCCTTATAGGCCCTGGCATCGGGGATATTGACATCATGATTACCCGGAATTACGAAAATACGTGTTCCTGCCTTTTGAATTGGACGAAGGAGTTCTATCAAATCGAGATGGCTTTGTCGCTCTCCGTGATTGGTTAAATCTCCCGAGACCAGGAGCAAGTGTGGTGCTTCTTTGCCAAGATCGGCGAGCACCTGGTGGAGTACCTCATGCAGTTCATGTGTCTTTCTCCCGGACGCCTCCTCAAAATTGGAAAGCGCCTTTCCTGCCTCAGCCAATCGAGGCGAAAGATAGTGTATATCAGTAATCACCGTAAACTTTAACGCTTCCCCAATACCATTATTGCTGTCGGTATATGTCTGTGCCACACAATTACCACATGAGACAATGCCGGATATCAGCAGAAGAAATAACCACTGATGGTTCATGGATTGTCCCGTTTGAAGAATAGTTTCACATCCAGCAGCCATCGTTCAAAGGGACTGCATTCAATCTTCAGAAAACTGTCGGAAAGGGAAGAAGGTTCGAATGCGGTGGTTTTGAAATCACCCCATACATATTCTGCCAGTTCGGGATAATCGATATATGGATTGCGGTTTTTCTGAATGCGATACACTTCCTCATTCCGGCGTACCTCCTTGATACTGACGGGATCCTCCCGATGCCATTTCAACATGAGACGAAGTGACCAGTCACTGAAACCTGGATAGCGGCTGCCTCCCACCTGATCGGAATCCCACTGAGACAGTTGCTCCTCGTAAGCGGTAACCACATAGAAATAAGTACGGGCAAAATCTCCTTTATAGGCATCAATCGGTTCAAAGATTGTTTTAGTATAGTTTCCGAATGTATTTTGTCCGATCCGGGACCCGTTGGATGATTCCCAGTAGGTGATACCGGCCTCTCCAAAAGGCAGGTTCCCTCGCCGGTTATTCACGTATCCATCGGCAGGATAGAGATGAAACAGATCCGACTCCAATGACGCTGACCCTTTAAACCAACTTTTCGGCAAAATATGTTCCCGGTTGTAACAATCACCTTCTTTGCGATAGGAACCACAACGGTCGTTCCTGAAGTCGTACAGGTATTCGGCTCCCTTTTCCGGATTATCGGAATACATGTCCCATACTTTGTTATTCTTCTGACTGTCTGTCAACAGGAATACTTCCCACAGATCAGCATAAGCAACCACCTGCGGGTCCTTTATAATCTGAAACAGTGCCGTTTTTAATTCGGCTCCTCTTTTACCTTCTGCTCCGGTGTAATAGCCATTGGGCACCTGTGCACCCAGGGTGCCGGCAACAAATAAAAAGAAGGCAGCAATGAGACAGTGCTGTAAATAATTCATTTCTTATATGATAAGGCAGAACCATTTTGGAATGATTCCGGCAAAAAGGGCAAATATAATGAATTCATCTAAATACCCCATATAGAAAAGGGATAAAAAAAAAAAAAATTGCCCGAAAAAAACCTCAGCTATAATAAATCAGGAGTTCAGTAGTTTTTCAATTTCTTCGATATCGGAACGAAATCCCTTGTCGACCTCGTAGAAATTTTTTACGGTATTACACGCATGGAGCACCGTGGCGTGATTGCGATTACCCACCTGCACACCTATCTGAGAAAGAGATAGTTCCGTGTGTTTCTTGATAAAATACATGGTCACCTGACGAGCCTGCACGATTTCTCGTTTACGGGAAGATGACTGAATCAGTTCTTTTTTGATGTTGAAGAACTCTGACACTGTATCCTGAATTTTCTGTACGGTGATGCGCTTGCGTTCATATTTTATACTCTGCTCCACCATCCGTCGGGCCAGATTCATGTCGATCTCCCGATTGTTGATGATGGAATGTGCCATCAACGAAACGACGATACCCTCCAGGTCGCGCACATTCTCCGTCACATGTTCAGCGATAAATTCAATCACGTTGGCCGGAATCGACAGTCCATCGGACAATATCTTGTTCTGTAGAATCTTTTTACGAAGCTCCTTATCGGGACGCTCCAGCTTGGAAGTGAGTCCCCAACGAAAACGGGTCAGCAAACGTTCTTCCATCCCCTGCATATCCATGGGGGCGCAATCGGAGGTCATCACCAGTTGTTTGTTATTCTGGTGCAAGTGATTGAATATATGAAAGAAGGTGTTTTGCGTTTTTTCCAACCCCGAGAGTTCATGAATATCGTCGATGATAAGCACATCAATGCTCTGGTAAAAATTGATGAAGTCGTTGATGGTATTGAACCTGCGGGCATCGGTAAACTGTACCTTAAAGAGATGAGCAGACAAATACAACACTTTCTTATCCGGGAAAAGAGCCTCGACTTTCGAACCGATGGCATGGCAAAGATGTGTCTTTCCCACACCCGAATGTCCATGCACAAAAAGAGGGTTGAATGCTGTCTTTGCAGGGTTATTGGCTACAGCCTCGGCAGCAGTACGTGCCAGACGGTTACTCTCTCCCTCAAAGAAATTGTGAAAAGTGTACTTTGAATTGATCTGTGAATCAAACTCCGATGTTTCCACCCTGTCGAAAGGACTGGGCACCTTGGCGGTAACTTTCTTGGCTACATTCTTTTCCTTTCCCGCATAAGGCTTGCTTTCACCCCGGAGTTCAACGGCAGTATTACTCTCTGTTTCTACAAGGATGCGGTAATTGAGAATGGTGCCTTCACCTATCTCACGATAAAGGGTCTGCTGAATAAGATCGAGATATTTATCTTCCAGATATTCATAGAAAAACTGACTGGGAACCTGTACTGTAAATACATGATCTTGGTATTTCAGTGGCACGATGGGTAGAAACCACGTATTGAATGCCGGTTCGGGGATATTGTCCCGAATCACATTCAAACAATTGTTCCATAAAAAACGATAGTCACTCTTCATTGAATCCTATAATGATCTTCACTCTTTTCCTAACAGGAGTACAAATTTTCAAAAAAAAAACGAGATAAAAAAATGTACTTTTTTTTAAAAAAACTGTTCCAAAAAAATAACGCTATTTATCAACGGAATACCTACAAGGCTCTGTAGTTCAGCATTTCAGATAAATTAACCAAGTCGAACAGGTCTGATTAACAACATAATACAGTAAAAAAGGTTCTTGCTTTTAGAATTACAAATATATTACATTTTTGTTACTTCCCGCCCAATTATCAGTGAGTTTTGTTTCGATTTTCCAAAAGCCTTTTATTTAGAATGATTCTAATTAAATTTATCCGGCAATATAAAACCGAAACTTCCGTAACCTAAAACAAGCGCACCTTGATGCTTAAATATCGTTCCGGATTTTGACGGATATCTTCGAGCAGTTTTGTAGCAGTATCGATGGTCACATTCAGGCTATCGTGTAATTTTGTATCATTCATCAGCAAGCCCAGGGAATTGTCGTTGCTGTTCATTTTTCCTGTCAGCATTTTCAGATTATTCACCGTCTCATCAATAGCGGTGAAAGTGTGTGTGAGATCCATTTGATTCAACTCACCTGAAATATCTTTCAAATCGGCAGTGACATCAGTAAGGTTGTTGCTGATCAGAGGCAGGTCAGTTTCCAGTGCGTTTACCATCCTGTTAAGGCTTTCGCTCGAGCGTTTCAACTGTGTCACGGTACTTCCTATACCATCGAGAGATTGTGTCCACATGGGATGTGCCATGAGTTTATTTAAAGAGTAAACAATCGAGTCGATGCGAAGCAGAATGGAATCTGCCTTGGGCATCACTTTTGCGACACCATCCATAAGGCCAATCTCCTTGGCACCGGTAAGGGTATCGCCTGGTTGAAGGTAAACCTGGGAGGGTACCATCACCAGGTTAACCGTGGAAGCACCGAACATATCGACCCCATATTCAAGATAACTGCCCCTGGTAATATGCAAAGGTTCCTTCAGATTGATCCCCACAGCGAAAAGCATCGGATCATCACTCATCATACTGATGCTGTTGATTAACCCAATCTGATATCCTTTCACATAGACGGGGGATGAGATGAGCAGTTTCGAAACATCACCAAATACAGCATAATACTGATTTTGTTTCTTGAGAACATTAATTCCTTTCAGAAAATTAATCCCGAAATAAATCATGGCAATGCTGGCAATGAATGCCAGGCCAATGAGTGCATATCTGCTTAGGTTCGTCTTCATAGATTCATCAATCTTTATTTCACGCGCTTTCCGTCTTCAAATTCAACGATAAAAGCATCTTTGAATTTTCTTCTCACTTCTCTGAGTATTTTTTCGATTGCAGCCTGATTTGTGGTACTTCCGTATGTATATTTATAGGTGGTGCCATCGGTATAAAAATCTACCGGATTTAGCCCCTTAAAAGCTGACGCCCCGTTGTTATATTTGCGGGAGGATATAAGAAACTGAACACGATATTCTCTTGCATTTACTACTGCGACCGTAGATTGTGAAACATCGGACTGACCGTTGTCGGTGGCGGAGCCGGTAAAAACATGACTTTTCTTGTCATACTCACGCTTGTATTCTTTAAATCCCTGATAAATGGAGGAAGCCAGTGAATTCTGACCGCTCGCACTCTTCAAGTAGGTCTCCTCCTGTTTGTTGCTGATATAACCCAGTTCAACCAGAATGCTCGGCATGGCTACCTCTCTGAGTACCAGGAAGCCTGCCTGCCGCACACTTCTGTTAACACGCTTTGAGCTGTTAACCAGATGATTCTGCACGAGCGTGGCCAGGTAGACACTTTGTGTGAGAAACTCGTTGGCCATAAATTCAAAAATGATGTAAGATTCCGGTTCGTTGGGATTAAAGCCTTCATATTTTACCGAATAATCATCCTCATACATAATTACGGCATTCTCTGCTTTAGCCACATCGAGGTTGTCTTTGCTGCGGTGTAAACCCAGCACAAAAGTCTCCACTCCCTGGGGAGAGGTACGACGCCGGTCGAGTGCATTGCAGTGAATCGATATGAATAAATCGGCATGCGACTTATTTGCTATTTCAGCCCGTTGATTCAATTCCACAAAACGGTCGGTGTTGCGGGTATACCGGACTTTCACGTCTGGATGATTCTCTTCGATCAGCTTTCCCACTCTTAGTCCGACGGAGAGTACAATATCCTTCTCTTTTGAGGAAGAACCTACAGCTCCCGGGTCTTTTCCTCCGTGACCAGGATCAATAACCACGGTAAAACTGTTGTTTTGCGGGCTGGCAGGAAGACCGGAAAAGAAAGGTATGAATGCACCCAAAAAAAGTAATAATAACAGCTTTTCACAAGGTTTCATGTGAATTCTTTTTGCAAAAATAAGGATAAATATCGGATTGAAAAAGAATGAGCCACAATATGCAGCTCATTCTTTTTGTTCCAATATAGCAGAAACCGTTACGGCATCAATTCCGCCAGTTTTGCATCGAGGGCTTCACCTCGCAGATCCTTTCCTATGATGATGCCCTCCTTATCTAAAAGAACAGTGTGTGGTATGCCGTTGATGGCATACAGATCTACGATGGGGCTTTCCCAGTACTGCAGATCGGACATCTGTGGCCAGGTCATATTCAGATCCTTAATTCCCTGGGTCCATGCCCCTTGATCTTGATCCAATGAAACACCGACAACCTCAAAGCCTTTCGATTTATACTTGTCGTAGGCAACCACCACGTTGGGCATCTCCTGCCGGCAGGGGCCGCACCAGGCAGCCCAGAAATCTACCAGCACATATTTTCCCGTACCGGCATAATCGGAAAGAGAGACATCATTGCCTTGAGGATCTTTCAATGTAAAATCGACAAATTTCTTACCCACTGCCACATTCTCCAGGTTTTCAAGGCGTGTGATGACACGTTGAATATTTTCCCGGGCTTTAAACTTGTCATCGGCAAGGTTCAGTATCTCCTTTTGCTGTTCGGGTGAAAACATGGAGGAAGAAGAAAGGAAGGCATACTTTCCAAGCTCATTCCCAATATTTTCTTTGATAAAATTGAAATTCAAATCGCTGATCTGATTACTGATATTATCATAAGTCGTATTGATTTCCGCTTCCAAAGAATCGGTCATTGTGCCTTCGGCGTTGGCGGCGTTATATTGTTCCATCACGCCGCGGATACTTTTTACCAGATCCCGCTGTTTCAATCTGAAATCGGTGTAGGCATTGTTTATCTTTGTGCCTTTTATCGTTACGACAGTATCGAACAACACATCAATCTTACCCGGTTCAATCAATACCGGCACCCGGCTTTCCTGCTGCGGATTTACCGCCGGATCAAGTGAAATAAAACGAAGCACCGTGCTGTCTGCAACTCCCTTTATCGAAAATGAGCCGTTTGTGACTACCAGCGTATCCACAACGACCATAGCATCGTTGGTCATTTCCTGTACATACACGTTTGTGCCTTCATAGGCCTCATCAGCAACAGACCCGCTGATTGTATAATTCTTGCTGTTCTGGCAGGAGAGAACGAGTCCGGCCGTTAAGAAAAGAAACAATAACTTTCTCATTTTAATCTCTTTTTTATATTTAAACATGGACAAAGATAGTAAAATGTCCGTATAAATTGCGCTAAGTTGATGATATAAAAAAATTTCCATACCTTTGAAACATAAATTTGCAATAAGTATATGGGTACGATGGTAGCACCGTCATTGCTGGCGGCCGATTTTTTGAACCTGGAGAGAGACCTTGAGATGCTTAACCGCAGTGAGGCTGACTGGATCCATCTCGACATCATGGATGGTGTTTTCGTGCCGAACATCTCTTTCGGCTTTCCGGTGATCAGTCTGTTAAGGAAAGTGACCAAAAAGCCTTTGGATGCCCATCTGATGATTGTTCAACCCGATAAATTCGTGGATGAGATTGCTGCCGTGGGTGCCACCTATATGAACGTACACTATGAAGCCTGCACCCATTTGCACAGGGTGGTTCAGGAGATCAGAAGAAAGGGTATGAAACCAGCCGTTACATTGAATCCGCATACTCCGGTATCCCTGCTGGAAGATATCTTACCCGATCTGGACATGGTTCTGCTGATGTCGGTAAACCCCGGCTTCGGCGGCCAGCAATTTATTGAACATTCCGTGAGAAAGGTAGATCAACTCAAAAAGATGATCCTGAAACAACACACTTCAACCCTGATTGAGGTAGATGGAGGAGTAAACCTCGACACAGGAAGAAGACTTGTTGATGCGGGTGCCGATGTACTTGTCGCCGGAAGCTTTGTCTTCTCTTCGGATAACCCTGCAGAAACCATCCGGATGTTGCGGGCGCTATAACTTCGACTTCTCCATTCTGGCCGTAATTCCCTTTATTTCTGGCGCGCAGATTATGAACGCTTTTATCGGAAAAACGCCATTTTTCCGCCTGCTTTTACCGGTTATGGCAGGCATAGCATTCTGCGCCTTACTTCCTGCATGGATAGCTCGCCTATATTGTTTGATTCCCACAGGATTAACCCTCATGTTACTTTCCTGCTTTTTCAGGATCAATATCCGATACCCCTTTCGATGGGTATTTGGTGCAGGCCTGTATTTGTTACTCTTCTCCCTTACAATTTTACAATACCGGGAACAGGAGAAAAACAGAGAGTATTTTTTTTCAAATGAGTCACAGTATTATACAGGTGTCCTGCTTGATATTCCGGAAATAAAGCCCCGTTCCATTGCCTGTAATGTGAAGATTTCATATCCTCATCAGCAAAAAGTAAAATTATATCTTGCCCCGGACAGCGCAGCACGGGAATTGAAGCCTGCCGACGAGATCATTTTCTATGCAAACATGCAGTCGTTCCGCAACTTAGGCAATCCGGATGATTTTGATTATGTCCAGTACATGAAAATAAAGGGCTTCACCGGATCGGCCTACATCCCGGAATCCGACTGGCAGAAAACAGGATGCCAATCCCGCGCCATTTCACCACAGTCGCAGCGGTTACGGGTAAAAGCACTGACAATGTATCGTTCACTGATTGACAACAAAGATGCCTGCGCCTTTATCTCTGCCCTCACACTCGGATACCGGGGAGATCTATCGGACGACATCCAGGAGGCTTTTCGTGCTTCAGGCACTGCCCACGTACTGGCGGTGAGCGGACTGCATGTGGGCATCATCTACGTGATGATCAGCCTGATGTTCTCCTTTTTGGGAAAAACGGGTTGGCGACTCATACTCCGTCAGTCACTGCTGATTCTCACACTTTGGATCTACGTGTTTCTGGCAGGCGGATCTGCTTCCGTGATGCGGGCGGCCATCATGCTCTCCTTTTTTTGCCTGGGCAACATGATCAACCAAAGGGGATTTACATACAACACGCTCGCTGCAACCGCATTTTTCATTCTCCTGTTCAATCCGTTCAGCTTGTTTGACATCAGCTTTCAGATGAGTTTCGGTGCTGTGGCGGCCATTCTCTATTTTCAACCGAAATTAGATACCCTGTATAAGCCCAAAGGACAAATAAAGAAGTATGTATGGGATCTTTTCACTGTTTCTACGGCAGCGCAGCTGGGCGTCTTTCCGCTGGTACTCTATTATTTTGGCACGTTTCCCACCTGGTTTTTCGTCACCAACCTGTTGGTGGTACCGCTGATCGGGATTATTATATACGCAGCGGCAGCCCTTGTGGCAGTCGGCGCCATCAACAGGGTGGCAGCGGGTTTCTTCGACAGGATTGAATCAGTCTTACAATGGGTTGCAGAAACACTGACCGGGATTACCTTACGAATCGTCCAGATTTCCGAATCGCTCCCTTTTGCACAACTCGCCGACAGCTTTATTACCACAATCCAGCTCCCACTGATGATGCTGTTTGTCTTTCTTTTTGCCAGGTTTCTGTACACCCATCGCGTAAAGCCTTTGATAATCGCACTGATCTCATTATTTGCTTTTCAAATGATCACGCTGGAGAATCAGCTGCGCACCCCATCCCCCAGGCTGGTGGTGTTCAACAATCCTGACAGAAGTGAAATCGCGTTGTTTACCGAAGGAAAACGTCATTTTCTGCCTGTCCCTGACAACGGGTTCCTGCCACACCCCCAGAAACGCATCCTCCGCTTGTCGGATGACGCATTGGCCGGCTTCGTTGCCTCGTCGTCGTTCCCGGTTGATATACTGGTACTCTCGAATCATGCCGGATTTAAAATGGAACAACTAATTCCCCTGTTCGAGCCTTCGCTCATTGTTCTGGACAGCTCTCTTCCCCGCAGTGTTGCGAACCGGATGACCGCTGAATGCCGGCAGCTGGGTATTCATGTGCACGATGTCACAAAAGAGGGTGCCTTTTCTCTGATTTTTTAGTACTTTTGTTCCCTACTTAATAAAAAGATTGTACAAAAAAATGAATTTGACAGATCCGATCTCCGAGGTAATCCAACCCCTAAAAGTGGCAGCGATCATGGACGCCATAGAGAGATCAGAAAAGATTGTAATCACAACCCACCTCTCACCCGACGGTGATGCACTGGGTTCTTCTCTTGCCTTGTACCATTATCTCAAAGGAAGAGGGAAACAGGCACGCATCATCATACCCAACTCTTTTCCCTACTTTCTGAAATGGATGAAGGGAGCCAACGAGGTGGAAATTTACGAGTACAATCCTTCTGCGGCCCAACACATCCTTCATCACACAGATCTTATTTTCGCACTCGACTACAATATTCCGAAAAGAACGGGAGATATGGGCCCCGCCCTGGAAGCTTCACCGGCAAAAAAGATTCTGATCGATCATCATCTTTTCCCTGGAAATATCTTTGACATTACTGTCTCTCATCCCGAGATATCCTCAACCAGCGAACTGATATTCCGGTTGCTGTTTCAGGCAGGAAAATATGATGAACTTACCCTGGCCGAAGCCGAGTGCATCTATTGTGGTATGATGACCGACACCGGTGGTTTCACCTTCAACTCCAGCGATCCGGAGATATTTGAGATCATCAGCATGTTATTGCGTAAAAAAATCGACAAGGATGCCATCTATTCGCACGTGTTTAACAATTACTCGGAAGCTCGCTTCCGGTTGCTTGGTTACACCCTGTCGCAACGCATGGAGGTTTATCCCGATTTGCATGCAGCACTCCTCTACCTTTCCAAGGAAGACCAGTCACAGTTTCGCTTCGGCAAGGGTGACACGGAGGGATTTGTAAATTATCCGCTCAGCATCAAGAATATCATTTTTTCCACCTTCATCCGGGAAGATGACGGGATGATAAAACTATCGTTTCGCTCGCAGCTCTCGTTTCCGTGCAACGAATTTGCAGCAGATTTTTTCAATGGAGGCGGTCATCTGAATGCCTCCGGAGGGGAGTATTACGGCACTTTTGAAGAAGCGCTCCGCATCTATGCCGATGGACTGAAAGCCTATGAAAGCAAGTTAAAGCAGGCCATCAACCCATGATAATCTTTTTTTAAGGATCTATCTCTTTTTATTTCGGTGTAACGGTTGGTTTTTTTAAAGCAGATTGCTTACTTTTGTAGTTTCCTAAAGAACGAAAACGTTCACAAAGGTTAGTCGTTTTCTCCGCTCGGCATAGCTCAAGCAAGCTTGGCTCTGCTCTTGCTTAACGAAAACGTTCATTTCATTTATACAACAGATTCATATGAAGCATTTACATTTCATTGTCATCATCCTTGGCGGATTATTATTTCTCACTGTTTCCTGCAAGGATACCATGACCTATGCCGATTATCTGAAGGCAGAAGAAAAAGCCATCGACCTGTTTATTGAATCCAACAATCTCACCATTCTCAAGAGTTTTCCTGCAGACAGGGTCTTCGAAGAGAACGAATTTTATAAAGATCCCACCACCGGCGTCTATCTTAACATCATCAGTTACGGGGACACGACCCGCAATCTGCAATGGAAAGAGGAGGTTTATGTACGTTTCAGCGGTTTACACTATTTCAATACAGATGATACTACCCGATATACCAATTTTTACAGCACGCCCGAAGAGATTGTATACATCGGCCCTGTTAATACATCCACCAAAAGCAATTATACTACGCCGGGATGGGTCGTTCCCCTCAGTTATGTGGGTCATACCGGAAAAGTAAAAATGATCATTCCTTTTAATATGGGTTCTTCTTATGATCAGTCTAAGTATGAGCCCACTTATTATGACATGGTACAATATCGGTTTGAAAATCAATATTGAATTGATCGGTTCCTCCGGGTTTTCGCCCGCTTTTTTTGTAAAATCACCAGCTCACGGCATATTTCATAAGTTATTTATATGACATTAATCAAATCCATATCAGGTATCAGGGGTACTATTGGCGGAGAAACGGGTGAAAACCTCACGCCGATTGATATCGTTAAATTTACAGCGGCATATGCATCCTTCATCAGAAAAGTATCGCGGCAAAGCCAACCCAGAATTGTGGTGGGGCGCGACGCCCGTATATCAGGAGAGATGGTACACCGGATTATTACCGGCACACTCATCGGCATGGGCTGTGATGTGACCGATATCGGACTGGCTACGACTCCCACCACGGAGATTGCCGTACCGAAAGAAGAGGCTGCGGGAGGCATCATCATCACGGCAAGTCACAATCCCAAGCAGTGGAATGCCCTGAAGCTGCTCAATCAAAATGGAGAATTTCTGAACGCGGAAGAGGGAAAAGAAATACTTGAACTTGCCGAAACAGGAAACTTTTCATTCTCACCGGTGGACGAACTGGGAAAGATCACGCAAAAGCAGTATCTGCATGAACACATCCAACGTGTCTTATCTCTCGCTCTGGTAGATAAAGAAGCAATCAAAGCTGCCAATTTCCGGGTAGCCGTCGACAGTGTAAATTCAGTGGGAGGCATTGCCATCCCCGAACTATTGTACGCCCTGGGAGTAAAGGAGATCTTTAAATTACACTGTGCTCCACACGGCAACTTTTCCCACAATCCGGAACCTTTACCACAACATCTGACGGAACTCGCTTCACTTACCCGCAGTTCGAAGGCAAGCGTTGGTTTTGCCGTTGACCCAGACGTGGATCGACTGGCAATTTACTGCGAAGATGGAGAACCCTTTGGGGAAGAGTATACCCTGGTGGCGGTATCCGACTACGTGCTACAGCATACGCCGGGAAACACGGTGTCAAACCTCAGTTCAAGCCGTGCCCTGCGCGATGTGACAACTGCCAGGAACGGCAGTTATTACGCTGCGGCAGTGGGTGAAGTGAACGTGGTGACAAAGATGAAAGAGGTAAACGCAGTGATTGGCGGCGAAGGAAACGGTGGCATCATTTATCCTGCGTCCCATTATGGACGCGACGCACTGGTGGGCATCGCACTGTTCCTCACCTATCTCGCCAAGTCGGGAAAGACTCCTTCAGCGCTGAGAAAATCCCTTCCCCCTTATTTTATGGCCAAACAAAAGGTGGAGCTTACACCCGGCATCGATACAGATGCGATCCTGGAAAAAATGAAAGATAAATTCAGGGATCACCAGATTACCGACATCGATGGGGTGAAGATCGATTTCCCGGATAAGTGGGTCCATCTTCGAAAATCGAATACCGAACCGATCATCCGGGTTTATTCCGAAGCACACTCACAGGAAGAGGCGGAAGAAATCGGTAAACAGATCATTGATATTATCAGGGACCTCACCTAAGGTCATACCAACAACCTTTTTCATCAGACAATCTGCCACATCATTTTTTGAGGTGGCATTTGTGTTCAATAGTAAGATAAAGCCAAGATTAAATGAAAGATACATTGATTAGTCGCGATGACCTGCGGGGCTTGCACCATGTTTTTCGGGGCAAATATGGCGACATGCTGATCGACTTGGGTATTAAAATATCTGCCTTGCATGTTCCCAACGAGATTTACAATCGTTCAAAACATCTCACCGGGCCTGCGTTCTGCAAGGATGTACTGGATAAACTCGGAATAATACGCATCATACGAAACGAACAGGTGCTCGAGCAGTTCAAAAACGGGCCGTTCATCACAGTTTCAAATCATGCTTACGGGCATATCGACGGTATAGCCGCCATAGAGACCGTGGGTAGTCGTGTGGATCATTACAAGATGATGGTCAACATCATTCTTTCGTTTGTGGATACGATGTCCGAAAATTTCATCACCGTGAATCCGATGAAAAACGAAGAAAAGAACCGATTTACCTTCGCCGGTATCAGAGAAAGCATTGCCCATTTGCGTGAGGGATACCCGATGGGGTTTTTCCCGGCTGGTGCTGTTTCCAACCTCTATTTCAGAAAAGGAAGATTTGAAATCGAGGACCGTGAATGGCAACCGGCAGTGTTAAAGATTATTCAAAAACTGAAAGTACCGGTTATTCCCATGCATATCTCCGGTCAAAACAGTCGTTCCTTCTATCTGTCAAAGGTCTTTGGCTGGCAGTTCCGTAATCTTAGGCTTTGCCATGAACTGTACAACAAGAAAGGCAAAGAGATGGTCATCACCTTTGGTGACCCGGTGATGCCTGAGGAGATTGATCAGTTCGGAGAAGAGACCGCCCGATTGGGAGAATTCCTGAAAGCAAAGACATATGCTTTAAAATAATTGTCTATCTTTGAATTCTCAAACAACATTGTATGGTAAAGTACTCTCTGCAACAGGTGAAGCAACGTTTCGGCATCATTGGCAACGCTCCCGAGCTGGATCGTGCCATTGACGTGGCCTTACAGGTTGCCCCCACCGACTTGTCGGTGCTTATCACAGGAGAGAGTGGCGTGGGGAAAGAAAATTTCCCGCAGATTGTACATCTCTATAGCAAACGCAAACATGGCCCCTACTTTGCCATTAACTGCGGATCTATCCCCGAGGGCACCATCGACTCAGAACTCTTTGGCCACGAGAAAGGCTCTTTTACCGGCGCCACCGGCACCAGGAAAGGTTATTTTGAAGCTGCCAACGGCGGCACCCTCTTCCTCGACGAGGCTGGTGAACTGCCACTATCCACCCAGGCAAGATTGCTGCGGGTGCTCGAAAGCGGAGAGTTCATCAAGGTAGGTTCGTCAAAGGTGGAAAAGAGCGATGTGCGGGTGGTAGCGGCTACCAACATGGATATGATAAAAGCCGTGGAACAGGGAAAGTTTCGCGAGGATCTCTATTACCGGCTCAACTCTGTCCCCATCCGCATACCACCGCTGCGGGACAGGAGAGATGATATACCCCTGCTCTTCAGGAAATTCGCAGGAGACTGTGCGGAAAAATACATGATGCCTTCCATCAACCTCACCGACGATGCGCGGGAGATGCTGAAGAATTACCGCTGGCCGGGGAATATCCGCCAGTTGAAGAACATCACCGAACAGATTTCCATCATTGAGCAGGAGCGTGTGATCACTGCCGATATCCTGCAGAAATATCTACCCCACAATGAGGTGGGCATGCTTCCCGTCCCCCTGTCCCAGCTTCATGATACTGAACAGAAATCATTTGCCAACGAGCGGGAGATATTGTACCAGGTTCTCTTCGATATGAAGAAAGACATCACCGATCTGAAGCAGGTTGTAAAGAGTATCATGAAAAATCCGGGTCAGACGGCTTCTACTTTTGAGACCACCTCAACCGAACTTCAAACAGCATCGGTTATACGGGAAGATCATACCCACGTATCGGTTCCGGTAAAATATGAAGCGCTTCCCAAAAGCATTCAGCTTGATAAAAGGGAGAAAGACGACATCCAGGAAGCCACCGAATATGAGGAGAGTACCTTATCGATCAGCGAAGTGGAGAAAGAAATGATTATCAAAGCGCTGGAGCGGCATAGCGGTAAACGTAAACTGGCTGCAGCCGACTTGGGCATCTCCGAACGCACCCTTTACCGCAAAATTAAGGAATATAGCCTGGAGGGTTGATCTCATCCGGATAAACAGGGAACAAGCATGAAGATTCATATAAACAAAGTTTTTCTCGTTCACATTGTCATCCTATTCTCAATGATTTTTCTGGTAAGTTCATGCAGGATGTCTTACTCCTTCAGAACTGCCTCCATTGATTATGATCTCACCAAGACCCTTTCTATCGGCCATTTTATCAACCAGGCGCCATTGGTATATCCACCTCTAGAGCAGCGCTTCAACGAGGAGATGAAAGATATGTTTACCCGCAATACTCGCCTGAAGCTGGTGAATCAGAATGCCGACATGGAGATTGAAGGTGAGATTGTGGGATACGAGCTGACCCCCTTGGCTGTGCAGGAAGATGCGTTCGCTTCGGAAACACGGCTGACCCTGACAGTAAGGATGCGTTTTCGCAATAACAAGATCGATGCACCCGAAACGCAGGAAACTATTTCTGCGAACCGCACATTTTCAAGCAATACCGTTTTCGATACGGTACAGGATCAGCTGATCAATGAGCTGATCGATGAGATTGTGGATCAGATATTCAATGCGACCATGGCAAACTGGTAATTCAATGGACAAGGAGAAACTATACGGATTCGTCAAAGAGCCCGACACACTGACAACCGCCACGGAAGAAGCGCTTAAAACAGTAGTGGAAGCATATCCCTGCTTTCAGACCTCCAGATTGTTGTACACCAAATACCTCGACCTGGCCAACAGCGATCGTTACATTGAGGAACTCGGTAAAACAGCTGTTTTGTGTGGCGACAGGAGGAAGCTGTTCTATCTGATATACAGGGAAAGCTATCACAAACAGCTTCTTCAACCTGAAGTACAGCATAGTGGTGTGAAGGACAGAACGGAGGAGTTGCTTGACTCCTTTCTTACCTCACTTGGCGAAGGTGAAACAAATGAAACAACGCTTGATAATGGAGCACTGAATATTGTATCGAGCGACTACTTCTCTTATCTGGAATCGGTGGAGGAGACTTTTGATCCGGCAGGAGACCGGAAACTTCAACACCACGATCTCATTGATGCCTTCATTGAAAAAGCGGCTTCCGAACCGCTATTCGCCCCTTATGATCCGGGAACGGATGCGGCTGATAAAAAAAGCGCCTCCGATGACGATGGCGGTGAGTTTCTAACAGAAACACTCGCAAAGATTTATATCAAACAAAAAAAATATGAACAGGCTCTCACAATTATTAAACGATTAAGTTTGAATTTCCCGAAAAAAAGTATTTACTTTGCCGACCAAATTCGTTTTTTAGAATTTTTGATTATGAATGAACGTTTTCGCTAAGTGAGAGCAGAACAAATAAAAGTTTGTTCTGCCGAACGGAGAACTTTTTCGACAAGTGTATACACAGAAGACGAATTTATTCGGATTATGTTATAACGAGAAAAAGTATGAAATAAAACGACTAACTTTTGTGAACGTTTTCGCTAAGTGAGAGCAGAACCGTTTTCATTAAGAACAGAATAAAAACAAAACATATATGTATATCTTTATTACAATCCTTATTTTACTGGCTTCTATCCTGATGATTCTTGCCGTATTGGTACAAAAATCAAAGGGCGGCGGCCTGGCAAGTGGTTTTTCATCTTCGAACCAGATCATGGGTGTACGGAAGACAACTGATTTTCTGGAGAAATTCACATGGTCTCTGGCAGCTGTTGTCATACTACTGAGCATCCTGACTGCCAAGTACACAGCCTCACACAGCAACACACCACAGTCGCAGGTGGAAGTGCAGCAACCTGCACCCCTCAACCCGGCCACTGCTCCCGACGTGACTCCCGGTTTGCCCATTCCCTCGCAGGTACCGGCTCAACCAACTCCGGAAGAAGGAACACCAACAGAGTAAACCTTCGTGCGTCCTTCATGCTTTCTTCTGCTTTGGCTGTTACCGTTTTTCGCCGGCGCACAGGCAATCACCTACGATACCATCACGGTGTCGCCGGATGACGAACGGAATATATATCGCTATCAGGAACAGGCCCGCGTAGACAGGAGTTCATCTGCAGGAGACATCCGGCGTCAAGACAACGAAGAAAAGCAATTCCATTCCTTTGACAGGAGCAAGCTTCGCTTTGGCGCAAACCTCGGCCTCTCGGTGAGTAAAAATTATACAAGGCTTGGGTTCGGTCCGCAGGCTGGGTATCAGTTTAATCGTTACTTCATGGCAGGTGTGGGCATCAAATATTACTATTCCAAAGCAAATACAACAGCATACACTGTCAAAGACCATCTTTTGGGTACAAACCTGTTCGGTTACTTTTATCCGCTATCCTTCCTGACTATTTTTATCCAACCCGAAATAAACTATATCTGGTCAGATTTGACAGATAAGTCAACTACAGAAACAACCTCCCACAGCGGCTTTGTTCCATCCCTAATAGCAGGAGCCGGCTTTCGCCTGGGACGGTCGCACATCACGTTGAACTACGACCTTATTCAGCATGCCAACTCTCCCCATCCCGACGGAGTCTATCTGGGCGTCTCGGCGTTCTTCTAGCGTTTTTTTGTTTATAATCCGGCAGGCCTACCGGAATACGATATCCCGCACAATGGGAACTTCGGCGTGATCGTTTAATCTTTGGATCAGACCATCCTTATTCATCAGCAGTTCGGCCCGAAGTACCGCAGATGTCAGGTGTACATAAAGTACATTACGACTGAAATAGACCTCTCCGGTATATTTGGATACACCCTCACCCAGCACTTCATGCCATCCCCTGACGGCACGGTGTTCAGCCATCTTCACTTTCAACGTACTGTTTTCATCGAAAAAGTCGGAAAGCGCCTCAGATAAAGGTTGCACGTTCTTCTTCAACATAGCTTATTATTGGTTTATCCGATTTATTTCTCCATTCTTCACGGAATAGATATGCGCATTGTTGTGGGTACGTTCCAGAATTCTGTCGAGAGATTCCCGGTTGGTATCCGACAGGAAGATCTGTCCGAATTCAGCCCCCGAAACGAGTTTCACAATTTCTTCCACCCGGTTGGCATCGAGTCTGTCGAAAATATCATCCAGCAGTAAAATGGGTGTGGTATGTCCCGTTTGCAGCAAAAAATGAAACTGCGCCAGCTTTAGCGATACAAAGTAGGTTTTATTCTGCCCCTGTGATCCCACTTTTTTGATGGGATAACCATCGAGCAGCATCTCCAGTTCATCGCGGTGAATGCCTGCTGTGGTATGTCCAAATGCCATATCGCGTTGTCTGTTTCTCCTGAGCATCTCGCGAAAATCGGCCTCGTTGAGTTGGGAGATATAGTCGAAGGAGACCTGTTCACCCGATTGACTGATGCGTGCATAAAAATCATTGAAGATGGGTGTAAATTCATCGATGAATGCCTTTCGCCGCCGGTAGATGAGGCTTCCTTCTTCGATCATCTGATCTTCCCAGAGCTCCAGCAAGGTTGCATCGAGGAATTCTTCTTCATTTTTCAGCAGTACATTCCGCTGATGCAAAGCCTTGGTATATCTGACCAGTGCGCGCAGGTACTCCTTATCGAACTGGGATATGGCCATATCCAGAAATTTCCGTCGACCTTCACTCCCACCGGTTATCAGTTCGCTATCGGCCGGGGAGATCATCACAAGGGGAATTAGCCCGATGTGATCGGAGAGTCGGTCATATTCCTTTTTGTTGCGCTTAAACTGCTTCTTCTGACGGCGACGGATACCGCTGTAGATCTCTTCCCGGACGCCCTCTTCATCGAAAAATCTGCCCTGTAACATGCATACATCAGCATCGTGATGGATAATTTGCGAGTCGACGGGGTTGGTGTAACTCTTACAAAATGAAAGGTAATAGACTGCATCGAGCAGATTGGTTTTCCCCATTCCGTTGTTGCCTATGAAGCAGTTTATTTTGGGGGAGAACTGCAGTTCAGCCTGCACCAGGTTTTTATAATTGATGATGGAGAGTTCTTCTAAAATCATGCCGTATACATCGTTGTTTCACATTGTTGCCGTCACCTCAGCGTGTCGACGGTCTTTCCGGACGGGGCCGGCTACTCCTCCAGGAGCAAGCGTTGAAGGTCTTCAGGAGAGATATTCATTTTCAGTCTGCCTTGCGAGGCAAACGAGATGCGCCCCCGTTCTTCGGAGACAATAATCACCTTGGCATCTGTTTCCTGCGATATACCCAGTCCGGCACGGTGCCGCAATCCCAGATGGGTGGGAATGTTCGGGTTCTGGGAGATGGGCAGGATACAGCCGGCGGCTTTTATTTTTTGTCCGACGATAATCATTGCTCCGTCGTGCAGCGGACTATTTTTGAAGAAGATATTCTCAATGAGCCGCGAAGATATGTCGGCATTCACTATTTCACCGGTCTGCTCATATAATCCCAGGTGGATATCACCCTGTACGGCAATGAGTGCCCCGGTATTTGTCTTCGACATATTCATGCAAGCCAGCACAATCGCCGTGAGGTATGAATTATCATTCTTCTGCTTTTCACTCGGGAAAAAGAGCTTCGAGATAAAATTCCATCCTTTCTTGGAGCCGAGCGACATTAGAAAACGCCGGATTTCATCCTGAAAGAGAATAACCAGCAAAAAGAGTCCCACGCTGACCAGCTGATCCAGAATAGAACCGAGCAAGACCATGTTGAATACCCGGGAAACAAGAATCCATATAACCATGAAAACAAGGATTCCCATGAACAAGGGACGAAGGCCCGATATCTTGACCAGCCTGAACAGGTAGTACAGGAGAAGTGCTACCAGCAGTACATCGATAAAATCCTTTATTCCGAAATGTGCAAACATAGCTTTAATGGTGCCGATTATTGATCGAATTCGGTTATCTTACCCACAATCTTTAAACATTCCACAGCCTCTTTCACATCGTGGACCCGCAAGATGGCTGCACCCGAAAGCAATGCAACCGTATTGAGTACGGACGTGCCGTTGAGGCTCTCCTCGGGTGAAGAATCCAGTAGTTTGTAAATCATCGATTTTCTCGAGATTCCTACCAGTATCGGTTCCTCAAAGATATGAAAATATTTCAGATAAGCCATCAATTCATAGTTCTGAGATAGTGTTTTACTGAAGCCAAAACCGGGATCTAAAATCACATCGTTCACCCCAAGGAGATTCAGTTTTGACTTCCGCTCCGAGAAATAATAAAGGATGTCCTGGATCAAATCATCGTAATCGGTATGCTGCTGCATGGTCTGCGGCACTCCCCGCATGTGCATCAGCACATAGGGCACCTGCAACTGCGCCATTGTGGGGAACATCCGTTCATCGATCTGCCCGCCGGAGATGTCGTTGATGATATTTGCGTCAAACTCTTCCACCGATTGTTTGGCAACATCGGCATAAAAGGTGTCGACCGACAGGATAGCATGCGGAAATTCATTGCGGATGAGCTTCAGGGCGGGCATTAATCTTGCTGCCTCTTCTTTCGCCGTGAGAAAAGGAGCGGCAGGAGTGGTCGACTGCGCCCCAACATCGATCATACTGCCTCCTTCATCGATGATTTGCCGGCATCTCTCAATGATTCCTCCTTCTGCCTGCCTCCTGCTTGCCGCAAAAAACGAATCAGGAGTAATATTGATGATACCCATCACCTGCGGTACCGACAAATCGAGCAGGGTTCCACGTATGTTAATCGTCTTTTTCAATTAAAGTTTTAAAAAATATAATTCCTATAAATCAATCATCATTCACTATACTATAAACGATTACCAAAAGCTGATCACTTAAGCTGCATTTTCTTGCAAATGGCTGGTAGTCCAAAGTTTCTACAAAAAAAGCTGAAAGCTGATCGCTGACTCCTGACTCCTGACAGCTAATCACAACACCGAATTGGGATCTTTCAACGGATAATCCACCGTGTAATGCAACCCCCTGCTTTCTTTGCGGGCCATTGCCTGCTTGATGACCATGTAACCCACCTTGATGATATTTCGCAGTTCACATATATCGCGTGACACCACGGACCGGTGAAAGAAATCTTCGGTCTCACGGAATAGGATATTCAACCGGTCCATGGCGCGTTGCAGACGCAGATCGGAGCGAACGATGCCCACGTATGCCGACATCAATTGTCCCACCTCCTTGTAACTCTGGGTGATCAGCACCATCTCCTCGGGCGAGGTGGTACCCTCGGCATTCCAGGCGGGTATATCGTCCCTGAATGGATATTGCTGAAAAACAGGCAGCGAATGTTTGGCCGCAGCATCGGCAAACACCACCGCTTCAATGAGCGAATTGGATGCCAGCCTGTTTGCCCCGTGAAGGCCGGTACAGGCACACTCACCATTGGCATAGAGCCGGCCGATACTGGTTTCCCCGTCGAGGTTCACCTTGATGCCTCCGCACAGATAATGAGCAGCGGGAGCCACAGGTATCATCTCCCGGGTAATGTCAATTCCGTAGGAAAGGCACTTCTCGTAGATGCCCGGGAAATGCGTTTTGGTCTCGTCCGGTTTTTTGTGCGTCACATCCAGATAGACATGATCTTCTCCCCGTTCTTTCATTTCTGAGTCGATGGCACGGGCCACAATATCGCGCGGGGCAAGTGAGCCTCGTTCATCATACTTATGCATGAATTCCTTTCCGTCGCATGTTTTCAGTACGCCACCATAACCACGCATTGCCTCGGTGATGAGGAACGACGGCCTCGCTCCCGGATGATACAGTGCCGTGGGATGAAACTGCACGAACTCCATCCCCTTTATTTCTCCTTTTGCACGGGCCACCATGGCAATGCCGTCGCCCGTGGCAACCAGCGGATTGGTTGTAGTCTGATACACCGAGCCGATACCCCCTGTTGCCATCATGGTCACGCGGGAAAGGAACGTATCAATTTCATTGGTTTTCTGATCGAGGATATAGGCACCGTAGCATTCAATGCCGGGCGTATGGCGGGTCACCACCTGTCCCAAATGGTGCTGCGTGAGAATCTCGATTGCAAAATGATGATCATAGACATCGATATTCGGATGATTGCGGATGGTGTCTATCAGGCTCACCTGAATCTCGGCGCCGGTACTGTCCTTGTGATGCAAAATCCGGAACTCGGAGTGACCTCCCTCTCGATGAAGGTCGAAATTGCCTTTTTCATCCTTGTCGAAGTCTACCCCCCAGTTGATCAGCTCCCTGATCTGGGCAGGCGCCTCCTTCACCACTTTTTCCACGACCTGCACATCACACAATCCGCCACCGGCATCGAGCGTATCGGCAATATGTTTTTCAAAATTATCCCATGGGTTTGTCACCGAGGCTATTCCGCCCTGCGCATAGTAGGTATTGGCATCTTCCAGTGGGTTTTTCGCGATGATGGCTACTCTGCCCTGTTTTGCCACCTTTAGGGCATAGCTCATCCCGGCAATGCCGGAGCCAATCACCAGGAAGTCATATTTGCGAACCATTTTCTCTCTGTTTTGGATTATTTCCGTGCAAATGTACGCAATTATTCAAGGTTTCCCACAGGAAAACTCCATTTTTCCTGTGGAACATACTCGATGATAAACATTGTTAAAAAGCAGGGTTTTATTTGCAAATATCCGGTATTTGCTTTCCTTTGTATATTCAAGCAAAGAGACTGTTTAACATCATTTTATCAGATGAAACACTTACTTATTCTATTCTTCATTTTCACGCTTTCTACCCTGCAGAGCCTTCATGCCACAAACACGAAACAGCAGGCAGATTCAAGCTTCGTGCTCCGCGGCAGGGTATTGGGGAGCGATACCCGCGAACCGCTGCCCAATGCCAGCATCACCGTACAAAAAGCAAATGTATCGAGCGTCACCAACCAGGATGGGTACTTTTCCATACGGGTTCCTGCTTCAACCAGGAATATGCAACTGATTATCCATTACCTGGGATACGAGAACAAGGAAATTCCGGTGGTCACACTGATCGACAATCCCAATAACCACATCATGCTGTCACCCTCTCCCATAGAACTCAGCGAACTGCTGGTCGTTTCCGGAGATGGATCTAATCTCGTGCGGGAGGCACTCCAACGTATTCCGGAAAATTATCCTTCCGATCCGAACATGATGGTCGCCTTTTATCGCGAGTCGGTAAAAAAAGGATCGAACTATATCTCACTGGTCGAAGCCGTACTGGATGTATACAAAGCGTCGTACCATTCTTACAGCAACGATCAGGCCCGGATCTATATTGGCCGGAAGGCTACCGACATCACTCCCCGGGATACGGTGTTGCTGAAATTTCAGGGAGGTATCAGCGATGCCCTGATGCTCGACATCGCCAAAAATCCGGAAATTGTCTTCGGCACGGATGCTGCAGAGTACAACTTTCACATCGACGGACTGATCAACATCAACAATAAACCCCATTACATCATTTCGTTCCTGCCGCACGCTGGATTGGAAGACATCCTTTTCAGGGGGACAATCTATCTGGATGCCGCCTCGCTTGCTTTTGCCCGCATGGAGTTCAACATGAACGTGGAGGACCGGAAAGATGCTGCCAGCATCTTTATCCGGCGTAAACCTTCCAAAATGCGGGTGGATGTCAACAACGCACGGTATGTGGTGAACTACATGGAGAATAACGGAAAATGGTTTTTCAATTACAGTGCTACCGAAGTATCATTCCGGGTGAGATGGACCAATCGCTTTTTCGGCCTCTTTGCAACAAACTATGTCATCGGATCGGAGATTGCCGTTACCGACCGCTATAACGACAACGTGATAAAATTTCCTCGCAATGAGCGTATCCGTTCTACCGACGTAATTGCTGAGCGGGTGGAATACTTTCTCGATGCGGACTTCTGGGGTGAATACAACGTGATTGAACCCGATCAGCAGATCAATGATGCAATTAAAAGGCTGAGTGATAAACTACGCAGAAGAAAATAAAAGAAGAAACCATTTGCTATTAAAAAATTTAGGGCTATCTTTGCAATCCAAAGTTTTTAAAAACGTAATATTTTACAAACAAGTATGTATTTAGATTCTGTCAAAAAGAAAGAAATCTTTGCAAAGCACGGAAAGTCTAACACTGATACTGGCTCACCTGAAGCACAGATAGCATTGTTTTCATACCGTATTTCGCATTTGACTCAACACCTGAAGTCAAACAAAAAAGATTATAACACGGAAAGAGCATTGAGAATTTTAGTAGGTAAACGTCGTCGTTTACTCGATTACCTGATTGAGATTGATATTGAACGTTATCGCGCCATTATCAAAGAATTGGGTATCAGAAAATAATTTTCTCAAAGGAAATCATGGTGACGCGATGGCATTTAAAATTTGCCGGAATTGTTGCAGATCCATTCATTTATCAAAAAAACGAGGACAGAATCAGTGATTTTGTTCTCGTTTTTTTTAAACCTGTATCTTTTATCTCAGCATGTGCAAAGTAAAAGAGGCGGGTGTAAGACGTAAAAAACAGGGGTGTAAATTAAAAACATATTTAAAAACTATGTTTTATAATATGTTTTTTTATTTTGCCCATTCAGAAATGTCGCTTACCTTTGTAACGATAACCTAAAACAATCTTTTTTACCTTAATGCTGATATCACGTTAACCAATACAAAAGAGGACTTCTCGACCGAGGTGTCCTCTTTTTTTACGTTTTTTATAAAGATATATCTCTGTTCTCAGTTTACTTCGACCGGATATATTCAATGGCACTCAGGGCAGCAATGGTGCCATCGCTCACGGCGGTAGTCACCTGCCGGTAGCGCTTCGCCACACAGTCGCCCGCAGCAAAAACACCAGGCAGATTTGTTTTCATCGTCTCATCCACCACAATTTCACTCCTTTCATTCATCGCCACCAATCCCTTGAAAGCCGCGGTATTGGGTATGTAACCGATAAAGACAAAGACTCCGTCAGTATCCAGATGAGTCAGTTCGCCCGTCTTCAGATGCTCTATCTGTACCCTTTGCAAGGTACCGTTTCCCTCATATGCCCGCAACTCCGACTCCATGATAAAACTGATTTTGGGATTGCGACTGGCCTCTTCCACAGCGTATGCGAACGCCTGGAAATGATCGAACTGATGCACAATGGTGACTTGTGATGCGAAATGAGTCAGCGTCACTGCCTCTTCCAGGGCGGAATTTCCGCCACCGACCACAATCAGCCTTTTATCACGGAAGAAATCGGCATCGCAGGTGGCACAGTAAGATATACCTCTGCCCTCAAACTCTTTCTCCCCTGTGATATTGAGTGAACGGGGTTTTCCTCCAGGAGTGAGAATAACGGCTTTGGCACGGAATACCCTTCCGTCCTCCAGTTCCACTTCCTTGATCTCTTCAGTCAAACGGTAATCCACAATTTTGACGTTGGCCTTGAGTGTACAACCAAAACTCTTTGCCTGCCGCTTCATGATATCGGCGAGCTCGTATCCCTTGATCATCTCCACCCCGGGATAGTTGGCAATCTCATTGGTCAGCACCATCTGCCCACCGGTAACCCCTTCACTCAGGATCAGCGTGTCGAGCTTCCCGCGGGATGTATAAATCCCGGCGGAAAGCCCGGCAGCACCGGCGCCCAAAATTATTACATCGTATATCTTTTCCATTTTACCTAAGAGAGATACTCATCAAGATTTGCTTTTACCTGTGGCATACTCTGAATGCTAGTCGTCGCTTTGGCCACCTTTCCGTCTTTGTAGTACATGGTAAAGGGCAATCCCATGAAACCACGACACTCGGGTGCACTCCGGATCACATTCGATTCGGGACTGTCGAATGCCATGGAATAAAATTTCACATTGTCATACTCCTCCTCCAGCTCTTCCATGATCTCATAAACAGGAATACACATCGGTCCCATACGTCCGCAGCATACCATCACATTTTCGTTCTCGTTGATAATCTTCTGCAATTCGGCAGCTGTTTCAATCTCCTGAATATTGGTTCTTAAATACTTCATTTTTTTATGTTGTTTAAAAATTTATTACTGGATACAAAGGTAGGACATAACCTGACAGCGGATGAAAAAACCGGGCTGACAGATTCCATGGATCAGGATGAAATGCATCAGTCATCGGGCTGATGTAAATCAGTTTCCGGAAAAGATGGTATCTTTGTCGACAAAGGCAATAAGTAGGACGATAATAGATGAATAAGGAAATGGACAATTGTGAAAAGATGGTGGCCTGCTTCCGTGATCTGAAGCCGGAGGAGCTGGAGTTGATCAGCAACGGCAAGACGGAGCTGACCTACCTGGCCGGAGAAAACCTCTTTAAACAGGGAGCTTTCTCTACGCATGTGCTGCTGGTAATGGATGGGTTGGTAAAAGTATACCTGCAAACTGGAAGAGATAAACAGCTCAATCTGCAGTTGGCAAAAGCAGGAGACTTTCTGGCCTTCTCCTCCCTCTTTGGAGAGACAGTGCACGCCACCTCAGCCGTCGCACTCACCGACACGCAGGTATGCATGATCGACAAGGAGAAGATGCGAACATTGCTGCTCGGCAATGCAGAATTTGCCATGCGCATCACGTCACGCAACTACCGGAATGAGCGGCAGTTGCTTACCGTAATCGGAAATATGACCTACAAGCAAATGCGCGGGAAGCTTGCCTCGGCACTCCTCTATCTCAGTAGCGATGATTTCCTGGGACAGGATATCTTTGTTCACCTGTCACGGCAGGACCTTGCCAACTTCGCTTCTGTAGCCACGGAAAGCGCCATTAAACTGCTGAAAGAACTTGAACGCGACGGTGTAATCGCGCTCGAAGGAAAAGAGATCCATATTCTCAACAGGACTGAACTGAAAAAAATTGATCGGCTGGGATAAATCTTCTCAAAACGTATCAACCGTTCTGGCTGATCATTTTCAACATTTTTTTATCAACAATCCTTACCTGTCTGCCTTGCATCTGTATGATACCATCCTGAATAAATTCGGAGAGGACACGGTTGATGCTTTCTCTGCCGGCGTCCACCCAGTTGCCTATATCCGACTGGGAGAGAGGCAGGGTAAACTGATCCGCCTCAAAAAGTTTCTCTGAGAACTCGAGCAGCACATCGGCAAGGTTTCCCCGCATCTGCTTCTGGGTTCGACTTGCACAGCGTCTGTAAGCCTCCAGCTCGCTTTTGCACAACTCCATTAAAATGTAACTGCCAAAATCCCTGTTCTCACCCAGCAGTCTCTTAAATACCTCCAGATCGATAAAACAGACCTCGGAGTCAATCACCGACGTCACACTATACTGGTTAATCTTATCACCGAATGTGGTGGGCAAACCCAGATAGGTAGGAGCTTTGACCAACTTCACAATTTGCTCGCGGGAGGGTCCGGAAATATGGACTTTGGCCATCCCCTTGCGAAGAAAGATGACATTGGTGGAAAAGACTCCCTGCTTGATAATGGAATCCCCCTTTTTGAATTTCACAACTGTATGGTTACCTCCCAGCATTTCAAGCTGGCAATCCTTCATGTTGACCGAGGACCTCAACACACAGACGCAGTCGCCACATTCGTTTTGCATACTCCAAGTTTTGTCCGACAAAAATAAAGAAATATGTGATATGTATCACAAAATAAGGTAATATTCTGCACCTCTGGTAATAAAGTTTATTAAAGAAATAATTCTTTAATTTGCATGCAATTCACATACAAAATTATACAAAAAAAAATATGGAAAATTCAGGCACTCTCACCATGGATGTACTCCACAACGAGTTGGAGCAACTCAGAAAAAAAACCACCCGTTTGGAAAAATCACGGAAGGATCAGCTCTCCATCGCCATCGTTTCGGGCGATATGGACAAGATACTGGCGGCAATGATCATCTCGCTGGCAGCCGCAGCGATGGACTCGCGGGTAAAACTTTTTTTCTCTTTCTGGGCGCTCTCGGCGCTGCGTGATCCCAAAAAGAAGGCAAAGGGAAAAGATTTCATCTCTAAGATGTTTGGCATCATGCTACCCAAGGGCAGAAACAGGCTGAAACTCTCCAACATGAACATGTGCGGCATGGGGCCGGTGATGATCAAAGGCCTGATGAAGAAACAAAATGTGCTGTCGCTGGACGAAATGTTCCAGCAGGCTGCCGAACTGGGGATAGAGATCACGGTGTGCGAGATGTCGATGAACCTGATGGGATTCAAAAAGGAGGAGATGATCGATTATCCCCATCTGCGTTACGCAGGCGCCACCACATTCGTTGCCGATGCCGGCGAAAGCAGCATGCAGTGGTTTATTTGAATGAAAGCTTTCATCTAAAGAGCTGAGCGCTGACAACTAAAATAAAACAACTGAATATATAACATTTAACAAAACGAAGCTGATCGCTGACTACTGACAGCTAATTGCTAAAACTAATCAAACATTTACAACGATGACAACAGAGGAATTAAAAGCATTGAAATCCAATTTAACGGTAGACGCACGCGGCACCGCTTGCCCCGGTCCGCTTTTGGCAGCCAAAAAAGCCATTGGAGAAATTGAATCGGGTGAAATTATGGAAATCCTGTCTGCGGACGAAGGAACCAAAAACGACATTCCCCGCTGGTGTGAAAAAGTGGGACATGAGTATCTCGGTTTTTATGACGAAGACAGCTTCAGTCGTCTTTTTCTCATCAAAGATTAATTTTTCACCTCACCCGTTTTCATACCCTGCTTCCGGCTGCCATAAAGCGCCGGGTGCAGGGTTCGAAATAAGGTTTTACACGTAACCGTATGCCGAACGACAATACATCTCCCAAAATCCTGGTATTCTCCACCGATAAAATTTCCGATCCGGGAATCGACCAGGCCGGATTGAGAAAAATACATTATTCTCCCTCCGTGTACGTCATCAATATGCCGTGTTCGTCGGGTGTCAAACCACGCTGGATACTCCATGCATTTGAAAAAGGATTTGATGGCGTGTTTATTGCTGCAGACGGACACGAATGCTCCTACAGCGCGAGTTGTCCCGAGCGTACAAACGACATCATCATCGCGTCACAGAAGTTGATGGCCGAAAAAAATATCAATCCCAAACGCATCCGTATGGCAGCATTGTGTTCTGTCTGTGCAGAGCCGTTTGTCAGCCACATGGAAAATTTCAGTAAGATCTTAGCCGGACTGGAAGAGTAAACGCAAAGGCTATTGAAACCGATATGCAGGATAATCAATTATGAATAAACAACAAAACAACAATTACGATACGCTGGTCATCGGTGGTGGCATTGCCGGTCAGGAGGCAGCGTTGAGTCTGGCAGACATGAATCACAAGGTGCTGCTGGTGGAAAAAGGACTTTCCATCGGGGGGAAAATGATTCAACTGAGTAAGGTGTTCCCGACGCTCGACTGTGCCGCGTGTATCACCACGCCCAAAATGTCGGAAACAGCACGCCATCCCAATATCACGCTGATGTTAAACAGTGAGATCGACGGGATCGACAAAACAGCCGACGGTGATTTCGATATCAACATAACCAACAAACCGCGCTATGTCATTCAGGAAAACTGCACGGGATGTCAGGAGTGCGAAGTGGTATGCCCCGAAGTGCGCAGTGATGAATACAATACAAATCTGGCAGGCCGCAAGGTGGCTTATATTCCCTTTAGCCTGGCCAACCCTCGCATTGCCACCATCGACCGTCAGGACCATTCGGCACCGTGCATCAATGCCTGTCCGGGGGGTGTAAAGGCGTACGGATACATCACGCTGGCCCGCAACGGCCAGTACGAGGAGGCGATGAAGCTCCACCTGGAGGACATTCCTTTTCCCGGGAGTCTGGGACGTGCCTGCTACCATCCTTGTCAGAGTGCCTGTACACGCGGCATGGTGGAAGAGCCGGTAGACATCCGGAAGATAAAACGGTATTTCTCCGACTGGTATTATGAAAAATACCCGCAAGCCCCTTCGGTGGAAACAAAGGAAAAAACGGGAAAGAAAGTCGCCGTGATCGGTTCAGGCCCTGCCGGCATAACCGCAGCCTATCACCTGGCGCTAAAAGGACATACCGTAACCATCTTCGAAGCGGCTCCGGCAGCCGGTGGCATGTTGCGCCTGGCCTTGCCTGAATATCGTGCACCCAAGGACGTGGTGGACAGAGATCTGCAGAATATCACTGTATTGAGCGTGGATATTGAAGTAAACAAAAAAATTACCGACCTGAAATCTCTGAAGGAACAGGGTTTTGATGCCGTGTTCGTGGGTATTGGCACACACAAGGCAACCGCCTCGGGGACAGCAGGGTCCGACTTGAAGGGTGTAATAGATTGTCTGACTTTCCTTCGGGAAGCCAACATCGGCAAGCGCGAAGACTTGACCGGTAAAAAAGTGATGGTGATCGGCGGTGGAAATACGGCCATAGACGCTGCACGTACCTCGCTGCGCCTGGGTGCCGAAAAGGTCATTGTGGTATATCGCCGCAGTCGTGAGGAGATGCCCTGTTTTGCCCCTGAAATTGAAGAGGCGGAAGAAGAAGGCGTAGAAATCAGGGTGCTTCGTAATCCCGTACAATATATCGGCGAAAACGGGCAACTCACACAGATCAGGCTGACGAAAATGCAACTGGGAGAGAAAGACGCCAGCGGACGCCGCAGTGCAGAGCCCATCGCAGGATCGGAATACGTGGAAGAGGTGGATTATGTGATTGAAGCCATAGGACTGCGTGCCGATACCGCTGCATTTGGCGGACAGGTAGAGCTGAACCGGAACGGAACCATCCGTACCGATGCCACGACACTACAGACATCGGTGGAATATATTTTTGCCGGAGGGGATACCGTTACCGGATCCACCACGCTCATTGAAGCTGCCGGACAGGGAAAAAAAGCAGCTTTCTACATGGATAAATGGCTGCGCGGAATGCAGATGCACGATTTTGAAGAGGGCGACAAGCTTCCCGCCATCGACAAGCAGATCGTGTTGAACAGATTTAAAGGCGAGAAGCGTCCGCAGGTAAAAAATGCGGTGATACCCCTGGCTGAACGAGCCCGCAGCTGGGAAGAAGTGGAAAAGACGTTTACCGAGGAAGAAATGAAGGCGAGCACACAGCGCTGCCTGGATTGCAGCAACTGCCGCGAGTGCCATCAGTGCGTGAATATCTGTCCAGCCAATGCAATCGATTTTTCACAAAAAACAAAAACAGTGGAGATCAAGGCAAAATCGGTGGTCGTCACCACAGGCTACAAACTATTCCCGCCTTCGGCCAAGCCCAATTACGGCTATACGAAATATGCCAACGTGATCGATGCCATGCAGATGGACCGGCTGATTGCTCCCACGCGTCCATTTAACAATGTACTTCGTCCGGGTGACGGGAAGGTTCCCGACAACATTGCCTACATTCTCTGTACGGGTTCGCGTGATTCGGCCATCGAAAACGGGGGCTGCGTATCCGATTGCAGTAACAACCCCATTTGTTCCCAGATATGCTGCATGTATTCCATCAAGCAGGCACAATTATTGATGGGTGCACTGCCCATGGCGGATATCACCATCTATTATATGGATATCCGTGCCTTTGGCAAGGGATACGAGGAGTTCTTCCAGCAAACCAAAGGAATGGGTACGAACTTCGTGAAGGGTAAAGTGGCAAAAATCCGCGAAACGGACGACGGCAAAGGCGATTTGATTGTGCGGTACGAAGATGTGACCAAAGGAGTCGTGAAAGAAGCCAGACACGATCTGGTCGTCCTTTCCGTAGGGGTGGTACCGAATAAGGAGGTGCCGCAGATGTTCAGGGGAGAAATACTGGCGCTGGATGATTTCAACTTTGTCAAACAGACAGACGAACTGGTGAGCCCCGCCCTGACCAGCATCGAGGGCGTGTTTGTCGCAGGTGCCGCATCGGGACCGAAAGATATCCCCGATTCAATCCTGTCGGCTGGTTGTGCCGCATCGGAAGTGGCCGGATACCTGAGCCGGAAAGAAGCACTTTTGGATGACAAAAAAGGTCGCTTCACAATCATGCAGCAGGCTACAAAGGGAAAATCTATTTTACAACAGTAAGGAAAACGACGATGAGACAAAGAATAGGTGTATATATTTGCCATTGCGGCGGAAATATTTCCGACTATGTGGATGTGGAAGAACTAAGTAAGATGTTTCACAAGGAAGATGGTGTGGTCGTTTCAAAAGATGTCATGTTCGCCTGTGCCGACTCCAATCAGAAGGCGATGGTTGAGGATATTCAGCAATATAACCTGGATGCGATTGTGGTGGCATCCTGCTCACCAAAGCTGCACCTGCACACGTTCAGAGCAGTAGCCGGAAGGGCCGGATTGAATCCGAACAACTATGTGCAGGTGAATATCCGCGAACAATGTTCGTGGCCTCACAGCGACCGTCCGCGGGAAGCAACGGTGAAAGCCGCCGGATTAATCCGTGCAGGCATCAATCGTGTTGTATATTCTGAAGCGCTGGACAGCATTGAAATTGAAGTCAAGAAAGCGGCCATGGTGATCGGCGCCGGCATTTCGGGCATGAAAGCAGCCATCGACCTGGCACGTGCAGGCAATGAAGTGTATCTTGTGGAGAAAGATTACTTTGTGGGTGGCCATATTGCGCAGCAGGAAAAACTCTTCATGACGGGACAAAGCGGCAAGGAGATTGTGAAAAGATTGTACGACGAGATGAAGTCATACAAAAACATCACCGTTTTTACCGGAGCTACCGTCTCGAAAGTGACGGGCAGCCTTGGCAGCTTCAATATCGAAGTAAAGGTGAAACCCCGCTTTATCAATGGAAAGATGGATAAACAGTCCGTGAAAAGGGTGATGGATGATTGTCAGGTCACGGTTAGGGACAGGTTCAATGAAGGTCTTACAACGAGAAAAGCGATCTATAAAAATTATCCCGAAGCATTGCCCGATGTACCGGTTGTGGACATGGAAGCACTCAGGGATCACCCCGATTTTCTGGAAAAGCACAAGGCAGTCATCAATCCGAACGAACAGGAGGAAACCATTGCCTTGCTTGCAGGATCGGTGCTTGTAACCACAGGGTTTGACAATTACGAACCAAAAGAGGGAGAGTTCGGCTATAAAAATATTCCGAATGTAATCACCCTCCCACAGCTAAACCGGTTGATGGAGTTGTCACCTGAAAAGCTGGTTTACAACGGAAAAGAGATCAGAAGCGTGGCATTTATCTACTGCGTGGGTAGCCGCCAGAAAAAAGGCGAGAACAAATACTGCTCCCGCCAGTGCTGTACCTCTACCATCTATACGGCATTGCAGCTGAAAGAGAAATACGGAAAGATCCAAAATTACCATCTCTATCGCGATATACGTACCTACGGCAAACAGGAGATTCTGTACGACCGGGCATCGAAACAGGGTGACTTGTTTTTCAAATACGAAGAAAAGGAATTGCCGACGGTGGAAATGAACGGCAATGCGATCACGCTGAAGGTGAAAGATTATCTCACGAACAAGAAAGAGTTGGAAATCACGCCCGACCTGGTCGTTCTCGTCACCGGCATGGTGGCCCGGGCCGACGCGCCGCATATCTCCGAACTGTTTAAAATACCGATCGGAAACGATAAGTTCTTCAACGAGATACACCCAAAGCTAAAACCGGTGGAGACGGTGATCAAGGGCGTGTATATCGGTGGGACCTGCCAGGGCCCGAAAAACGTGAGCGAAGCGGTGCAGTCATCACTGGCAGGCGCCTCCAAGATCACGGCATTGCTGAAAAGCGGTACCGTGATGGGCGACCCCGTGGTGGCCCGCATCGATGCCGATGTCTGCACCTGGTGTGGCAAATGTGCCGAAGTGTGTGACTACACGGCAATCAGGGAGACCATTACCAAAGCCGGGAAACATATTGCCGGCGTGAACAGGAGTGTTTGCACGGGTTGCGGTATCTGTGCCCCGGTTTGTCCGGTGAATGCGATTGAAGTGGCCAAGTACACCGATCATGAGATAGAAGCGATGATTGACGGCTTTGCTGCCGAGGTGGAGATCAGGGAAGAAGATGTATCCGCCGTGAATGAGGGAAAAGAAGACTTCGTGGCAGCCCATATGAAAGAATATCCACAGATATGGAAAGATATCCTCGACACACTCGACACGGAGAAGAAAACGATCCCCGAAATGGTGGATACACTGAACATGGCTCCCGAAATGGTTACCTGGCATCTGATGACCATGAATAAATATGGAGTGGTATCGCCTGCCGGAACAAACGACAAGGAAGAGTATTATTATTACAAAATAAAATAATATGACAAAAGTAAATCCTGAATTTGCAACAGAATTAACAAAATACGGCATAGGCGACTTCAACGCCTGTTTCAACTGCGGAAACTGTACGGCAACCTGCTCATTATCTACCAGCGACAGTTCATTTCCCCGTGAGATGATACGCTACACCACGCTGGGCCTGGAAGATGAGATCAGGTCATCGCTGAAACCGTGGGAGTGTTACTATTGCGGCGAATGTTCCAGAGAGTGTCCGCGCAAGGCCAATCCCGGCGAGTTGATGATGTCGCTGCGGCGATGGCTCACGGCGCAATATGACTGGACCGGTCTCTCGGGACTGCTCTACCGCTCACTGACCCTCACCGTCACGGCGCTACTACTGGTGGCTGCCGGTGTATTCCTCTTTGCCCGCACCGTCCACTTCGATGCAGAGGCATTACTCCATACGGGACACCGCTTCGAGATGCTGGCAATCGCCACCGTCTTTCTGGTGATCTTTATCCCCAACCTGTTTCGGATGTGGTATTACACCATTGTGAAGAACGGGGTGAAAGCACCCGTAAAGAGATATCTCACAACCCTGTCCGAGTTGTTTGTGCAGATGTTCACCCAGAAAAGGGCCAGAGATTGCGACGGGAAGGACAACTTCCGCTGGCTGGAACACCTGGTGCTGGTGTTCGCCTACCTGTCGCTTCTCTTCACCACTGTCTTCCTCAACTGGTTCGGTACCGGGAGCCTTTTTATCATCGTGCTCGGTTATGTGGAGAGCTTCCTCATCTTCGTCATCACCGTCCATTTCGTCTCGGGCAGGATAAAGCGGAACAAGGCACTGAACACGTTTTCACAGCCCTCCGACTGGCTGTTTGTGATCTGGCTGCTGCTGATGGGACTGACCGCCTTTCTGGTGAGGCTCTTTATAGACCTGCAGATCCTCGAAGCCAACATCTGGATTCATCTGATCCATCTGACCGTGTTGGCACAGTGGGCGCTGATCATCGTCCCCTTCGGCAAATGGACCCATTTCCTCTACCGCTCGTTTGGTCTCTATTTCGTCAAAATAAAAACGATGCAGAAACCGGCGTAAACGACAAATTCCCTGTTACCCGGATATAAAATAATCGAAAAGGGGCTTTCATAACAGAGAGTCTCTTTTTTGACGTTTATTTGCACGGAAAGAAAAATCTGTCGATATCCCACTCTCCCCGCCAACCCAATCTTTTAAATTTACAAGGCTTTTTGGGTTCTTAAAAAGAAAACATCTATATTTGAGGACTAATAACAATGTTTTTCGTTAAATGAAAACAGATACCGATGAAGAAAATACTGATACTGATTGATTATTCCAGCGAATTCAGCCGACGACTATTGCGGGGCCTGATCCAATATTCCAAAGAACATGGCCCCTGGATCTTTTACCGGCTACCTGCTTACTATAAAACGCTATATGGTAAAGAAGGTATTGTGGAATGGGCAAGAGAATGGAAAGCAGATGCCATTATTGCACGTTGGGACCATGAAGGGACAAACATATTGGCCACGTTAAACATACCGATCGTGCTTCAAAATTACAGGGAGCGGAGCCCCTATTTCTCCAACCTGACCGGTGATTATTTTGGTACAGGACAAATGGCTGCGAAGTTTTTCATCAAACGACGCTATCGTAATTTTGCCTTTTATGGCAATAAGAATGTTGTCTGGTCACGTGAAAGGGCGGAAGGGTTCAGGACCCAGATAGAAAAAACGGGTGGAAATTACCATTATTTTGAAAGTGATAATCTTGATGGAGAAGAATGGGGAACCAGCCATATACAGCTCGATGAGTGGCTCTTGTCGTTACCCAAGCCGGTGGGTCTGTTTGCCTGTGACGATAATTTTGCTTTAAGAATATCGCAGATATGCAAAATCAACAACATCAAAATACCAGAAGATATCTCTTTACTAGGGGTTGATAACGACGAATTAATTTGTAACTTGTCAGATCCTCCCATCTCTTCCATTGTTACAGATGTGGACAAAGGCGGTTATGAAGCCGGGAGGCTGATAGACAGGCTAATGAAGGGAGAGAGGAAAGAGCCCTTTAACATCGTCATCGAACCCACAAGGTTTGAGCTGAGAAAGTCGACCGAAAAATACCATATCGCCAATGAACATATCTCAAAAGTCGTCAACTACATCGAGGATAACTTCACCTCGGATGTCAATATTGAAGCATTTTCGGAAATGGTTCCGCTATCACGGCGCAATCTGGAAGTGAAGTTCAGGGAAGAAATGGGGACTTCCATCTATCAGTTTATCCTGCAATGCCGAATCGAATATTTTGCTCATCTGCTGTTAACTACCGACAGAACACTCCTCGATTTGGCTTTGGAGTCAGGATTCAATGATTGCAAGAATATCTCCCGCATCTTTAAAAAAATAAAGGGCTATACTCCGGTTGAATATCGCAAAAAGCACCACGATAGTAGACAATAAACGTTTTTTGAAATTAGAATTACGCTTTTAAAGCATATTTCCATTCCTTAAGTTATAATTTTGTGTAAACAAGTGCATGGAGTCACCACTTCATGGCTGCTTCTTAATGCTAAAAAGATGAACAATACATCCCCGATCAATCACGTACAGGATAAACGCACCACGATCCAATCGATGGTCATCCTGGCATGCCTTTTTTTTATTTTCGGACTGGTATCCTGGGTAAACACCATTTTGATACCCTATTTCCAACTCACGCTGCAACTTTCGAATTTCCAGTCCTACCTGGTTACCTTCGCGTTTTACATTGCCTATCTGATCATGGCCATCCCATCCTCGTTTCTGCTCAATAAGGTAGGTTACAAAAAAGGGATGATGTTCGGATTGTGGTGTATGGCTTTGGGAGCATTGCTCTTTGTGCCGGCGGCCTACTGGCGTATTTATCAGATATTTCTGCTGGGATTGTTTTTGTTGGGTGTGGGCCTTGCCATTTTACAGTCTGCCGCCAACCCTTACGTGACCATTGTTGGGCCCATTGAAAGTGCAGCCAAACGAATGAGCATCGTGGGCACCGGCAACAAACTAGCCGGAGTAATCGCCAATCTTGTTTTTGCGGCGGTGGTCATCCGGGAATCAGACAGGGTACTCATGCGCGAGATTGAAGCAGGAAATTATACCGGAGCGGCTCTCGAAACAGCGCTGGACACACTGATAAAAGGGGTCATGACGCCTTATCTTATCCTGGCTATTGCCCTGTTCCTGTTCGGTATCATTATCCGTTATTCGGCGTTGCCCGAGCTTGATCCTTCGGTCATCAACAAGAATCGCGGCGGAGACGGCAGCGACCGGAGTTCCATTTTTCAATATCCGGCCTTGATGCTTGGAATAGTGGCCATGTTTTTTCATATCGGTACACAGATGATTGCTTTGGGAACCAGCATTCAATATGCCGGGACCATGGGTGAAAGTCTTGCCGGCCCGGCTAAAAACATCCCTTCATACACTATGTTTCTCACCTTCATCGGATATTTCCTGGGCATCGCACTCATTCCCAGATATTTAAATCAACGCCGTGCCCTACTGATCAGTGCATCCATCAATCTGATCCTGTCCGCGCTGATTATTACCACTTCCGGCACGGTGAACTTCCTTGGGATGGCTACCGACATTTCTCTCTGGTATCTTGTGATGATGGGATTGCCCAACGCATTGTTATACGCCGGAATATGGCCGCTCGCCATCAACGGGTTGGGAAAATATACCAACCTGGGTTCGGCTTTTCTGGTCATGGCTTTGTGTGGAAGTGCGATCATGCCCATCGTCTATAACGCTTTTGTAGAAATGAACACATCCCTGTCCCTCTTCGAAGCAATGAAAAGGGCTTACTGGATTCTGATTCCATGCTTTGCTTACATTGTCTGGTATGGTGCATGGGGATACAAAATCAATGCTTGGAAAAAGACAAAATACCAGCAGGCCCTGCTCCCCTGATGCAATAAGTCCGGGTGCCTGGTTTTGATACAATACACTTAATTAAAAAAATATGAGGAATCGAATCATCATAAAAAACGGGAAACTTATTTTTCCCGATGAAATTAAAGAAGGGCTGACGCTTGTCTGCGAAAACGGGAAAATTACCCGGATCAGCCATCCCGATGAAGTGGTTGCAGAAAGTGGAGACCGGGTTGTCGATGCACAAAACAGATATGTGTCATCGGGTTTCATTGATATCCATACCCACGGCGGAGGCGGTCACGATTTTATGGACGGCACGGTGGAAGCCTATCTGGGCGCAGCTGAAACACATGCAAAACACGGGACGACTGCCCTGCTGCCCACGACGCTGACCAGTACTTTTGAGGAGTTGATGAAAACATTCTCCATTTACAAACAGGCAGTTCAAAGAAACAACAAAGGAGCAAAGTTTCTGGGTTTGCATCTCGAAGGTCCCTATTTCGCCTACAACCAGCGGGGTGCACAAGATCCCAAATACCTCCGAAATCCGGAGCCGGAAGAATACAATAAAATACTGGCGGCATCTGATGACATCGTACGCTGGAGTCTTGCACCGGAGTTACCGGGAGCATTTGATTTCGGGAAGGCGCTCACCTCCCAAAATATACTTACCTCCATCGCGCACAGCGATGCCATCTACGAAGAGGTGGTGGAGGCGTTCAACGCAGGGTTTACACACGTAACCCATCTCTACTCAGCCATGTCTACCGTAACCCGCAGGAATGCATTTCGCTATGCGGGCGTGCTGGAGGCAGCCTATCTGATCGATGACATGACGGTGGAGATCATTGCCGATGGCGTCCATTTACCGAAGTCGTTGCTGCAGTTTGTCTACAAATTCAAGGGACCGGACAAAACCGCACTTTGTACCGACTCCATGCGGGGAGCGGGTATGCCTGACGGAGAATCTATTCTGGGTAGTCTCGACAAAGGCCAGAAAGTGATCATCGAAGATGGTGTGGCCAAATTGCCCGATCGTACAGCTTTTGCAGGAAGCGTCGCGACAACCGACCGACTGGTCAGGACGATGGTCGAACTGGCCGAAGTACCTTTGGTGGAAGCTGTTAGAATGATGACCCTCACTCCCGCCCGCATCATGCAGATTGATCAGCAGAAGGGATCTATCGTGGAGGGCAAGGACGCCGATTTTGTAATTTTTGACGATCACATACATGTTTCACATACAATTTTAGAAGGAAATGTCATATACGGAGACTAATGCACAGGTTGTCGCATTCAAAAAAGGAATGTTGGAAGTAAGAATCTTCTCCGACCGGGAAGATATGGGTAAGGAAGCAGCCATGAATGTGTCGAATACCATTCAAAAGCTGCTTGAGAATAGAACTGAGATCAACATGATCTTCGCGGCGGCACCATCACAAAGCGACTTCATGAAGGAGTTGATCAACGATAAACTGATCCAATGGGAAAGGATCAATGCTTTCCATATGGATGAGTACATCGGCCTGGAGCAGGCAGCTCCACAAGGATTCGGGAACTTCCTGAGAGATCGGATTTTTGGCAAAGTACCGTTTAAAAGTGTGCATTATATCAACGGCAGGGCGGAAGATCCTTCTGCTGAGTGCGAGAGATATGCGGCACTCTTGACGCAACACCCGGTCGATATTGTCTGTCTGGGAATCGGCGAGAACGGTCATATTGCCTTTAACGATCCGCCTGTGGCCGATTTTAACGACCCGAAACAGGCGAAAGTCGTGGAGCTTGATATGGCATGCCGGCAACAACAGGTAAACGAAAACCTTTTTGCCGAAATAAATCTGGTGCCCACCCACGCCATCACCGTGACGATTCCTGCACTACTTAAGGCAAAACATCTATTTTGCATGGTACCAGCCCAGAATAAGGCGAAAGCTGTGTATGATACCCTGAATAACAAGATTAGTGAAGAGTGCCCAGCCACTATTTTGCGTACGAAAGAAGGCGCTATCTTATACTTAGATAAAGACAGTGCAACATTGTTAGCTACAAATTAATATTGCGTTTTATGAGCACATATATACGCAAATAAGTATTTCTTGAGCAAAATGCATCCTATTTTTGCATTATTAAATAGTGCTTTTAAATGCTATTTAATGTCAATAAATTTAATCACTTATTTTTAAAAGCAAAAATTAATAAACCTAAAGCACATGAAATCAATGATGACACTTAGAAAGTATGGTTTATTCTTAGCAAGTTTACTTCTATTTCTTTACATTTCCACTGCAAACATTTATTCAAATGTGGACAACAGTTTGTATTGGAAAGTAGAAATTAACCAACAAAAAATTATTGTCTCCGGAACAGTGGCTGACCAAGCAGGACAGCCTATTCCTGGAGCAACAATTGTGGAAGGGGGAACCACCAACGGAGTAGTGACCGATGCAGACGGAAAATTCACGATTAGTGTACAGGAGAATGGCGCAAAGCTAGAATTCTCATTTTTGGGTTATACACCCTATGAGCATACTGTAATCGGACCGCAGAGAAATCTTATGATCACTCTAACCGAAGAGGTGAGCAAACTGGATGAACTGGTCGTGATTGGCTATGGAAGCATGAAAAAAAGAGACATTTCCGGTTCTATTGCTACCATCAGCAACGAAAGCCTGGAGAACACACCTGTAAAAAATGTGATGTCGGCCCTCCAGGGACGAGCTTCGGGAGTACAGGTTGTGTCTAACTCAGGGGCCCCTGGCGATGGTATTTCTGTGACGGTGAGGGGTCAGTCCACCTTGAACTCAGGAAATGAACCGTTGTACGTGGTTGATGGCGTGCCGGTAGAGTCCAACTCCCTGTCTCAATTGAATGGGTATGAATCTCACGGACTAAACCCCTTAGCCGACATCAACCCACAGGACATTGAATCTATTGAGATTTTGAAAGACGGCTCATCGACCGCTATTTACGGCTCAAGAGGTGCAAATGGAGTCGTGTTGATTACCACAAAGAGAGGTAGGGAAGGAAAACCTCAAATCAATGTGAATCTTTACACCGGCGTCAGTAACATTACCCGGAAACTGAGTGTGTTGAATGCCACACAGTGGAGAGAGATCATTATTGATACATACAAAAACCTCGATGCATACAACAACACCGTCAATCCCTCTGAACCACACTGGACAGCCATAGACTCTTTGAATCCGATGAACAGTGGAGATGTGGATTGGCAGGATGTAATGTATCGCACTGCTTATCAAAAGCAAGCTAACATTTCTATTATCGGCGGAAACCAGGCTGCCAGATACTCGTTGAGTTCCTCTTTCCTGGATCAGGATGGTATCATACTCAACTCAAACTATAAACGAATTACCTCCAGGTTGAATACCGACTTCAAAATTACCAATAAAGTAAATGTTGGGTATAGTGTCTCTTACATGTATGGAAAGAACAACAGAATCAACGCCGGAGGAACAGGAAACAACAGTTTGGTGCAATCAATTCTTGTCAGACCACCTGTCTATTCCCTAACCTATCCGGATGGATCTCCGATATACTATTTCAATGGAAAGCGAAATCCCGTTGGACTGGCAATCGAAGCTACTCATTTAAATACTACCAACAGAATTATTGGGAATCAATATGTTGAATGGGAAATCCTAAAGGATTTACGCTTCAAAACAAATATCAGTCTGGATTTCATTACCATGAAAGAAGATGAATTTTATCCTACAACCGTTGATTACAGGGCAGGATGGAACTCCGGAGCCGTACGGGCGACACATAACCTGACATGGGCAAATGAAAATTATCTTACTTACACCAAGACATTCAATAAGAAGCATAATTTCTCCTTGCTTGGCGGGTTCAGCCAGCAGGAATGGAAAACAGAGACAACCGGACTAAACGGCCAATTCTTTGCCAGTGACAATATCAGAACATTAAACGGCGCGGGAACAATATCGGGACAAAACGTAAATACAACTGTTGAACATAGTCTTATGTCTGTTTTCGGACGTGTAGGGTATGATTATCTTGGAAAATATTTGGTGCAGGCAACGATGAGAGCAGATGGCTCCTCACGATTTGGGAAGGAAAAGAAATGGGGCTCCTTCCCTTCAGCTTCGATTGCATGGCGTTTTTCAGATGAAACATTTTTCAACTCCCTAAATGCACTTGAAGACGGGAAACTAAGATTTAGCGTGGGGCAAACAGGAAACGAATCAATAAGTAATTATGTATCACAAGGCGAATTCAGCCTGAATGCCAACTATCTCGATTACTCAGGGGCAGCTCCAACAGCCATGCCAAACTATAATCTCTCATGGGAGACTACGACCCAATATAATACGGGTATTGACCTTTCCCTCTTTAACGGACGGATATACCTGACAGCTGACGCGTATCAGAAAAACACCACAGATTTGCTGTTCAACGTGCCTATTCCGGAAACTACCGGTTTTAGCTCCATCAGTCAGAATATCGGAGAGATTCAAAACAAAGGTTTGGAGTTTGCCTTGACAACGCATAACCTCATTGGTAATTTTAAATGGATAACCAATTTCAATATCGGGATGAACCGAAACAAGATCGTCAGCTTACCGGAAAACATTTTGACGAACGGCTATCTGCAAAACGGAACATACCATATCCTAAAGGTGGGTGAATCAATTGGCACATTCTATGGCTGGAAATTCTTGGGGGTCTATTCCCGGGATGAAGACAATATCAATCAGGTGAAATATGGATCAGCCAACGGAAAGGTGTTTCGAGGCGGTGATCCCATCTGGGATGACCTGAATGGCGACCATATCATTGATGACCAAGACAAACAGATCATCGGAAACGCGCAACCCAAGTTTACGGGAGGATTGAATAATGATTTCTCTTACAAAAATTTCTCCCTGAATATCTTTCTTCAGTTTTCCTACGGCAATGACATTTACAGCAACCTGAACATGATGCGTAACTGGGTTTTTGCCTACAACAATGTCTCTACAGATGCACTGAACAGATGGAGGAAACAGGGTGATGTAACCGATTTCCCCAGACCCATTCGAAATGACCCTTTAAGAAATGAATACCTGCGTGTCTCGGACCGTTGGATTGAAGATGGCTCTTACATGAGATTGAAAAATGTATCGCTTGCGTACGATTTACCAAGGAGGTTGGCAAACAGAATATTCCTGGAAGGATTGCAACTCTACGTGACGGGAGAAAACCTCATTACCTGGACACATTATACGGCTTACGACCCGGAAGTAAGTTCCTACAGCGGATTACAGATCGGCGTGGATGATGGATCATACCCACAGAGTCGCACGTTTATCTTCGGATTGAACATTAAATTTTAAAAAGTTTTAGCTATGAAAAGTATCAAATTTATAGGGATCATCATCCTTGCCATTTCGTTCTTTTCTTGTAGTGATCTGCTTGACAAGGAGCCTATAAGCAGCTTCTCAGCTGACGGATTTTACAAGACTACAAGCGATGCACAGGCAGGAGTTTACGGCATTTACGATGCAGCCCAGTCGGTTTTCAGAACCAACTTCGCCTATTGGGGTGAAGGAAGGGCAGACAATGTTCAGACTGCCCAGTCGGGTGAAGGATTGCAGTTGTTGCAGAACAACCTGGACGAATCTATTGCTTCTGCCTACTGGGGGGCACTCTATGACATGATTAACAGGGCCAATTATGCCATTAAGTATATCCCGGGTATTTATGAAGAGGGTGATGCAGCAGGTACCCAGTTGGTTGGAGAAGCACGTGCCCTCAGGGCATTGGCCTACTTTTACCTGGTAAGAATATGGGGTGATGTGCCTCTCATTACCGAACCTTACCTCTCTATCGAACAAGATATTTTTGTGACCCGTACTGACAAAGAAACGGTTCTGGATTATATCGAAGAAGATTTGACATATGCAGCCCAAAACTGCCGTGACAAGTTCGGAAACGATCGTGACAGAATCATGTTCACAAAAGGATCAGTGAATGCGCTCCTCACGCATGTCTATATGTGGAGACACAAATATGACGAAGCGATTACCTCATCTGGCCTGGTTCTGAATAACAACCTCTATTCACTGGTTACCACCATGGATGACTGGGGTAAGATTTTCACGAACAGCTACTCAAAAGAGAGCATCTTCGAGGTGGCATACAACGAAAAAGAGACCAATTCACTTCGTGTGCTGTATGCCATCGGCTCTTATGCAATATTCACACCCTCTGAGAAATTTAAATCATCCTACGAAGAGGATGACAAAAGGATTGACTATGTCTATGATGTAACACTTACCGATCCAAAAGCAATCTGGAAATATCTCGGCAAAGGACTCAGTGACGAAGATCCCACCCCATCAAAACAGAACATTGTGCTATTCCGCCTGGCAGATATTATGCTGTTGCGCGCCGAAGCACTAAACAAAAAAGGAGGTACGCAGAATCAGTCGGAGGCACTGGGATTGCTGAACAGTATCAGGGCACGTGCCGGACTACCCGCTTTTGCCACTGTAGCTGCAGCAGCAGCCATGTATGGCGACCTGGAATCCGCAATTTTACATGAACGATCCATTGAGCTTTGCTTTGAAGGACACCGATGGTTTGACCTGGTACGCACCGGAAGAGCAATCTCCACAATGAACCCTATCAACGGGTTAAGCAACGAACGAAATCTGGTTTGGCCTATCTCCATCAACAGTTTGAGAAAGAACCCGAACCTGGAGCAGAACGAATATTACAATTAACTGAACATAAATACAGAAGACAATGAAAAATATACAACCAAAGGCTCATTCCATAAGGTTGGTAATCATGACAATCTTGTTGATCACTGTTTTCACCCGTTGTGAAATTCAAGACAACTTCGAGTACCAACCCAGCCCCACCAACCCCAATTTGAACATGACAGCGTGGGAGTTTATTCAGGAGAGGAGCGATATCATGTCTACAATGGCTGAAGCGATCACCAGGGCTGCGATGCAGGATTATTACTCCCAGGAGAAGGGATACACCTACATTTTGCCCAGAAACAACGCCTGGAAAAAATATCTCACCGCCAACAAGTATGCTTCCGTGCAGGAGATTCCGGTGGAGCAATTGCAAAGTGCACTGAAGTATCATCTGGTTAAGGGGAAAGTAAACTTCTCCAACCCGGACGAATTCAAGAACCCGAATGAACCGATTGCCTACCAAACAGAAAACGGTAGTGTCATGTATCTTTCACGAAGCACCAATTATCAGGGGCTGATCAACCAGGGAACAAAGAAACAGTGGACCATCATTACCTCTAACCTGGAAGCTACCAATGGCACCCTACACGTGGTGGATGATGTTGTCTTTCTGAGTCAATAAATTATGGATAAAAGATCCTTCTTAAAAACAATTCTAACCGGAACAATGGGATATGCCTTATGTCATAAGGCATATCCTTTTGGTCAACCGGGCGCTCACTTGTCACAAAGGCAACTGACACTACATGACCAAACCGGCACTTTTCCTTTTGTGCAGTTTCTGGAACAATTCAACATCGGAGAATTTATTCCTAAAGATCAGGGAGGCAAATTCATCCAGATGGAGATCCTCAAGACCGAAGAAGATGCCCTCATTGTTGAAAAGATCCAAAATGGTATCCTGCAATTTGTATACGGTGACCCCATTGACTGGATAAGATTTGAAAAGCAGGAACTAGAAAAAAGTGTCTGGCTTGCTCGATTGTATTTTCTTCCCAGTTTTGCCAGAATCTATTACCTCACAAAAGAGAAACATTATCTCGATTATGCGTTTTCTTTCACACGTTTATGGTACCGTGAGAATTCTCAACTGGCACAAGAGGGCAAAACAAGATACAACTGGACGGACATGCAGATTGCATGGCGCTGCATCCACCTCTCATGGCTCTACTTCTTAGGGGAAGATCAACTCTCCCGCAACGATAAAGAGTTCATCGCCGGTATCCTGCAGAACCACTCCTCCGTGCTGCTCGAACACTTCGGCGAACAGAAACTGAACGAATTCAACCATCAGGCACACGGTGCGCTGGCAATGTTGTACGTGGGAGCACTCTTTCCCGGCATGCCCCATGCCGGGGAACTGCTCTCTACGGCACAAAGAATCCTGGAACACCACATCCGGCATGCATTTTACCCCGATGGGGGCAACATGGAACAGATGTTTGGTTATTATCCCTTTGAAGCTCACATCTTCAGAGATGCCTACCTCCTTTGCACAGCAAACAACATCGCTCTTCCTGCCGGCATTGAACCACTGCTCTATAAGATGCGGGATTACCTTCTCATGGTTAAACAACCCGATGATACGATGCCTGTGGTGAATGATTCTTACGAGATGCCTGTAACACCGATTGTCGCAACACTCTCGACGCTCCTTTCACAACCCATTTCTCAAAAAAACCGAAGCAAGTTGTTCGCAGAGACACAGATCGGAATTGTCAGGGATGATGCGGACTGGTATCTGCTGGCCAACCCTGCAAAATCTATCGGTGCACATATGCATGCCGGACGCTTGGCCTTTAACTTCTGGTACAAAGGGAGTCCCCTGTTGCGCGACAGCGGTTGCTGCAATTACGATGACCCCCTTCTTGTGTCCTGGTACCGGACTACGAAGGCACACAACACGGTGATCATTGACGGGAAATCTGATGCGGCCACCTCTGCCGACATCCTCTGGACTGCCAAGAGAGAAACTGACAACAAGATTGTTGATTTTGAGCAACAGCATGACTACACCTTTCTCCGAATGCATTCCCCTGCCTCGGAAGAGGTGAACGGATCGGTAGAATGGTACCGCTCACTGGTATTGGTGCACCAAAAATACCTGGTGCTTTACGATTATTTCAAAGCTGCCGGGAGCCATGACTACGAGATTCTGTTCCACTTCGACCGGACCGACGTCTCCGTAAGCAGAGAGAAGATTCTCACACTCCACAACAAGGAAGCCATGCACTGTATTCCCGCAGATCTGACCCTTGTAGACAACCTTCAAATCACCGAGGGACTGATCGCCGTGAAGGGGAAAACGGAAAGAGCTCCCATGGCAACTTATACCATAAAGGCTGATGGTGACCTCCATTCCTTCATGCTTTTCACCCCTCAGGATGAGCAGGAGGTGATGCTGCAAAAATTCACCTCCGACAAGGGAGCCGCCCTGCAGCTGAAAACAAAGCATCAGCAAGCTGTTCACCTGTTGTTTGCCAATGAAAAAGGGGTGCCATTCTCCGCTTTTGGCAAACAAACAGACAAACCCTTTGAAATCACACAATAATATGAGACATACACACCATTTGAACATCCAAACACTCTTTGTGATCATGCTGTTTTTTGCATTACAGCCATCCGGTGTAGCTGCACAACACAAAGATTTCGATATAAAAGGATTTCACCTCGATCTGCGCATTCAGGTGATGACCCCAGAGGCGCTGCATGCCTTTGCAACGGAATTGGCCGACTTCGGTATCAACACCCTCGTGATGGAATGGGAAGCCTCTTATCCCTACCAGCATCATGCAGTGATTTCCAACCAATATGCCTATACCCGCGATGAGGTGAAGCAGTTCATCGCCCATTGCAACACACTGGGGATCGATGTGATTCCCCTGCAACAGTGCTTTGGCCATGTGGAGTATATCTTGCGGAATGAGCGATACGCTCAACTCAAAGAAGACAGGAAGGATATCTCGCAGATATGTCCGCTCGAAACTGAAGGCGACAGCCTCCTGTTTGCTGAGCTGTTCCGCGACATGGCCTCTTTGCACCCCTCCCAATACATTCATATCGGCGGGGATGAGACCTATCTGCTCGGACATTGTGCCGATTGTTCGCTGAAAGCCGCAAAAGAGGGGAAATCGAAGTTGTTCGTCGATTACATGAAGATGATCACGGGCATCATCATTGAAATGGGCAAGACACCTGTGATGTGGGCCGATATCCTGCTCAAACATCCCGATGCGGCAGGCGAACTGCCCAAGGAGACCATCTTCATCGATTGGAATTACGGGTGGAAGACAGATCACTTCGGTGATATCGGTGCGCTGCAAAATCAGGGCTTGCAATTCTGGGGGTCACCTGCCATTCGCAGCCATCCAGATAACTGGTATCTGACCGAATGGGAAAAGCATTTCAACAACCAGCGGGATTTCATTCCCTATGCCCGCAAAGCCGGATACAAAGGGATGGTGATGACCTCCTGGTCCACATCCGGCTTGTACGGGTTTACCTGGGATGTCAATTATGAGGTGATGGATATGTTGCAGATACGCAACAACTATCCTTTATCCGGATTTCGCATACTGGTTGCCTCCTATGCCGAAGCGTTGAAACAGCGTGAACCCCTTCAGCCGGAAGAATTCATCGTGCAATACGCATCTGACAGGTTCGGATTTTCCAGCGAAGAAAGCCAACGATTCAAGGAGGCATTGTTCATCCCTCAGGAGTTGATTCGCGAAGGCAAACCGGTGACGAGCCTCTCAATCGCTGACCTACAGCAGGAAACGGCTAAAGCCAAGTCGATCCTCTACCGCTTGACCCCGAAAAGAAACATGAAGGAGTTCGCACATTTCTTGCTAATGATCGACCTGCGAGCTTTTTATCTGGAATTCAAAGAGATGAAAGCGATTTACAACGCTGACAATTTCAACCGCGACCTTGCGAAAGAGCTTCTTCCCCAAATGGAAGCGTTGATCCGTCATTCAAAAGAGCTGGACGACCGGTTTTGCAAGCTTCAAAAAGGGTTTCTGCACGACCGTGAAATAGAAGCACAAAATCAGTTTCGCCGTTTGGATCTTGTGGAGACCTACCACAGAATGGTCGCAGTAAGTAAAAAATAATTGCAAATGAAACAGTTTACGCTCATTCTCCTTTTTCTCTTGGTCACACTTTTTGCCTCCCCGTCAGCACCGGTTCAGATCATCCCTTATCCTGCCGAGATCACCCTCGGGGAGGGGCACCTCACCTTGTCGGCTAACTTCACCATCGAGGCTGCCGATGCGATCCGGTTTGAGGCTGACAACCTGGCTGACATCCTGAAGAAAGGGTTCAGCAAAAACGCTCCCCAGGGCATCCCCTGCAGTACAATCGAGCTACAGCTCGATGATGCCTCTATCTCTCAATTGGGGGAGGAGGGATATCTGCTTTCAACCAGCAGTGAAGATATCCTCATCCGTGCGGCTACTCCTGCAGGTATTTTTTATGGGATACAGACGCTCAGGCAACTGTTACCGGTCGATTTTGAATCATCAAGCCGATACACGGTAGAGATTGCCAGGGTGGAGATTGTTGATCAACCGCGATTTCCATGGCGATCGTTCATGCTCGATGAAGCGCGACACTTCAAAGGCAAAGAAACAATCTATAAAATGCTGGATGAGTTGGCCCGCTTGAAGATGAATACCTTTCACTGGCACTTGACGGACGATCAGGGTTGGCGCATTGAGATTAAAAAATATCCCCTTCTTACCCAGGTGGGTGCAAAAAGAAAAGATACGCAAACGGCCCGACGCAGCGAAGGCAGAACGGGAGTGCCCCACGAAGGTTTTTATACACAGGAAGAGATCAAAGAGATCATTCAATATGCCGCCGACAGGCACATCATCATCGTACCCGAAATAGAGATGCCGGGTCACGCTATGGCGGCCATCGCAGCCTACCCCTGGCTGGGATCAATGGGCACCACAACGGATGTCTCGGTGATCTTTGGGAAGATGGAAGATTCTTTCAATATATCCGATCCAAGGGTGGTGCAGTTCCTGCAGGATGTGTTGGAAGAGGTGATGGCGCTCTTTCCGGGTGAAATAATTCACATTGGGGGGGATGAGGTGAACTTCGGCCCTTGGGAGAGGTCTGAAAAAGTGCAACAGTTCATGCGTGCCAACGATCTGCACTCACCGGTTGATTTGCAGATCTATTTCACCAACCTGATTTCAAACTTCATCGACCGCAACGGGAAACGCATGATGGGATGGAACGAAATTATGGGCGATGACATCCATGGTGAACGGAGCGATGATGAAGCCAAAGTAGAACAGAAACTGGCATCCTCTGCCATCGTCCATTTCTGGAAAGGAGACATCAACCTGATCAGTGATGCCGTTCAGAAAGGATACAGTGTGGTGAATTCAAACCATTGGGACACTTATCTGGATTATACCTACGAGCGGTTGCCTCTTTCCAAGTCTTATCACTTCGACCCAATCCCGGAAGGCTTGGACCGCAAGTATCACTCCCTGATCCTCGGCTTGGGCACCCAGATGTGGAGCGAGTGGATCCCCACCGTGGCACAGTTGGAAAATCAGGTTTTTCCCCGTTTGGCAGCCTATGCGGAAGTAGGGTGGACCCATGCCGATCGTAAAGCGTTCAGCCGTTTTAGCGAATCGCTTGTGGAGATGAAGAAAAGATGGCGCCTGGAGGGGATTCATTTTCACCTCGATGCGGAAGATATGGCGACCGATTTACGCACCCAGTTCTTCCCAAAACAACAGGTTCCGGTGCAACAGATGCCTGAGAAAAAGAACCTCTGGATCTTCATCATGGCAGGACAGTCGAACATGGCCGGCAGAGGATTGGTGGCACCCGAAGATACGATCGCTGACGATCGGATCCTTACGATCAATGCGCAGAATGAATGGATCCTGGCCAAGGAACCGTTGCATTTTTACCAACCCAAGCTGACCGGATTGGATAGTGGTTTGTCATTTGCCCGTAAACTGGAAAAGGAAGTGAATGAGGAGATTGTTATCGCACTGTTGCCTACTGCTGTGGGTGGCAGCTCCATCAAATACTGGCTGAATGATTCCATCTATAATGGGGTACACATACGAAGCAATCTGATCGAGAAGATCAGTCTGGCAAAGAAGTATGGCACACTGAAAGGCATCCTCTGGCACCAGGGGGAGAGTGATGCAACGCCAGCCATGTTACCTGAATATGAGTGCAACCTGAAAAAGCTCTTCTATCTGATGCGTTTTGTCGCAGACGACAACCAATTGCCTATTGTGGCGGGTGAACTGGCAACATTCCCGAAAAATGAACAGATGCGTCAAGCCTGGGCAGATGTAAACAAGATCATACACAAAGTAGTTGAAGGGGACAACAACGCTGCAATTGTTGAGACAGGCGATCTCACATCCAACCCTGACTTTATTCACTTTGACGCCCCCTCCCAGCGGATCATGGGAGAGAGATATGCCGAAGCATACCTTCAGCGCACTGATAAAAAAGCGCACTGATAAGTATCACCCTATAAAAGCAACTTGACACAATTATCTTTAAATTCCCTATTCGATCAACATGCAGGAAAAGTCACAGAAAAAATCAGCCCGGTTACATTCACTCGATGCCCTTCGCGGATTTGACATGCTTTGGATTGCCGGTGGTCAGAAAATTGTGTATGCTTTGGCGACAATGACAGGATGGCCTTTATTTGAGTGGCTGAACAAACTAAATAGGTCTTCGTGTGACCGTCAGGTCATATGAAGACCATGTTGTACTAATGTTGAGGTTTTTGAACTTATGGGTTTTGTGCCTTGATTTAAATGTTTGTCATGGTGTTGTTCGGTACCGCACGAAAGGAATATAAAGGTATTTAGTTGTCCCAAATTGTCCGGACCGGATATAATCGGTCGGAGAAGCATCCGGATTCGATCTTTGAAATACTGAAACTCTCACGTAAGTGCACGACGATTTTGTCCGTCAAAAGATAACTGTTTTTTGACGGATTTAAAAAGTATTCTCATAAATGCGCCATCGGCGAGTTGGTGGATTTGACAGGTGGAGCTCGTGTGGGCGCGATAATCTCAACGGTAATCATCGAACATTTACAATTCGGGCATATACCGATATTCCATCCTTTCTCGGCGCATATCTGCATATAAGGTTTCTTCTCCCGCTCTTTGGGGACAGGTGTCCCGCCAAGCTGGATCTGTACTTGTCGCACTTTTTCGCGGTTGGACGGGGACAGCAATCCATAGTGGCGGATCCGCACGAAGGCGGGAGGCAGGATGTGTATGGAGAGCAGGTGCAGGAACTCTTTGGCATGCATGGTCATCTCCCTGTGTTTACCGCCGTTGCGGTAGTCCTTCCAGTCATAGGTCACCATCCCCTCGGCAGTGACGTTCCTGATACGGGAATTGGCAATGGCGACACGATACGCGTAGCGGCCGATGTAATCAAGTACCTGGTTCACGCCCTTTGCAGGAGGACGGCTGAACACGACCCAATCTTTTGACATTGCCGCTTTGCGGACATCTTTCGGGATGGCCGTCCCTGTCTTTACCAATTCTTTGGTCAGGGCCGCCAACATCTTTGCCCGGAACACCTTGCCCAGGGCATGCACGGGAAACAGGAAGTTACCATTACCCCTGCAACCCTTCAGGTGGCGCCATGCGCCGTCCCTGTCCACACCCCCGCCGGTTACGATGCAATGTATGTGCGGGTGGTAGAAAAGGTTGGATCCCCAAGTGTGGAGAATGCCGGTCATACCTCCCTGTAACCCTTGTTTCCCGAAGAACTTGCGCAGTGTGGCCCATGCCGTACGGAACATGCACGTGTAAAACATGGCCTGGTTGGCCATGGCCAACGGGTGGAAACAGTCGGGAATGGTGAATACCACATGGAAGTACCTGACGCCTGGTATGACCTCCTCACGTCTCATCTCAATCCATGTTTCCCGCTCCTTGTGTTGGCATTTTGGACAATGGCGGTCGCGGCAACTGTTGTAGCTGACACGTACTTCACCGCATTCCGGACACACCTCCACATGGCCGCCAAGCAGGCTGGTTCGGCACAAAGCCATTGCCTGGAAAGACTTGCGGGTTTGCGACACAGTGGAATAAGAATCGAAAAACTCTTTGTGCCCCAGTCCCGAATAATTTGCCCTACCTCATGCTTTGGCCGCATCCCCGAAGAGCGTGTCAATGAGCAAAACACAGTTGTGCTTCTCAATCCTTGCCACGTGGAGGTAGGTCATCGTGGTCTGTATAGAACGATGGCCAAGACGCTCTTTTACGGTTTGGATATCCTCTCCATATTCCAAAAGATGTGTTGCGAAGGAATGGCGGAGCGTGTGAGTGGTAAGTTGCGTGTCAAGACCGGCACGCGTCAAAGCTTCTCTAAGCCGCGAGCGTATAAAATGATTGTCGACTGGCCCGTCCGCACCGAAACGTTTAAATACGAGATTCATGCTCGGGTAACTTTGGCGATAGGCTTTCAGTACAACCAGCGTCTTGCCCGAGACAGGGACAACCCTGTCCTTGCCGCCCTTGCCCCGCTTGATGTGGACCATCCGCCGATGGATGTCAATATCTGTCCACTTCAGGTTGCATGCTTCAAAGGCACGAAGGCCGCAATCGTAGATTGTGGAAAACAGGGCCTTGGAATACAATTCACAGGAATGAAGCAAAGTCCTCACATCTTCCATCGACATCACCCGTGGAAGCTTCTTATCCCGGCGAATCGCCGGAAGAACAAGGCCGGGAAGTTCTTTATAACCCAAAGTGTTGAGGTAGCACTTCAAACCATAAATGAAATGCTTGAACTGGGCTTCTGCGGGTAGGGGCTTTCGTCTGAGCATGGATTGCAGGTAATCATCCAGGTCCGCTTGGGTGAACTCCTCGGGAAGCTTACCCACTTGGTAAACTGCTTTGTACAATGCGTGACAGTAGTCAGTTATAGTACCTGCTGCATATCTGCTGATTTGCAGTTTGCTCGAAAAGAGCGATATGCGATCCGCGAAGGCTGGCACCTTTGCAATCGCCTTGTCTGAGATTTTCTTGGACATAGTATTTTACGTGAAAGAATTAATGGCGGACACTTCCAGAACCGGTCCGCCGTTGGTTCTTCACCTAAAATACAAAACGAGAGTTATTAAAACGAATTATCAACATGAAATCCGCATATCAGATAAATAGCTTTAGCTTTTACGCTGCTGCGGAAATTAGTACAACAGATGAAACATGTGGAGTGGAACGGCTTCGCCTTTTATGACATGATCTTTCCCCTGTTCCTCTTTCTTGCAGGAGTATCGATGCCATACTCCTTCTCCAATAGAGTGAAAAACGGAGCATCAAAACAATCTATCTATCTGCATGCCCTCAAACGAATGATACTCCTGGTAACCCTAGGAATGCTTTATAACGGAGTCTTTACCTCTGATATCGAAAATATGCGTTTTGCCAGTGTTCTTGGACGTATTGGAGTAGCCTGGTTCTTCGCAGCTATGATCTTTCTAAACTCCTCACTTCGGGGACAAATCATCTGGCTGGTCAGCATACTGACAGGCTACTGTTTGCTGATGCTATATGTCCCGGTGCCAGGCTACGGTGCAGGGGTGCTGACCCCTGAAGGAAACCTGTCTGGCTATATTGACAGATTGCTTTTACCCGGAAAACTATACATGGACAACATCATGGAAGCAGAAGGGATCCTGAGTACCTTACCTGCAATTGCTACAGCGTTGATGGGTGTTTTGGCGGGTCAATTTTTAAAAATAGATGATCAGAAGATCAACCGTATGAAGAAGAGCGTCTGGATATTCACTGCCGGGGTTATGTCAATCGGTGCCGGGCTGCTTTGAAACCTCATTTTCCCAATCAACAAAATACTATGGACAAGCTCATTTGTATTATTTTCCGGCGGTATAAGTTTAATGCTACTTGGGGTGTTTTATTTGATCATCGATACCCTTGGATACAAAAAATGGACATACTTTTTTGTGGTTATCGGCTTGAACTCCATTACGATCTATCTGGTACAACATAAATTCATCGATTTTAACAAGGTCCGGAAATTTGTATTCGGTGCATTGATACATGTTACACCTGTTAGCATTCAGCCACTTGTAAGCGCTGTTTTATATGTTTTTTGTGTATGGCTTTTCCTATTCTTTCTCTATAAAAACAAAATATTTTTGAACCTTCCAAATATGGATGTTATATACTTATATTCAACAATGTATCCATCTAATATGAAACGACTTTCGATTGTTTTGATTTTCGTATGCTTTGTAGCTGCAACAGCAGGTGCACAACAGACTGACAACGTAAAGATTCCGTGTCACTACACGGACTATTATCTAAGCACCGGGGATACGGTTGCATCCCTGGAAAGCGACTCTGCCAGAGGGATGACAGCTCCTTCGTTGCGGGTGTATCTCCCCGAAAAAGAGAAGGCGACAGGACGAATGGTGATTGCCCTGCCCGGCGGGGGATATCAGCATCTTGCGGTTTTCCATGAAGGGTTCGACTGGGCACCTTACTTTTTGGACAAAGGGATCGCGTATGGCGTACTTAAATACCGGATGCCCGCAGCTGATCCGGATATTCCTTTTGCTGATGTGAAAGCAGCTTTCGGGCTTGTAAGACAACATGCATCTGCATGGCATATTGATCCGGAGGATATCGGTATTATGGGATCTTCAGCCGGGGGACATCTTGCTTCCACCTATGCAACCCATGCAACCCGGGATGAGGGGCCTTCATTTCAAATTCTGCTGTATCCCGTGATCACCATGGATGCGTCGTACACACACGGTGGCTCCCGTAAGAACCTGCTTGGTGAGCAGCCTTCACCGGAGCAAACTGCGGGCTATTCAAATGAATCGCAGGTAAACAAAGAGACTCCCGGGGCTTTTATTATCTTCGCGGCAGACGATAAGACAGTGCCACCCGCAAACGGTTTCCGTTATGCAGAGGCATTGATGCGCAATAATATCCCGGTCACGCTGCTTCTCTATCCTGAAGGGGGACATGGATTCGGGAATCGCACATCATTCACCTATCATCGTCAGTTTATTGCAGAACTGGACAAGTGGTTGGAAAGTTTTTGACAGCTCACCAATAAGAAGACAACACGCTTCACAGCATGCATCACAAACGGGGATTTTCAGTTGCTGAAGATCTCCGGTTTTTTTTGAGAAATAACTTATGAGTCTCTTACTTCAGTGCTTCATCTACTGATAACAATTTTATTCATACCTTAGCCGTAGGAAAAATAAATTTTTGCTGTCTAACATACCAATGAATGGCAAACAACGCGAATGTCGGACGAACAACTGATAAAGGAAATTATTTCTGGCAACCATGCTGCCTTTAAAAACCTGATGGAGAAGTACCAGCTGCAGGTATTCCGCACCGTCATGGGCTTTGTCCACACGAAAGAAGATGCGGAAGAGGTTACCCAGGATATCTTTGTCAGGGTATACCAGTCGATTTCTTCCTTTCGCCACGACGCGGAATTTTCCACCTGGCTCTACAGGATCACCGTCAACACGAGCCTCAACTTTCTTCGAAGCAACAGAAAAAACAGGCTGCTGCAATCCCTGGAAGCCATATTCTCACTCCGCAGTGAAGAAAAGACACCGCTGGAAGAGCTGGAGAGCGCGGAACGCGACAGACGCATACGGGTGGCGATTGACTCCCTCCCGGAAAAACAGCGGATGGCTTTTATCCTGAGCCGTTACGAGGAGCTGCCCCAGAAAAAGATCGCAGCGGTGATGAACCGTTCCGAAGGAGCCGTGGAGCAGCTGTTGCAAAGAGCCAAAGAGAATTTGCAAAAAAAACTGAGGGCCCCGTAGGAAAACGGCGGAATGATTGTCTAATAAGTAAAAGAACGAATAAAATGTAAGTGACGGCATTTTAAGACATGCAGGTACATCATTACAAATCATGTAGTTTCACATAAATAAAGCCAATCGGTTGCAATGAAAACAGAACACCATATAGACGAGTTTATCCGGCGTGAAAAGGAGACGGTTCCCAATCCATACCTCTCCACCCGGATTATGGCGAAAATTGAAGGGTTGGGAAAAGAGGAGAGAAGGAAATCTCCCCTCTGGCAGACCCTTGCCCTTGCAGCCAGCATAGCGGCAGTCGCTTTCCTGGGGGTTTCCATTGGAAACAGCTATGTGGAGAGCGGAACACCAGAAAGGACATTGAATATCAACGACAGGCAGATTGAGAATTTAGGCTATTATAATCTCGGAGAGGATGAATAAGACGGTTAAAATACTCGGGTGGGCCATCGCACTGCTGGTGGTGCTGAATCTGACCACCATCGGCACCATTTTCCTCCGGAACCGTGAGAGCAGCAGTAACAATACTGCCATTGTGCTCGATGAGAACCGGCAGAATCCGCTCACCGGCCGGTACTTCAGACAGACACTCGGCTTCGATGATGCACAGATGAATATTTTCAGGGAGGCACACCACTCATTTCAATATAGGGCGAACGATTTGATCTTCGGAATGGATTCCCTGAAAAACGAGATGTTTGCGGAGCTGAACAGCCCTACACCCGACACAATCCGGCTGAACGACCTTTCGGAAAAACTGGGAAGCCATCATGCCGAGCTGAAAAAAATCACCAATGCTTTTTATCTCCAACTGAAAACAGTGTGCGACTCCACACAGTGCGACCAGCTGCAACAGGCTTTCCTTCCGCTCTTCCGGGACGGTACCGTAAACCGCGGCAGGGGTTATCAGTGGAACGACAGCACCGGCAGGGGTCAGGGAAATAGACACCGCTACGGCCGTCGGGGAAGAGGAGAATAAGGCAAGTAAGCACTATGAAAATTGATCCGGAAAGTGTGTGAAGAATAATTGAAGAATTATAATTGTAAATAATACGAGGCAAATAGATTAAACGAGCAAAGCAACAATATTGAACAAAACAACAACCATTTAAAATCAAGAAAGATGAGGACAAAAATTTTACTTTCAGCACTGGCAGTAGTACTCTCTGTCGGCGTGGCCTCCGCACAGGAGCAGGATAAAAAGGAGCAGGCCGTGACTACGCAACAAGGTCCCGCCTTTGTGGATAACGACAACAACGGCATTTGCGACAATTTCGAAAAGGGCACACCCGGCAACCCGAATGCCAACGGGAAGCAACGCCTCCTCGACGGCAACGGTAGGGGCAGAGGTATGGGCTACGGCATGAGGTACGGTCGCGGCGGCGGCAGGAACTTTGTGGATGCCGATAAGAACGGCGTTTGCGACCATTATGAAAACGGAACAGCCGGCCAGGGACGCGGCCCGGGAAAAGGTGCCGGCCTTCGCAACGGGAAAGGCAGACAGGCCAATTTTGTCGATGCGAACAACAACGGCATCTGTGACCGGAGAGAATAAAAAAAATGGGAATAAAAAAATAATCGGGAGAATCGGGAGACAACTCCCGATTATTTTATATTTTTATCTCGGTTTTCCTACTATCGCTCAACAAAAACAAGGAAGGTATATTTTTTAAACAGATGCCCATGAATATAAGAAAAAACATAGCCATCAGCGAATCAGGATTCATCTTCAACCCGCTCACGGGCGACAGTTTCAGCGTGAACGAGACCGGCCTGTTTGTCCTTCGGAAGCTAAAGGCGGAGGAAAACGAAGAAACGATACTAAAAGCGTTTCAGGAAGAATTTGAGCTAGACAGAAATACCGCGGAGATAGATCTTAACGACTTCCTGTCAATGCTTAAGAGTTACCAGCTCACCGCATATGAAGAGGCGTAAAATTACCGTAGGCGTTACCGGACTGAACAACATCGACAGCCCCGGGCCGGGGATTCCTGTGATCCGGGCGTTGAAGGAGAGCCGGGAGTTTGATGTCCGGATCATCGGCCTCTCGTACGAAACGCTGGAGCCGGGAATCTATATGCAGGAACTGGTAGACAAGGTATACCAGTTACCGCTACCCACTGCCGGCACCACGGTACTGAAGGAGCGGCTGCAATATATTCACGAGGCAGAAAAACCGGATGTGATCATACCCAATTTCGATGCGGAACTGCACAATTTCATCAAAATAAGCCAATGGATGCAGGAGGAGCTCAACATGGCCACCTTCCTCCCCTCACGCGACGCGTTTGAGGAGCGCCAGAAAGCGGAACTGAACAAATTCGGCGAGAAATACGGGGTACGGGTGCCTGCCAGTCACATGATCTCCCAGGTTCAGGGACTGAAAAAGCTGGAGGAGGAGATAGACTATCCCATGGTGATCAAGGGCCGCTACTACGATGCCTACATCGTCTCTTCCCTTGAACAGGCATCTTCCTATTTTTACAAGATCGTCGCCAAATGGGGATATCCGGTCATTGTCCAGGAGTTTGTCAACGGCACAGATGTAAACGTCACTGCGCTGGGCAACGGGAAAGGCACCTGTATTGGAGCCGTACCGATGAGGAAACTCTATATCACCGACAAGGGTAAAGCCTGGTCGGGGATCTCGCTGGAGGACGACAAGCTGATGGAGATCTCACGCAATATCATTGAAAAAAGTCAGTGGCGGGGTGGTTGTGAACTGGAGTTTATCAAGACCCGGAAGGAAGAGTATTATCTCATTGAGATGAATCCCCGTTTTCCGGCGTGGGTTTACCTGGCAAACGGCTGCGGACAGAATCATGCCGAAGCACTGGTGAAGATGGCACTGGGTGAAGAAGTAAAACCGTTTACACAGTATAGGAGTGGAAAAATGTTTATCCGTTACTCCTATGATATGATTGTAGATATCTCTGAATTCGAGAAAATCTCAACTGCCGGTGAGAAATAACCGCTCGTGACATACCGGCGACGAGATCGTTCAACAACACACCGTAATATAAGGAAAACTTAACCTGTAGCAGAAATAAAAGATACAAAGATGAAACCAGACTATGAACGACCGGTGATTCAGAAGCTGAACACGGGTTTACTGAATAAGTTCGGCAGCAGAACAGAGCAGAGGCCAGTGAAACAGATTGAGGGAGTGGCGATCAGTGACCTGATGGATCAATATGGTTCACCCCTGTTTGTCATCAGTGAGAAAAAGATCCGTCAGACCTATCGCCGGGCGTTGAAAGCCTTCACCATGCGTTATCCGAAAGTACAGTTTGCCTGGAGTTACAAAACCAACTACCTGGATGCTGTCTGTCGTGTCTTTCATCAGGAAGGGAGCTGGGCAGAGGTGGTTTCAGGATTTGAGTACCGGAAAGCACTGGGAAACGGCGTACCCGGCAACCTGATCATCTTCAACGGACCCGATAAATCGACGGAGGATCTGCAGATGGCGGTCGACAACCGCTCACTGATCCATATCGATCACTTCGACGAGCTGTACGCGCTGATAGAACTCCTGGAAGGTACAGAAAAAAGAGCACGTGTGGCCATCCGCGTGAATATGGACACAGGCGTTTATCCGCAATGGGACCGGTTTGGGTTCAACTATGAATCGGGTGAGGCCTGGAATGCCATCATGAAAATCGTTACCCAAAAAAACCTCGATCTGGAAGGCCTTCACTGCCATATCGGCACCTATATGCTTACGCCCGGGGCCTACAGCGTGGCCACGCAGAAGATGTGCGAACTGGCACAGGCTACGGCAAACCGGACCGGCGTAAAGGTGAAATATATCGATATGGGCGGTGGCTTCTGTTCCTCGAACACGCTCAAGGGTTCTTATCTGCAGGGTGTGGACGTAATCCCCACCTTCGACGATTATGCGGAGGCCATCGTGAACACAATCATGCATTTCGGCTTCAGGCCGGATGAGCTGCCGCTGCTGATCCTCGAGACAGGACGCGCACTGATCGACGAAGCCGGATCCCTGCTAGGTACGGTGTTGGCAGCCAAACGCCTCTCCGACGGCCGGCGCGCCACCATACTCGATATCGGTGTGAACATCCTCTTCACCTCTTTCTGGTACAATCACCGCATCTCACCGGCACAGGAGTTCACACAGCATGCCGAAGAGATGGCGCTCTACGGCCCTCTCTGCATGAATATCGACTGCATCCGCGAGAGTGTGAGCCTGCCGCTCCTGAAGAGAGGCGACAGGGTGGTGATCCACGAGGTGGGTGCCTACAATATGACGCAATGGATGCAGTTCATCACGCTACGGCCCAATGTAGTAATGATTGATACGAATGGGAAGGTGCATCTGATCAGAAAGAACGAGACGATGGAGAGCATCGTGGAACAGGAATGCCTGCCCGATCATCTGAAGGATTTTACACTTTGAACAAGAATTTAAAAGCTGCTAAGAAACAGATATGGGATTGCAGATTCAATCCATCGGGAAATTACATCTGAACGGCGTCATCCACAGTTATGGCCAGATCTTTTTTTCCCAGCACAATGCATATGGTATTTTGCTGCTGCTCCTGAGCATGCTCGATATTCGACTTGGAGCAGGTGGAGTTGCTGCGGTGGTGCTGACAAACCTGCTGGCACATCTGCTTGGCTTCTCCAAAGCGAAAATTGATTCCGGACTGTATGGTTTCAATGCCGTCTTCATCGGGATCAGCATGGTATTCAAGTTTCATTTCAATCTTCCCTTTGGTATTCTTTTTATCTTGGCTGTTATCCTCGGCTTCATGCTGACCATATGGTTCGAAACCATGTTCGCGAAACATCAGATACCCATACTCACCCTCCCGTTTGTGTTCACGCTCGCACTGGTCGATCTCTCCTTTAATACATTCACCTATATCATACCCATTCTGCCGTTCGAGCGGTTTACGGTGTTGCTGGCAGAACAGATGCAAGTACCCTGGTATGATGCCGTACACGTCCTCGATCATCTGCAGCTGCCACAAATGCTCTACTACTATCTGAAGACAATGGCTTCCATCTTCTTTACAGACAGCATCCTGGTGGGAGCAATACTGGTGATCGCGTTGCTTTACCATTCAAGAATTAAATCGACAGTCGCCTTTCTGGGCTTTTTCTTTGCGTTTGTGACCAGTAAGCTGATGGGAGTCGATATCCGGGAGCTGACGCAGGACCTGGCAGGGGTCAACTACATCTTCTGGGGAATGGCCATCGGCAGTTTCTTCATCATCCCCAACAGTTACAGTTACCTGCTGGTAATCGGGCTCACCCCTGTCCTCTTTCTGTTCTACACGGGTATAGAGAACCTGATAGCAGATATCGGGATCTCTTCCTACACACTCTCCTTCAGCCTGCTGTCGATCCTCGTGCTCTACATTCTCAAACAACGAAGCAATAACCGCTTTTTTAACTTTCCCTACATCCAGTATTACAACCCCGAAAAAACGGTCTATAAAAACGTCAATTATATGCAGCGCTTCGGTCAGGGTACCCTCTTCAAATTCCAACTGCCGTTTCTCGACAAGTGGACGGTAAGTCAGGGTTATGATGGGGGCATCACCCATCTGGGCGAATGGGGCAAGGCACTCGATTTTGTGATTACCGACGAGGAGGGAAAGAGCTGCTTCGGACAATGCGCACAAAGGGAGGAGTTTTATTGTTATAACAAGCCTGTACTGGCTCCCGCCGACGGCTATATTTACATGATCAGTAACATCACCGACGACAACGCCATCGACAGCATCAACACGGAAAAAAACTGGGGAAACAGCATTGTCATCAACCATCTGAATGGTCTTTATACACAGATGAGCCACCTGAAGAAAGACAGCTTCAAAGTGCGCATCGGCGATTATGTAAAAAAGGGGACAGTGGTGGCCGCCTGCGGTAACTCGGGACGTTCCCCGGTACCGCATCTTCATTTTCAGGTACAGCTGTCACCGGAAATAGGTGCGATGACCCACCCCTACCCCTTCGGCTATTTTTTTGAAGAACATGACAATAAACCGCTTCTCCGCATCGGGGAGACACCCAGGGAGGGCAGCATCGTCTATAATGTTCCTATTTCATCGCTGGCGAGTGAAGCACTGCAGGCAAAACCGGGCAGATTGCTCCGCGTGAAACAGGAGAATGAAACCTGGTTGTGGAGAATTGCGACAGATGCCTATAACAAGACCTACATCCGCTGCGATAAAACCGGGTCGACAGCCTACTTCGAGAATGACGGAACACTATTCTATTTCACCGATTTCGAAGGAAAGAAATCGTCTCCCCTCTACTTTTTTTATCGAAGCTGCTTCAAACTGCTGCTGTCCAATGAAAAAGGAATTACAATAAAGGACTGGGTACCGCTTACGAAAGAACATCCTGTGGGAACAAAATGGATCCAGGATTTCCTCGCACCCTTCATTCTGTTCACCCGCATACGCTACGAGTCGGTGCTCTCTGAAGCAGACAACTTTCATTATCCGGAAAAAATCGGGTATCACATTGCGACAAAAACATCATTCCTTCATTTCGTACATCAAAGAAAAGAGGCGTCGGTGACCATCACGAGAAAAAAAATAGAGATTAACACACAAAAACGGACATTATGTATCGACTGGGAATAACTCTTTTTTTTATTATCCTGACGCTCTCTTCACTGCGTGCTCAGGATAGTCTGCGACTACTGGAGACTGACAGCCTCACCTACCGTCAGTACCTGGACGGAGATTTCCGGAACCTGATCGAAACAAGCCGCAAAGCCCGTCAGGAGGGTATCAGCTTCTACTACCTCAACTACCGTACGGCCATCGCATACTATGCACTGAAGAACTATGCAAAGGCAGCGGATTTTTACAAAAAGACGCTTTCAGAAACGCCGGACGATCCCACCCTGAAAGAGAGTCTCTACTACGCCTACCTGCTGAGTGGACAGAAAGAGAATGCCGCTATCCTTGCCCGGACCATGGCTCCCCATACACAAGCCATCGTGGGATATACCCCTTCCGTGATGGATCATATTTCCCTCTCCGGAGGGTACATGACAAACGACAACATACCCGACCTCCTTTCCAACACAGTGTTTGACTCGCTCAACCAATACCAGGACATGATTTTCTCCGCACTTGACATCGGGTTTAAACTATCTGAGCGGGCAAAGCTGAAACTGGGATACCAGCTCTATAGTACCCGCTTCCAGAGCACTGCAGATGCACTTCTTTCCAGAGATAAACAACTTGCACAACACCAGCTGGTGGCAGCCCTTGAGTTCTTCACTCCCGGGAATGTCACCCTGGGTTTCGCGGGAGGTTATTATAACATTGAAAAAAACGATGTCGGGAAGAGCAATAACTACTCACTGACCGCTTTTCTCAACAAAAGGTTTACCTATACCGTTCCCGAGATCGCTGTGTCCTATTCGAACTTTGGCGGAATCGACCAATACCAGGTCAAAGGTTCACTGACCTATTACCCGCTTGGGAACCTCGACTTCTATGGGATCAGTTCCGCAGCTGTTATTTACAACCCCGACAGCTGGACAACAGAACAGTATATTTTCTCCCAACATTTCGGAGTGAAACTGTTCGGTCCACTGTGGCTCGACGCAAATGCCAGCTTGGGAAACCACCTGAATTATATCTCCGAACGCTCCTTTCTGGTATATGACACCTACGATGCCATCAAAGCACTGGCAGGCCTCTCACTCTCCTGGTACCTGAAGAAAATGACACTGAGCACGGGATACCAGTGGCAGCAGAAAGAGGGATATGCCTTTTCTCCGACCAATTACACCACATACAAATACAACAACCACCTTATAAACATTGCATTGTCATGGAATTTTTAAATAAAAAAACAGGAATTGCTGCTCTTCTGTTGCTGTTTACCGTGAGTATCTCTGCCCAGGTAGCCCCATCGCAGATATTTGCAGAAAGCTACCGATACGAATCGTCCGGTGACTATGAAAAGGCGATTGGTGAACTGAACAGCCTGAACGGATACGATTATCACAAGTCGCTGCGTCTCGGATGGCTCTACTATCTTTCCAAAAATTACGAAACGAGCAAGAAGTATTACCGGCAGGCGGTAAAAGTGGAACCTCAGGCTGTGGAAGCATTGCTGGGCCTCTGCTACCCTCTTGAAGCACAGAGAAACAGTGATGAGCTGGAGAAGGTGTACAAGCAAATCCTGACCCTCGACAAGATGAACTCGAAAGTGAATTACGCACTGGGAAATATCTACTATTACAGAAAAGATTTCCAGCAGGCAGAGCTATACTTCGACAAGGTGCAGCACATGTATCCTTTCGATTACTATTCCACGCTGATGTGTGGATGGACAAAATATTTTCTCGGCAAGAAGAACGAAGCAAAACGTCTTTTCAATAACGTCCTGATCATCTCCCCGGCTGATCAGTCGGCGAAAGATGGATTGAATCTCTTGAAATGAGATGAGCTTTTTTTGAGTTTTATGACTTCTTCAAATAGTCCTGATATTCATTCCACAGTGCGTCTACACCTTGATGCTGTCCCAGAACATGCCTGATCGCCTTGTCGAAACCCCAGGGAATGACTTCAAGCGTAGATTTGTTGAATTTGCGGAGAAAATCGGGATCTTTTGTGGTCAGCCAGTCCAGAAAGTAACCGGTACGCTGATACCCGTCTTTCCAGCTACCACCAGGTTTGCGGTTGCCCTGAGGGAAACCTTTGTTGTGTATCCGCACTGCATCGGCCATGCCCTCAATAAAAATCCAGAACTCGCCTCCGTCGCCATATGTACCGATCCCCTGCGGTTCGAGTTGAAAACCATGTGTCAGTTCATGAAGTAAAACACCTCGCGTTTCAAACAATACTTTCCCGTCACCTGCATCTTTTTCGGACTTCTCCACCCAGCGGGAACTATAAAAGATCGTGATTTCGGGAGGATTGCCTCCTTTGGCCGATATACCGTCTATATCTCTCAATTCATAATTGATCTTTCGTACATCGGGAATCGAATCTTTCTCGCTCCAATAAAGCGTTTTGACAACCTCGATAATTGTTGTATTGATATACTTCTCAGGATCAGGAATGATGCGGTTGTAAGTTTCCCATCCTTTGGTCCCCCCGGCATGATTAACAAAATTTATCTCGGGGTATCTGAATCGGGTCCAATTAGCTGGTTCTTCTTGAGAGATCAGGCCGGATGAACCACAAGAATAAAGCAACAGAAATAAAACTGACAATACATTTTTGATTTTCATACGATTATTTCATTTTTTTCACTATGGTGTATGGAACTCGCAATAATCATGTTTTTGTGTGAAAATAATTATCACGCTCGTTTCATACGATTATTTCATTTTTTTCTGCAAAACAAGACGATATCAATTTGTGAATGAGTAGGGTTTCTCGTAAGAAGAGGATTTTTTATTCGGCTTGTTGCTCATTTCAAATACCAGTTCTCCACCTTTTACGATATCGGAATGAGTGATAAAGCTTTTATGGTAAGGGGTTCCGTTTAGTTTTATCGATTTTATATACCTATTCTGATCGGCATAGTTTTCTGCTTTCACACTAAATGTTTTGCCATTTTCAAGTTTTATATGGGCTTCTTTTACCAAGGGTGATCCGATAACATATTGATCAGAACCGGGACAAACAGGATAAAATCCCATCGCAGAGAAAACATACCAGGCTGACATCTGGCCGCAATCATCGTTTCCCGACAAGCCATCAATCTTATTCCTGTACATCTGCCGCATGATGGTGTGTAACCGTGATTCTGATTTCCACGGCTCATCGGTCCACCTGTACAGATAGGCCACGTGATGGCTCGGCTCATTCCCATGCACATAATTTCCCATCAACCCCTCTTCATTGATATCTTCCGTATTTTCGAAATACTTCGCAGGAAGATCCATGGTAAACAAGGAATCCAGACGACGGACGAACTGCTTTTCTCCACCCATGCGCTTTTTTAATCCGTTTACGTCGTGAGGTACAAAGAAAGAATAGTTCCAGGTGTTTCCCTCAATAAAGCCCTGTCCGTGCGTATCCAACAGATCAAAATCCTTTTTAAGCGTTCCATCTTCCAACTTTGGGCGGGCAAAACCCAGTGTCGGGTCGAATATATTCTGATAGTTCAGCGCACGACGTGCATATTCATCGGTTACCTTTTTATTATCCAACTGCCTGCCCAAATTGTAAATCGTCCAATCGTCGTATGCATATTCCAATGTGATTGAAGCAGCCGAACCGCTGCGTTCCAAAGGTACATATCCCAACGATCTGTATTCGGCAATCCCGTCATAATAATCTACGTTAGAGCTATTCAAACAAGCCTCTAACGCCAGATCCTGATCAATATTCAGCCCTTTGGCAATGGCGTCAGATACTACCGAAACAGAATGATATCCGATCATACACCAGTTTTCGTTTCCCATGTGCGACCAGACGGGCAACGCACGATGCACGCTCTGCTGGTAATGGTGAAGCATGGAGTTGACAAACTGTCCGCTTCGTGCCGGTTTGATCAGATTCATTAACGGATGCTGGGCACGGAAAGTATCCCAAACGGAAAAGATCGTATAATTTACTTCCCCCCCTCTGGCCTGATGAATATTGTGATCGATACCCCGGTACCGGCCATCCACATCCTGATAAACGGAAGGGTTGATCATGGTATGATACAATGCCGTATAAAAAATAGCCTTGGTATCCTCATCCGCATCCAGTTCTATACAGTCCAATTCTTTCTCCCATTTTTGTTGTGTCTGCTCCCGTATTTCATCGAATGACTTGTTTCCTACTTCAGCCTGTAAATTCTTTATTGCACCCAGACAATCTACGGGAGAGAGGGCAACCTGGATTTCAAGAGGCCGACCGTCGGAGAAATCAAAATCAAAGTATGCCGTCAGGCGCGTTCCAAACATCTCGGGAAAATTCTCCGTCATATCAAATTTACGCCAGAATCCGTTATATTTCATTTTCTCATTATTGCGACAACCATAATTGATGATCGGCTTGGAAAATTTCACGGTAAAGTGGGTATAATTCATGCGCGACCAACCCCGTGTGATACGATAACCTGTGAGCGTACAGGAATCTTCCACCCGCAGGTTGGCCATCAGCGTTTTTCCATCATAATAATAAATACCGTAGTCGAGATCGAGCACAACATGCCCCGTATCAGTATCTTCCGGAAATGTATACCGATGCACCCCGACCCTGTCGGAAGCCGTCAGTTCAGCCAATATATCATAATCCTCCAGTACCACCGAATAGTATCCTGCCTCGGCTTTCTCATTCTTGTGGCTGAAGCGTGAGCGATACCCGCTATCGGGATCCTGGGCTGTTCCCCTATCCAGTTTTAGCTCACCCGTCATTGGCATAATCAGGATATCTCCCAGATCTGAATGCCCTGTACCATTTAAGTGTGTGTGACTGAAACCGACAATCGTTGAGTCGTCGTACTGATATCCGGCACAATAGCGATATGTGTCGGGCTGGTAAACTCCATCCATATTATGGGGAATCATTTCCGTATCGGGACTTAACTGCACCAATCCAAAAGGAGCACATGCTCCCGGAAATGTATGTCCCATGCTCCTGGTACCCACCATCGGATTTACAAAATCAATATTTCGCTGGGCTCTGGATGAAAATAACGACATAAAAAGAAGCAATAATGTAATGGAAGATGTTAATCGATTCATTGAGTTACCTATTTTTTCGAATTCCAAAGATAAAAAAACACGCGCTAATTCATGACCTATGTATAACCTAAATAAAAAGCACTCACCGAACTGAATCGATAAGTGCCTGATTATAAAGTGACCCCGGAGGGGCTCGAACCCTCGACCCATTGATTAAGAGGAAAAAGAACCGTCAATTTATATTGATGGTTTTTTATTTATATTCTGATTATCTGCATATTATAATTTTTCGATTCAATTCTTTTTTATTTATTTTGGGTTATTTATCGATGTTTTTATAACTTTGCTCGACTAGAGCTCGACCAAATAATAGGTGTAGTTCATTGATTTTTAGATGCTATATCAAATGTAAAAACAAATATACATCACTTTTTAATCGTCAGCGTTATGATTCACTATAGAAATAACGGGATTGGTCTGAAGTTAATCAGAAAAAAAACGACCAAAGAGGACAGTGAAGAGAGAAGAATTTACTGGCAGATAACCTATCAACGGAGATCAGTACTTTACTACACAGGAAGTTCGTTCACAGCGGATGAATGGGATGATATTCTTAACAAGAATCTACGGAAACACAAACTGGTGAAAGAGGGATATCAGAATTTCTTCGACTATACACTCAGACCCATCATAGATGATCTGGCTGAACACAATAACTTCTCATTTGATGAATTCGAATCAAAATTATCCGGGAAAGGGAATCATAAGATTTCGGTGAACGAAGCGTTTCAACAGAAATTGGAGTTGCTCGAACGAGAATTCAGAGTGAGCAGTTCCGGAGTTTACAAGGCGACGATCAAAGCGTTGATGCGGTACAAGCATTTCAAGCAACTCAGGAATCGTGACGAGAAAAATGCATTCATCGCGCTTTGCAAAGAGAAACGGCACGTAACCATCGGGAAAGAGGTCCTGGATATTCAGCATACGATTCATTTTGAGGAGATCACCCCGGGATTCCTGGAAGAGTGCGAGAAATTCTGGTTCGAGACTGAAATCGCTCCTTCCACTATGGGAATCTACATGAGGACATTGAGGGCAATCGTGAATAATAGCAGGGGAGTTCAACCATATATCGATGCCGAAAAGTACCCCTTTGGGGTGTCGAGGGGTAAATATGCCATCCCGGAAGGAGGCAGGCGGGAGATCGCCTTACCGATTGAGCAGATATGGAAAATAGAAGATTACCAGACTGAAAATGAAACACTGGCCACCGCGCGCGACATATTCGTCTTCATGTTCTATTGCAACGGATTGAACTTCGGAGATCTCTGCAGGCTACGTTATGAGAATATCGATGGTTCAAACAATGAGATCGTGTTTCAACGAAAGAAGACACTGAGAAAGACAGCGAAACCCACCTACATCTACGTGCCGATCATTTCACCGATGATCGAGATCATCAACCGGCAGGGGAACAAAGAGCAGGATGGATATATCTTCCCCTTCCTGAATGGAATAGAGCCAATCGATAGGAATGAAACTGAGATCAAGAAGACAATTGTATCCGCACTGGATCGCATCAACTCTTCCCTAAAAGTGATCGCCGGTGATCTTCAGCTGGATCCTAATCTTTCAACGTCCTACACCCGGAACAGCTATATCTCTTACCTCACCGGAGAGCTGCTCGTGAATCCGATCGTGGTCAGAAAAATGGTCGGGCACAGTACCAGGAAAGATGTCACGGCCGGGTATGTAAACCTGACGGCCAAGAAGCGGAGAGAGATTAATATGAAGCTGTTGAATCCGGAGAAGAGGTATGTGGCGATCAATTCAGGGAGGGTAATTTAGCATATAGCATATACTTGGGGCTTAGTATTTTTACCATTAGAGAGAATTTATCGATATATTTCGTTGTTTATATAAATTATTGTTAGTTTTGCATCTATAATCCTGGTACTGATGAGAAACATCGGTTTCCGAGTTGCAGCAACCTTAACTGCCACATAAAAAGACTGTATACGCAATTGCATTAAAATACACAATTATTTATAAAGTATTAGTATTCTACGAATTAGCAAAACAAGGACGGTGGATATATGAAATATATACGCAATTGTATTGCGTATACACAAATGTTGAACTAAACCTGTCGGTAAATAAGAATAGTGATAATTTTGAAGCGTAATAACTTCAATAAATTATCATTATGTATCAAGAAAGATCATTCGAGAGTTTGCAGATCAAGGAGATGCAAATTCGCAATTACAGTCCCCGCACAATTAAAACGTATTGCAGCCTGCTCATAAAACTTGAAAAAGATTTGGGTAGATCGCTGTATGAGGTTACCACCGAAGACTTTAAAAACTGGTTACATTACCTGATTACCGAAAAAGGATTTTCCGTTTCTACGGTAAACCAGCTTATCAGTGCTTTCAAGATTTTTTATGTAGACGTTTGCCACCTCAAATGGGAAGAGTTTCATGTAAGACGGCCTCGCAAGGAGAAAAAACTCCCTGTAGTTTTGTCATTGCAGGAAGTGCAACGCATGATCACTGTAACGAAAAACATAAAGCACAGAGCCATTCTGATGCTTACCTATTCTGCCGGACTTCGCAGGATGGAGGTATTACAAATCAAACCACGCGACATTGATTCACAGCGTATGCAAGTACGTATCGTGCAAGGAAAGGGGAAGAAGGACAGGTATACCATCCTTTCGTGGAAAACACTCGAAGTGCTGCGAATGTATTACAAACTGGAACGACCGGCCACTTATCTATTCGAACCGATGGGGCGTAAGGGACAACCCTTGTCGGAAAGAACGGTAGAGCATATAGTGAAAAACAGTGCTAAAAATGCCGGTATCAAAAAAGAGGTGTCCTTTCACGTTGCAAGACATAGAGAATCTTTTAACTATGTATATTCCAGTATATTGCAAAGCTGTATTTGCAGACAGGTAACGATTTAGAAACCAGCTATCATTATTCGCTGATTAGCTTCGTTTTCAACAATACATTAAGAGCGACTTATTGAGTACAAAGATACGAAAACTATCAGATATAACATATCATATTTACCAAAACCTTCCTACTAAAAAAACTGTAACTACAAATAGTTCAGAGTCAATTTCAGCAATAATTTGACTGGAACCACTATCTTTGCATCAGAAATTTAGAATAATAGCGGATTAATTCCGTTAGATATAACATAACGTTCGCTGAACGTCTCAATGTAGAAAACTGGTAATTTTCAAGAAAAGGAGACTATGGCGCAATGTTCATGCTATACGAAAGTATGGCGTGGGCTTGCACGTCTTCCTTTTCGGGTATACCAGTACCTCTACATTGAAGTGTGTGAGTTCCACGCTTCTTTTTTTGCTTGTTACTCCGGCGAACATAGCAAGAGTAAATAACGAAAAAATTATCAACATGAAAAAGATTATTCTTTACATCGCTGCATCTATTGACGGACGAATCGCCGAATCGGACGGCGGTATTGAGCGGCTTTCGGAATTTCCCATTACTAAAGAAATGAATTACGGCTATAAGGAGTTTATGGCTTCGATTGATACTATTATCATGGGTGGTCGTTCTTGGCGTGAATTGTCGAACATAGACGCGATGAGTGCGTATGCCAACAAAGCTGTCTATGTAGTTTCCCGCCATGATTGGGGATAGAAAGAAAACATTAGATTCATTACGGAAAATGTGATTGAGCGCATTACTGCCCTGCACAACGAATCGGGAAAGGATATTTGGTTGTTTGGTGGTGGCGAGTTAGTTTCTGTGCTGTTGGCTGCCGATTTGGTGGATGAAATGAAGATAGCCTATATTCCTGTTATTCTCGGCAACGGTATTTCCTTATTTCCCGAACAACCTAAAGAATAAAATGGGAATTAATAGAAAGTAAAAATTATTCTTCCGGTATTGTAATGGTCAAATATCAAAAGAAAAAATGATCTACTTTTTTAGGAAAACTTAAATTCATTCCCCAAATAATGAAGTTCATCAGAAAAATCAGAAGATTTACCCTGAATCTCCGGCGAAAAATCTACTTTTGAACCATGATACAGATTAAAAAGATAAATATAAAACATATCCTTATTTTTCTGTTTGCCACAGTGCTTTATGCTTTGTGTCAAATGCTTTTCAGCGTTATTCTGATGAAAGAAGATTTAGGGGACAATTTTCTGATTCAGCTGTTGTCACATTATATCGTAATCTTTACTATGTGTATAGCAGATTACATATTACTGCTATTCCTGAATAAATATCTGCCCTATTCCAAAAACATATTACTCCGTATCATTGCGGATTTTGTAGGGGTAATCGTAATCTGTCTGGTTGTATTAGGTATGTTTAATTACCTGATATATGATGTACTTCTTATTTCGAAAGACGGGATGCCTTCTTTCCTTGTCAAATTTGCATTCGGAATGACAAACAATATTCCTATCCTGTTGGCATTCGAACTAATTCACTACTTCCAATCCGAACAAAAAGCGATTGCCGATTCTGAAAAAGCAAAACGTGAAGCTTTGATGTTCGAGCATGAAACACTGAGGGCGCAGATAAATCCGCATTTTCTTTTCAACTCACTGAATGTTTTGTCATCATTGATATATATGAATCCGGACAATGCGAATAAGTTCACCAAAGCCCTGTCAAAGACTTATCGCTATGTGCTGTCCCTGAATAAACGACCGATGGTCTCTGTTGAAGAGGATTTGGACGCACTGGAATCATATATCTTTTTGATGGAAATGCGGTTTGAAAACTCATTTACTTTCACGGTAAACAAAACGTGCGCCAGTGAAAAGAAGATGATTATTCCCCTTACCCTGCAACTGCTGATAGAAAACGTATTCAAGCATAATGTTGCAACCGAAGAAATGCCATTGGATATAAAAATTACTATTGGAAGCGAATACATTACAGTGGAAAACAATATTCAGCCCTCGAACGATGTGGATAAAGGAGGAATCGGGCTGAAATACCTAACAAAGCAATATAAATTGTATGCCAAGGATGTAGTCGTCGAGCATACTCCCCAGTTATTTATTGTAAAAATCCCCTATATACAGCTATGAAGTACCTGATAGTAGAAGATGAGCGGTTTGCATACGAAGAATTGAAACGTATGATGACGGAATTGCGTCCCGATTATTCGTTGGAAAAGCGGACGAAAACAGTCATAGATACCATTGCGTTTCTGAAAACTTCTGCTGTCGATCTGATCCTGTTGGATATACGGCTTGCGGACGGTAACTGCTTCGAGATATTCAACCATGTAGAGGTCGCTACGCCTGTGATATTCACCACCGCATACGACGAACACGCCATCAAGGCATTCAAATTGAACAGCATTGATTACCTGTTAAAACCTTTCGATGAAAAGGAATTAGAGGCGGCCTTAGTCAAGTTTGAGAATATCTTCCATACTGTTTCTCATAAAACCGAGCCTAAGAATTTTGAGCAAATACTGGCAGCCAAAAACAAGAACCGTTTCTTAATATCAAAAGGAGAAAATTATCATTATATAGAAACAGCGGATATTGCTCATTTTTATAGCGAAGAAGGGGTTGTATTCCTGCATACGTTTCAAAATAAACGTTACATCATCAATTACACGTTAGACCAATTGGAACAGCAGCTTGACAGCCGTCTGTTTTTCCGTGTATCGCGTAATTGTATCGGCAATGTGAAGTCCATCGAGAATGTTGCCAAATACTTCAATAGCCGGTTGAAACTTTCCTTTTCTCCCGCCTGCCCTCACGAAGTGCTGGTCAGCCGTGTTCGTGTGCCCGACTTCCTGAAATGGATGGACGGGATTCTTTAAAAAGAAAGGCGAAATCACATCGAAAAGTCCTATCTTTGCAAAATGGATTCTATTCCTATTCATAAAACAGCCGAACTCTTCCGGGGAGAAGTCGCCCAAATGCGGTATATTTCGGAAGAAGAAAAATCGTCTGTCAATGCTCAAGCACATAGGGATGATTATTATATTTTCCTTTTAGTAGAGAAAGGTAAAGGCACTGTATTGATTGATTTTGAGGAACGTGAAATAGCCGGGAACAATATTTATTGTATTCTGCCGGGATAAGTTCATCATTCCGGAAGTAAAGTCAATGCCAGCGGTTGGTTTTTAGCGGTTGATAGCATGCTTGTAAAAAGTGAGCAAAAGGAGATATTTGAGAAGGCTATCATTGCCGGATACACACCAAAACCGGACGAAAATACGATTAACACGTTAAGAAGTTGCGCTGTTCTTGTTCATAAACTACTTCAATCCAATAAGCAAAATAGCGGACAACAAATTCTGCATGATTTACTTTCAGCCTATATTGGGATGATAGCAGAGGTTTATCAAGAGGGGTTATCCCCATCTGTCACTAAGCGCTCTGCTATTATTACTTACGAGTTTAAGACTTTGCTGTCCGCCAATTATCGCTCAATGAAACAGCCTTCTCAATATGCGGCTAAAATGAATATTTCTCCGATATATCTTTATGAAGCTGTTAAGCAGACTACCGGACAGAGTGTGAGCCATTATATCCATAACGAAATTGTCATTCAAGCCAAACGCTTGCTGTTCTATACCGATAGAAGTGTGAAAGAGATTGCTTTGGAATTAGGGTATGAAGATTATGCTTACTTTACCCGCTTGTTTACTAAAACCTCAAAACTATCTCCTACCCAATTTCGAAAGAAACACCTTAAATAGTCCAACTTATACCTTTTTATCTCCATTTACGGGTACTGCCTTTTCCTGTTAATTTGCACTCTGTAACAATTAGTACAGGTGAAATGGAGAAAATAACAGATAGATTTAAAAAGACACAGACTCAATATGTGAGAGCCGACCTTCGTAAATGTAAAGCCTGTTGGGAATGTGTAGCTGCTTGTCCGAAACAGATAATCGGCAAGGTCGGATTCCTGTGGCATAAGCATATCGTATTCAAAGATTCCGATAGCTGTTCGGGATGCCTAAAGTGTATCAAGATATGTCCACATGGGGTATTCAATCATCAATAAAAATTATGGTAACAACAAATAAGAAAGCATTCAGCCGACGTAAATTCGTATCTGTCGGGCTATTTTTATTGCTGGCAATATTAGTTATAACGGGGATTCTGATTCAGATTTATGAGCATTTCGAGGAAGGTTTTGCTATACATTTCTTTGTCGGCGTTCATGTGCTTACGGGGATATTCTTTTCGGTTCTATCAATACTTCACATCATAATAAACTGGCGGGCATTAAAAAGTTATATCAAGACAAAGAATGTAAGTATTGGCAAGGAAACCATAGCGGCAATCGTTGTGGTTGTCTTGATTATCTTTATTGGGTTTCTTAGTGAATATCAACATCTTTAATATGTGATATGCCCGACATCCTGAAATGGATGGACGGGATTCCGGGATAAATCCAAGCTAATATTTCTCTTTTTATACAGGGTGTGGAAAATTCCATGCCCTTTTTTCTGCATTTCATTTTGCCGATTCTGAACTCCATAGTTATTGGCTTTCGGTATTACTTCATTCATTGTTCTTTTGCGGAGGTTATAAACGCAAAAAAATTTAAATCATGAAGTTAATATCATTATTCTTAGTAGCATTGGGAACCCTTCTTTGTCTGGAAGGAAAAGCGCAACAAATCTCGTTCAAGACCGAGTATCTCGGGACATCCGGTTATTATTTCTTGCCGCCCGGAGAAAAGCCAAAAGAGAAAATTGGTGATGCCAAAGGCTCCGCCGTAGTTTATCAGGGAGCTTTTAGTATGCCTCTGTCCGTAAAGTTGAATGAGAACAATCGTCCGACTGCTTGGGGGATTGGTCTTGGAGGGTCGTACACTTCGTTGAACAACAAGAATTTCACGGATCACATGGTTTCCGAAATCATGAATCTGCAAATCGGGCTTTACCACTTACGACCGTTAAACGACAAATGGTCGATGCGGGCAAGCGCGGGCGTGGCAGTGCTGTCTCCTTCCGCTTACCTTTCTAAAATCAGATTCAAGCACGTACTTGGAAGCGGGGGAATTATCTTCATCCGCCACTTGAAACCCAATCTTTCCATTGGTGGCGGTGTGGCTATAAACAGTTCGTTGGGCTATCCGATGATATTCCCTGCGGTGTACGTGAATTGGGAACTCAATGGAAAATTCGATGTGAATGTTGAATTGGTTGAAGGATTGGATATATCGGCAAGTTACAGCTTCTATGATTGGTTTAAGCTGTCGTATGCTTTAGAAATGAACGGACAGGCGGCTTTGCTTGAAAAGGACGGCAAGGATGTGATATTCTCCCACCAATATATCGTTACCGGGTTCCGTCCCGAAGTAAAAGTGGGTAAAACAGGGCTTTCCCTGACCGCTATGGCAGGATTGAACCTGTTCCGTCCGGCTTCTTACAGCGACCGAACGTTGAAAGGAGTGTTTGCCACGGATAATGATTACTATTTCTCCGTTTCCCCCTACGTGTCGTTCGGAATCAAATACAACTTCGGAAAATGAGAACGATTCAGGTCTTGCTTGTCCTGTTGATAACAGGCAATACGGTCATGGCGCAGGAATCCCCGCAGAAGTTCTCTTTAGAACAATGCCTCGACTTCGCCGTCAATAACAGCTATGCCGCGCATAGGGCAAATCTCGATGTCAGCGAGGCGGGCTATCGGATAAGCGAAGCCCGGTCGAACGTGTTGCCACAGATAAACGCTTCGGGCGATTTCGACCATAGCATGGTTTTACCCACAACGATGTTACCCGGTGAACTCATCGGCCAAAGCGGAACGCAAATCCCTGTTCAGATGGGTTCAAAGAACGAATTGGATTTTGGTGTTTCCGTTGGACAAGTGATTTTTTCGCCCACCTTATTTACGGGAATTAAAATAGCCAAAAACAATCAGGAACTTCAACGGCTTCGGGCTGCTATGACGCAAGAAGAAGTGATTTTCGATGTAAGTAATGCCTTCTATGACATTCTTAATAGTATGCAGGAATTGGATAATATCAATTATATGATATCCATGCAGGATTCACTTTACCGGCTGATGGAAAAACGGGTGGAGGAAAATGTAACGAGGGAAGTCGATTTGAACCGTATTAAGGTAAACCTGACCAACTTACAGGCAAGAGGTAGAAGCATGAATAATACCATATTGCAGCAAAAGCGTTATCTGCAAATCCTGATCGGTATTCCCATCGAAGATGCTTTTGAAGTGGACGATTCGGAAGTTCAAAACATTGCTCTATCCGAACTCCGAAGCTACTCACAGCCGCAAAACAGAATAGAACTCGATGTGCTGAATAAGCAAAAAGAGATGTTGGAACTCGAAATCCGTGGTCATAAAATGGAGTATCTGCCGACACTATCGGCTATCGCCACCGCCGGGTATCAATTTCAGTCGAACCGGCTGAATCTGACGAGAGATCCGTGGTACAGTTCTGCCGTCATCGGCGTACGATTGAGCATCCCGATTTTTGATGGCTTGGGCAAACGAAGCCGGATAAGACAAAAACAAACACAACTGCAAAGTTTGGATTGGGATATTCGGGAAACCCGACAAAGCCTGTCCGCCGATTACCTGAATGCGAGAAACGGACTGGAGATGACCTATGAGTTGGTACAGGTGCAATCCGAGAACATGAAACTGGCGGAGAAAGTATATACCCAGACAATGGCATTGTACACCGAAGGCTTGGCGAGTATAACAGACCTCCTTGAAACAGAAACCTCTTTGCATGAAGTAAAAATAGCCTATACCACCGAACTTATCCGCTACAAAAAGACAGAAATAGATTTATTGAAAGCAAGCGGTACACTTAAATATTTATTAAGCAACAATTAAAAATGAAATCCAAAATAGTAACCCCGATTATAGTAACCGTTTCCATTGTCGGTCTTATCGCATGGAAACTGGTCGATAATAAACAGACCATCGACCGGAATGCCGAATTATCATTAACCGTAAATACGGTAGTTCCCGTCATGGTAGAGAAACCCCGATATGTGGATTTGAGCGAAAAAATCACTGTGAACGGTCGTATTGATTCGGAAAACGAGGTTGTCGTTTATTCAAAGGCGCAGGGTATTGTTACGAGAAAGTATAAAAAAGCGGGTGATGTAGTCAGTCGAGGAACGGTGATCGCACAACTTGAAAACAATGTCATACGGGAAAACCTGCGGCTCTCGGAATTGGATTTGGTCAAAGCGCAAAAAGACGTGGAACGTTACCAAAACCTTGCTTCCATTGGTGCGGTAACGGTACGGGAGCTGGAAGAATCCCAGATTACCCTCCGTACTGTCGAGAGCAGAATAACCGACCTGCAAGACCAGTTAAACAATACTACTATTACATCCCCTGCCTCCGGCATCATAAACAAAGACTATTTCGAAGAAGGGACGTTGCTTTCCGTTGGTAGCAGCGTGATTGATATTGTCGATGGCAGCACATTGAGGATGTATGCCAACATCACGGAAAGTGAAGTATTGAAGCTGAAAACAGGCATGGACGCGGTTGTTACGACAGACGTATATCCTGGCAGCACATTTACAGGCAGAATTCAGGCTATTTCTCCTAAAAGCAACGACCAATTCTATTATTCGGTCGAATTGTCATTGAACGACCCTCAACTAAAACCCGGTATGTTCGCCACCGCTGTTTTTAATGTGGGCGGGACTGACAGTAGCACTCCTATAATAAGCCGGGAAGCTATTGTCGGCGGACTAAAAGCCCCTCATGTGTTTGTAATACGGGATTCCAGAACTTATAAGATAGCCGTACAGGTTGGCATTTCGGACGGAGAATATATTGAAATAACCGATGGTATATCGCCCGATGATACCATTGTTAAAAGCGGGCAAATCAATTTGATTGACGGCACGCAGGTTACCATTCTAAACTGATAAAACATGAACCTCATAAAACTATCAATCACCCGTCCGACCACGGTTGTGGTGCTGTTTATTATACTCACTTTTTTCGGTGTTTATTCTTTGACGCAACTTAACAGGGAATTAATGCCCCGTATGGAATTTGACGTTATTTCCGTCAGTACAATGTATCCCGGAGCAGGAGCCGGTGAAGTGGAAAACTCTGTAACCAAAAAGATCGAAGATGCTCTCTTTTCCTTAGAAGGAGTTGATGAAATTACTTCGACCTCAATAGAGAATTTTTCTTTGGTAACTATCCGATTAAAGGCCGGGAGTGATTTGGATAAAGCCCTGCGGGATGCACAGCGAAAGGTAAATGCCATACGTTCCGACCTGCCGGAGAGCGTGAAAGAGCCCTCTATCAGTGATTTCAGCCTCGCGGATATTCCCATTATGACCATCGGGGCGGTTGCCAAGATGGACGAAACCGAATTTTATGACCTCATCGACCACGAAATAAAACCTGCTTTGGAGAGAATACCGGGTGTGGCGCAGGTTACACTTATCGGTGGGAATGAACGTGAAATACAGGTAAATATCAATGAGGAAAGAATGGCGGCATACTGGCTTTCTATTCTCGATATTAGTAATGTATTGATTAACTCTAACCTTGATTTTCCTACGGGTAAGATAAAGAGCGACAATAAACAAACGCAAATCCGTTTACAGGGGAAATATAACAGCCTTGCCGATATTGAGAATGTGATATTGAAGTATATGCCCGACGGAACCGCCGTGAAGGTAAAAAACGTTGCGGACGTACACGACGGGAGCAAGGAGGTCGAAACCCTTAATCGGATAAATGGAATACCGTCTATCGGTATCACCCTGCAACGTTCTGCCGATGCCAATACCGTAGAAATATCCGAAACCACGCGCGGAATACTGAATGCGCTGGAATCGGAAAACGAAGCCTCCGGATTACATTTCACGATAGCGGCTGATAACGCCGAATTTACATTGGAAGCCTCCAACTCCGTAATGATAGACCTTGTAATAGCTATCATTCTGGTAGCCTTTACAATGCTGCTATTTTTGTGCAGTGTGCGAAATTCCATTATTGTTTCCATAGCCATTCCGCTATCGCTCGTTTCCACGTTCATTGTCATGTATCTGCTCGGATTCAGCTTGAACCTGATGTCGCTGTTAGCCATAACACTGGTGGTCGGTATTCTGGTCGATGATGCCATTGTCGTGATTGAAAACATCCACCGCCACATGGAAATGGGAAAAAACAGAATGCAGGCGTCATACGATGGACTTTGTGAGATAGGCGGTACAATCGTTTCCATTACTCTGGTGCTGGTAGTAGTGTTCATCCCCATTTCTCTGACACAGGGGATTATTGCCAATGTATTCCGTCAATTTGCCGTTACTATCGCCATCGCCGTCTTGTTCAGTTTGTTGGTTTCATTTACCGTTGTGCCCCTGCTTTACTCCCGCTTTGGGAAAATAAACGAGTTCGACCGCAAAGGCTTTATCGGAAAAGGCATTCAGGCTTTTGAAAACCGGATCGCGCGAATGGCCGGTTGGTTTTCAAACCTGTTAAAGTGGTCTTTATCGCATAAACTGATAACGTTGGGTATTACTTTGGCGGCTCTGATAGGTTCCGTAAGCCTGATAGCATTCGGTTTTATCGGTAGTAATTTTGCTCCGATGGGTGATCAGGGACAATTTGTGATGAAACTCGAACTGCCTCGCGATGTTACCATCGAACAATCCAACCAAATCACTTACCAAGCTGAAAACATTTTGAGAAGCAGTCCGTTGGTCGAAACTGTATTTACAACCGTTGGAGCGGAAGAAAACGGACAACCGCAAGCCCGTTTAGCCGATTTGCGGGTAAAGATGATTCCGCATAATCGGCGCAATATTTCAACTTCCGATTTTTCACGGGAAGCAAAACTTTTTCTGCAACAACATATACCCGGAGTGCAAATATGGGTGGCAACGACCGACATCATGGGTAATATCGACGAAGCTCCGATACAGTATTACATTACCGGAAATCATATTGATTCCGTGCGCATGGCGGCCGATCTTCTTCTCCGCAATATCCGCTCCGTTAAAGGCATAGTCGATCCCAAACTGTCAGCAGAAGAAAGCAGTCCCGAAATCAGCATCATTCCCGACCGTGAAAAGATGGCGGCTTTAGGAGTTCCTTTTGAAATGCTGGGATTGGCGTTGGGCAACGCATTCGCCGGAAACAATGATGCCAAATTCAGGCAGAGCGAATATGAATACGACATCAACATACGTCTCGATAATTTTGACCGAAGGAGTACGGCAGACGTTGAAAATCTCACGTTCATAAATACCTCCGGCGAAACCGTCAAGCTGAAACAGTTTGCACGGATAGAAGAAACCAATGCGCCGGGCATTCTGGAACGCCGTAACCGTAGTGCTTGCATAACGCTGAATTGTCAGGTCGGAGGTCGTCCTATCGGCGACATCGGGCAGGACATCAGCCAAATAATAAACTCCCTCGATTTGCCGGAAAACATCACGATAGTTCCCGGTGGCGAACTTGAAATGCAGGATGAAAGTTTTGGAACAATGGGAATAGCACTCATCATTTCCATTCTGTTGGTTTACCTCATAATGGTTTTGCTCTATAATAGTTATGTGTATCCATTTGTCGTCCTGATCTCTATTCCTTTGGCTATCATCGGCGCGTTGCTCGCTTTGGCTCTGACAATGGATACCCTCAACCTGTTTACCCTGCTGGGCTTATTGGCACTAATAGGGCTTGTCGCCAAAAATGCCATTATGCTGGTCGATTTCACGAATCAGTCGAAAGCGAAAGGCATGGAATTGAAAACCGCACTGATCGAGGCAACCCGCCAACGGTTCCGTCCTATTCTGATGACTGCTGCTACCACGGTAATCGGTATGCTTCCCCTCGCGCTGGGAACCGGAGCCGGAGCCGAATGGAAAAACGGCTTGGCGTGGGTTATGATCGGGGGAATGATTAGCTCGATGTTCCTCACGCTCATCGTTGTACCGGTGGTCTATTATCTAATGGACACGATCGTAGCAAAATTCCGTTCCCCCCATTCTGAATTTCACATTACCGATTCTGAACTCCATAGTTAATGGCTTTCAGTATTAATCAATTCATCATTCTTTTGCAGAAAAGATTCATAAACAAATAAAATTATTCACCAATTAAAATTTTTAGAAAAATGAAAAAGTATGTAGTAACATTAATTTTAGTAATGACGGTAGCTATGTTTTCCACTCAATTGTCTGCACAAGACAATCCGGTATCAATTGGCATCAAAGCCGGAACAAGCCTGTCTAATTACCGATTAGGCGACGATATGAAAGGCTTCAAAAGTAAAATGAACATCGGAGGTTCTGTTGGAGGCTTCATCAAGTATGACATCAGCACCAATTTTGCTTTACAGTCCGGTATTGATGTGTATTATAAAACTTCGGAATTGGAATCCAAAGCGGATAAATCATCTGATAAACTTAAATCATTGGGAGTAGAAATACCTATATATGGAGTCTTTCAGGTAAAGGCGGGTAATGGGAATTTTTTCATTGGAGCCGGCCCATATATCGGCTATGGAATAAGTACAAAATCTGACGGGGTAAATCTGTTCAAAAAGAGTAGTGAAGCAGGGATGGCGGCTATGAACCGTTGGGATTACGGTGTCGGAGGTATTATAGGCTACGACTTTGCTAAAAACTGGCAGATAAATGCAAGCTATCAGTTCGGGCTTGCAGACCTGCACAAAAGCAAAGGAGGCTCAATGAAAAGCCACGGAGCAGCTATCGGAATCGCCTATAAGTTCTAAAATGAAGCAACCGTTACAAACCATTGCGTACAAAAGTGTTTATGGCATCGCTTATGCCGTAAGTCTCCTACCTATGGCATTTTTGTATGCAATGGCTTCTTTCGCATTTTTCTTTGTTTATCATGTTTTCGGATATAGGAAAGCGGTCGTAATCCAAAATATTTCACGCTCTTTTCCCGATATGAAATATGCAGAAATCCGCTGTGTGGTAAAGAAATTCTATGCCTGCTTTACCGCCTACTTTGCCGAAATACTTAAAAGCATATCCGCTCCGGCAGAGGTTCTTGATAAGAAGATAACGTTTGAAAACTTGGAACTTATAGACAGGCACATAAACGCTGGACGGAATGTTATTGCTTGTTTGGGTCATTGTGGAAATTGGGAAATGCTAAACTTTATTAACTTCTGCAAAACAATCGCGCCATGCCACATAAAACCATCGATTTTAATAAGATTTTTGAATCCGATAAGATTCGTCTCCGGCCTTTATGCCGCGATGACAAGGATGCATTTACAGTGATGACCCGGGATAAGGATCTGTGGATTTACTTTACCAGTGATCTGTCGGATCCGGAAATACTAACCCAATGGGTTGAGGATGCAATAAACGGCTTCAGAAATAAAACAAGGCTGGCGCTCACCATCATCGACAGCGTAAACAATCAGATTATCGGATCAACGAGTCTGGGAAATATATCGGTACGGGATCAAAGAGTGGAAATGGGATGGACCTGGATACGGAAAGATTATCAAGGAAAAGGGATTAACCGTCAGGCAAAATACCTGTTACTGCAGTATTGTTTTGAAGAGCTAAATCTCGAAAGGGTTGAATTTAAGACAGATGTGCTGAATAAGGCCGCCAGGAAATCATTATTGGGAATTGGAGCGATAGAGGAAGGAATTTTAAGAAGCCATACGCTGATGACGCACAACCGACGGCGGGATACTATTTTTTACAGTATATTAAAAGCCGAATGGGAACTGATGCGTTCCGGACAGTAACACGCAATAATAAGATGCATATCAGATTTGAAGAAATCAAGGAGCAGGACCTGCCGGAGGTAAAGCAGATCTACGATTGGTACATCGAAAACTCAACGGCGACCTTTCATACTGAACCCATCCGGATTGACCAGTTAAAAGAGTTCATCTACGTGAATCACCCTCTTTACCCCTCCTACCTCATCTATACCGATGAGGTGATTACAGGGTATTGTTTTCTGACCAATTATAAAAAAAGACAGGCATACGACCGGACAGCCGAAGTGACCCTTTACCTGAAACCGGAATATTGCCGCAAAGGAATCGGTAAGATCGCACTGGCGCATCTGGAACATCAGGCAAAAGACAAAGGGTTAAAAAACCTGATAGCCATCGTGACAGGCGACAACGAAGAGAGTATGGCTCTTTTTGAGAAATCAGGATATACCCGGTGTGCCCACTTTAAAAACGTGGGGGAAAAATTCAATAAGGTGCTTGATGTGATCGGTTTTCAAAAAGAGATTTGAGAAAAAATCATTCTTAAAGCAATAAAATTCAGAATAACTTGAAATCAATGATGAAAACTTACGCACAAAAATCGAGGGAATACTATAACAAGCTGGCAGAGGGATATAACGATAGTTTGGAAGCCCGGTATACAATGCGTTTCAAAAGGATGCTTCTCGATGAAATTGTAATTGAACCGGAAAAGAACAGCCTGTTGGATGTGGCCTGCGGAAATGGCTCCTTGCTGAAGATGTTATCAGCAAAGCATACGCTGAAGGGATATGGCATCGACATATCGGAAAAGATGATCGACAGTGCAAGAGCGCAATATACTGAATTTCTGTTTGAGGTGAGTCCCTGTGAAGAGACTTCTTTTCAGGATCACTCTTTCGACATAATCACTGTCAGCGCGGCCTATCATCACTTTCCAGATGTAAGACGATTTGCCCGTGAAGCATATCGCTTGTTGAAACTGGAGGGCAGGATCTACATCGCGGAGATTTATTGTACGCCTCTGCTTCGTACGTTGATAAACCCGTTTGTACCTTTGTCAAAAGCAGGTGATGTAAAATTTTACGCCCCCGCAGAGATTGAAGCCAATTTCAAAAATGCCGGCTTCCAAATAAATGGTTTTAACCGTGCAGGCCAGGTGCAGCTTCATGTTTTCCGAAGATAATCTTCCACAGAGATCTCATCCTTATCTCATCACTCCTTTCCTTGGTTTTAGGCATTGAAACAACTGTGGGAGGAGACTAACAACCAACTAGTGGGAACTCATGAATTATTTATGTCAATTTCTTCAATTGATGAAGTAGTTTATTATTTTTGCATTATATAGAAATAAAATAGGATGGCATACCCTTTTTTCAAGAAAACAACCCTGATTGCCGCATCGGCAATGGTGGCCGCCACGTTGCATGCGCAGGAAACAACCACCACGCGTCCCAATATTATCCTCTTCATGGTGGATGACATGGGCTGGCAAGATACGTCCCTTCCGTTTGGGACTGAGAAGACACCGCTGAATGAGCGTTACCACACTCCCAACATGGAAAGGCTGGCCTCGCAGGGTATGATGTTCACGCAGGCTTATGCCTGCTCCGTGAGCTCCCCCACCCGTGTAAGCCTGATGACGGGAATGAATGCCGCACGTCACCGGGTGACCAACTGGACACTCAAAAAGAACACCTCAACCGATCTACAGAGCAATACTCTCGAATTCCCGGAATGGAATGTAAACGGCATTTGCCAGGTAGCCGGCATCCCCCACACGGCTGAAGTGACTTCTCTGACCCAACTGCTGAAAAACAGCGGATATCACACGATCCACTGTGGTAAGGCACATTGGGGCGCGATAGATACCCCGGGTGAAAACCCGCTCCATTTCGGTTTCGAGGTGAATATTGCCGGTCATGCCGGGGGTGGCCTTACCAGCTATCTGGGAGAAGAGAATTACGGAAACCGGACGGACGGGAAACCCTCCCCTCCTCAGGCTGTTCCTGGCCTGGACAAATACTGGGGAACGCAAACGTTCGTCACGGAGGCACTGACACAGGAGGCACTGAAAGCACTCGACAAAGCCAAAAAACTCGGACAACCGTTTTACCTCTACATGTCGCACTATGCCATACACATCCCCATCGACAAGGACAACCGTTTTTATCAGAAATACATGGATGCCGGACTGTCAGAAAAGGAAGCAGCCTACGCGGCACTGATCGAGGGAATGGACAAGAGCCTGGGCGATCTGATGAACTGGTTGGAGCAAAATAACCTGGATGAAAATACCATTGTCATTTTCATGTCAGACAACGGCGGGTTCTCTACCGATACGCGCTGGCGCGACGCACCCTTGCACACCCAAAATGCTCCGCTCCGCAGCGGCAAGGGTTCGGCCTATGAAGGCGGCATACGGGAACCGATGATCGTCAAATGGCCAGGTAAAGTGAAAGCCGGCACCCGATGCAACAACTACCTGATCATAGAAGATTTCTTCCCTACCCTCCTCGACATGGCTCAGGTAAAAAACAGGGAAACACTGCAACCTATCGACGGAGTCAGCTTCGTACCGTTTCTGGAAGGCAAATCTACCGGCGAAAATACCCGCAACCTTTACTGGAACTATCCCAACCGGTGGGGCAACGAAGGTCCGGGAATCGGCTCCACATGTACCATTCGGAGTGGCGACTGGAAGCTGGTTTATTATTACGAAACCGGCAAGAAAGAGTTGTTCAATATAACCAACGACCTGGGAGAAACAACGGATCTCTCGACGCAGCATACAAATATCGTAAAAGATCTTTCGTACAATTTGGGAGAATACTTGCGTAGCGTAAAAGCGCAGCGCCCTTCCTTCAAAACAACTGGCAAAGCATGCCCATGGCCTGATGAGATATAAATATTTCGTAATTTAGAACTCAATTATATTTGGAAATGGGAGAACTGCATACCTTTTATTATCTCCTTGATTTGGCGGGAACATTTGCTTTTGCTATCAGTGGAGCAACAGCCGCAAGAGAACGCGGACTTGATTTATTTGGAATTTGTGCCGTTGCCTTTACAGTTGCCTGTGGTGGCGGAATTACCCGCGACCTGTGTATCGGAGCCATCCCGCCGGCAGGACTTACAAATTGGTACTATCTTGCCACTGCAATGTTCGCAGCAATTATGACAATTTGGTTGTATCCGATTGTGAAAAAGATAAAAAGACCGGTAATCCTGTTCGATGCGGCCGGTTTGGCCTTATTCGCCGTTACAGGAGCACAAAAATCACTGGCTTTTGGTCATAATGCCGAAGTGGCTATTCTTTTAGGCATTGTAACAGCCGTGGGAGGGGGGATATTACGTGATGTTTTACTGAACAGAGTTCCCGTCGTATTGGAAAGAGAAATTTATGCATCAGCCGCCTTGCTGGGTGCGCTGATCGTGGTATTGGGAGCTTTATTTAATTGGCTCACAAATGATTGGATATCCATTATTGCAATCATTGTTGCTTTCTCATTGCGCATGTTGGCATTGCGTTACCATTGGAATCTACCAATTTTTTCAAATAAATAATCACCCTACAGACTACGGTTCATTTTTACAGAACATTCAGATAATCAATCATTTTATTAGCGAAAGATTTACTGAAAAAAATCGATTAAATATTTGGTTTGTATTCCAAACTTAATTAAGTTTGTATCTCAAACTTGTTTTGTTTATTAAACTTGAAAACAATGGAAACAACACAACAGACTTCAGATCCATTTGACGAAAACCAATCATTTCAGGTAATAAAGGAGATGATTCAGATTTCTCAAAAGAAATTAAAAAACGATGGCCTACTTTTTATCCTGTGGGGGTGGGTGATGTTTTACAGTGGTCTTTCCGGATACATCGTGCGGGAGGTACTCCTGTCGCATCGTTTCGAGAGGTTCCTTGGCGTATTTGGGAAGGTATTTGGCTTGCTCGTAGTGGCATACACCGTTTATTATATCTGGAGACAGCGCAAAAAGGTTCAGACCTACATCGGCATCTCGCTCCGGTATGTATGGATTTCGATGGTAGGCTGTTTTGTCTTGATCAATCTGATTCTATACAATGTGCTGCATCAGGTTAATTTTGAATTGCAACATCCCTTGTTCATGGTCATGATGGCGTTCTCCGTCGTGGTTACTGGAGGGATATTGCGATATAAACTGATAATCATAGGCGGCATCCTCTTTGGGCTCATCGCTCTGATATCTTCTTATTTTAGATTGTCCTATCAATTGCTTTTTGAGTCTTGTGCCTGGTTCATTGCTTTTGTTATTCCCGGCCATTATCTGTATGCCACACGTAAAAGATAAGAGTATGTTCGAGGAGTTAGACCCGTTGTTGCATTCGCAGATAAGGCTTGCCATCATGTCATTATTGATCGGGGTAAAATTTGCCGAATTTAGTTATCTCCTGGATAATATCAACACGACAAAAGGAAACCTGAGTTTCCAATTGGCAAAGCTAAAAGAAGCAGAATATATTGAAATAAAGAAAACATTCAAAGGCAATTATCCTTTAACCATTTGTGAAGTGACACAAAAAGGGATCGATGCATATGAGGTGTATGTCGATGCACTGGAGCAGTACTTCAAAAAGTTTAAGGCCCGGAAGAAAGCTCAAAAGCAACAATGAAGACGGAGGGATCAAAAACCTATTTGATGCCGATCGGCATACTGACTGTCCGACACCCCGGTAGCATCGGCTGACATGAAGGCAATATAGGCTTCCCGAATCCTCTTCTCTCATGGCGTGCTGCATATTGTATGACATGGCTGCATTGAAAGCAAGTTAAACAGCGTTACACCACTATGTCTCCGTGTTATCTTTCCGCGTTTTCTTCTGGTCATCCATTTTTTGTAATTTTGAAATTTAGTTTTGTCTTAAGCATTTCACAAATCCTGCATGCTTCATACAGGAAACATGCAGACTACGGTGCTGATTTATAGAATTAAACGCAATAACTACACCAAATTGTATTTCTTTTTGAACCATAGCTATTTGAAGACGTTAAACTCATTTAAGATCACAATGACTGAAACACAGAAAACAGAAGACAACAAGCTGCTCTATTATTTTAAAAAGTGGACAGTGATAACCCCCGAAGACGAGTCGGTTATCCTGTCGGCTTTTGAACCCTGTTCCATAAAAAAGAAAAAAGAGTTGCTGGTGTCGGGTAAGACCTGCAAATACCTCTATTTTATTACCACGGGCTGTTTGCGCTCTTTTTATATCGATTCAAAAGGTACAGAACATATCTACCAAATCAGGATGGACAACAGCTGGATCAGCGACCTGGAGAGTTTCTTTACACAAACGCCGTCCAAATACAATATTGAGGCGCTGGAGGATACGCAGATGCTGCGTATTTCCTACAAAAGGCTGGATCAGTTGTATGAGAAAGTGCCAAAGTTGGAAAGATATTTCCGCATCCTTTTTCAGAAGGCATACATCAACGCACTGAAACGGCTCAATGCAAACATGTGGGAAACGGCCATGGATCGTTACAACGACATGCTGAAAGAACACCCGCAGATGTTTCAACGGGTTCCCTTAATCTACATTGCCTCCTACTTGGGCATTACACCGGAAAGCTTGAGCCGCATCAGAAAAAGAATTTAATTCATATCGTTTATTTCTTAACATAGATCAAGTGTCGGAGGCCTGGCACCATGCTACCTTTGTGTCGTGATAATTAAAAAACAATACAAAATTAAACAGGTTGAAACGGACAGTCGGATCTGAGAAGTTTCATCCACAAAAACTAAAAAACGTATGAAGACAATTAATTTATTGGCAATCCTTTTATTGGCAGGAACATTATCGGCATGGGCACAAAAAAGTGAAATCGATCTGAGTAAATCACAGGTGCTATGGACCGGAAAAAAGATTGGCGGCTCTCACAATGGAAAAATTCAGATACAGAGCGGAACTTTTGAATTAAAGAACGGTGAGATCGTAAGCGGAAATGTAGTGATCGACATGAACAGCCTCACCAATGACGACCTGAAAGATGCAGGCTACAACAAACAGCTGGTGGATCACTTGAAATCGGACGATTTCTTTGGTGTGAACAATCATCCCACCGCAACGTTTAAAATAACCAGAGCAGGAAAGTTTAGCGCAGACAAGGCAGTCGTTACAGGCTTGCTGACAATCAAAGGGAAAACGGAGAAAGTATCATTTGTGGTAAACAGAAAAGAAAATGTTTATTCGACACAACTGAAGGTAGACCGTTCTAAATTTGGAGTTCGTTACGGCTCCAAGTCATTCTTTAACGACCTGGGTGACAAAGCCATTGACGACATCTTCACGCTGGACATCAAACTGGCCCTGAAATAAATATTTTAATCGTATGAAAATAGCAGTCACAGGAGCAACCGGGCAATTGGGAGCCATTGTTGTAGAAGAATTAAAAAAGAGAGTTCCCAATGAAAACATTGTAGCGCTTGTCCGCACACCGGAGAAAGCATCGGCTCTGGGAGTAGAGGTACGTACCTTTGATTACAACCAACCCGAAGTGATGACAGCAGCACTCGCCGGAATAGACCGGCTGGTGCTCATCTCAGGCAACGAAATTGGTCAACGTGCCAGTCAGCATTTCAATGTGATTGAGGCAGCCGGCAAGGCGGGAGTAAAATGGATCGTCTACACCAGCCTATTGCATGCCGACTCCTCCACATTGAGTCTTGCAGGGGAACATATGACAACAGAGGAAGCGTTAAAAGCTTCCGGTATTGATTACACCATCCTGCGCAATGGCTGGTATACCGAAAACTATACCGGTTCAATTGGCGGCGCACTGGCCGGAGGTGCCTACATTGGCAGTGCCGGCAATGGGAAGATATCATCCGCCCCCCGTGCCGATTATGCCGAAGCAGCCGCAGTGGCCGTAACGGACGAGTCACACAGGGGAAAAGTGTACGAACTGGCCGGAGATGATTATTACACGCTGGCCGATCTGGCAAAGGAGATTTCAAATCAGACAGGAAAAAATATTCCCTACAAAAACCTGACGGAGTCTGAATATACCAGAATACTGGAGAGCTTTGAGATTCCCGCGGGACTGGCCGCTGCCATCGCAAGCTGGGATGTTTCTGCATCGAAGGACGATCTGTTTGATGATTCCCGTCAGCTATCCGCATTAATTGGTAGGCCCACTACCCCCCTGTCTGAATCGGTGAAGGCTGCCTTATAGGCTCTACTGAATAGATAATTCATAAAACGGGTTCAATATGCAGGATCAGAAAGGTGATTCAGAGAAACGATTTCAGGAGCTCCTGGCTTTCTCGCTGGGAATGATGAACGGTGAGGATGCGAAATCGCTCATCGACCAGTACAAGGAAACTTTGGACAATATCACACCCTATGATATTGTCAGGATTGAGGACCGGCAAATGCAAATGGGCATCAAGCCGGAACTGATTAAAGTTTATTTGGAAAAGATTGTCAATGTCATCACCAAAAGCATCAACAGCTACCAGTGGGAAAGGCCCTCGGAGGGTACCTTCCTCTATTACATGATGCTGGAAAACGATGCCTTCGCCTTTAAGTTGAACCAGGTAAAAAAGATTATCAAGGAATATAATGGCAGGGAGGATGTCGCTTTTGGGAATATCAAAAGCGAACTCCTCCCCCATTTTTTACAATTCAGGGAGTTTGAGGCGCACTACGTCAAAAAAGAAAATATCCTTTTTCCGTACCTGGAAGAGGTTTGGGAATTTTATCGGCCCCTCAAGGTGATGTGGTCGCTCGACGACGACATCCGCAAAACGCTGAAGGAGATCATTGCTCTGCTGGAGTCGGATCAAACCAGATGGGACGAATTTAAGGTGGTGCTGGGGAAATATTTTTTCGCTGTTTTCAGGATGATCCACAAGGAGAATGCCGTAGTATACCCCATTGCAGCAGAAACGGTTAGTGTACCGATGTGGGACGAGATGCAGCAGCAGAGTTTTGAGTATCCATTTCCCTTTATCGAAGCACCCAGGAGTGTTCAGCCGGCAACAGATCATACAACCGGGAAAGAACACCCTGTCGTGGCAGGCAAGGTGATTTCCGAAACCGGGAACCTGAGTGTGGAGCAGGTGCTGATGGCATTCAATCACCTGCCGGTGGATATCACCATTGTGGATGAGAACGACCGGGTCTTGTTCTTCAACAAGGCAAAGGATCGTTTTTTCCCCCGGTCACCAGCCGTAGTGGGCAGAGCCGTACAGAACTGTCATCCACCGGAAAGCGTGCACATGGTGGAAGAAATTATTGAATCCTTCCGGTCGGGCAAAGAGCAGAAGGCCGACTTCTGGATTCAAATGAGGGGAAAATTCATCCTCATTCAGTATTTTGCCTTGCGTGACGAGGACGGCACCTACAGAGGGGTCATTGAGGTGAGTCAGGATGTGACGGCAATCAGGAAGCTGGAAGGCGAACGCCGACTGCTCAACTGGAGTTGAGCATCACACCCTCACTTCAACACCATTGTCAACACCACCTTGTCCTCTTTTTCTGTTTCATCGAGCGACCTGGTCAGCCCCCTGAGGAGGATCATTTCTTTCTCATGAGAACAGGCATAAAAAACAAAATTTTGAATTTTCATTGCATGCAATTTTTTGAACAAAAAACCTGTTACCGCGGTTTTACAGGTACCAGGTAATGTTGCCTGAAACACGTAAGCGATCATGCTATGGAAAGAGATGGACAGTTAGAAAGTATCTGGCAATCGGAAGTAAAACATTACGGAGAAAAACCGTTCGTCTCCGGTGAAAGGTTCAACGTAATGGTGGTTGGTGCCGGAATTACAGGTATAACAAGCGCGTTGCTGCTTCAGAAAAAAGGAGTGAAGTGCATCCTGGTGGAAGCCTCCAACATGGGTTTCGGTACGTCGGGAGGCACGACTGCCCATTTGAATAACTTTTTCGATATCCCTTACTATCAGGTGATCCGTGATTTCGGACTCGACGCCGCCAAGCTGCTTGCTCAGGGCGCCAACGAAGCACATCACATCATCAAGGATCAAATCAACTTGTATCAGATTTATTGTGATTATTCAATCCGAAACGGATATCTCTTTTCATTGGATGATGATCAGGACCAGGAACTGCAACAGATCATGGAGGGAAATCAGAAAGTGGGTATCGACACACTTGAAACAGGGGTAAACCCTTTTGGTATACCTGCAGTTCGGGTGGTGGAGATACCCAACCAGGCACAATTTCATCCGCTGAAATATCTTAGAATCCTGTTAAAGGAATTCATAAATTCCGGGGGCACGTATGTTGAAAACTGTCGTGTCAGCTCGGTAGAAGAGATGGACAACAGACTGGTTTCCAATACGACAATGGGGAACCTCATCAGCGATCATCTTATTTATGCTACCCATATCCCGCCTGGCAGAAATATCATGCACTTCAGAAATGCACCCTATCGCAGTTATGTCATGGCATGCAAGCTTAAGAACGGCAACTATCCGGAGGCATTGGGTTATGATCTGTCCAAGCCATATCACTATTACCGTTCTCATACCCTCGACGGGGAACAATTCATCATCGCAGGGGGGGAAGATCATAAGACTGGAGATGTAGATCATACCTCTGAAAGTTTTGAAAGACTCGGAAATTATCTGCGTCAGCATTTCGATATAGAAGAAGTCAGTTATAAATGGTCCTCCCAGTTTTATGAATCTGCCGACGGACTCCCCTACATCGGTCAATTGCCCGGCAGCCCCGATCATGTATATTGCGCCACCGGATACAATGGCGATGGAATGATCTTGGGCACCCTTGCTGCCAAAGTGCTCAGCGACATCATCTCAACGGGTAGCAGCATCTATGAGAATCTTTTTTTGCCAGCGCGGGTAAAACCCGTCGCCGAATTGGGCAACATCATCAAGGAAACGGGCAACGTAATCAAACATTTTGTTGTGGACAAGTTTGCCGCGGAAAAGATTGTGGGTCTAGCCCAACTGGCGAATGGCCAAGGCAAGGTGGTGAGCTACGAAGGAAACAAACTGGCCGTTTACAAGGATGAACAAGGGCGGAGTCACATGCTGAAAAGTGACTGCACCCACCTCTATTGTACTGTCAAGTGGAACGAGGAAGAAAAATCATGGGACTGCCCTTGCCACGGATCCCGCTTTGGGAAAGATGGCAGGGTGCTGAACGGACCTGCTGTGAGTCCACTGGAAAATTTGTCGAACTAGCATGAATCGCATTGAGAAAATGCCATACATTAACTATTACAAAATACTGGGGGTGGACCGGAATGCTACCGCCGAAGATATCAAGAAGGCATACCGCAAGCTGGCGCGTAAGTTGCACCCCGACCTGAACCCCAATGACAAGGAGGCGCACAGGAAGTTCCAGGAACTGAATGAAGCGAATGAAGTGCTGAGTGATCCCGAGAAGCGTGCCAGGTATGATAAGTACGGCGAAAACTGGAAACATGGAGAGGAGTATGAGAAAGCTCAACAACAGCATCAGCAACAAAGAGGTCGGCAGCAGTGGGGCAGCGGCGACGGACAGACTTTTTATACCCAAGGGGATTTTTCGGATGATGACTTTTCAGATTTCTTCCATTCCATGTTTGGCAGCGGGTTTAGTCAAAGATCAGGCAGTACCGGCAGGCGTTACCGGTTTAAGGGAGCCGATTATCAGGCTGAATTACACCTGACGTTGCGACAAGCCACACAAACACATCAGCAGACCTTGTCGGTGCATGATAAAAACGTGCGAATCACAATCCCCGCGGGGGTGGCCGACGGGCAGAAGATAAAGCTTGCCGGCTATGGACAACCAGGTGCGGAAGGGAGTCCCAGCGGCGATCTCTACATCACCTTTATCATTGAAGAAGACCCTCACTTTAAAAGACTTGGGAACGATTTACATACCGAAGCTGCCATCAATCTTTATACGGCCGTGCTGGGCGGAACGGTGATGATCGATACGCTCGACGGACAGGTGAAGATGACCATTAAAGCGGGCACGCAGCCGGGCTCAAAGCTACGGCTGAAGGGTAAAGGGTTCCCGGTATACAAGAAAGAGGGAGCCTTCGGCGATCTCTATGTCACACTGAAGGTGCAGTTGCCCGAACATCTCTCCGACAAGGAAAAAGAGTTGTTTAGCGAACTATCAAAATTAAGAAAGCCATGAGCGGAAATAGATTGTTATACAGCGAGTGCCTGAGGATTTATGAGGTGGAGGCATCATTCATTGAATCATTGCACGAAGTGGGTTTGATTCATGTGGTAGATCAGGAAGAGGAGCGCTTCATAGAATATGATGACCTCTCAGATCTGGAACAGTTTATCCGTTGGCATTACGAGATGGACATCAACGTGCAGGGAATCGATGCATTGCGGCATATGCTCGAACGGGTGAAATCGCTCCAGTCGGAATTGGATCAGTTGCGCCATGAGCTCAGGTTTTACAAATCGGGGTTTTCTCATACATAAACAGCCGGAAAGGTTATGGTAATTTATCGTAAATTAAAATCTGATAGTTGAGATTGAGCTAATAATCTGGTATTTTTGTGCAATTATTCAACGCTCCATTCAGCATTGGGGTTTTATTCAGAGGTAACTTTTTCATTGTATGCAAGATAAGGATTTAGTCCGTATAAATAAATATTTTAGCGAAATAGGGCACTGCTCGCGCAGAGAGGCCGACAAGTTTATTGAACAGCGTCGGGTGACCATCAACGGGGTTGTGGCGGAGATGGGAAGCAAGGTTTCCTACAACGATGAGATACGTCTCAACGGAAAGCTTGTCGTGGGTAAAAGGGGCATTGAGGAGGAAGGCGGAGGCATGAAAAAGAAACATGCCTACATCGCACTGAATAAACCCAGAGGAATTGTCTGCACGACCGATACCCGCAGGGAGAAGAACAATATTGTTGATTTTGTCAAATTTCCTGAACGTATCTTTCCCATCGGCAGGCTCGACAAAGATAGCCAGGGCTTGATTCTGCTGACCAGCGACGGGGATATCGTGAACAAGATTCTACGCGCAGGAAACAATCACGAGAAGGAGTATCTTGTCACGGTAAAGCATCCGATCACAAAAACCTTTATCCAGAAAATGGGCAACGGAGTACCTGTCCTGGGCGTGGTAACCAAAAAATGCTTTGTGGAACAGATCGATCAGTTTACCTTCAAAATCATCCTTACCCAGGGGCTCAACAGGCAGATCAGACGGATGTGCGAATATCTGGGCAACGAAGTGGTAAAGTTGGTAAGATACCGCATCATGAATATCAATCTGGATATGCCGGTGGGGAAATGGCGTCATTTAACCGACAAGGAGCTGAACGGCATCTTCAAGATGGTGCGTTATTCCTCAAAGACGTCGGAGGTTCAAGAGAAGGCCATCAGTCGTTAAAAGTGAAACGCAGTCCCAGTCGCAGGTTAAAATGGAGCGGGTTATCCTTGTAAATGGTCTCTATCTCGCTGCTGTTCTTGAAATAATAGGAAATGCCGGGCTCTGCATAGAGCCCGATGTTGTTTGTGATCTGATACCCCAATCCCATGGCTGCATTGACAGACCACTGCAATTCTGTTGATTTTATTTTCTCCTTTGTACTTATTTCCAGCTGGTTGTCGAGGTAGTAGTTTGAAGTCAACCTGCCGGCCACATTCTTTTCCACTAGACCGCCCGTGGAGATATAGGTCGATATTTTATCATTTTGCCAGAATGTGTAAGCGATGTTTGCAGGTATGCCGATGTAATGCAGCGTCTGACGATCATCGTAGTAATAATTGCCCTTTCCGGAATATAATTCCGAGGAGAGCAGTGAATAGGTCAACCCACTCGACACGCTCCATCTTTCGTTTAAATTGTATCGCAAGGTAAGTCCGAATGTGATGGGTTGATGATGTTTTACATTCGTATAAACTTGCTCCCTCGTATAATTGGACAGAAAATGATACTGTTCCTCTACAGTCTCAGCCTGCGCAAATGTACCGTATCCCGAATAGGTTTCAGATGAGCCTGAAGGGAGATTCGACATGGAAAGATTTGTTTGCCATTTTGATTGATTGCGGGCAGGCTTCGGGGTAACCGAAGCGAATAACTGATCGTTGCCATCTTTACGATCCAAAGCAGGCTGGTCGGAATCTTTTCCCGATATATCGCCGCTGGTTTTATCCCGATCCGGATTCTGAATAATTTTTTCTTCCGCGATGATCTGTTCTTCTCCCGTGTGGGAAAAGTCCGGGCTTTGATTTGTCGAAGTCAGAATATCCGATTCCTGGAAAAGCTGTGGTGATTGCAACGCCGGCCTGCTTTTTACTTTCTGAGTGGCAAAATGCTGGGGGCTGCTTTCTGCGACAGGAATTTCTGTCATGGGAATTTCTACCGCGGGTTGCTCTTTCGGCTGGACGACAGGGACATCTTTCTCTGTGAATCTGACATCTTCCTGATTATCCGAAGAGCTGTATCGCAAAATAAGTAACAACAGTATGGTGACTGCTGCGACGGCTGAAAGCACGCCGATATAAATACCTCTTATGGAGTGATTTGGTTTTAAAGGATTTTCCCCGACTGTGCTACCGCCGGCAATAAGCTGGTCGATCCCTTCCCACAATCCCTCGGGTGCAGGTTCCTCATGACGCTCCATCCGGTTGCGCAGGTTATCTTGCCATTGATCGCTCATCATGTTTCTTTTTTAACCGATACAACTCTATCTCCTTCATTAGTAAACCCTTGGCCCTGTGCAACTGGGAAGCTGAACTGCTTTCCGCGATGTGCAGAATCGAAGCAATCTCTTTGTGACTTTTATTCTCGAATATAAAAAGGTTGAAAACCGTTCGATATCCGGGTGGAAGCATGCGGATCATTTCCATAATGACCGATGTGGGAATATCTTCAAAGTCTGGCTCCCTTTCATCGTCGGGATTGGGCAAATCTCCATCCGGGAGATCTGTAAACTGCATTTTTTCATTTGCCTTGATGTGGTTTAACGCTTCGTTTACCACGATGCGCGCCGACCAGGCACGTAAGGAGCCGGAACCTTTGTATTCGAACTTGTGTATGGCATTGAAAATTTTTAGAAAGCTTTCCTGCAAAATATCCCTGACATCTTCTTTATTGGGGATGTAACGGCCACAGACCGCGGTAAGATACCCGGAATGATCATCATAAAACCGCTTCATGGCAACCCGGTTGCCATGTACAATCTGCCGAATGAGTTCCCGTTCTCTGCTTTCTTCTTCAATCATTTACCCATCTCGTCCGCACACATACCATCATCAATTCATTCGATTGAATGATGGCAAGGTTGTAAATTATTACAAATGTACAACCTTGCCTTTTTATTCAGCAATAAATTATTTTAATGATACTGAAATGATGCATTGTTTTCTTACAAACGGATTTATTTCAATGGAATCACGCTTCTCTCGGCGGCAATAGCAGACGTTGCCGTCGTTGCAGCCCGTGTGCGGTAATCAAATTCCACCGACTTGTCGGAATTGAATGCTTTCCATTTTAATTTCAGTTTCACGGTCTCTCCTTCTGTATCGGGCAGATTATCGAGTTTAAAAGCTACCAGGCCATCACCTACCCTGCCATCTACATCGCCGTTGGCATCGTGCCTGAACTCCACTTCATAGGGATTATCCGGATTGTTGGTGGGGATAAGATTTACGTAATGCGTGATGCCCAGATTACTCCACATGGTTCTGAAGCGAAGTGTGAGGTAGCCGTCTTCGGCAATTGTCACCCAGTCGGCAACAATCTCAACGGGGTCGTTGCCGTATACCTCGTCATTCTCTGCTCCCAAATTGGGCGCCATTGGCTTTGTTCTGATGCTGTCGATCCAGTTTACCTTGACAGCCTGATCATACCCCAGGCTGGAATCGTCCACTTCGTCGTAGTTTACAAGCGCCCTCACCTCTTTTGAATCGAAGGGATGTGACGTGATATTCACGGGTAACAGGGTTGTATTGTCGTCCAACTGAAAAAACACAGTTTCGTCGGCAGCCTCTTTCACTGTGACAAGTGCATTGGGATACATGCGGTTTACATCATCGTCGTCGTCCAGACAAGAGGGAAGAACGAGCATACCGAGTAATATTCCGGTTGTGAAAAGTAAATTGGTAATCTTCATAATTTTGTGGTTTTAAACGTTACAAATCTTTTGTTTCAATCATTAAAACAGGATATTTGAAAAACCTTGCGTGATAATTTGTTATTTTATATTAAAACAAATTTTAGAGCGAATCTCTTGCCCTATGGCAAGAAAAACAGACAATCACCAACATTTACAGAAGGAATGTTGTTTGACTTGCTAAAGCATGTGCATGGTCGTCACATGTGGACAGGTAATAAAACAAATAATTTTACAAGATGAAGACAATAACATTTACAACTGAAATACAGGCTCCCGCTGAAAAAGTGTGGGAGGCATTGTGGAACGAAGATACATACAAGGAATGGACAAAACATTTTGTGCCAGGATCATATTACGTGTCGGATTGGCAAATTGATGGTATAACCCGCTTTCTGGGTCCGGACGGTAACGGCATGGTCGCGACCATCACCAAGCTCGAAAAACCTTATGAAGTGATTTTTCTGCATCAAGGAGAAATATGGGATGGCATAGAAAAGGAAAGTATCGCAGAAGGGGCATATGAAAAATATGTACTCGTCGAATCAGATGGTTCCACCACGCTGACAGTATCCGTGGATGTGGATGAGCAGTATGAAGCGCACATGGATGAAGGATTTTCCAAAGGATTGGAAGAGGTAAAGCGCATTGCCGAGAATTAATACAGCATGACCAGGCAGATTTATAACAGATTTGTGACCCCTTTTCTCTCGCATAAAGTATAACTTAATATATTAATCATTATCTTTGTCCAAAATTACAAATATGAATCGCATTGGAGAAAGAATAAAAAAGAAAAGAGAGCTGCACAAGCTGAATCTGAACGAACTGGCCGGGAAAGTAGGCATCAGCCCCAGCGCACTGTCCCAGATTGAGAAGTCGAAATCGTATCCCTCCATCGTCACATTAAAAAGTATCGCGGAAAACCTGCACACCACGGTGGGTGAATTGATGGGCGAAAATGAGGCCATAGCCAACAACCCCGTGGTACTGAGAAACGAGATGAAACTGACTGACCAGAACCGGTCTGGAACCAACATCTATTTGTTGTCACACAACGACACCAACAAACAGATGGACACATACCTGGTACGTTTTGCCAAAACTTCCGGCATGGAAAACCTGTTATCTGATACCCACGGACAGGTTTTCTGTCATGTTCTTTCCGGAGAGATCAGATTCCAGATCGAAGAAAAAACATACCTGCTGAAACAGGGTGACAGCATCTACTTCAATGTCAAATCTTCAAGGGAGGCTGTAAACAATGCTGACGGGATCAGTGAAATGCTTTGGGTTCAATCGCCGGCAAATTTTTAAAGAAAGGATGAATAAAATTAAGTAATACTTTATTTATTAAGTGATATATATTATCTTTGTCCCAGATAAAAAACATTTAGGTTATCGATCAATTTAATTTATTAGAAATGAGTGATTTATTTCAGATTCTTGAAAAAAGGAAAGTCGGTTTGCCCAATGATGCAATAGAAATATTGTCCGGATGCAAATCGTACAAGGTATTCAACAGCGTAGAGCAACTGGCCATAGCCGCAGTGGGTGGTGAAAACAGCAACAGCTTTGAGGTAAAATACGAACTCCCCAATCATGACATCGTGACCGAGGCGGTGATCCACAGGGTAAAAAACGGCATCTCGGCAAACTACACCGAAGCTTACATGCGGCGCCGGGATCCGGACACCATGCTGATCGGTGATAACCTGCCGACAGACAAGGAGCGATTTAGCGACAAGATGGGATATGACTTCGACGAGCTCCGACAAGAAACAATCTCCTGGCTGCAGGCTCAGGATCTGGCACTCTTTTTTTATTTTGCCGGAGGAGATAATATCGGCGTGGGAGGTGTAGCCATTGTTCCGGCGAATGCAGGTTTCTTTGCCATGGGGCTGGCCATGCTCCAGCAGATCATTCCGGTGGAAGAATTGCCGGAAGGTTTTTTGGTGGAATCGGCTATCTACGTGGCCCCCACCTTCAGGCACACCCACTTTAACGGAAAACAGATTGTGGTACACAAACGCTCCGAAGTGCTGCATGAGATTTTCTCCTATAATCTCTATCCCGGTCCCAGTGCAAAGAAGGGCCTTTATGGGGCGCTTCTCACAAAGGGCGAAAAAGAGGGATGGATTACCGCACACTGCTCCACCGTACAGGCCGTCAGTCCCTATGACAACATCACCACCTTCATGCACGAAGGAGCAAGCGGAGGCGGCAAGAGCGAGATGCTTCAAAATATTGTCCGGGAGGAAAACGGGCAGGTGCTCATCGGAATAAATACCATCAACGAGGAAAGAAGGTTAATCAACTTTCCGATATTTTGCTCGTTCAACCCGGTGACCGACGATATGGCGCTGTGTCATCCTTCCTTACAGAAAAATAATGGGAAGCTCACTGTGCTCGATGCAGAGAATGCCTGGTTTATACGGGTAGACGGCATCACGAATTACGGCGATGAACCATTACTAGAGAAGCTGACCATCAAACCCAAAGAACCATTGCTCTTTCTGAATATCGAGGCCAATCCCGACAGTACCGCACTCATCTGGGATCATACCGAAGACAGTCCGGGCAAAAGATGTCCCAACCCACGGGTGATTGTCCCGAGACACATCATGCCCAATGTCGTGAACAACCCGGTAACAGTGGATGTAAGGAGCTTCGGTGTGCGTACCCCACCCTGTTCCAAAGAAAACCCCAGCTATGGCATCTTGGGATTGTTCCATATCCTGCCCCCGGCCCTTGCCTGGCTGTGGCGACTGGTATCGCCCCGTGGACATGCAAACCCCAGCATCGTGGATGGCGGCGGCATGGGCAGTGAGGGAGTAGGTTCCTACTGGCCATTTGCGACAGGAAAAATGATCAATCATGCCAACCTGTTACTCGAACAGATCATCAATACGCCACGCATACGCTATACACTGGTGCCGAACCAATATATCGGTGTATGGAAAGTGGGTTTCAAGCCGCAGTTGCTGATGCGTGAATACCTTACCCGCAGGGGAAATGCGAAACTGCGAAGCGACCAGTTTCAAAATGCACGCTGCCCACTGCTGGGTTTTGAACTGAATTACCTCACCATCGAAGGGGCCAAGATACCTTCCCGCTTCCTGCAGGTACACAAGCAGCCGCTGGTCGAGGAATCGGGTTACGACGCGGGTGCCGCCATGCTGTATGATTTTTTCAGAGCCGAGCTGCCAAAGTATCTCACTCCGGATCTGCATCCCACCGGACGCCGCATCATCGAGACCTGTCTGAATGGCGGTAGCGTGGATGATTATCTGAATATTATTCCCATGGATTATCAGTATGCATTCATGACCACCACGCACGAGGATTAAAAGCATACCAGAGTAGGATTAAAACATGTTATCATGTGGGTACACACAAAGGAAAGTCAGGATAAAATCACACCGGCCGACGCACTGGAACTACTGAAGGAAGGTAACAAACGGTTCCGGAATAATCTGAAAATGGACAGGCACCTGCTCACACAGGTGAACCTCTCCTCAGAGGGCCAGTATCCTTTTGCAACGGTGCTGAGTTGCATCGATTCCAGAACATCGGCGGAACTGATATTCGACCAGGGACTGGGGGATATTTTCAGCATACGGATTGCAGGAAACATCATCAACGACGATATTCTCGGCAGCATGGAGTATGCCTGCGATATGGCCAAATCAAAAATAATCATGGTACTGGGGCACACCAAATGCGGAGCCATCACCAGTGCCTGCAACCATGTGCAGTCGGGCCATCTCACCGGACTTCTCCGCAAAATACAGCCGGCGATAGATCAGGAGAAGATGACACAAACGGATAGAAACGGACGGAACTATTCGTTCGTGAAAAACGTAAGCACGATCAATGTCCAACTGATGATAAACCAGATACGGGCTGAAAGTTCCATTCTTAACCGATTGGAAAAGGAGGGCTCAATCCTGATTAAAGGTGGCCTTTATGATATCGACTCGGGGGAGGTAATTTTCTTTTAGGAGTTAAATTCCTCTGCAGGGGTAAGAAAATTAAACAAAACGTCAACATTTTACATAAAAAATTGTTAGATTTGAATGATATTTTCATTTTTATAACAATCATTCATAATTCATCCTATGATTAGAGAGATTTGTGTATTAATCGTGGCGTTTGGTCTTACTGCAGTTTCAGGGAAAGCACAACAAAGCGCTTTTGATAGCTGGAGTGTAGGTATTAATGCGGGTCTGTATGGCGCCGGTATACAAGGTGCTACTTCACTTTCTCCCCATTTTAAATTGAGGGCGGGATTTGATTATTTCACCTACAACCAGAAAGATGTAGCGGAATTTGATGTAGACGTGGAATACAGCGGGTACCAGACAACAGCTACGGCTGAATTGACCGACCTGGAGGTGACCTTTCCCAATTTCAAAGCTCTGATCGATTACTATCCCATGAAAAACGGCATCTTCTGTTTAACGGGCGGTTTTTATTTTGGGAATAACAAGGCATCCACATACGGGTTGATCAGAGACTACCAGGAATTGTCGCAACAGTGGGGTGAAAATCCTGAGTTGCGGTATGAAGATATCGTTATTACGCCAAACGATGATGGGACTTTCTTTGGAGAACTCGGCATGGGAAATGGTGTCAAACCTTATGTGGGTTTAGGACTGGGAAGAACCATTCCCCGCAACAGGGTTGGCTTCAAATTCGAACTGGGGATGGTGTACCAGGGGAAATACACGCTCACAAGTCCCAACATGAACGAAGCCGGAAACGACTGGCTGAACGGATTCATCGACGAAATGGACCTACCTGTATCGGAAAGCACACTCAACTGGTGGCCCATGTTAAACCTATCACTGACCTACCGGATCAGGTAGAAACGACAATCTCCCGTTCTCAGGAAATCAATATTTGATATTCTTGAAAAGTACCCTGTTTTCGCGTGCTTCATTGAGACGGATGAGTATTTTCTCTCTGCTAAAACCGGCAAAATCATCTTCTTCATTTCCCATGATCAGGCCCAGCAGTGAACGGAGCTCCTCATCGGAGAACTGGGCCATGATTTCGTCGAACGGTTCCTTTGAACCAATTTCAAAACGGATGAAGGCAAGCCTTGATTTGGCAGAGGGGAAGTCGGGATCAATAGCGAGCAACTCTTCCAGGTATTCGGCAGCCTGCTCATATTTCTCCTGTGCCACGCTAATGTTGGCCAGCCTGTCGATGATATCCTCATTGCCCTCCGAGATGAGTGCCGCCTTCATGTAGGCCACTTCCGCCTCCATGTAGTTGTCGTGTTGAAAAGCGAGCTCTCCCTCCAGCATGTAATAATCGAGTGTGTCCTTTTCCGGATCGGGTATCTGGGCAAACAAAGTTTCGGCTTTCTCAAGTTTTCCCATGTTGATGTAAACAAAAGCCCGTTTGGCGAGGATACCCCTGCTGCCAAACAGGGCTTCCTTTTTGTCGATGAGCTTCATCATCTCCTCATACTGTTCCATCACGTCATAGGCCTCAAGCAGTGAATCGTACAGCGACTCATCGTCGGGCGACTGCTGCAGACATTCTTCAAAGATGGCGATGGCTTCCGATGCATTGTCATTCAGATAGAGGGCCATGGCTTTCATCTTTAATAAGCCATTGTCGCCGTCGTTGATGGTCAGCGCAAAATCGAAGGCATCGATTGCTTTGTCGTAATCGCCGTTCATGGAATACAACTTCCCAATGTTCACCCAGCCATCGTAAGAATAGGGATCAATGTCGAGCAGGAGATTGTTGTATTCAATCGCCTTATCGAGGTTGCCCTTCATCTCATAGGCATAGGCAAGATCGACGATGGCATCCGCGTTCGACTCATCGATCTTCATGCTCTCTTCGAGAAAGGCAATGGCTCTGTCAAACTTATCCACGTCGTTAAGCAGGTACCCCGTCTCGGTAATAAAATAGTAGAGGTCCTCCACCGAAAGCTCCTGTTCCAGGGTTTGGTTGATCAAGCTGTCAGCCTCTGCATACCGGTCGGTATGCAACAACGACTCGATCTTCAGCAAGGGCAGTTCCACATCGCCTTCCTCCGATATTTGCCTCATGTATTCGAGCGCTTCTTCATACATTTCTGCAAAGACGAGTGTCTTCACTTTCAACAACATCAGTTCCGGACTACCGGGATGCATCTTTAAACCCTCCGAGATAAGCTCCTCCGCTTCCTCGTTGTCACCTCCGGCGTTGTAATATTCTGCCAGCAATGCGAACTCATCGGCATCGAAATAGATCTTTTTGCCGCGTGCGCGCATCTGTTCATACTTCTCTACCAGAGAAGTGATATCCAGTTCGTTATCGTCTATCTCTCTACGCATTTCAAAAAAAACAGAATCAATTTTTATTTATTCCTTACAAAATCCGCAATGCGTCTCAGCTGTTGCCCTGCTTCTTCCAGGAATCCTTGAGTGCAACAGTGCGGTTAAACACCAGGTTTCCCTCAGTGGAATCGGCATCCACATTGAAGTAGCCGATGCGCTGAAACTGAAAACGGTCGAGGGGCCTTGCATCTTCGAGAAAGGCCTCCACCTTGCATCCCTTTTTCACGATAAGCGAGTCGGGATTGATCAGTTCACGGAAATCTTTTTCTTTTTCACCTGCCGGGTCTTCCACCATGAAAAGGCGGTCGTATAGCCGTACTTCGGCGTCCACACTGTGCGGTACGGATACCCAGTGGATGGTTCCCTTTACCTTGCGGTTTGCTTCTGGCAAGCCGCTCTTTGTCTGCGGATCATATTCGGCATAAACCTCTTCAACATTCCCCTGTTCATCTTTTTTGCAGCCGGTACATCGAATGATATAGGCATTCTTGAGTCGCACTTCGCTGCCGGGGGTAAGGCGGAAGTATTTCTTTGGCGCATCCTCCATGAAATCGTCGCGCTCTATCCAGAGCTCCCGGGAGAACTTCACAGGACGACTGCCCTGCGACTCATTTTCCGGATTGTTGATTGCTTCCATATCCTCCACCTTCTCTGCGGGATAGTTGGTGAGCACCAGTTTCACGGGATCAATCACACCCGAAACACGCGTGGCGGTGGCATTGAGATCTTCCCTTACGGCGTGTTCCAGCAGCGACACATCGTTGATGCCATCATATTTGGTATATCCTATTTTATCGATAAAGCTGCGGATGGCTTCCGGGGTGTAGCCACGACGGCGCATACCGCTGAGCGTGGGCATACGGGGATCATCCCATCCGGAGACCAGATTCTCCTGCACCAGCTGCAGCAGTTTGCGTTTGCTCATCACCGTATAGGTAAGACTGAGGCGGTTGAACTCATACTGGTGGGGGCGGTAATCGCTGTCGGCCAGCTGGTCTATGAACCAGTCATAAAGCGGGCGATGCACCACAAACTCCAGCGTGCAGAGGGAATGGGTGACACCTTCGAAGTAATCCGACTGCCCGTGGGCAAAGTCATACATGGGATATGCCTTCCAGGTGTTTCCTGTCCGGTGGTGCGGGATATGAATCACGCGGTAGATGATGGGGTCGCGGAAGTGCATGTTGGATGAAGCCATATCGATTTTGGCACGCAGCACCATCTTTCCTTCGGGTACTTCACCGCTGTTCATCTTTTCGAACAACGCCAGCGATTCTGCTGTGGGACGATCGCGGAAGGGACTGTGTGTGCCCGCTTCGGTGGGTGTTCCCTTTTGGCGTGCAATCTCTTCGGCCGACTGTTCATCGACATAGGCCTTGCCTTCTTTTATCAGCTTCACGGCAAAGTCCCAGAGCTGCTGGAAATAGTCGGATGCATAATAAACATTTTCCCAATGGAAACCCAGCCATTTGATGTCTTCCATAATGGAATCAACGTACTCCACATCTTCCTTCACTGGGTTGGTGTCGTCGAAACGGAGGTTGCAGATGCCGTCATAATTTTGTGCAATGCCGAAATCGATGCAGATGGCCTTGGCGTGGCCTATGTGCAGGTATCCGTTGGGTTCCGGCGGAAAGCGCGTTTGGATGCGTCCGTCGTTTTTTCCTTCCCTCAAATCGTTTTCGACAATCTGTTCGATAAAATTGAGACTCTTTTTGTTCTCTTCCACAATGGAATTTTCTGTTGCTGACATAGAAATTAAATTATTTAAATGGACACCCGCGCATAGGGGGCCACATCGGGTGCGGCAAACTCTCCGTTCAGGTATTTGTAATATCCAGTGATGGCCACCATGGCCGCATTGTCGGTGGTATAGGCAAACTTGGGAATGTGTATCTTCCATCCGTTATTGCGGCTGTACGCTTCAAAAGCATTTCTCAAACCGGAGTTGGCCGATACGCCGCCGGCAACGGCCACCTCTTTTATTTTTAAATCGACTGATGCCTGATAAAGCTTATCCATCAGGATATCCACGATGGTCTTCTGCAGGGATGCGCAGAGATCTTTCTTGTTCGTTTCGATGAAGTCGGGATCTTTCTTCAGTTCATCCCGCAGAAAATAGAGGAACGATGTCTTCAGTCCGCTGAAACTGTAGTCGTACCCCTCTATGCGTGGCTTGCTGAAGGTGAATCTTAACGGATCACCCAGTTTTGCCAGCCTGTCCACAACCGGTCCCCCGGGATAGCCCAGACCCATCACCTTGGCACACTTGTCGAAAGCCTCCCCGGCAGCGTCGTCAATGGTTTTCCCGATGATCTCCATCTCGTCGAACGACTTCACCAGGATAATCTGAGAGTTGCCACCCGAGACCAGCAGACAGAGGAAAGGAAAGTCGGGTTGATTCTGATCCTGCTCATCTTCCTTGATAAAATGAGCCAGCACATGTGCCTGCAGGTGGTTTACCTCTACCAGGGGTATGTTGAGCGCCGAGGAAAATCCTTTCGCAAATGAAGTGCCCACAAGCAGTGATCCCAGCAGGCCGGGTCCGCGGGTAAAAGCTACAGCTGAGATAGCGTCCCTGGTAATTTCTGCCTGCTTCAGGGCATCATGCACCACGGGAATGATATTTTGCTGGTGTGCACGCGATGCCAGCTCGGGCACCACACCACCGTACCGCTCATGCACAGCCTGTCCGGCAATCACGTTGGAGAGGATCACCCCATCGCGGATCACCGCGGCCGATGTATCGTCGCAGGAAGATTCAATTCCCAGTATTGTAATCATTCAGTTCAATTTCAATTGTTGTAAAATTGCTTCGTAAACACAGAAAGCGAAGTGCCACAGACCAGCAAGTCGTGTAACTCACGGTCATCGCAAGCCGAACATCACGAAGCAAATAAGATACAAAGATAATACAAAAAAACGTTTCACAGATTTACCGTGAAACGCTCCCTCATTTTTGTTTAAATCCCCAACATGGCAGCCGGAGTTTCAATAAGTAGCTCACGGGAGACGTGGGCAATGTTGTAGATGAGCCCTGCCCGGGTGTTGATGGGATCTTTCTGCAGTTCCTCAAGACTCTCTTCCCAGTAGTTGGCCTTACGAATAAGGGATTCGAGTTGTGATTTATCGGCCATGCCTGAAAGCAACCCTATCACATAGGCAAGTACAGTACTGATATCGCGGCAAAACGCGCTCTCCTCCGGTGTGAGGCTGTCGGCATGTTTATGCACTCCGAAGGCAGAGATATAGGAGAGCAAGGCATGGTTGAGGTTGGTCAGGGTGAAAGCACTCTCTTCATACTGGCGTCTGTTTTTTGGTTCAAGACGCATTCCTTTCCAGGCGGAAGTCAGCGCATTGTCGGCATTGTAAGCGGTGCGCCGGTTGTGAAGGTACTCTTCTTCCGTTACCGTGCCCTCATAGATGCTCTCGAAGTAGCGTTTATTTTTAACCATCGCATGCTGCAGCAGTCCCGGCAGCTGTTTATATTGCCAGTCGGGCCACACAAAACGCACCACCAGGTATGCGATGGTACCGCCTATCAGTGTGTCAATAATCCGGGGAAACATCACTGCGATACCTTGTTCAGAAAGCAGGTTGAATGAAGCCAGCACGTAGGTGGTGATAAATATGGCGGCAACCACGTAATTCTTCTTTAACCAGTAGAAAAAAAGGTAGATGGAACTCATCAGGAGCAACAACTGTCCCGCAAGGGTGGGCAGCAGATGGGCAAGTGTCACTCCCAGAAGCACTCCGATCAACGTACCGAAAACACGGTGAAGCAGGCGCATCCGTGTGGCACTGTAGGTTTGCTGGAAGACGATAAGCGAAGTGAGCAGGATCCAGGCTCCCTTTTCGAAATGAAAAAGCTGCATGATGCCGTATCCCAATAACCAGCTCAGAGTAAGCCGCACGGCAAATTTAAAGCGGGAATGTGCCGGGTTGAGCAGGGATGAGAGTCGCATGTTCTCCGTTTTACGGGAGTTAAATACAGTCACGTCAATCTGTGCACTGAGTACCTCCTGTTCGCGGAGGTTTTTTTCAAGACCTGTCAGGTTTTTCATCAGCAACGACAGCGTGCGGTGATGAGGCTCTCCCAGCTCTCCTTCCAGCATTTGTTGCAGTGCAGAGAGCGTCCACTCCAATGACAGCGGATGTTTATAAGGCTGGTCAGTAAGCAGCGCTTCGCCAAAGTGATGCATTGCCCTTCCCAGTTCCCGCATCAGCTGTCCAAAACCTTCCAGCAACTCCCTGTTGCCCACTTCCCTGCTCAGCAGATCGTACTGTTCGTGACTGGATATGGCACGTTCCTGCATCTCCTGTAGCAGAAACCATTTCTGGTAATAGAGGTTCACCGTGGGACGAGCTTCCTCACTGCTCTCCGCCGAATAGCTGTAAAGATGATTTTTACAGGCCTCGATCTGTTGGGCCAGTTCGATATTTTTTTGAGCCAGCTGGGTTCTGATGAGCGTCTGCACCTGCGGATCGCTGGGGAAAAGATTTGCTTTCAGCTCGATGTACTCTGCCAGGTAGCGGAATCCCCGCGCCAGCTGTTCTTTGAGCAACCTGTATGGTCTGTAACGCAACAATAGGATGGAGACGGCGGAGTATGCGAATGCCCCGATGGTATAGAGCAGCGGCTGATAAAACCATCTTTCAGCATTACCGGTGCCCAGCATGGTATATACAAAGATAAGCAGGGTTCCGAAAGTAACTCCTTGCATCCGAGCATTCACGCCACCTGTCAGCGTGAGCGAGAAGGCAGAGACGAAAATAAGCAGGAAAAAGAAAGTAGGAAAAGGATACAACAATCCAACCAGGCTGCTGGTAATAAAAAAGAGGATGAGCGATAATCCGGCCGATTTCATCCGTCCCCGGGGGTGTACATCGGTCTCACCGAGCGCCATTGCAACCACACCGAGCGCCATCGTGGTACCGATGAAAGAGTCATGAAAAAGCAGTTCTGCCGGTATCAACAGGAAGGCGATGGATGCAGCCACTTTGAGTGCCCAGAGGCGATTGGGATTCTTCCAGAAAAGGTTGATCCAAACATGCTTAATCTGCTCTTTGCGTATATTTATCCGGTTGTTCATATTGTCTGCTATTGCTCGTACGGTTTATGTATCCGCTTACTTTCCCATTACAATGTTACATCTACCCTGATCCTTCCAAGCAGCGCATCGGGATGATCGCGGTAGGTGAAACGGTGCACATACTCCACACGCAGGAGTCCCAGGATGTTGGTAAATCCTACGGATCCTTCCACATAGGGTGTAGGTCCGTACTTGTAGGAAGTTGCGGGGAAATCGTAAAGGTTTCCCGACAGAGCGGGATCGTTCTTCTCACTCAACCTGCCATAAGATGCCCGCAGGGAAATGAGTTCCCTTACCTGCAGACGGGTGAGCAGCGATAATTTCGAAAGCAACAGATCATCACCCACAAAAGTTGTCCGCAACGTTACCTGCTCATCGGCCATAAACTCCAGCGCACGATTCAGGAAAAAAGCATTGTTTTCGATGTGATGACGATGACGTTGGTTGGGATATACAAGCAAGGGAAACGGAACAGCGTTCCATATCTTCATGGCTTCTCCCACCACATCCAATCGCCCGATGGTGCCCAACAACGTACGTTTTTGTGCAGAGAATTCTGTACGGTGGTATCTACATTCTGATCCCAGTACTTCTGCAACACCAGCTGTGTGAGACAAAAAGAAAACGGGAGTGGTCATTTCAAGGGATTTCCGCTTGCGTTTCTGTTGAATGTAGGCTTCTCTCACTGAATAGCGTAGTTGTAATCCTACTTCGGTTGTATGAAGGGCGTGATCATCCAATATAAGATCACCCGACCGGCGCTGAAAACGCAATGCACCTTCCGGCATCATGCGTGATCTTCTTATCCATAGCGTCTGGGCAAGCCCGTTTCTACCCTCTCTTTCGTAGTTTATCTCTCCAAAGTTGCGATAGGTTGCCGCGTGCTCCGACCGCCGATAGGTGACAAGCAGCAAGTTGTTAGGAGACCGGGGATGCATCTCGCCAGGAGAATAAAGGTCGTTCTCATAGACAAAGCTGAGGTTGTTTTTGGGAAATTCCTCCTCGTGATACGCTTTCGGGTTGAAAGTATATGCGGCCTCACCCCTGTATTTGAGTTGTTGATCTTTAAAACCGTAAGCAACATATCCTTTTAGAAAAAAGTGGGGGTTCAACCTGGAGTTAGAGGCAATACCTGCTCTCAGGCGTACCCCTTCGATGGGATTGTAGGTGGGAAAGGTTTGAATGCGTCCAAAATCAAACTTATTTACCTCAGGATTACCTAAGGGTATCCAGTCGTTGGTCACAAGCCGGGTTGCTTTGTCCAGAAGCAGTGCCAGGTTATTTTTTTTACCAGCCAGGCTATCCAGCAGCGCCAGTGTGCTCGCCTCAAGATCGTCGGGTCGTAAGGCTATCAACAGGTCGGTTCGACTTTGTGGATCAAGTGAAAGGTAGCTTATTTTGAAATCCTGCCGCATAATTACCAGCTGGATATGTTGCAATGAGTCCGGCACTGTGAAAGAGAACTCCCCCACATTGTCGGCCACCGTTCCATAGGAGGTGCCTTGTATATACACAGCGGCATAGGCAACCGGCGTGCGATATACTGCATCAATTACCTTACCCTGGTAGAGGATGTTTTGACTGAAAAGAGCGGGACCAAAGACAACAGTCAGAACAAATAATACAAATTTTCTCATAATCTGATAATTTGTATTCGCGATATCGTTATATGGGCGCTTTCAGCACAATTCACATAGCCTTGCCACATCAGCACATTGGCATATCGGCTCATTAAACTACAGTTTCCTGTACCTTACCCGTTTGGGTTCAACGTTTCCAAGGCGCATCTTCTTGTTCTCCTCATACTCGCTGTAGGAGCCCTCAAAGTAAAAGACCTCTGAATTTCCTTCAAAAGCAAGAATGTGCGTACAGATACGGTCAAGGAACCAGCGATCGTGTGAGATCACCACGGCACAGCCGGCAAAATTTTCCAGACCTTCCTCCAGGGCACGAAGCGTGTTCACGTCAATGTCGTTCGTCGGCTCATCGAGCAGCAGCACGTTGGCGCCTGCTTTGAGTGTCAGGGCCAGATGAAGGCGGTTACGTTCCCCACCCGACAGCACGCCGCACAGTTTCTCCTGATCGGCTCCCGAAAAATTGAAACGGGAAAGGTAAGCACGGGCGTTGACCTCTTTTCCGCCTACCCGCACAAACTCCAAACCACCCGAGACCACCTGGTAGACCGTTTTTTCCGGGTCGATGGCTTCGTGCGACTGATCCACATAGGCAGCCACGACAGTTTCACCTACCTCAAACTTACCCGCATCGGCAGTCTCCATGCCCTGAATCAGGCGGAAGAGGGTGGTTTTTCCGGCGCCATTCGGTCCGATAACCCCCACAATACCATTGGGAGGTAACATAAAGTTGAGATTATCGAACAGCAGCTTATCGCCAAAACCTTTCTTCACGCCGATTGCCTCAATCACCTTATTTCCAAGACGGGGACCGTTGGGGATAAAAAGCTCCAGCTTCTCCTCACGTTCTTTCTGATCCTGGTTCAGCAGTTGTTCGTAGGAGTTCAGACGGGCTTTTCCTTTGGCATGACGTGCCTTGGGTGCCAGGTTGATCCACTCCAGCTCCCGCTCCAGCGTCTTACGGCGCTTGCTGACCTGTTTCTCTTCCTGCTCCATGCGCTTTGTCTTCTGCTCCAGCCAGGAAGTATAATTTCCTTTCCAGGGTATTCCTTCGCCACGATCGAGTTCCAGTATCCACCCTGCTACATGATCAAGGAAGTAACGGTCGTGCGTGATACAGATCACCGTTCCCTGATATTGCTGTAGATGCTGCTCCAGCCAGTCGATCGATTCAGCATCGAGGTGGTTGGTCGGCTCATCAAGCAGCAGCACATCGGGCTCCTGCAGCAGCAACCGGCAGAGGGCCACACGGCGACGCTCTCCTCCTGAGAGTTCTCTCACGGGTTGTTCTTCCGGCGGACAGCGCAGGGCGTCCATGGCCCGGTCAAGCCTGTTATCGATATTCCATGCATCTACGGCATCCAACTTGTCCTGTAGCTCGGCCTGACGGGCAAAGAGTCCGTTCATCTTGTCCTCGTCTTCGTAATATTCAGGTAACCCGAATTTGAGGTTTATATCTTCGTATTCCGCCAACAGATCCATAACGGGCTGAACCCCTTCACGCACAATATCAATGACAGTCTTGTCGGGATCGAGCTTTGGATCCTGTTCCAGGTAACCCACCGAGAAGCTTTTGTCTGACACCACCTCACCCTGATACTCTTTCTCTATCCCGGCAATAATCTTCAGCAGGGTAGATTTTCCCGATCCATTGAGACCGATGATACCGATCTTGGCGCCATAGAAAAAGGAAAGGTATATATCTTTCAGTACCTGTTTGTGGGGAGGAAACGTTTTGCTAACGCCCACCATGGAAAAAATAATCTTTTTATCGTCGGCCATATATTGTCAAACTGTTATTAAATACCAAACTTATTTTAAACCTTAAACATCTATTAATCAATCCATTCATCACTTAACACTGCAAATGGAGCACAAAGATAGTAAAATTTGAGGAATTGTCACCATTCCCGATTTAAACTTATAGATAGTTATTGACAATCAAACTATTATATTAACAATATCTACTCGATATATTATTTTGTTAATGAAGAGGCCGCCAAATGTTGCATTCTGAACGAAGCGGATTACAGTAATCTTCTGTGAAAGGGGCATTAAACAAGAAAGACAAAATATTTTACCGTTGTTAATTTACCATAAGGTATTGTACTTCATTCTATAAGCAAAGAACAATTCAATATCGTGACGAGTTAATCATATGCTATCTGAATAATTCAGAGGCATTAAATAAAAATGAAACCTGGAAAGTGCGCGCGAACTATATCCCAGGTTCTATGAATCTAAAAATTATCAACATGGACTCGAAAAAACAAACGACGAGAAGTCAAAGTCATGGGAATTCCGGTAATGAAAAACAAAGTAACGGAAACTCTAACGGGAAAAGAAATTCAAATAAACAAAAACAGTCCCGTTTCAATGAAAAGAATGCAGGAAAACTAAAGGATTTTTTCCTGGAAGAACTCAAAGACATCTATTTTGCCGAACATGAAGCGTTAAAGGCCCTCAAAAAAATGGAAGGGGCTGCCACCTCAATGGCCTTAAAGGATAGCATCGGCCAGCATCACTCCGAAACTGAGGAGCAGATCAAACGTCTTGAAGAGGTATTTTCGTTGGTGGGTGAGAAACCTTCCAAAAAGAAATGCGAAGGCATCCTCGGAATCATCAAAGATGGAGAAACTGTTCTTGAGGACACCGAAACCGACACGATGGTACGTGATGCGGCCATCATCATTGCAAATCAGAAAGTGGAACATTATGAAATCACCTCATACGGCAGCCTGGCAGAGTTGGCCAGGACATTGGGTATGGATGATGTGGCAGAGCTTCTTGATCTGACGCTCGATGAAGAAAAGAAGACAGATGTGACCCTCACGGAACTGGCGGTGGAATCGGTCAACGAAGAGGCAAAGAAGGAGTAGTACGGTCTCTCCTGAACACAGTTTATAAACACTAAAAAAAAGCAATATGATGAATGTAGAAAGACAAGCAGAAGTTTTGAACGATCTGGTCAAAATAAACAACGACAGAGTGGAAGGCTATCGAAAAGCCATAGAAGAGTTAAAGCCGGAAGATTTCGATCTGAGGACCCTTTTTCAGGAGCGGATTGAGCAAAGCCTGGCTTTTCACAGCGAGCTGGCTAGAGAAGTGGCCATCTTGGGTGAAGAGATAGCTGAAGGCACCATGGCAAGCGGTAAAATATATCGCACATGGATGGACGTGAAAGCATTTTTTTCCGGTGCTGACCGGAAAACCATTCTCGACAACTGCGAGAATGGAGAAGATGCTGCCCTCGCGGCTTACAGATCGGCATTGGAGTCCGATGATCTCACACCGGCTCAAAGAGATATCCTGATCAGTCACTTCGATGGGATAGAGGTTTCTCACGATGAAATCAGGGCGTTGAGAGATATCCTGTAATTGAAAAGGTAATATGGATTTTGGTAATCCCCCTCGGCATGCACAGCCTTGGGGGTTTTTGCTGTATCTTCGATGTCGGTAACGAAATTACGTAATGCCGTTGACAGAAGAACATAAACGACCTTTATTTGTTATAATTTAACACTGTAAAGATCACGACTATCATTTATGCATTTTATGATTAAACACTTTAGCATCGCTTTTTTTCTGTTGGTGAGCCTGACTACCTTTGCGCAAACCGGGATGGTCAAAGGACGCGTCTACAATGCCAGGACAAACGAACCGCTTGAGTTCGCCACGGTACAGATACAAGGCACAACAATAGGCACCACTACCAGTCTGGATGGCAGCTATGTGATTGAGGCCAATCCGGCTTTTGTCAGGTTGATGGTAAGTTACGTGGGATACGAAACTGCCCTCTCTGCTGAAATACATATACAGGGAAATCAAACCACTTTTCTGGATATTGCCGTGCAGGAATCATCTACCCTGATTGACGAAGTGGTGATACGTCCCACCACAAATCTCAAGAAGATTGAGAGTCCGGTTTCATACCTGACTGTGGGAGTAAGCGATATTGAAAAAGCGGCAGGCGTTAACCGAGATGTCTCCAAAGCAATACAAACCTTGCCCGGCGTGGGGGCTACAGATCCCAACCGCAACGACCTGATCGTGCGCGGAGGGGGACCTTCGGAGAATGTGTTTTATCTCGACGGCATTGAGATTCCCATCATCAATCACTTTGCCACCCAGGGCTCTTCAGGTGGCGTGGTGGGTATCATCAACCCCGATTTTGTGCGGGAGGTGAACTTCTACAGCGGAGCATTTCCGGCCAATCGCCCCAACACGCTCAGCTCGGTGATGGATATCCGCCAGAAAGATGGTAGCCGCGACCGCATTCGTACCCAGGTAGGCATCGGAGCCTCAGATGCGGCCTTTACCATGGATGGTCCAATAGGAGAGAAATCCAGTTTCATTGTATCGGCCCGTCAATCCTATCTTCAATTGCTCTTTAAGTTTATCGGACTCCCTTTTCTGCCTACCTACAACGACTTTCAGGTAAAATACAAATATCAGATAGACTCCAAAAACGAGATCTCGATTATTGGTCTCGGCGCTATCGACAACATGAAACTCAATACCGATCTACAGGAAGATGGTACCGAATCACAGCGTTACCTGCTCGATTACCTACCGGTTTATCAGCAGTGGAATTATACCGTGGGCATGGTTTACAAACATTTCAGCAGCAACTATTTCGACACCTGGGTACTGAGCAGGAACATGTTGAGAAACGGCAACTTCAAATATCCCGGCAACGATGAATCGCAACCCAGAATATCGGACTACCGTTCCGATGAAGCAGAAAATAAACTGCGGTTTGAAAGAAGCTACCCCGATCTTCCGGTAAAAATCCTACTGGGTGCCGGTATAAATTATTCCCACTACATCAACGAAACAAACCGCAAGATCTACCGCAATGGCACGCTGAACGATCTGATCTACAACACCGAGTTGGATCTCTGGTCTTACCAGGCATTTATCCAGGCATCGGATACCTACCTGGACAACCGTCTTGCCCTTTCCCTCGGCCTGAACACCATCGGCAACAATTTCAACAGCAACATGAAGAATCCGCTGAATCAGTTCTCACCGCGGCTCTCGCTATCATACCGGCTGACCGGCAAATGGGATCTGAACGGAAATGTGGGTCGCTATGCCATGCGACCGGCCTACACGACTATGGGTTACAAGGATGAATCGGGCCACTTCGTGAACAGGAACGAGAAGTTGAAACACATCATCTCCAACCAGGTAATCGGTGGGGTAGCTTACGAACCCACCATGAAGATGCGGTTCAATATGGAAGGTTTTTACAAACTGTACGACAATTACCCGCTGTCGGTGACCGACGGCATGAGCATTGCCGGCAAGGGAACCGATTATGGACAGATTGGCGACGAAGAGATTATTTCCACCGGCAAAGGCAGAGCCTATGGCGTGGAACTTTCGGGAAAACTGAATGACATGAAAGGACTAACCACATCCTTCACATACACGCTTTTTCGCAGTGAGTTCACCGACAAGGATGGTATTTACCGTCCTTCCAACTGGGATACCCGACATATGCTGAACCTCCTTGGCAGTTATAACCTGCCCCGTAACTGGAACCTATCCATGCGCTGGCGTTATGTGGGCGGTGCACCCTACTCTCCCATCAACATGGAGCTATCGACCAGCAAGGATGCCTGGAGCGTGACAAACCGCGCCTATATCGATTATGAGCGTTACAACACCCTCCGGCTAAAAGACTCCCACCAGCTCGATCTCCGGTTAGACAAGGAGGTGTATTATGAAAAGCTGATGCTTAACTTCTACCTCGATGTGCAGAATGCCTATAACTTCCAGTCGGAGAACATACCTATTTATACCAACAGGGATGCTAACGGAGCGGTGATGGATGACCCTACCAATGCGGGAAGACAGAACCTCAGACAAATTGAGATCAGCAGCGGCACGGTGCTGCCCGCTATAGGTGTGATGGTTAAGTTTTGACATATTTACAGTCATCCGCAGTAAATTTTGGTTTTTTGATACAAATAATTTCGTTAAAAAGAAAAGATGTTGTATTTTTGTGTGACGATTAAAAAGATGGTTTTTAGGATTGTTCAAAGCTCTCCTTCATCGTCCCGAAATGACTGGTTATAAATGACTTTTTACAAATATAATTCAATTAAGGTATGATTAAAGTAGGTATTAACGGATTTGGCCGCATCGGACGCCTGGTTTTCCGCGCAGCACAAAACAGAAACGATATCCAGGTAGTGGGTATCAATGACTTGCTCGATGTAGACTACATCGCTTATATGTTAAAATATGACACTATCCATGGCCAGTTCAAAGGTTCAGTTGATGTGAAAGACGGCAACCTGGTGGTAAATGGAAATACCATTCGTGTCAGTGCAGAAAGAAACCCGGCCGACCTGAAATGGGATGCAATTGGTGCAGAATATGTGGTTGAATCTACCGGTTTGTTCCTTTCAAAAGACAAAGCTCAGGCGCACATTGATGCAGGAGCAAAATATGTGGTGATGTCAGCTCCTTCAAAAGACGACACCCGCATGTACGTGATGGGTGTAAACGAAAATACATACACCAAAGGCGAACAATTCGTTTCCAACGCTTCCTGTACCACCAACTGTCTGGCACCCGTAACAAAAGTTCTGAACGACAAATTCGGCGTACTCGAAGGTTTGATGACCACAGTACACTCTACCACTGCCACACAGAAGACCGTTGACGGTCCCTCTGCAAAGGACTGGAGAGGCGGACGCGCAGCTTCTGCGAACATCATCCCCTCCTCTACCGGAGCTGCCAAGGCTGTAGGTAAAGTAATTCCCGAACTCAACGGCAAGCTCACCGGCATGTCGATGCGCGTACCTACGCTGAACGTATCGGTGGTTGACCTCACTGTACGTCTGGCCAAAGAGACCACCTACGCAGAAATCTGTGCCGCCATGAAGGAAGCTTCCGAAGGCGAGCTGAAGGGTATCCTCGGATATACCAACGAAGATGTGGTATCGAGCGATTTCATCGGCGATGCACGCACTTCCATCTTCGACGAAAAGGCTGGTATCCAACTTAGCCCCACCTTCGTGAAGGTAATTAGCTGGTATGACAACGAATGGGGTTATTCCAACAAGGTACTCGACCTGGTAGCCCACATGGCATCGGTAAACAATGCATAATGAATGAGATTCCGCAATCGGAATATTGATCATAAAAGCACCCCTCTTCAGGGGTGTTTTTTTTGTATATCACTTTCTAGCAATAGTTAGGAGAAAACCGGATAAAAATAATAACTTTGCGGCTACAGTTTAATTCGTGAAATACATTTATTGAATATCAAAAAAAATGCTCTTCGTAACAATTCTGATATAATATGAAACAAATCTTAATTTGTGCATGCCTGCTGATTACTACGCTATCGACAAAGGCACAGGAACTTCCTAATTTCCGGTTAAATCTTACGGGTGGCTACAGCTACTTTACGGCAACCGATCCGAATGATGCCGGTTCTGAGATGTTTATCAACAACGATACTTTTAAAAAGTACAACAGAGATTTGCAATGGGGCCTGAATGCCGAAGGAAATGTGCATTACCTCCTTAAAAACGGACTGGGATTTGGTGCCAAATACAGGTACATGAAAACCGATGTTTCCGAAACCGACCTTTTGTTCGATGCGGGAGATGCACATTATGGCGTGGTAAATGTATCGGAAGAAAACAAGATCATGTTTATAGCCCCCTCTCTGATGTATGCCCTATGGCTGGAACCGACCCGAAAATTTCTGGGCTCGGGAGCCTTATCGGTAGGATATGCCTATCTGGAAAGCTCAGGAACTGTGGACAATGAATCAGCCATGTTTTCGGGTTCAAACGGAGGATTTCAAATAGATTTGGGCGTCGATTATTTTCTTACCCGGAATATTTCCGTGGGGTTAAGCACCGGCTATTTCTATGCGAAAATAAAAGAGGTAAACATAAACCTGAGTGAAAATAAAACCAAGCTTCCGGAGAATGTGCAACCCAATTTGTCCAGCCTGAAACTCAATCTGTCCCTGTCGTCAAACTTTTAATACAGCCTGCTCATGAAGTCATTATATAAATTCTTGATAATTTTCTCCTTACTTTCACTCTTCATTTCATGCACCGATCATTATGTGAATTCAGTAAACCCTGTTCCGACGGAGACAACCTATTTCGGTGTAATGGAAGTACGAAAAACAGGCGGAAACTTTGCAACTGCGCAAATACCCAATTCCGGTTTAGCCACCGGAAATTACAAGATTATTGTTTTCCCGAAAGCGATGGAGCTAAAATCCTATTACGTGAAAGCCGATAAACAGGGAAATATAGAGGTAAACTATAAACTTGAGAAAGCCATTGAAGTGGAATCAGGTTATGACGGCACCGTTTTTGGGGTACTGAGAATCATCAACGAATCGGGAAGCCGCGCGATCAATATACCCGTGGGATTTGTTCCGTAAATTGATGTACCCGTTCCGTTGTTGAGCCCGTATGAAACAGAAAAAGCCGAACAGATACTGTTCGACTTTTTTTGTTTTTTATACCCGTGTCTTATGCCGGATGAATAGATTCTGTCGGGCAGACATCTGCACAAGCGCCACAATCAGTGCATACCTCAGGATCAATTACATAAATATCTCCCTCGGATATTGCATCAACAGGACATTCATCAATGCACGTTCCACAGGCAATGCAAGTGTCATCAATTACGTAAGCCATAATAGTGAAAAAAATTAGTTAATGTAAATAGTTTGTGATGTTGCTGCAAAGGTAGTGAGTTTTTTAGGAATAAAAAAGATTTATCATATCTTTATCCTGGAAAAAATACAATAATACGACCTTAAAAACGTTTGACTGTGGGATGAAAAAAATAACAATCTGTCTCTACTTGCTGTTGCTTTGTTTTCCGGGATACCTCTTTGGTCAGCACCGGAGATTGCAGCACCGGCCTTATGCCGACCAGCGTTTGTTCCATCTGGGATTTACGCTGGGTCTGCATAACCAGGATCTGATCCTTACCCAATCGGGTTACGTGAACGACAACGGGGAGGTCTGGTTTTCCGAAATACCCCACTACATACCAGGATTTTCAGTCGGGATGATCGCCGATATGCACCTGAACCGTTACCTGAACCTGCGGACAGTTCCCACACTTTATCTGGGAGAGAAATATTTTGTCTTCAGGGAACAAACATCGGGTGAGGAGTATGACACGAAGATCCGGAACAACTACCTCTCGCTGCCGCTTCATCTGAAAATCTCTTCGGGACGGATTGATAATTTCAGGCCTTACTTCTTACTTGGCGGTTATGGCAGCATTGAATTGGGTTCACGAAAGAAGCAGGCAGTACTGCTTAAGCCCTATGATTTTGGGATTGAACTGGGTGTGGGGTGCGATTTTTATTTGCCTCTTTTCAACCTGTCGCCCGAATTGAAGTTCGGTTTCGGATTGATCGACATCCTAGAAACGGATCGCACCGATCTCACCGATGAAAGCTTGCAAAAATATGCCCGTTCCCTGTCGAAAGCCACCCAGCGGATGATTACACTGAGCCTTCACTTCGAATAAACAGACTGATAGGTTTTTCTTCCGTAGAGATAGAACTGGAGTAAAATACTTTTTCGATATTGGGTTCTGACTCGCAGCACGGTTGTCTTTTTCAGATTTTCCCTGCGGATGGCCTTGTAGGAACGGCGCATCTTCAGGAAATCCCAGTAAGCTTCAACGATTGCATGTGCATTCTGAAACTTCCCTTTCAACAGCAGATGTACATACGCCAGAAAATCGAACAGGCATCGCACAACAAAGGTTGTTGCATAATCTGATTTCGATACATTTTTATAGATCATCAGCAGGTTATTCCGGAAATTGAGATACATTTTTTTGGGGTTTTCCTTGCTCAGCGAAGCGCCACCCACATGATACACAACCGATGACGGCAGGCACATGACTCCCCTATCCCTTGCGTGCAGACGCCAGCAGAGATCGATTTCTTCCATGTGCGCAAAAAAACGGGGATCCAATCCGCCTGCATCCAGATAATCTTTTCTGCGCACACAGAGACAGGCACCTGTGGCCCAGAAAACAGGGATCACCGTGTCATACTGGCCCAGGTCTTCTTCCACAACCTCCAGTATGCGTCCCCGACAAAAAGGATATCCGTATCGGTCGATAAAACCACCTGCGGCACCGGCATATTCAAATTGTTTTTTATTGTTGTATGAGCAGATCTTGGGTTGTACTGCAGCCACTTCGGGATGGATCTCCATGTAATTAATCAGCGCGTCGAGCCAGTTTTCAGTCGTCTCCACATCGGAATTCAACAACACCACGTACTCCGAGTCCACCTGCTGGATGGCTTTGTTGTAACCCTCGGCAAATCCGTAGTTTTTATCGAACAGAATCAGGGGAACATCAGGATGGTTCCGGTTCATAAACGCTATGGAGTTGTCTGTTGATCCGTTATCAGCCACAAACAGACTACATCCGGCACCAAGTGAGTGCTGCAGGACAGAAGGAAGAAATTGTTCCAACAGTTGCTTTCCGTTCCAGTTTAAAATGATGACCGATGTTTTTATCATTTTCAATTGTTTTAGCTTTCAGGTACCTGTTCTTTATTTTAATTCACAGTCTTTTTAAATTTCCAGCGATTGTGTGACCAGAGGTAATAGGCCGGTGCACTCAGTATGGTCTCCTCCAGTTTCCGCATATAACGCTCCATGATGACAAAGTCCTGTTCCTGAGATGCATCGGATGAGATCACAAAAAATTTCCCTTCGTAATATCCCCGTTTTACTTTTTGGATATCCAGATAAACTACCGCACAGCCCAGATGTTGTGCTATTTTCTCCATTCCCGTTTGAACAAGCGTATCCTGATTGAGAAAGGTAGTCCAGTACTGGCCGTTATTTCTGAACGGTCGTTGGTCGGCCAGGAAACCCACCACCATGCGTTCTCCTGCTTCCTTCAACCTGATCATCTGGCGATAGACACTCACCTGTTCAATGGGTTTGCTGTTAAATCGGCTGCGGATCTTGAGGAAAAGTCTGTCGAATGCTTTATTGTGCAGCGTTTTATAAACAAGGCCCTGCTTCATTTCCGGCTGGAAGTGCATCACAATGGAAGGCACCCACTCCCAGTTACCGTAATGGCCCAGACTGAGTATACAGGATTTCCCGTTGGCTGTAAGCCGATTAAAGATCTCCGGATTTTCAAAGTTCAGCCGTTTGCTTACTTCTTTATCGGAGAGATGAAGTGTTTTGATTGTCTCCACAAAATAATCACAGAGATGATGGTAAAACTCCCTTTCCAGTTTCACAATCTCTTTTTGAGATTCTTCGGGAAAAGCATTTTTCAGATTCCGGCGTACAAGTTTCCTGCGGTATCGTACCAGATAATAAATAAGAAAAAAAAGGATATCCGAAAACAGATAAAGTACCGAAAATGGCAGTAATGCATGGAGATACGCTACGATATACAACAGGGTATAACCGATTCCATTCTTATTATTTTCGTCATCCATTTATCTGAACTTTCGTTAATGCTTTCATTGCCATCTCTTCCCCGTCGTATGCACCTACTTCCACATCCAGAATCCGGTTTACAAAGCGGGGATCGTAATCGGCGTACAATTTTACATAATTTTCCGTGAAACCATGCATTCTTTCGCCCCGTTTTGTATGCTCGAACAATACTTTTCGTTTTGTTCCCTTCTGCGACTCATAAAATTGATGCAGCTTCTCATCGGAAAGGTCGAGCAACGTTTTACTGCGGGCATGTTTTGTTTTGGGATCCACAGCGTAATCTATTTGAAGCGCCTGTGTACCGGGCCGCTCGGAATAAGTGAAGACATGTAGCTGAGAAAAATCGAGAGAACGGATAAATGACTCGCTCTCCGAAAAATAGTCATCCGTCTCACCACGAACACCCACGATCACGTCTATACCAATGAAAGCGTGGGGGAGCACTTTTTTTATCTTTTCCACCTTATGTCGGAACAGAGCCGTATCATATTTCCGTTTCATCAACCTCAGTACGGTGTCACTGCCTGCCTGCAACGGCATATGAAAATGGGGGGCAAAACGTCGGGAGGAAGCCACGAAATCGATGATCTCGTCGGTCAGCAGATTCGGCTCAATGGATGAAATGCGATACCGTTCCACGCCATCCACCTCATCAAGAGCTTTTAGAAGATCTATAAAGTTTTCCTTGGTGGTGTGTCCGAAATCGCCGATGTTGACTCCAGTGAGCACGATCTCCTTCCCTCCCTCTTCTACCACCTGCTGTGCCTGAAGCACCAGATCGGCAATGGAACCGTTGCGACTTCTGCCTCTGGCGAAAGGGATGGTACAAAATGAACAAAAATAGTCGCATCCATCCTGCACCTTGAGAAAGTAACGGGTTCGGTCGTCGGCCGAAACAGAAGGGACAAACGAGCGGATACGGTGCGTTTTGGAGGTAATAACCTCGCTTTTGTCCTTTTTGTGCAAGTCATCCAGATATTTTACCACATCGAGTTTCTGTTCCGCTCCCAAAACCAGGTCCACCCCCTCGATGGAGGCGATCTCTTCTGGTTTCAGCTGTGCGTAACATCCTGTGACCACCACAAAGGCAGCGGGATTTTCCTGAATCACTTTCCGGATAGCCTGCCGCCCTTTTTTGTCAGCCAGTTCCGTTACCGAACAGGTGTTGATAACACAAATATCAGCTTTCTGTCCTTTTCTGGCGCGGGTAACGCCTGCGTGCAAGAGTTGCCTGCCAATGGCCGATGTTTCTGCGAAGTTAAGTTTGCAGCCCAATGTAAAGTAGACTGCGGTTTTATTTTGAAAAACAGATTGGTCTATCATAAAATTGAATGTGTCTGACCGGAATCTGGCTGTGATAAAGATATCGGTAGAGCACCTGAAAATAATTATTAATACAGGAGTACAAAAATACAAAAATACCGCCATTTATTGCCATGTTTTCTTTGGGATTCGATTTTTAGATATTATTTTTGCACAAAACTACCATTATTGTGCACCCATGATTCAACAAAATTTTATCAAATTATACGAGGAAAGTTTCAAAAAGAATTGGGAACTACCTGCCTTGACTGATTATAAAGAAGCAAGTTCATATACCTACGGGGAACTGGCAAAGGAAATAGCAAAGCTTCATCTGCTTTTCGCCGAACTTGAAATTGAAAAGGGAGATAAGATATCACTGGTGGGTAAGAACCATTCATCCTGGTCCATCCTGTTTATGGCCACCATAACCTATGGTGCAGTGATTGTACCTATCCTGCAGGAATTTAGTCCCGACAGCATCGAACACATCATCTTGCACTCCGATTCAAAACTGGTATTCATCAACAGCTCATTGTGGCAAAAAGTGCCGGGAAAACAGATCAACGTTCCCGTCTTCGACATGCCGGCTTTCTCCCTGCTAAAAGGTGACGAAGCAGTCGAAGCCAGTTTAAAATCGCTCGACGATACATTCAGCCGGAACTACCCCGGCGGCTTTGGAAAGGAAAATATCAACTATGCGGATGTACCGAACGAGGATGTCATCTGTCTCAATTACACATCCGGAACCACCGGGTTCAGCAAAGGAGTCATGATCACAGCAAATAATTTTGCCGGAAATGTAACGTATGCTGAAAGACTCAGGCTACTTTTCACGGGCGAAAGAATCCTGGCTTTTTTGCCGATGGCACACGTTTATGGCTGTGCGTTCGACTTTCTCTATGCACTCTCCGCAGGGGTACACATCACGCTGCTGGGGGTGATACCCACGCCGCAGAACCTTATTAAAGCACTGCAGGAAGTAAAACCAAACCTGATCATCACCGTCCCGTTGATCTTTGAAAAAATATACAAAAAGAGAATTCTTCCGGTTATCAGCAAGTCCTTCGTGAAACTGCTGCTGAGAGTACCGGGAATAAACCGGATGATACTGGATAAAATAAAACAGTCGCTCGTAAAATCACTCGGGGGAAACTTCCGGGAGGTAATCATTGGTGGTGCGGCGTTAAATGCAGAAGTGGAGGCTTTCTTTCAGAAAATAAAATTCCCCTTTACCGTGGGTTACGGAATGACGGAATGTGCTCCGCTCATCTCCTACGACCATCACGATGATTTTGTTCCCACATCCTGCGGTTCCGTGCTGGAAGATATCATGGAAGCGCGTATCGATTCTCCCGATCCCGGAAAGATACCCGGAGAAATTCAGGTGCGCGGAGAGAATGTGATGAAAGGCTACTATAAGAATCCCGAAGCAACTGCTGCGGTTTTCACCGATGACGGATGGCTCAGGACAGGCGACTCGGGAATTATGAGAGGACGGCGACTGTTTATCAAAGGACGGCTCAAAACAATGATTCTAACAGCCAACGGTCAGAATGTATACCCCGAAGAGATTGAATCGAAACTGAATAACCTCCCCTATGTTGCCGAAAGCCTTGTGGTATTGCGTGAGTTTAAGCTTGTGGCACTGATTTACCCGGATATGGCAGCCGTGGAGGCCGCGCAGTTAAGCGTTGATCAATTACCACAGCTTATGAATGAAAACAAAGGCATCCTGAACAAATCGGTGGCACAATATGAGAAAATTTCTTCTTTTGAGTTGGTTGATAAGGAATTCGAGAAAACTCCCAAAAGAACCATCAAACGCTTTCTTTATCATTGATCGATTTGAACGGGATAGTCATAAAATCACTAACAGTCAACTGTTTGTGATTTTTTTTGGTTTTCGGGATACCCCAATGAGAAAACTTAAGGAGATAATTCAATTCATGATCTGCAAGAGTAACAGTCTTTTAATGTTATTTAACTATAAAATATTTCCCTTTGTATGTTTTAGAACATATTTTTGAATTAATTTTGCATCGTTTTAGAAGGGAACATTTTCCGTAAGCACATGAGCAAAGGTTACTTTGGTGACGGTTATTCATTGCACGAAAAACGGCACCATTTGTTGAAATAAATTATTTATCGTTTAAAATTTTTAAGAATGAAAAAAGTATTGTTATTGGTTGCTACTGTAGCAACATTGGGTTTGGTTTCATGCAACAATGCACAGATGAAAGCAGAAAAAGCTTTGCAAGACAGTCTTGCTGAAGTAGCAAGATTAGACAGCATTGCAAAAGTGCAGGCTGACAGCATCCAGGCTGCCATCGAAGCCGCTGAAGCTGCTGCTGCAGACACACTGAATCAGGTAACTGAAGTTGCTCCCGTTCAATAAGGAGTAACACCAGAACAAACAGAACCACCCCAAAAGGGTGGTTTTTTTGTTTGATATTGCATGAAAAACGCTAACTTTGCCTGTTGAAGTCCCGCCGATTATCGGGTATGGGCCTTTCAGCGTGGCTATCATTATCAAAATCTGCGCTTATGAGAAAAATAACCATTTCAGGATTCTGGCTTTTTTTATTGCTTCTCTCCGCATGCAACCAGCGGGCAAACACCTATTTTGAGAAAAAACTGACTTACCCGAACATTTTAACTTCCGATCAGAAGGTGAAACTGGCCGCTTACGTGGTACCCACGCAACAACAATATGAATGGCAGCAACTGGAACTCACAGCCTTCATTCACTTTGGCATAAACACATTCACCGGTCGCGAATGGGGCGACGGATCCGAGAGTCCGGCCCTGTTTAACCCCACCGACTTTGATGCCGATCAATGGGTTTCTTCTTTGCAGGAAGCTGGCTTCAAGATGATTATTCTTACGGCAAAGCACCACGACGGCTTTTGTCTGTGGCCCACCCGCACCACCACCCATTCGGTAGCTTCCTCTCCCTGGCGCAACGGACAGGGAGATGTGGTAAGAGCGGTGAAAGAAGCATGTGACCGGCATGAGATGAAATTTGGCCTGTATCTTTCCCCCTGGGATCGCAATGCCGAGAGCTACGGCAACTCGCCCCAATACAACGCCTTGTTTGTGGAACAGCTCACAGAGCTGCTTACCAACTACGGTGAAGTGCATGAGGTCTGGTTCGATGGGGCCAATGGTGAAGGCCCCAGCGGAAAAGTACAGGAATATGATTGGACACGTTTCTACCATGTGATCGACAGCCTTCAGCCCAACGCAGTGAAAGCAATCATGGGCGACGATGTGCGTTGGGTGGGAAATGAAAACGGACTTGGAAGAGAAACGGAGTGGAGCGTAACACCGCTTCAACCGAGTATCAGCGAAGCAACGCTGATTGAAAACAAAAAACTGGAAATCTCTCCTACGGCAGACGATCTGGGTAGCCGCGACCTCATTGAACGGTCGCAATCTATTTATTGGTACCCTTCTGAAGTAGATGTATCCATCCGACCCGGGTGGTTCTATCATCCCGAAGAGGATCATCAGGTAAAATCTCTCGCCAGCCTTGTAGATATTTATTTCCAATCTGTTGGCATGAACTCTGTGCTCCTGCTCAATATACCACCCGACACCAGGGGTCGGCTACATGAAGCTGACGTGGAACGTCTCCGGCAATTTGGCAGCTACATCGAAAAAACATTTGACAATGAAAAGCTGATTGACGGAGACATTCCCTGGAGGGCACGTTCCGGTGCATCGAGAGAATACAACGTGATACCGGATCAAACCATCAATACAGTCATGCTCCAGGAGGACATCCGCAAAGGACAGCGTGTGGAAAAATTTATCGTGGAAGGATTTATAAACAATCAATGGGTCCAACTAACAGAAGGAACAACCATCGGATATAAACGACTTCTGCGATTTGGGAATGCCAGCCCATCCAAATTACGTGTAACCATCAACGACACGAGAGATATAGGCAATATAAAGAAAGTGGGTGCCTATTTTGCAGCAGCACTTGAAGCAGACATAAAAGAGGACCAGCTGACAGACAAATAACACACAACAATTCAAACAGATCAAACTTATGCGGCAATCAATTCTTTTCTTCTTTCTGTTTTTATCAATCCTCACCCAGGCGCAACAGGCAGGAGATTTCTTTAAGTCGATGCCTTCCGAACTTCTTCCGGGTGTTTCGGAAGGAAACAAAACCATGTTGATGGTGAACAGGAGTAAAACGACAGTCCCCTACTCCCTGGGGGAAATTGAGAAGGTGGTACATGGCGACGATTACCTGCAGATCAAAACCTCCGATGCTGGGACATTGGAATTGAAGCTGCTGCCTGTGCGTGATGACTCGGTGGTTATCTGCGTGATCAGGACAGTTTGTACAAGCGTATGCGACAGTCATATTTCTTTTTATAGCTCCGACTGGAACAAATTAGACAACGAACGATTCCTACCCGACGTTTCCGCTGATTTTTTCTTGAATTCTTCACCAAAAAAGTCGAAAAATGACAAATATGCTGTATCTTTGCCGGACATTTATCCGATCTCGGCTTCGTTCAGTGAAACAGGTACAGATTTAACACTGACATTCCACTATAAAGAGCGGCTGACCGACGAACAGATTCAGAAATTAAAGCCTTTGCTGAAAGGTGATTCCGTGATACTGACATGGAAGAATGCCACCTTCAGATAGCAACACAGTTTGCACCCGTAGTTCAATGGATAGAATACCGGATTCCGGTTCCGACGATGTGGGTTCGATTCCCGCCGGGTGTACTGAAAAGGAGGGTTTCTCATCATACAACATGAGAAACCCTCCTCTTTTATTAGCAGGATTGTATATTGAAACGATCCTACTTAATCAGTGCGTAAAGCATCTGTATCTCTTCGGCCCAGAGCGTCTCATCGGGAGTCTCCAGGATCAGCGGCAGGTCGTCGAAACGGGGGTCGTTTACAATGAAGGAGAAAAGGTCGAGGTTCATGACCCCTTTGCCGATGCTGTCGTGCCGGTCAACCCGCGAGGAGAGTTCCTTCTTTGAGTCATTGATGTGCATGCCCCGCAGATAGCCGAAGCCGACGATCTCTTCAAATCGTTGAAACGTATCTTCGTAGGCTTCGCGGGTTCTGATTTCATAACCGGCTGCCAGCGTGTGCGCCGTATCGAGACAGACGCCTACCCGGCTTTTGTCCTCCACCTTATTGATGATGTGTGCCAGTTGTTCAAAAGTATGTCCCAGGTTGCTACCCTGACCGGCCGTATTCTCCAGCACGGCAGTCACCCCGTTGGTACGGTCGAGAGCCATGTTGATTGATTCGGCAATGCGGTCGAGACAGGCATCCACCGGAATTTGGTTGAGATGGCTGCCCGGATGAAAATTGAGCCTGTTCAGCCCCAGTTGTTCACATCGGCTCATTTCATCAAAAAAAGCCTGTCGTGATTTCTTAATTTCCTCTTCTCCCGGGTTTCCCAGGTTGATGAGATAGCTACTATGCGGCAAGATGTAATTGGCTGAAAATCCAAACTCCTCGCAGCGTGCTTTGAAAAGATCGATGTTCTGAGCTGTGTATGCAGAAGCGAACCACTGACGCTGGTTTTTGGTAAAAAAGGCAAACGCTTTTGCACCGATAGCATGTGCGTTGAGGGGTGCATTTTCCACACCGCCTGAGGCACTGATATGGGCTCCGATATATTTCATTTGTTTACTTTATTTTGGGAAATGTCATTAAAAACCACAAACCTCCTTCAGAACGGTTTTTTGCCGTGATGCTTCCCTTGTGAAAGAGAATGGCATTCTTCACGATGGAAAGACCCAGTCCCGATCCACCTGTATTGCGTGTGCGCCCTTCGTTTACACGATAAAAGCGCTCAAAAATACGCACCAGGTGTTTTTCTTCAACACCCGTACCGGAATCGTAAAACTCAAAAAAATAGGTGTCGTTGTTTTCATTGTAACAACGCACAACAATATCTATTTGTTTTCCCGCATAGGAGATGGCGTTCTCGGCAAGGTTCCGAAAAATTGAGTACAACAGGGTGCGGCTGCCGTGTATTACCACAGACTCTGCCACATCTATTGTAATGGTATCCTGCTTTTCATTCAGGTCATCGGCAAGATCGGCTTTCAGTTCTGTCAATAACGCTCTCATGGGTACAGGCTCCAGATCAAATCGGTCGGCAGCTTCCTCGATCTTGGTAAGCATGCTGATATCCTGAATCAACTCAGAGAGACGAATGGTTTGTGCGTATGCCCTGTCAAGAAATCCATGAATCCGTTCGTCCGACTCATCGTGATACATGTTCAGGATAGTCTCCAGGTATCCCCGGATACTGGTTACCGGCGTACGGAGCTCGTGGGCAATGTTGTTGGTCATCTCCTGCTTAAGCAAGCGGGTCTTCTCCGACTTGGTTATGTCGCTGATATAAAGCTCGAAGCTCCGGTCGTCGAAAATAATTACCCGCACATTGAATTGCTTTCCACTTCTGTCGATCCGTTTGGAAAACATGTTCTCTTTATGAGAACGTTCATCCAGAAAGTATACTACCTCCGCAAAATTGGGATCGGAAAAAAGATGTTCTGTTTCGAGGGTTGGTTTATCGAGTATTACATTGAGAAACTGCAAAAAATGGGAGTTGGCATACACCTGCTGGCGATTGTTTGAGAAGATGGCAATGCCCTCTTCGGAAAACTGAAAATGCTGCAACAGCTTCTCCCGTTCGGCAGCAAGCTTGAGGCGGTTCTCCTGCAGCAGGTTGTAATTCTCCACGATATCGGCACTCACCTCGCCCACCTCATCGTCGGCAAACTGAAAGGAAGAAGGGACGGGCAAACCATTCTTTACGCTCAAAGAAAACTCGCGCAGCTCCTTGATCGACTTGGAAAAACGGTTGGCAAAATAGAAAATCATCAGCACACACACCACAAAAAAAAGAAGAATGAAGTATGCAAAAGAGTTTCCGGAGTTAATGAACGACTGAAGCTTCACGTCATAGGGTACGGCCATGCGGATAAAATATCTCTCTTCATAGTTTTTTGCAAAATAGAGATATTTCACCTTGTTGGTATGAGAAAGTCGCACGTGTGTACCTGAACCGAAGCCGATGCTTTTCTGTACTTCGGGGCGCTTCAAGTGGTTTTCCATCGTACTTGCATCGGCACGGTTATCGTAAATCACGGTTCCCTGCCAGTCGAGAATTGTCACCCGCAAATCAGATTGCATATATTGCAGCATGTCACTTACGTGAGGGCTGCTCTCCTCCACTGCAATTCCGTTAAGGACCAAATACTGATGGATCATATCAGCATTATTTTCCAGCATACGCTCCAGGCTGTCTGTACGCTCTTTCTTGATTTGTTGCTGTTCAAAGAGAATAATACCTACGGTGAATGCAGCAATAATGAGCGAAAATATAATCAGAATACGTCCCCTAAAAGTAATTTTCCTTTTCATACGATTAAAATTATTGACTTTCAAAGGTATCGTATGGAATTCGCTTTAATCATGTTCTTGTGTTTAATGATTTACAGGCTCATTTCATTCTTCCTTTTTAGCGTCTATATTTAGGTAATAACCAAAGCCTGACCGGTTGACAATAATATTGGCATATTCTCCCAGCTTTTTTCGCAGGCGTGTGATATGCACGTCAACTGTTCTGTCGAGCACAAACTCATTGTCTCCCCACACGCTGTTGAGGATCTCTGAACGTGTGAGCACATTGGGTGATGCCTGCGCCATGAGAGAGAGAATCTCAAACTCTTTCTTTGTAAGCGACACCTCACTGTCATCTATGGTGACCCTGTTGGTAGGGATATCGATAACCAGTCCTTTGTAGGACCATTTTGTTTCTGCGGGCATCCTGATGAGTGAGGTCCGTTTGAGCAGCGCTTTCACGCGCGCCAATACCTCCTTCACTGAAAAAGGTTTGGAGATATAATCGTCCCCCCCCAGCGAGAAGCCTGTAAGCATGTCGTTTTCTGTATTCTTGGCTGTAAGAAAAATAATGGGGATGTAATTTTCATTTTTTCGCAGACTCTCAGCCGTCTTGAAGCCGGAGATGCCTCCCATCATCACATCGAGGATGACAAGTTGGTGTACATCGGTTATTTTTTGTAAAGCTTCCTCACCCGATGTGGCCACATCTACAATATATCCCTCATTTTCCAGGTTAAACTGTAGAATGTCGCAAATATCCTTCTCGTCGTCAACCACTAAAATTCTTTCTTCCATAACACACAAAATTAATATAATTTCTGTTATTCGGAAACTGTTTTCACAGGTTGGAAAGTTTAACATGCCGGATATCTCTACCCTCAATCAGGTATACGGCCGATTCGGCAATGTCGACTGCTTTATCCCCTATTCGTTCAAGATAATAGGATATGCTATTGATGTTCATAATATTTATAAGGGCCTGAGAACTCAATTTCTCGTTTCCAAACCCTTCGGCCAGTTTTCGTTCGATCTTTTTGTCCAGCTTGTCCACCTTATCATCCATGTGTATGGTTTCATATGCCATTTCATTACTGCCTCCCGCGAAGGAAAACACCGCATTCCTGATCATTTTGGTGCTCTGAACAAACATCTTGTCCAGCAGCTTTTTGTAATTATCAAAACCATCCAGGGTAAAGTCTATCTCAAGAATCAGATGGGTGATATTCTCAATCAGGTCTCCCACCCGCTCCATGGATATCGTCATGTCGTGATAGGCAATCAGCCTGCGCATATCCGAAGCGCGTGGGGTGAAGAGCATGATCGCGTTGATAACTTTTTCCTTAATTGTGATATCAAGGGAGTTAATAATCTTTTCGTTGCGTTTCAATTCATGAAGAACGCTTTCTTCGGGTTTCTGATGCAACAAGGATGACGCCAGCGACATCTGTGTCAGCACAATCTCGGATACCAGTTGAAAATCGCTGTGCAACTGCTCCAGATACTTATCCTTAATTCCCAAGGTGGGGTTAGATTCTCTATGTTCGTTCTGTGCGTCCATTTTAAGATTGATTAATTGATTTTTGTTTTTAATTCTGTTATCATGCTACGGACTTCCCGGGGACTCCTGTTCGCTTGTTCTCACTCCTTTTTCCTTTGCCAATCTCTCCTAATTCCTGACTCCTATTTCCCTTACCGCTGATACCAACAACATCCCATTATCCAAGCTGATTCCTGACTCCTGACTCCTGACTCCTGAATCCTGAATCCTGAATCCTGACTCCTGACTCCTAACCAAACACCCCCGTAAGATACTCTTCTGTCCGTTTTTGCTGCGGCTTGGTGAACATCTGCGTGGTGTTGCCATGTTCTATCAGTTCGCCCAGGTACATAAACATGGAGTTGTCCGATATACGAGCTGCCTGTGACATGTTGTGGGTGACGATGATGATGGTGAATTTTTGTTTTAATTCCAGCAATAACTCCTCAACTTTATTCGTCGAGATCGGATCCAGCGCCGATGTGGGCTCATCCATCAGCAACAATTCCGGTTTCAATGCCAACGTACGGGCAATGCAGAGGCGCTGCTGCTGACCGCCTGAGAGAAACGATCCACGCTTGCTCATCACATCTTTTACTTCATCCCACAAAGCCACACTCTGCAGACTTTGTTCCACAATTTCATCCTTCTCTTTCCTGTTCAGGCGGATGCCATTCAGGGTGTAGCCCGCCAGTACGTTATCGTAGATACTCATGGTAGGGAAAGGATTAGGTTGTTGAAATACCATCCCTGCCATCCGTCGCACCTCCATGGGATCCATCTCAAGCACATTTTTTCCTTTGAGGATGATTTCACCGGTGGTGCTGATATGAGCATAAAGATCGTGCATACGGTTGATGGCGCGTAGCAGGGTACTCTTACCGCAACCTGATGGTCCCATGATGGCGGTAATGGTATGAGGATATATGTCGGTAGTCACTTTCTTTACAGCGTATTTTCCAGGTGTATAAGATACCGACACCTCTTTCAACTGCAGAATTGCTTTTTGAGCATTTGTAATTTTCACACTTTCCATTTACGAGCTACAATTTTGGCGATCCAGTTTAACAGGAATATGACAATTAATAATAATAATGACGTGGACCAGATTAAATCTACCAGGTTGGGATCATTATAAAAGTCCCAAATCAGCAACGGGATAGCGCTGGTAGGTTCCATCACCTTCCAGTTTACCACGGAAGCGCCCAATGCAGTGAGCATCAGCGGTGCCGTTTCCCCCATTACCCGAGATATGGCCAGCAGGATCCCTGTGAAGATCCCACCAAATCCCGAAGGTAGTAAAATTTTAAATACCACGTTTGTATAAGATGATCCCAATGAAAGTCCGGCCTCTTTATAAGCAACCGGGAGCATGTTCATGGTCTCTTCTGTGGAACGTACGATCATGGGTAGCATCATGATGGCCAGCGCCACGCTTCCGGCCAATGCAGAGTAACCACCTAGTGGTTTCACTACCCATGCATAGGCAATGATGCCGATCACGATGGAAGGCATTCCCTGAAGCAAATCGGTGAGATAACTGATTGTGCTCGCAAACTTCTTTCCCTTGTGATCCGACAGGTAAATGCCGATAAAAAGACCCAGTGGAATGGATAACAGGATGGCCAGACCCACGATGAGAAGAGAGCCTGTAATACCATTCAGAATTCCTCCCGGAATGGGGTCGCCGTTCACGCGGGCCATCAGGGCGTCAACCGACGAAGGGGTCACCTCTGTAAAAAGACGCAGGTTGAAGTTTTTATACCCTTTTGAAACAACATCCCACAGGATAAAGAAAAGAGGTACCATGGCAAGAAAAGAAAAGATCCAAACAAGAATATAAGCCGTTTTATCTTTCGCTTTCCGCGACGTGAATGAAATGGGTTTATCCTGATTCATGCGTGTGATAATTTTTTCATGACAAGCTTTGCAATCAGATTGATGATCGCAGTAATGACAAACAGCAACAGCCCGATGGCAATCAGCGCACTGAGTTTCAAACCGTCGGCTTCGCCAAACTGGTTTGCGATCACGCTCGCCATGGTGTTGCCGGTGTCGCGCAAACCAGTAGGGATGCGATTGGTGTTGCCAATGAGCATGGTCACCGCCATGGTTTCACCCAGTGCTCGCCCCAGGGCGAGGATGAAGGAGGCCACAATGCCGGAAGCAGCCGTAGGCAGGCTGATATGCTGCACTACCTCCAGTCGTGTAGCACCCAGGCTGTAGGCTCCCTCCTTGAGGTTGTTGGGTACCATCGACAGAAATTCGGAACTCAGGGATGAGGCATAGGGAATGATCATGATGGCCAGGACAATCGACGAGAGAAAGACACCAAATCCCTGTGCATTTACTCCCAGGTCGATGACCAGAGGGCGTACCGTATAAAAACCCCAAAGGCCATATACGATGGAAGGGATACCGGCAAGCAGGTCGACGACAGACCGCATCACACCCGCAATTTTTTTTCCTTTAAAATAGACACCGTTAAACATGGCCACGGCCAGGGAGAAAGGAACACAAAGCAGTAACGCAAAAAAGGCTGTATAGAGTGTACCCAGGATAAACGACAAAGCCCCATATTCTTCTGTGGCCGAACGGGGGTCCCATTCCGCATTGGATACAAACCCCCAGATGCCATATTCCTGAAACGCTTCGGAGGAACGGCTCACCAGTGCGTAGACAATAGCTGCAGAGAGCACCAGAACAAATAGTGCCGCAACAAAGAGGAAGAATCGGAAAATTTTATCCTTCATATCTTGTTAATCATTCAAAACAGTTTCCACACTATCGGCAACTGCGGAATAACTTCCCGAAGCAACCGCTTCTCCTCCAAAGTTTATTTCGCCAATCAGTTTTCTGTTTTTTTCCAGTGCCTGCGGTGGCAAGGGCGCATAGTTGATCTGCGCCGCCACTTTTTGCCCTTTGGAGCTGATTACATAGTGTAACAAATCCACTAGCTCAGCAGCATCTTGTGCTGAGCGGCCATCGTACTGCTGATCTTTGTAAACCAGTATCCACGTGAAGAGGCTCATGGGATAAGCACCCGGATCATCGGAATCGGTGATGGTGGCCCGCATGTCGTCCGGCAGATCCACGTTCGCAGCAGCAGAGATGGTCTCCAGTGTGGCATCCACATATCTTCCGGCGCGGTTCTTCAATTTTGCGGTGGGCAGCTTCAGGGTGAGTGCATACTCAGAACCAATGTAGCCGATGGCCCCTTCGGTCTGTTGCACGATACCTGCTACACCGGGGTTGCCTTTTGCAGCAATACCTGCCTCCCACTTCAAGGCCTTACCTTTGCCCATGATCTGCTTCCACTCGGGACTCACCACACAAAGATACTCAGAAAAATTGTAGGTTGTGCCACTGCCATCGGAGCGATAAACAGGAGTTATATCCAGATCGGGCAGTTTTACGGTGGGATTCTCCGCCGCAAGACGGGGATCGTTCCATTTTCTGATTTTCCCGAGGTAGATATCGGCAATCAGCGGACCTGTCAGCCGGAGGCTGTCCACATCCCCCAGGGTATAAGCCATCACCACACCGCCGAGGCAGGTGGCTATATGAATTACTTCACCATTCATCGATGCAATCTCTTTCTCGTTGAGAAAAGCGTCGCTCGCGCCAAAGTCTACCGAACGGTCGCGCAAACTGCGTATTCCTCCGCCGCTACCGATGGCACCGTAGTTTACCGTGAGATTGTCGTGCTGACGCATATAATCCCGGAACACAATATTGTAATAAGGATAGGGGAAGGTGGCTCCTGCACCCGAGATAGATGTAGAGGTAGAGGTATTATTTCCTCCGGCATCGAAGGAGCCGTTGCTACATGACAAAACCAATACGGATAAAAGGAAGCACTGCAAAAAATGTCGCATCTATAATAAACCTAAATGTCCTTTTTCGGATTTTGAACACAAAAGTACGACATGAATGTTACATTACGGTTACGTAAATGTTACATTTTGGTTACATTTACAATGTGTGGATTTATTTGATCAGTTTCTCCACTTTCTCCCGAAGATTGATCGTCTGGCCGCGCTCCCATTTCCACATGTCGTCGGTAAGCAACTGCACGACTTTATCGATTTTCTCTTCCAGACTCATTCCTGCAAGCTGATCGGCATGTACAACCAGTGTGATTTGTTCGTTTGACTGTTCCGGATATTTCACCTTCAGGTCATATGGTGTCTCGGCCGATCCCCCAATACGTAATCCCAGCAATGTACGATAGCTTTTGTCGTTGTTCCACTTCCAGCGGACAAGCAGTGCCTTGGCCGTACTGTTGCGTTTGGAGTTGCTTTCCAGGATATCTTTCATCATATTATTATCCATAGCTACATGAATTTTTAAGCCACTTGCATTGAAAATTTGGGCGGTTTACAGATGATATATATACTTATAACAAAAGGTGTAAAAACATGTTCAACCTTTGGCCCATTTTTTTGTGAAAAGGGAAACAGTTGAATAACTGCAGGAAAAAAACTAATTTTGCAGGTGAAATGTGTTATTTAAACAAGGAAAAATGAATGAATATAAAGCGCAGGATGCGCTCGTGCTGTTCTCGGGAGGTCAGGACTCCACCACCTGCCTCTACTGGGCCAAACAAAACTTTCGTCAAGCCCATGCGCTCTGCTTCTCCTACGGGCAGCGCCACACACAGGAGGTGGAAAATGCACGCCGACTGGCTGCTATGGCTGAGGTACCTTTTAGGGTGTTGGACACGGCCATCATTTCACAGCTGGCACCCAACTCACTCACCGATCGGTCTATGCCTATGGATCGCGAAAAGCCTGCCGACTCTTATCCGAACACGTTTGTACCCGGAAGAAACCTTCTTTTCCTGACTTTTGCCGCAACCCTCGCCTATGCGCAGCATATACGTCACCTGGTAACAGGAGTGTCGGAGGCGGACTACAGTGGCTACCCCGACTGTCGTGATACCTTTATCCGCTCGGCCAATGCCACATTGAATCTCTCCATGGACAAGCAGTTTGTCATTCACACGCCGCTCATGTGGCGCAATAAACAGCAAGTATGGCAGCTTGCCGATGAGTTGGGCGTGTTTGATATCGTAAGAAACGAAACGCTTACCTGCTATAACGGCATCCCGGCTGACGGCTGTGGAGAGTGTCCAGCCTGCCTGCTACGAAAAAAAGGGCTGGAGGAGTATCTTGCTGAACGTAAAAGTCAATAAACTACTTAACATAAAATATGATGCAACAAGAAGGAATCAGCCACCTGGGTGGCCAAACAACATACAAACAGGATTATGCACCGGAGATGCTGGAAGCTTTCGTGAATAAACATCAGGGAAACGACTATTGGGTGACCTTCAACTGCCCGGAATTCACCAGCCTCTGTCCCATCACCGGTCAGCCCGACTTTGCCACCATCCGCATCGACTACATTCCCGATGTGAAGATGGTGGAAAGCAAGAGCCTCAAGCTTTATCTTTTCAGCTTCCGCAATCACGGCGCATTTCACGAAGATTGTGTAAACATCATCATGAAAGACCTTACGGCACTCATGGATCCCAAATATATTGAAGTGACCGGTATTTTCACTCCGCGCGGGGGCATCAGCATTTATCCTTTTGCCAACCACGGACGCAAGGGCACAAAATATGAGAAGCTGGCCGAAGAAAGACTCTTCAGCCACTCGTTCCCACTATAAATTAATAGAATCAATGTCTCTAGTGACTATGGCAGCATCCAAGGCAAGACCTTTAGATGTTTTATGGGGCTTCTGATTTTTGCGGCTCGTAGTACCGTACCCAGTCAACGAAAAGGTCGGCCGGCAACCCCGTCGTATCGGCATCCTGGTTTAGCCTGACTCCGATAAAGAGGTCGAAATCATAATCGCTAAACGGGAACTGACCGGGAATCTGGGTGAGAATGCGTGGATATTTTTTGGTACGCATCTCATCCACGTAAAAGACCACACTGTCGGCATAGGTCTCCACTGCATAGGTATGATACTGGAGGGGATTCACTCCCACCAGCGAACTGGAAGGTGGATTGTCGGGCATCCCCTGTGTGGTGGTATATTCAGAAGTGACCGACTGGTAAATAAATTCATCCAGTCCGTACCGTTCCATGAAATCGATCGATATATTTTTCGTTTTGTCTGCCGGAATCAGTGAAAGATACGGGGTGGCACCCTCCACCGTGTTCATCCGGGCTCTTACTTCAATGCGGTTAATGGTACCGGCTTTGAAAGCAGGACGGTTGACACCTCCGGTAAGGAACGGCAGGGAATCGCTACCTGCATTGTTTTCCAGCGCACGCAACACCAGGTTACCTTCCTGAGAGACATAGAGTCCTTCGTGCTGACTCATGTAGCGGTAGGCCTGAAGCGTCCTGTCCCGGGAAGTCTTCGACCAATCCCCGGCAACCGGTGATTTTTCGAAATCATCTTCCCACACAAGGCTCCAGCCTTTTCTTTCTTTTTCATCTGTATTCTCTTTCTGAGTTGTACAGGAAATCGACCCCAGCGTAATCGCTGATAAGGCCAGCCAAAATATTGTCTTCTTCATTATAAATGTTTGTCTTTCCAATTTTTCGCAGCAAAAGTAGCGATTATCCCTCAGATAAGGAAACTTTTTTACTACCTTTGCTCACTGCTTTTAAGGTTGAGTCCTCTCCGATAACCCTGTTTTTCTAAGTTGCAGAAAACCGCAGGTTTTTTTGAGGAATGTAAATTATTCTGTCAATTGAAAATATGTTCGCAATATCACGGATATTGAAGCATAATTTCACTATATATTGAGGCATTTTTAGCCCTGAAAGCGC
>Ga0209000_1000045_pt1 | contig 188973 bp, 168 predicted proteins | sample RifGroD2_FD_183998 | JGI IMG/M metagenome (GOLD analysis project Ga0209000, IMG submission 183998) | Groundwater microbial communities from Rifle, Colorado, USA - Groundwater D2 (SPAdes) (version 2) | ecosystem: Environmental > Aquatic > Deep subsurface > Groundwater | place: Rifle, Colorado...
GTGGAGCCTCTTTGTAGAGGCTGCCGGTAGAAGTGCTTTCGACACAGCCTTTCAGGCTAGCAAGCACAAAGACCCTTGTTAGGGTCAATGTCAAACCACCACTTGAAGTGGTGGTTGGTGATTGCGAAGTACGAAGCAATCTTGTACTTAAGCTAAAGGAGAGATTGCTTCGCAAAAAGATGCTCGCAATGACAAATAGATACCCCACAGCTTTGCTACGGGGAGAATTCATTCCATTAAAGAACTAATCATCCAGAAGATATACAATTTTAACATCAATACAAAAATATAATAACCTCACAAAAATTTAGTTATTACATAAAATTATAATATGTGGTATAATAACTATAGGATTTAAATGATGGGGGTTTTTGTATGTCAATAATTGTTCAAAAGTTTGGTGGAACCTCTTTGAAGACTGGAGAGGCTAGGCAGAAGGCGACTGAAAAAGTAATTGAAACATTTAATGCAGGTAATAGAGTTGCTGTAGTAGTGTCTGCTATAGGACGTAAAGGTGATATTTATGCTACGGATACGCTTATAAATTTGGTTAATGAAATAGATGTGAACATAAATAAAAGAGATTTAGATTTGATTATGTCATGTGGTGAGACTATATCTGCGGTAATATTTGCTACATTACTTAATAAAAAAGGATATAAAGCAATGGCACTTACTGGCACTCAAGCAGGAATAATAACGGATAATAATTTTGGAAATGCAGAAACAATAAAGGTTTATTCGCAAAGGATTACTAAACTACTCGATCAAGGTATCATACCAGTAATAGCTGGTTTTCAAGGTGTAACACAAGATGGAGACATAACTACTTTAGGTAGAGGTGGAAGTGATACGACTGCCAGCATAGTTGCGGAAGCGATAGAGGCTAACTATGTAGAAATATATACAGATGTGGATGGACTCATGACTGCTGATCCTAAAATATGTGATACAGCGAGGATTATAGATGAAATAGGTTACAATGAGGTATTTCAATTAGCAGACAATGGTTCTAAGGTTATACATCCTAAAGCAGTAGATATCGTAAGGCGTGCAAACATAGAAATGAAGATAAAAAACACTTTTAGTAATCATGAAGGTACAAAGATAACATATAAACATATAAAAGATGCTGATAACATGGATGATAAACTGATTACTGGAATAGCGAGTTTATCTGATAGAGCACAAGTAATAATAAACGAAAACAATTTATATAATGAAGAGATTTTTGAAGAAATGGCAGAGAATATGATAAGTATAGATATGATAAATGTGTATATAGATAAGAAGGCTTTTATAATAAATAAAGAAAATGTAAAAAAGATGAAAGAAATTTTAGATAAATACAGCTTAGATTATGTTCTTAATGAAGATTGTGCCAAAGTAACCATTATAGGAAATAAAATCAGTGGAGTTCCTGGAGTAATGAATAAAGTTATAAAAAGTTTAAAAAGACATAAAGTGGAGATATTACAAACAGTAGATTCACTTGCAACAATAGCTATTTTGATAAGAAGAGAAGATTTGAAGATTGCAGTTAATGAACTTCATAGAGAATTTGGGATTTAGAGGTCAGTAAACCATGAAAAGAGCAGAGATGCTCTTCTTTTGTTTAGTAGGAAATTCCTCCGTTTTTGTCATTGCGAGGCACGAAGAAATCTCGTTTTTAGAGCATGGAAATAAATGCGTTAAAAATAAAATTACTTTTTATTTTTATTTTTCGTATTATAAAACAATAAAAAATTTTTAAAAGTTTAAAAATATTTTTATTGTAAATACTATAAAAAAAGTTTATACAAAGGAGAGTTGCTTGTGGAAAATAAAAAGGATGAGGATAAAACTAGTGAAATACATTGCCTTACTATAGTTGGTCAAATAGAGGGACATGTAATGTTGCCACCTCAAAACAAAACTACAAAATATGAACATGTTATACCCCAGTTGGTTGCTATAAATCAAAATGATAAAATAAAAGGTCTTTTGGTGGTTTTAAATACTGTGGGTGGGGATGTGGAAGCTGGACTTGCCATATCCGAAATGTTAAGTAGTCTAGGTAAACCTGTTGTGTCAATCGTTTTTGGAGGAGGACACTCAATAGGTGTACCGCTTGCCGTTGCATCTAACTATTCATTTATATCACCAACCAGTACTATGACTTTACATCCTATAAGAATGAATGGCACAGTGATTGGAGTTCAGCAAACTTTTGAATACTTTGATAAGATGCAAGATTTAATAATAGAGTTCGTCACAAGAAAATCTAAGATAACTAAAGAGAGACTTAAGCAACTTATATTAGATACTGCCAATATAGCAAAAGATGTTGGGACTGTAATAATAGGTGAGCAAGCAGTAAAGGAAGGTATAATAAATGAAGTTGGAGGACTAGATAGAGCAATGGAGAAACTTAAGGAACTGATAAATGAGAATAAGAATAATATAGAAAGTAGGGATGCCACATGAGCGAAAATATAGGTATAAATTCAATGGATGATGCGGTATTAAAAACTGAAGAAGCTGAGTACAAAGGGCAAATAGTTCAGTATATGAAAATGGATGATGGGGGAAATAAGATTGTAAGGGTAATTTCTACAGATCCTAAAGTATATTTAAAAAAAGAGTTCCAACCAGGAAAAGTTATCAAAGAGCAGATATTTGAAAATAAATAATATTGTATAATCAAGGGGTCGGTTCCTTACATTCAGGGATTGTCCCCGAAAGTATAAAAACAATTTAAAAACCTAGGAGAAAAACAAGAAAAAAGTTTGATTTTTCTCTTGTTTTTTTGGAGAATTATGGTTATAATGTGATAAAGATTGAAAATTTAATTTTAAATTGCGAACTAAAAATAATTTAGGAGGCGTTTTTGTGAGTTTTTTGGAAGAAATTAAAGAAAAGGCAAAGCAAAACAAAAAAGTAATCGTACTGCCTGAATCATATGATAGACGAATACTTGAGGCAACTGAGATTTTGCTAAAAGAAGGTATAGCTAATATTATATTAATTGGAAATCCAGATGAAGTATATAAAAATGCAAACGGATTAAACATTGAAAGTGTAAAGATAATAGACAATAATAATTTTGAACATATAGATGAATATGTAAATACACTCGTGGAGATACGAAAAAATAAAGGTATGACCCAAGATGAAGCAAGAAGCCTACTAAAAGATCCGGTATATTTTGGTGTAATGCTAGTAAAACAAGGGGAAGCAGATGGTATGGTATCTGGAGCTATACATTCTACAGCCGATACATTAAGGCCAGCTTTACAGATACTTAAAACAGCACCAGGAACCAAGCTAGTATCAGCCTTCTTTGTGATGGATGTGCCCAACTCAGAATATGGAGCAGATGGAAAATTCATTTTTGCAGATTGTGGTTTAAATCCAAACCCAACAGCAGATGAACTTGCAGAGATAGCTTATAGTTCTTCAAAGTCTTTTGAATATTTATTAGATAAAAAGGCAAATGTTGCTATGTTATCATTCTCTACCAAAGGAAGTGCAAGCCATCCTGATGTAGATAAAGTGGTGCAAGCTACTAAAATTGGAAACGAAAAATACCCAGAACTTAATCTAGATGGGGAACTACAGTTAGATGCAGCTCTAGTAGCCAGTGTAGCTAAATCAAAAGCACCAGACAGTAAAGTAGCAGGAAATGCAAATGTACTTGTATTCCCTGACTTAGATTCAGGTAATATAGGATACAAGTTAGTACAAAGACTTGCAAAAGCTGAAGCTTACGGACCTATAACGCAAGGAATAGCAAAGCCAGTGAATGACCTGTCGCGCGGATGTAGTGCGATGGATGTAGTAGGAGTGGTGGCGATAACGGCTGTGCAGGCTCAGGCATGATGCGACAATAAGTACAATGCGGATTAGGAAGGTGTGTATAGAAGATGTCCCTCAAAATATTTATTACAGGAAAACCTGGAGTTGGTAAAACAACTTGTTTACTAAAGATAATTGAGAAAATTGGAAGGGAGAAATGCGTTGGGTTTTATACAGAAGAAATTAGGGAAAATGGAGAGAGAGTTGGATTTGATTGTACGACTTTAGATGATACTAGATGTCGAATGTCTGATGTTAAATTTGATACAGATTCAAGAGTAGGTAGATATGGTGTAGATATTGAAAGCTTTAATAATGTTATAGTGCCATATTTTAAAAAAGAGATAGATAATGATAAAATTTTTGTAATTGATGAGATTGGTCCAATGGAGCTGATGTCAGATCAATTTTTAAGTATTGTTGGGGATATTATAAAAAGTGATAAGACTATATTTGGGATTATATTTCAGAATGAACATGAAAAAGTTGATTTGATAAAAGAGATGGAAGGAATCAAAATATTGACCTTGACAGAAGAAAACAGAGATGTAATATGTGAACAAATATATAATGAGTTAAAAGGAATAGATATATCAAAATCAAATAATCATAAAAAGGAGTGTATGAAAATGATGAGTAGAGAAACTTATATGAATGCGGCGTATATTGTATCACAAAATTTTAGTAAAGACCCTAGTACTAAAACAGGAACGGTTATAGTTAATAAAAAGGGAGAAATAGTAGGAATTGGTTGGAATAAGTTTCCTGATCAATGCGATGAATCAGACTTTACTTGGAATAGAGAAGGTGCTTATTTAGATACTAAAGCTCCATATGTTGTTCATGGTGAAGTAAATGCATGTATAGATGCACTTGTTAATAACAGAGGTATGTTAAATGATTATTCGTTATATGTAACACTTTATCCTTGCGAAAAATGTGCTCAAGTAGTTCTTCAATCAGGAATTACAAGTGTTAGTGCAATGTCATATAAATATTATGATTTGGATTTTTCAAAGGCTGCGACAAATTTATTTGAGAGTGCTGGTACTGAAGTTAATAATATGAGTGAGACTATACCAGATATTAATGATGAAACTGCACTTAAAGCTTTGTGTGAATATGCAGAAAAGTATAATCCGAGTTTGTTAGAAAACTTTAAAGGAGATGTTGAATTATGAGTATGGTAGATAAAATATACAAAGATACTTGTAGGAAAATACTTGAAGAAGGCTTTGACACGACAGGTGAAAATGTTAGAGGTAATTGGCCAGATGGGACTAGGGCATATACTAAAAAGCTTTTTGGTGTAGTTAATGAGTATGATTTATCTAAAGAATTTCCACTATTGACAATAAGGCCTATAAATCTTAAATCAGTAATTGAAGAATTACTATGGATGTGGCAGAAGAAATCTAATAATATAAATGATTTTAATTTAAGAATATGGGATAGCTGGGCTGATGAAAAAGGATCAATAGGAAAAACATATGGATATCAACTAGGCATAAAACATAAATATAAAGAAGGGGAATTTGACCAGGTTGATAGAGTAATATATGATTTAAAAAACAATCCATATTCTCGAAGAATAATAACAAATACATATGTTCATCAAGACTTACACGAAATGGGAATATATCCATGTGTATACTCTATGACATTTAATGTTGTAGGAGATAAATTAAATGCTATATTAAATCAAAGATCAGCAGATATGTTAGCAGCAGGTAATTGGGATGTCGTGCAACATGCCGTATTAATTCATATGATTGCACAGGTAACAGGATTAAAGCCAGGTAAGCTGCTTCATGTTATCGCTGATTGTCATATATATGATAGACATGTACCATCGGCTGAAAAATTATTGGAGGCTAAAGAATTTCCAGCACCAAAGTTTTCACTTAATCCAGATATAAAGAACTTTTACGATTTTAAACATGAAGATTTTATATTGACTGACTATGTAGCAGGACCAGATATACCTAAATTTGAGGTATCTATATGATAAATATTATTGTTGCCATAGACAATCATAATGGAATAGGCAAGGATAATAAACTATTAGCATACATAAAAGAAGATTTACAATACTTTAAAAACATTACAAAAGACAATATAGTTGTAATGGGTAGAAAAACATATGAGAGCCTTCCACAAAAACCTTTGAAAGATAGAGAAAACATAATACTCACAAGAGAAAATTTAAACTTTGAAGGTGCTGTAGTATATAATAACATAGAAGATGTATTAGAACTAGCACGAAAAACTACAAAAAGTGATGTATTTATATGTGGAGGGCAGTCTATTTATGAACAATTCATGCCTTATGCAGATAAACTTTATATAACACATATATTTCACGAATTCCTTGCAGACACTTTCTTTCCTGACATAGGAGATGAATGGGAAATAGAAAATGTACAGGCTACAAAAGAGTCTATAAAAGGTGAATATTCATTCGTGTGGGTGGTTTATAAAAGAATTTGAGGTGAGTGTAATGATAGATTTGCATATACATACAAAATGCTCTGACGGATGTAATACACCAAGTGAGATTTTAAAAATGGCAGAAGATTTGAAATTGGAATATATATCTATTACAGATCATGATACATGTCAGGCGTATTTTGAAATAGAAAAAAATAGAAAAATATATAGTGGAAAAATAATAGCTGGTTGTGAGATGCAAACTACCTTTAAGGGGTTAAACATAGAAGTTTTATGCTATGGAATAGAGTATGAAAAAGTAAATAATTGGTGTGAGAAAAAATTCTCTATAGAAGTTAAGAAAAGACAAGTGTTAGAAGAAATTTTGAGGGGAATTAAGGTTTGTAATGACTTAAATATTAAATATGACAAAGATGTATTGCTAAAATCTAATGAAGTTAGATCATCATCTAACATATTACTTATGGAAATCTGTAAGTATGAAGAGAATAAAGATAAATTTCCTGAAGATGCGTGGAATAACTTGGAGGTTTTTTATAGAAAATATAGAAGTAATGAAGAGGATGTTTGGTATATAGGTGAAAGAAACATTTTCCCAAGCTTAGGTGAGCTTATTCAATTAGTAAAGGAAGATGGAGGATTACTGTTTTTAGCTCATCCGTGTGAATACAAAATATACGATATGGATATATTTCTAAAAGAATTGTTTTTCGAGCATAAGTTGGATGGAATAGAATGTTACCATTCAACATTTACTGATGAAGAGTCAGAGTTTTTAGTTCGATTCTGTAGCCAAAATAATCTTTATATTTCAGGTGGTACAGATTATCACGGTGGAGAAGTGCGGAAAGGAAATAGTATTGGAATCGGAACGGGAAATATGAATATTAAAACTGATACTATAAAAGACTGGGTAAATAAAGTAAAAATAATATAAATTTAATTGAGGTGAGCGTAATGATAAATAAGTTAATAGAAAGACAAAAAGAAGTAAAACAACATATGGATAAACATAGATATGAGTTTAGGGATCGTAGAGATATGATTATGAGTTACATGGCATATATTGTTGGAGAAACAGATGAAGTTAATAGAGCTATAAACTATAAGTATTGGAAGAGACCTGAACAAGAGGATGAAACTAAGATAAAAGAAGAGCTTGGTGATGTATTCTTGATATGGCTTGATCTTATCATTAGATTAGGATTTGAAAATGATATATTTGATGTTATTCATGAAAAACAATTACATAACATAGAAAGACAATTAGGGAAAGTTGAAGGAAGAGAAGACTATAAAGCAGATTAATTGTTAGTAGATGATATATTTAATATAACATATAAGGAGAAAGTTTATGACTGATATAACTAAAGAATATTATGAAAATAATGCTAAACAATATTTTGATAATACTTATTGTATTGATTTTAGTAGTATAACTAGTGTGTTCGAAAAATATCTAAAACAAGGAGATAGTATATTAGATTTAGGTTGCGGAAGCGGTAGAGATAGTAAATATTTTAATGAGCAAGGTTATAATGTTACACCACTGGATTATAGTGAAAATTTAGCAAAACTTACTGAAATATATACAGGTCTAAAGGTTGAAGTAATGGACATGAGAGATATGAAATATAAAGAACAATTTGATGCAATCTTTAGTGCGGGTATGATGCATATAAAAAAAGATGAAATTAAATATATTTTGGAAAAGTGTTTTGATGCACTTAAAAGTAATGGTGTATTTTATTTAACTTTTAAATACGGTAATAAGGAAGAAATTATAGATGGTAGATTTTTTAATTTTTATACAGAGGAAACATTAATAAAATTGCTGGATAGTATTCCTGGCAATAATGTTAAAGAAGTATGGATTTCAGGAGATACATATCCAGGAAGAGATACAAGGTGGATAAATGTTATAACTCAAAAAAAGATTTAAATTCCAAAATTAAATTATAGAAGTCAGTGAATGTTAAAGAATAATAAGCCACTAACGGGAGTAAAATGGATTATTTGAAAAAAATAGTTGCGTGTAACGAAGCAATCTCTTGATTAAAGTAATAACTCATAGTTTTTGTGGGTTTATTAATTGATGCTAATGTAAATACTAGTAGAAATCTTTATATTTGTGTAAATTAATGTTAATGCAAGGGAATGCTTCATTACACTCATATAAAGAAATTTTATTACTAGCTTAGAAAACACCTATGCTAATTGGCTTCACGAAGACGATTTAGCGAGTATGTTAATAAAAAACAAGTGTGGAAAGAGTAGTATATCGTAGGTTTTAACACAATTCAAATTAAAAAAGGAGAAATGTATGAAAGTTTTAGTTGTCAATTGTGGTAGTTCATCCTTAAAATATCAGCTATTAGATATGGAAACAGAAGTAGTTCTAGCAAAAGGATATGCAGAAAAAGTTGGTATAGAGGGTACATTTACAAATCATCAAGCGAATGGTGATTCGAAAACAATATATAAACAGTTAAATAACCATAAAGAAGCGATACAGTTCATGATAGAATTATTAACAGATAAAGAGAATGGTGTAATAAGTGATATAAATGAGATAGATGCAGTAGGACATAGAGTTGTTCATGGGGGAGAAAGTTTTAATAAATCAGTTATTATAGATGCTGATGTAAAAGAAGCTATTAAAAAATTTATTCCTCTTGCACCACTTCATAATCCAGCTAATTTAACAGGTGTTTTGGAGTGCGAGAAAATACTTTCAAATGTTCCTATGGTTGCAGTTTTTGATACAGCATTTCATCAAACTATGGAAAAAGTAGCATATTTATATGCATTACCATATGAATATTACGAAAAATATGGAGTTAGAAGATATGGATTTCATGGTACATCTCATAAGTATATAGCGAGTAAAGTAGGAGAAACGCTTAATAAAAGCATAAATGACCTTAAGATAATATCATGTCACTTAGGTAATGGTGCAAGTGTTTGTGCTATAAATAAAGGAAAAGTTCAGGATACTTCCATGGGATTTACCCCGCTCGAAGGGTTAATGATGGGGACAAGATGTGGTGACATAGATCCTGCAATCATCAAGTATTTGCATGATAAAGAAGGTTTGACAATAGAACAAATTGACACTATTCTTAATCAAAAGTCTGGTTTGCTTGGAGTCTCAGGCATATCTAGTGATATGAGAGACATAGAAAAGGCAATAGAAGAGGGAAATGAAAGAGCAAAGGTTTCAATAGATATGTTTGAGTATGAAGTAGTAAAATATATAGGAGCATATGTTGCCGCTATGAATGGGGTAGATGTAATAGCATTCACTGCCGGAGTAGGGGAAAATGATATAGGAGTCAGAGAAAAAATTTGTGAATACCTACAATTTTTAGGAATAACAATAGACAAAGAAGCTAATTCATGCAGAGGAAAACTAAGAGAAATATCTACATCCAACAGCAAAATAAAGGTAATGGTGGTACCAACTAATGAGGAGCTTACAATAGCAAGAGATACTAAAGAGGTAGTAGATAATAAATAACAAATATAAACATAAAAATGTATCGTTCAAAATAAGCTCTCTACAGGGAGCTTATTTTAAATAAAGAATAACAAATGTGTAAGAAAAATGTAAAATATAGTTGACACGAGTGTAAAAATATGGTAATATATCAACAGTTATTGTTTATATTACAGATCACAACAGGAGGGTAAATATGAAAAGAAAATTAGGAAATATTACAATATCAATACTATTAATAGCAGTTATGTTATTAATGCAGATATCAAGTAGCTACGCATTAATAATAGGAGGTACTTATAATCCTGGAAATATATCTGGAGGATCTAATACTGAATCAACTTGGAGTGGTATAGCAATAAGACAGTATTTTAACATACAACGTAACGACGGAGCGAACTCAGGACTAATGCTTTCAAAAACTACAACAAACAGTTTATTTGCAGAGCCACTTTCTCCAACTTTTAAAAGTGACAATTTCGCAATAATGGGTAATCCATCTATACCGGGTATATTGTCTAATATGAAGGCAAGCTCATCTACAAATTCTACAGTAGATAGTCTTATTCAAGGTGTAATAGATTCCATCAATAATGGAGGTACCTCTAAAGATGCATATACTTATACATTTAGTATATCATATCAAATAGAAGTTTATGTAAGACCTTTATTATCGGTGAGGAGTAGTACATATGCTTCAAGTGCTGGTTTACCTAAAAATGGATACTTTACGCAAGTAACATTGCAATCGGTAGCTGATGCTGCAAAATATGATGGGGTTGTATATGGAAATGGTCCAAGTACGCCTCATACCCCTAACGCACAGAGAGTATATGATATGTTAACTCCAGATAGTGCAGTATATAGGGCATCAACAACAGTAAGGACACTTGATCATATAGCAGTAACACCTAAAGCGGTTAATATGACTACAAATAGCACATATACAAATCAAAAGGTTAAAGTTACAGCATATTATACAAATGGTCAAACTTCTGATGTTACAAACAATAGTAATACAGCAATTATATCACCTGCTTCAAATGTAGTTTATTATTCAGCTAGTGATGGATACTTGCATAGTGGAGCTAATACAGGTGGTATAATAATGGATGCTAATTATACTGAGAATGGTATTAAAAGAACTGATTCTCTTAAGGTAGATGTTGTTAATAATACCACATCAAAAGCACTTTTAAGTATAACAGTAACACCAAGTAACCAAACAATAACAGGATTTGGCATTATGGGAGATAGATTAGCAGTAGTTGCAAACTACTCAGATGGAACAAAAACAACAGTAACAAGTTCAGCGAAATATATAAGTTCAGATAGCTCAATAGCAACAATAAACTCAATTTGTTATGCGAAAAGTGGTAGTAGAGTAGGAACAGCTACCATAACTGTCCAATATACAGATGGTGTAACAAGATCTACTACAGCTAAAGTAATCGTGGAAGAAGAAGATGATGAAGATGACGATGATCAACCAAATCAAGATGTAACCCTAGATAGTATAATAGTAACGCCAAACACACAAACAATAACTGGATTTGGAGTTACGGGGGATAGGTTAGAAGTAGTTGCAAACTACTCAGATGGAACAAAAAGAACAGTAACAAGTTCAGCAAGCTATATAAGTTCAAATAACAGTATAGCAACCATAAATTCAATTTGTTATCCAAAGAGTGGAAGTACAGCAGGAACAGCTACTATAACAGTGAGATATACAGATGGTGTAACAAGATCTACTACAGCTAGAGTAATAGTAACAGAAGATGATGGAGATGATGACGATGATCAACCAAATCAAGATGTAACCCTAGATAGTATAACAGTAACCCCAAGTACACAAACAATAAAAGGATTTGGAGTTATGGGAGATAGATTAGCAGTAGTTGCAAACTACTCAGATGGAACAAAAAGAACAGTAACAAGTTCGGCAAACTATACAAGTTCAAACAACAGCATAACAACTATAAACTCAATTTGTTATGCAATAAGTGGAAATACAGTAGGAACAGCCACTATAACAGTTAGATATACGGATGGTGTAACAAAATCTACTACAGCTAGTGTAACAGTAATTGATAATACCCAAGCAGCAACACTACAAAGTATAACAGCAACACCAAGTACACAAACAATAACAGGATATGGAGTTACAGGAAATAGATTAACAGTAGTAGCAAACTATTCAGACGGAACTACAAGAACTGTAACAAGTTCATCAAGTTATAATAGTTCAAATGATTCTATAGCAACCATAAACTCAACTTACTATGCAAAGAGTGGAAACACTGCAGGAACGGCTACTATAACAATAAATTATACGGATGGAGTAACAAAATCCACTACTGTAAGAGTAATAGTAGAAGAAGGCCAGCAAGATGCAACCCTCCAAAGTATAACAGCAACACCAAGTACACAAACAATAACAGGATATGGGGTTACAGGAAATAGATTAACAGTAGTTGCAAATTATTCAGACGGAACTACAAGAACGGTAACGAGTTCATCAAGCTATAATAGTTCAAATGATTCTATAGCAACCATAAACTCAACTTACTATGCAAAGAGTGGTAGTATAGCAGGAACAGCTATAATAACAGTTACATATATAGAAGGTGGAAGAACTTCTACCGATACAGTTAATGTAATTGTATGTCCAACAGGTAATAATACAGGGATATTAAAGGGAATAGAAGTTACACCAACACAAAAAACAATATATGGTCTTAATACAATTTCAGTACCAGTTACAGTAACAGCTGTATATGATAATGGAAGTAGAAAAGATGTAACAAATGCTTCAATTTATGACAGTGTAAATTCAAGTATTGCAACAGTCAATGAGCTTACTTATAGATTAAAGAGTGGAGTTAAAGAAGGTAATACATATATAGAAGTTACTTATACAGAAGGTGGTATTACAAAGTATGAGTCTATATATGTAAAAGTTATAGATGATGAGGATATAGATGACGAAGATATACCAGAAGGTATAGTAGAACTAACAAAAATAGAAATTATACCTGGCGAGAAGGAGACTATAGTAGGTTTTGGAGAATATGGAGACACTTTAAAAGTAAAAGCATATTATAACGATGATACTACAGACTATGTAACAGAAGATGTTGAATTCGAATCAGAAGATGAAGATGTAGCTTATATTACATCAAGCTATAAAGTAAAAAGCGGTGACGACGAAGGAACTGTAACTATAACTGCAACATATGAAGAAGATGGAATAACAAAGAAAGATTCTATAGATGTCAAAGTCGTTGAAGAAGATGATGATGAGGATATAGATGATGACATAAACTCAGATATAACAGGATTGAAAGTAGAGCTAAGTAATAAAGAAAATAGTATAAAATATCTAGAAGGAACAAAAATTACTTATTATGTTGACTACTATAATGGGACAGATGAAGATTTAGAAGATGTTGAAATAACATTGACATTTCCTAAAAAGATGACTGTAATAGATTCAGATGGTGGAACAAAAACTACTACAAAGATAACTTGGGATGTAGGAACAGTAGATGAAGATGATACAGGAAGATACGAAGTAGTATTAAAATATGATGATGTAAGCGGAACTGATGAAGTAGTGCTTGTAGCAAAAATATATGAAGATAATGATGAAGAAGATGATTCTCAAGTTAAAAATTTTATTTACGAGAGAAATGCATCGGGACAACATGATTTATATATGTATGGATACCCAGATGGCACATTTAGACCAGAAAATAAGATAACAAGACAAGAATTAGCAGCGGCAGTAGTTAGAATATTTAACCTAGGTTCAGTTGGTAGCACATACTCTTATGGAACTATGAATTCATACAATAGTTATAGCCCAATACCATCAAGATATAAAGATGTAACTCCACAAACATGTTGGGGATATAATGAAATAATGACAGCAACAAATTTAGGATTATTATCAGGATATAATGACGGAACATTTAGACCAGAAGCACCTATAACAAAAGCTGAATTTTTAACAATAATAGCCAGAAGAGTTGAAGTTGCAAATAAAGAAACTTTAACTATTCACTTTCCACAAATCAGGACATATTGGGCAGCAAATGAAATAGAGCAATTATATAGATTGAAGTTGTTACTTGATAGTGATTTAGTAACTAAAAATGTCACCCAAGCAATAACAAGAGCCGAAGTAGTTACAATATTAAATAGGGTAAACTATAGAGGACCGCTTAGAACTATAAGTAATCAATATTGGGATGTTACATCATATTATTGGGCAAGTGGTGATATACAGGAAGCATCTGTAAGTCATAGTTATAGCATAGATATTACTGGAGAAGAAATAGAGAGATAAAATAGTATAATAAAATACAAAAAGTAAGCAAAAGTTTGCTTGCTTTTTGTATTTTTATAAAGAAAAGTTTAAATTACACTTGACAAAATGATAAAATAATGAAAAAATGGTAGTATGATAAAATGAAATCAAAATAGCTGAGTGTATTAAATAAAGGGGATGGTATATTGAAAATATTAGTTGTAGATGATACTAAACTTAACTTGGCTTTTGCTGAAAGTATTATTAATAAAAGTAGTCTTGATGTTGAATTAATATTAGTTAGTAATGGTCTTGATGCATTAGAGGCTATTAATCAAAATGAAATAAATATAGTTATACTTGATATTGTAATGTCAGGAATGACAGGGATAGAAGTTTTAAAGCAAATAAGAAGTAATCAAGATAATGATTATATACGTATTCTTATGTTTACATCTATAAATGATAAGGCAGTTTTGAGAGAATGCTTAGAAAGTGGGGCAACAGATTATATAAATAAACCAATTGATGAGATTGAATTTATTTCTAGGATAAAGGTTGCAATAAGAGAGTGTAAATATCAAAATAAAATAAAAGATGCACAATTTTTTACAATGCAAAAAGAAAAGTTAGTTGCTATAGGAGAACTTGCAGCAGGTATTGCACATGAAATAAATAATCCTATTGGATATGTTCAAAGTAATATTCATGTTTTAAAGAAATATGTAGAGACCTTGAAAAATATTTCAAAAGAATACGATATATTAATTAAAGAATTTTTTTCAGATTCTACAAAAGAGAAGATGCTAAGAATTTTAAGCGAACAAGAAAAAGAGATAATTATAAAGATTCAAAATATAGATGTTAAAAAAGAGGAAACAAAATACGATTTTATTATAAGTGATATAGATGGATTATTTAAAGAATCTTTTGATGGATTAGAGAGAGTTACTGAGATAGTACAATCTCTTAAAAATTTTTCGAGGCAAGATAAAAACGATTTAATTAGGTTAGAGGATATAACTAAAATAATGGATGAAACTTTGATAATAGCTAAAAATGAATCTAAATACTATGTAAATATATACAAAGAATATGGGGAAAATCTGCCAGAAGTTGGATGTGTTAGGAATCAAATTGTACAAGTCTTTTTAAATATAATAATAAACGCTATACAAGCCATAAAAGCTGAAGGAAAACCTGAAAAAGGAAATTTATATATTAAAATCTATAAGGAACTAGACAATATCGCTTGTTCCATAAAAGATGATGGACCCGGAATCGAAGATAGAGTGAAAAGTGAGATATTTAACCCGTTTTTCACGACAAAAAATGTTGGTGAAGGAACGGGACTTGGACTTAGTATATCATATGATATAATAGTAAATAAACATAAAGGCGAGATCGTGCTAAATACTAAATTAGGTCAAGGTACTAATTTTATCGTCAAACTGCCAATCAAAGTTAAACCAGATAATTAGGAGAAATATAGATAGGTAAACTTGCTTTTTATGATGTTGATATTGAAAAAAAGGGGCGATGATTGATGGAAAGAAGAAGTATGAAGGTGCTATTTGTAGATGACGAAGAAAATATATTGAGTGCTATAAGAAGAGCAATGATGAGAGAACCCTATATATGTTATTATGCAAGGTCAGGAATAGAGGCTCTGGCAATAATGGACGAAAAGAAGATAGATATAGTAGTTAGTGATATGAAAATGCCTAATATGTCGGGTCTTGAATTAATGAAGAAAATAAAAGAAAGCTATCCAGATACAATCAAGATAATACTTTCAGGATATGCACAAATTGCTCAAGTGATTGCAACGGTCAACAATGTTGATTTGTACAAATTTTTGCTAAAACCATGGAATAACGAGGAATTGTATGAAACATTAAAAGAAGCATCTAATTATGTAAGACTTCTTGAAACCAAAAACAGAGAATTTGAAGAATTAGAAACAAAAAGTGTTATGTACCAAAAGATAATTAATATAAGGCAATCAGGGGAGAGTATTACTAGGGATGATATTGGAAATGTAAAAACAATTTCATCTAAGTTTTTTAAAATTATGAACTTTTTAATCTCCATTAAGAATGAAGGAAATATTTTGGGTTTGGCTATCAAACTAGAAAAATTATATGAGATATATGTAGAAAATCTACCTACAATTACTTCAAATTACATAAATGAAAACCTAATAGAATTTCTAAAAAACTATAAAATACAGTTAGAAACTTTTGGTGAATCATCTAATACAAACTATATAGGAAATGTAGGGCTGATAAAAAGTCTAATAAGTGAAATGACTGATTATTTATATGTGTTGACAGGAGATAAGAAAATTCTAGTAAGTTTAGACATATTAGAAAAGGATTTTGAAATAAGATTCAAGGTACCATTAGACCTTATACTTAGAAATGATGAAAGTATATCGTTGGAAATAAAGTTACTTCCTAAATATCTTGATTTAACAAAGGATTTATTAAAATTTTCGGGTATTGATTTAAATATAACAAATAGTGAAAGTGAGATACAGGTTATATTGATTAATGAAAAGAAATAAAGTAAGAAGATTTTACTTGCTATTAAAATAAGAAATTGAAAATCAGCTTTTATGATTTTAAAACTAAATATAAGGGGTATGAATAATGGTAGATGAAAAAATGGAAGTTCTATTTGTTGATGATGAAGAAAATATATTGAATACCATAAGAAGAGCAATGATTATAGAACCATATGTATGTTATTTTGCAAATTCGGGATTAGAGGCTCTGAAGATAATGGCTGAAAATAACATAGATATTATAATTGCTGATATGAAAATGCCTGCTATGTCGGGTCTTCAATTAATAAAAAAAGTAGAAGAAGATTATCCTAATACAATAAAAATAATACTTTCGGGATATGCACAATTAAGTCAAGTTATTACAACAATTAATAATGTAGATTTATACAAGTTTATGCTCAAACCATGGGAAGACGGGGAATGGCATAACACATTAGATGCGGCATCTAATTATATAAAGCTTAATAAAAGAAAAAATAAAGAATTAGAAGAGTTGAAAAAAGAAAATTCTATGTATAAAAAATCAAAAGAAACAAATGAAGTTGTAGATGAAATCAATATAAAAAATATTCAAAATGGAAAAATAATTCTATCTAAATTTTTTAAAAATCTAAACTTTTTACTCTCAATTGAAAAAGAAAAAAAGTTTTTAAATTTGGCCATGACATTAGAACAATTATATGAGGTATATATAGAAAATTTATCTACTGTAACTTCAAGTTATACAAATAAAGATCTAATTAGTTTTTTGAAAAGTCAAAAGATAGATTTAGAGACTTTGGGAGAATTAGATAATACTAAATATATAGGTAATCCAGGTTTGATAAAATATATAATAAATGAAATGACTGAGTATATGTATATTTTAACGGAAAAGAAGAAAATTAAAGTAATTTTTGAAATATTTAAAAATAATTTTGAAATAAAGTTTATAGTGCCGTTAGGCCCTGAAATTAATGAAAACGGAAATATATGGTTAGAGACAAAGCTGCTGCCTAAATATATTGATTTCACAAAAGATATTTTGAAGATTTCTGGTATTAATTTAAATATCACAGATAATGCAGGCGATATGCATATTATATTGACTAATGAGAAAAAATAACCTCAAATTTGTCATTGCGAGGGGGAAAATAATACTGATAAAATATATTGAATAAAAAGGGATAGTGTAGTATTTAGTACTATAAATATTTTACACTGCCAAGGGAATTATAGGGAGACAACTATGAGAATAGATCAGTTTCTTGCAAATGCAGGATTAGGTAGCAGAAGTCAAGTGAAAGAATATCTAAAACAAATGAGAGTAAAAGTCGATGGTGTTACAATAAAAGATTATGGATATAAAGTGGATGAAAATGATCAAGTGATAGAGTTTGATGGAAAAATGATACAGTATAGAAAACATAGATATTATATGCTAAATAAACCAGCTGGCTACATAACAGCAACAGAAGACAAATTTGATTCGACGGTTATGGATTTACTAGATATACCAAACAAAAAAGATTTTTTTCCAGTTGGGAGACTTGATAAAGACACGGAAGGACTCTTAATTATAACGAATGACGGGGAATTTGTTCATAATGTTTTGTCACCCAAAAAACATGTTTCTAAAACTTATTATGCCAAGATAAATGGCAAAGCTTACAATCAACACATAGAAAAATTTAAAGAAGGAATTGTCCTAGAGGATAGATATGAGTGTTTACCCTCAGAACTCGAAATCATAAGTTCCGCTGATATATCAGAGATAAAACTCATAATATATGAGGGGAAATTTCATCAAGTAAAACGTATGTTTGAAGCTATAGATATGAAAGTTATATATTTAAAAAGGATAGCTATGGGTCTATTAGAATTAGATGATAATTTAAAGCTTGGGAATTATAAAGAATTAAATATGGAAGAAGTCAGAAAGGTGAAAAATTATTAGTAAATATAATGTTTCAAGGTACTTTATATAGGAGTACTTTCCCAAAATTGAAAAAAAGATTTGACAACAAGTCTTTTTTTAATTAGAATAGTAGAAACTGAAATATATAGGAGGTACAACATGGATATAGTTTTGAAACTTACAAAAGAGTTAGAGATTAATAAATGGCAGGTTGAGAGTGTAATAAAGCTTATTGATGAAGGGAATACCATTCCATTTATATCAAGATATAGAAAAGAAATGACTGGTTCATTAAATGACGAGGTTTTGAGAAAGTTCGATGAGCGTTTAAAATATATACGTAATCTTGAGGATAGAAAGGTACAAGTTATTAAGATTATAGATGAACAAGGAAAGCTAACAGATGAACTTAGAGCTAGTATAGAGAGTGTTGAAACGCTTGTAGAAGTGGAAGACTTGTATAGGCCCTATAAACAAAAGAGGCAAACACGTGCTACAAAAGCGATAGAGAGAGGACTAGAACCACTTGCTGAGCTTGTTTGGTTGCAGGAAATAGAAAAATCGATAGAAGAATATGCAAAGGATTTTATAAATGAAGAAAAAGGTGTAAACACAGCGGAAGATGCTGTATCAGGTGCTATGGATATTTTAGCAGAGAGAATAGCTGACAAACCAGAATATAGGAAATGGATTAGGGGTTATATATTTAAAGGTGGGGTACTCACAACAAAAGCGACAAAGGAAGACAGTGATAAGGTATATGAAATGTATTTTGATTATAGTGAAGCATTTACTAAGTTGCCTGGTCATAGAATACTTGCAATAAATAGAGGCGAAAATGAGAAACATTTATCAACTAAAATAGATGTTGATACTACTAAGATATACGATATACTTGAGATGAATGTAATAAAGAAAGATAATATATATACAAAAGACATATTGAAGCGGGTAATAGAAGATGCATATAAAAGACTCATTTTCCCGAGTGTAGAGCGTGAAATAAGGTCAGAGCTTACTGAAAAAGCTGAGGATGGTGCAATAGTCGTTTTTGCGAAGAATCTAAAACAAATTCTTATGCAACCACCTATTGTAGGTAAAAATGTGCTTGGGTTAGACCCAGCATATAGGACAGGTTGTAAAATATCGGTAGTCGATAATACAGGAAAGGTTTTAGATACTACAGTGATATATCCTACGCCACCACAAAACAAGGTTGAAGAATCTAAAGAAACAATAAAAAAACTCATTAAGAAACATGATGTAGATGTAATATCAATAGGAAATGGAACTGCATCAAGGGAGTCAGAGCAATTTATAGTAAATCTTCTAAAGGAGATAGATAAAACGGTATACTATGTGATAGTAAATGAAGCAGGTGCATCAGTTTACTCTGCATCAGAGCTTGCGACGAAAGAGTTTCCCAATTTTGATGTAGGACAAAGAAGTGCGGTATCTATTGCAAGAAGGTTACAGGATCCACTTTCTGAGTTAGTAAAGATAGACCCAAAATCTATAGGAGTGGGACAATATCAGCATGATATGAATCAAAAGAAACTAAAAGAAAATTTGAGCGCAGTCGTTGAAGATACGGTTAATAATGTGGGTGTAGACCTAAATACTGCATCAGTGCCGCTACTTAGATATGTATCAGGGATATCTGAACAAATAGCAAATAATATAGTAGAGTATAGAGAGGAAAACTCAAAATTTAAATCAAGAAAAGAACTCCTCAAAGTTAAAAAACTCGGTGGGAAAACATATGAACAGTGTGCTGGATTTCTAAGGATATCAAATGGTGAAAATGCATTTGATAATACAGGCATTCATCCAGAGTCATATAAGAATGCAGAGCAGATTGTTAAAAAGCTAGGATATAAGGTTAATGATTTAAAAAACACTCAAATAAAAGTTGATTTGAGTGAAGATGAAAAAGAAAACATGGCAAAAGAAATAAATATAGGATTACCAACATTGCAAGACATAATAAATGACCTACAAAAGCCAGGAAGAGACCCAAGAGAAGATATGCCTAAGCCTTTGCTAAGAAGTGATGTGCTTGATATGAAAGATGTAAAAGAAGGCATGAGATTAAACGGTACAGTTAGGAATTTAGTCGACTTTGGGGTGTTCATAGATATAGGAGTGCATCAAGATGGACTAGTACATATATCTGAAATAACAGACAGACGTATAAAACATCCTATGGAAGTGTTATCAGTAGGTGACATTGTAGAGGTTGTTGTTATAGGTATAGATGAGGGGAGAAATAGAATTAATTTAAGCATAAAGAAAGCAAAATAACCGCATTATGCTGCTATTTTTTTATGCAGGCAAATAATCTTCAAGCACTTCATGATTTTCGAGCGTATCGGCATATAGAGGTACAAACTTCTCTAATGTTAGAACTTCATTAAATATATCAGAATGAGTCTGAAATACTCTATCTACACCAGATTGGCATGAATCAGAGGGTTCTATTATTGAGGATAATAATCTGTCAGGTATATAAGAATAATTATGTAACAATTCCATTGAATTAATATGAAATCTTTCTTCAAACTTGCTTTTAGCATGAAATATGTATGATTGCATAGTCTTATCCGATAAAGGTAGACTTTGAGAAGTAAAAAAATTAACTCTGGTAGATAAAGTTTCAAGACCACAAATCAAATCCTTTGGTTTATCAACAATATGTTGTTTTAAATCATATAGCTCTAATAACTGAAATTTAATATTTTTTCTAACTTTATCAGCAGATAAAATATTAGGAAAATTCGTTACAATCTCTTTTGTTTCTGGGTCGGAGAAATACTCTAATAATAATTCAAATGATTCATCTAATGTTTCGTTTGAATTCTTAGATAGTCTTGGTTTAATTTTAATAATATTAAGAATTTTGTTTTGTTCAAAACCTTTGTTTTTTAGGTAACCATGAAATCCATTTATTTTATCACCATAATGTTTTATATTTGGAAATTTTTTTAATATATCATGTATATCGATATCTGAATATCCAAGTTTAATTAAAGTATCAATAATATCTGTCATAATACCCCTCCAATTAGTTTTTAATATTATATATCAAAAATCGACAAATGTCAACAATTGGATGGTTAAAAATGTCTAATTGACAAATGTTTTTAAAAATTGTATAATATCACATATGAAAATAGACAGGAGTGAGTAATTTGATATATGAAACATATAGTGCAGAAGAAACTAAAATGATAGGAACTAACATAGGAAAAGAGGCAAAGTCAGATGATGTTATATGTCTTGTTGGTGATCTTGGAGTAGGAAAAACCGTAATAACTAAAGGAATAGCAGAGTCTTTAAATATAAATGAGACTATAACTAGTCCTACATTTACTATTGTGAATGAATATGAAGGATTAGGCCTTAATTTATATCATTTTGATACATATAGGATAGTGGATGAAAACGAGATGTGGGAAATAGGTTTTGATGAGTATTTATATAAAAAGGGAATTTGCGTTATAGAATGGGCAGATACAATAAAAAATCTAATACCTAAAAATGCTACTTGGATATATATAGAAAAAGATTTAAGAAAGGGCGACGAGTATAGGAAGATAACAATTAAAAATTGAAAATGGAGAATCAAAAATGGAAAAATATAATAAATATTCAGATGACTTAAAGAGTACATATGGTGAGAAAGTTTATAAAATACCCATAAACATTCCTGTTACATGTCCAAACAGGGATGGCTGCGTAGGAACTGGTGGCTGCATTTTTTGTGGAGAAGAAGGGACAGGTTTTGAGAGTTTATCAAATGATATGTCAGTTAAAGACCAGATTACAAAAAATATAGAGCACATTGCTGCAAAGTATGCTGCGAAGAAATATATAGCATATTTTCAAAACTTTTCAAATACATATTTGCCTATAGAAAAGTTTAAAGAGTATATAGAAGAAGCGATAGTAGAAAACATAGTAGAAATAGCTATATCTACAAGGCCTGATTGCATAAATGAAGAATATCTAGTTTTTCTGAGAAAAACGGCAGATAAACATAAGGTGAACATAACTATTGAGTTAGGTTTACAAACTGTAAACTATAAAACACTAAAAAAGATAAATAGGGGACACACTCTGGTAGAATATATAGATGCTGTACTTAATATTAAGAAATACGGATTTAAAGTATGTACACATATGATACTCAATTTGCCGTGGGATGACGAAGAAGATGCTATAGAAGGAGCCAAAATAATATCAGCACTTGAAATCGACTATATTAAGCTACATTCTTTATATTTGGTAAAAAATACTGTACTCTCAGAAATGTATAATAGAAAAGAATTTGAAATGATAAGTGCTGATGATTATAAAAAGCGAGTAATCATGTTCCTCGAGTATTTGTCGCCAAAAATTGTTATACAAAGGCTTATAAGTAGGGCACCAAAACAAAACACAACATTTGTAAATTGGCATACAAGCTGGTGGAAAATAAGAGACGAAATAGAAGCAGAGATGGAAAGAAACGGCAGGTATCAGGGGCGGATGTTTGATTACTTAGGTGGACGAGCGATAAGGGAAATGAAGGTGAAATAATCTAGGGAAAGAATGTAAATAACACCGGAGGTGACTAGCGTGAATATATATGCTATATCAGATTTGCACTTTGGTGAGGCCACAGGCAAAGGTATGGATTTATTTGGTGAGAAATGGGTGAAACATAAAGAAAAAATAATAAACAACTGGGAAACCATGGTGAGTGATGATGATATAGTACTTATGTCAGGTGATACTTCTTGGGCAACAAGTTTAGAGGATGCAAAGGCTGATCTTAATACCATATCAAATCTCCCAGGTAGGAAAATAATATCAAGGGGTAATCACGATTATTGGTGGAAATCACTATATACCTTAAATAATTTATATGAAAACATAGTGTTTATACAAAATGAAAACATATGTGAGATAGACAATATAACAATATGCGCAACAAAAGGATATACAAGCCCCAACGATTATAAATTTAGTAATGCTGATGAAAAAATATACAAGCGGGAGTTAGCTCGTTTGAAATTAGCTTTATCATCAGCTAGTAAAAAAAATTCAGAATATATAATTCTACTATTGCATTATCCACCAACAAATGATAAACTAGAACAATCAGAATTTATACAATTAATAAACAAATATAATGTGAAAAAGGTAATATATGGTCATTTACATGGCAAAAATTATTATAAAGATGGATTGCAAGGGGTTTACAATGGGGTTGAGTATATTCTAGCATCCTCAGATTATTTGGATTTTAAGCCGAAGCGAATAAAAATATAGAGACAAACAAAAAATACATGCAGAAGCGATGCTCTCAACTAAGTCTACCACATAAAAAGTATATACCACCCACGAAGTGTTGCAGGGAGTTGATTTTATGAGTATATTGGACACAATAAAAAATAAACTTAAGAATGATAATACAAAAGAAGTAGAAGAAAAAGTTGAAGAGTCTACCGTTTTTGATGAACTATCTTATGTGGAAAAATTATGTCAAAAATCTATACAAATTTCAAAAATGCAAATCAAAAAGAACCATACATTAGACCATTATAAGGAAACTTTAAAGAGTATTGATATATATGAAAAGGTTGATGATAATACGATTAAAAAGATAGATAAACTAATGCATGAATATGCTAAGTTAAAACAAAATAAAGATAACTTGAAAAATCATTTACTAGAATACGGAAAAAAGTATGAACATTTATCACATTATTCATATCTAGATATTGATAATGAAATAGTTCAAATAAAAAAACTAGAAAAAGAACAAATAATAATAAAAAAAGATATGGAAAGTTTACGAAGTGAAAAAGAAGAAATACTTCAAAGTTCTGAAAACGCAGAACAAGCATATAAAATAGTTAGAGCCTTATTTCACTTTACAATATTTGCTGTATCATTGGTAGCTATTATTTTTGTTATTCTATTTTCAACAATGAAAGAAAACATAATAATGCCAGCTTCAATAACGACAGTAGTAGTAATTTTTTGGAGCACATGGTTGTATATATTTAATAATAAACTTGAAAACGATTTAGTAAAATATAGAAAACTTCAAGCAAGAGAGATACAATTATCTAATAAAATTAAATTGAAGTATGTAGAAATAACTACACTATTAGATTATAAATATAAAAAATTTAATACTCATTCTGCAGAAACACTCAAATATGATTGGGATAAGTATCAAGAAACATTGGATAAAAAATATCAATACAATAAAGTGTTTCACGAATTTTTTGATATAGAAGAGCAGCTACAAGAGGTGTTAACAAGCAAGGATATAATATTTGATGAAGATATTAGCATGATAGAATTAATTTCAAATATAAAAGAAAAGATAACTTTAAAATATGAATTGCAACACAAGATAAATGCAATAAAGGATGAAATTAAAATAATGGATATAGAACAATTAAAAATAAAAGAATCTTTAAATCAAATGGAAAGAGAAGATAAAACTGATCAAAAGCTAATTAGAACCATTATTAGTTCATATTTTAAAGAATTGGATGAGTTAACACAATAAATCGTTTTTAAATTGAACTGGGGGTTGTTTATGTATAAACATTTTATATGGGATTTTGATGGTACATTGTTTAACACATATCCTATGATAATAGAAATTCATAGACAAATACTTTTAGAGTATGGCATAAATGAAGATATGAATATGATACTTAAGGTTATAAAAGAAAAATCGTCAAAAGAAGTTTTAGAATATTATAATAAGAAATATAATATAACTCATGAAATGTTTAGAAAAAAATATTTTGATAAAGACCATGAGGCCGAGTATGAAAAATTATCTGAGCCTCAAGAAGGTGTTATAGATGTTTGTAAATATATTAAGGAAAAAGGGTACAAAAATTATATAGTTAGTAATAGAGATAGAAGTATATTAAGGCTTCTAGAAAATCATGAAATACTACAGTACTTTGATGACATCATATATGCAGAAGAATTTAAAAAGAAGCCAAGTGAGGAGATGTTTGTCTATATTATAGAAAAACATAATATGAATAAAGAAGAAGTTTTATCAATTGGGGATAGAAATCTTGATTTTGTACCCAGTACTAAGGTTGGCATAGATACCTGTTTGTATAAGCCTTTTTCAGAAAAACTAGATTGCTCACCAAGATATGTAATTGATTCTATGAAAGAATTATATGATATAATTACTTAGAATATATAAAGAAAAGGAGAAAAATTATGAAAAAATTAATTTTTGTAGTAGCACTATCAACTTTACTTGCAGGATGTACAGATGCAAATGTAAAACAACAATTAAATACTCAAGATACCACAAAAACTACTCAGGTAGAACAACAAAATACTAAACAAGAAAGTAAAGAGGGGGAAAAGACGAATATGACATTTGCACAATTTGAAAAACCAGCAGTAGGAGAAGAAATAGCAACATTAAAAACAAGTATGGGGGATATTAAACTAAGATTATTTCCACAATCAGCACCTAAAGCAGTAGAAAATTTTATTACACATTCTAAAGAAGGATATTATGACAATCTTAAATTTCACCGTGTTATGGAAGAGTTTATGATACAAGGTGGAGATCCAAAAGGTGATGGAACAGGTGGTGAAAGTATATGGGGAAAACCATTTGAGGATGAATTCTCACAAAATACTTTGAACTTTAGAGGAGCCTTATCGATGGCAAACTCAGGAGCTAACACTAATGGAAGTCAATTCTTTATAGTACAAGCTACGACAGTATCACAAGATTTAGTTAATGCATATACAAAGCAAGGTGTTCCAGTAGAAATTGTTAATCTATACAAAGAACATGGAGGAACTCCATGGCTTGACGGAAAACACACAGTGTTTGGGCAAGTATTTGAAGGATTAGATATAGTAGATAAAATAGCACAAGTGAAAGTAGATGATTTCGATAAGCCAGTGAATGATGTAATTATTAAAAGCATATTGATTGAGGAGTATGCAGAGTAAATGTATGTATCAAGGGACGGTTCCTTATTTCTAGGAACTGTCCCTTTAATATCACTAATTATTTTTTAATCTCTTTGGGTTTAATTCCCCGTGGCTTGCCGCGTGCGTCCTGTCATTGCGAGGTACGAAGCAATCTTGTATTTAAGCTAAAGGAGAGATTGCTTCGCAAAAAGATGCTCGCAATGACAAATAGATACCCCGCAGCTTTGTTGCGGGGAGAATTCATGTACATTTATTAATTAATATTAATTTAAAAGGATAAATAAAAAGGAGTACAAATTCAATCTTGAAGATGTACTTCTTTTTATTTATCCTAATTTTAGGTATTTTTTAAAATTAGCTATTGACAAAAGCTCCAAATCGTGGTATAAAATAGTTAGCACTCAAATGAGTAGAGTGCTAACTAGAGGATGTGATACTATGGTTCTAGATGACAGGAAAGTAAAGATTCTGATGGCAATTATTGATGATTACATCAAAAATGCCGAGCCGGTTGGTTCAGGTACTATTGTGAAAAGGTATGATATAGGAGTAAGCCCAGCTACAATCAGGAATGAGATGGCAAATTTAGAGGAGTTAGGGTTACTTTTGCAACCACATACTTCAGCGGGAAGAGTTCCTTCAGAGAAGGCCTACAGACTATATGTAAATGAGTTGATGAAGAAGAAACAAGTAGGCAAGGCGCCAATATCAAATATACAAGATATTTTGAGAGCAAAAATTGACAATCCTGATGAACTAATTAGAGAAATCGCAAGGATTGTTTCAAAAAATACTCTTTATGCTGCGATAGTTACTAAACCCCATTCTGAAAAATCAACTATTAAGTATATACAACTCATAAATATCGATGAGAATAGTGTGCTTTTGGTGTTGGTTATAAATAAGGATATAGTGAAAAATCACATTTTCAAAGCTAATATAGTTATCACTCAAGAAAAGCTTGATCAAATCTCAAAAGTACTTAATAAAAACTTTATAAACCATTCTTTAAAAGATATAAACATAGAACTTATTCATAGAGTTGGAGTAGAACTTGTAGATTATAGAAATATACTTGCACCTATTCTAGATGTTATCGCAAATACCATAAAAGGTATTGATAAACAAGATTGCTATGTAGCTGGAATGAAAAATATTCTTGATTTTCCTGAGTTTAACGATTTAGAAAAAGCTAGAGATATGATGAAGTTTTTAGAAGAATCAGAGGGCATATTAAAAATATTAAATATGTATCAGTCAGATAGTGATAAGATAATGGTCCGGATAGGATCAGAAAATGGCTTTTCACAAGTTGATAAATGTAGTATCATAAGTGTTAAGTATAATATAAATGACAGTATGTATGGAACAATAGCTATCATTGGTCCAACAAGAATGGATTACTTAAACACTGTAACATTACTAAATGGTTTGATAAAACAAGTGAATGGATTGTAACTCACCAAAAATTTATTATGATATGTAAAAAGTTGGTCTCCTCTCCATATAGCCGAGGATAGAGGGAAATAAATCAAAACATAGGAAGGAGCGTAAGATGAAAGAAAAGAAAATGGACAACGAAGATGTAAAATTCGAAGAAGAAGGTATAATTGATACAATAGAAATAATAGAATTACAGAGAAAATTAGAAGAAAAAGAGCTAGAGTGCATTGGCAATCTAGATAAATATCAAAGAAATATGGCTGAGTTTGACAATTTTAGAAAACGGACCATGAAAGAAAAATCAGAGATGTATGATATTGGAGTCATGGAGACTGTTGGGAAAATATTACCCATGATAGACAATTTCGAAAGAGCAATAGAACAAATAAGTAAGGATATTAATGAGGAAGAAACAAAAAATTATTCTATACTTAAAGGTATAAAGATGATTTATGAGCAATTTAATGATACTATAAAAGGTATAGGCGTTCAGGAAATTGAGGCATTAAATAAACCGTTTGATACTAGCATACACAATGCAGTTATGCATGTTGAAGATGAAAATTATGGAGAAAATGAAGTCATAGAAGTATTTCAAAAGGGATATACTTATGGGGAAAAAGTAATGAGACATGCAATGGTGAAGGTAGCAAACTAAAAAGATGAAAAGTATAAAATATAACAATGACTAAAAATTCAGAAGATAAAAAGGGGTGTAAAAATGGTAACATATAATGAAAATGATCTTATTAAGGCAATAGTAAGAGAATACAAGTGCCTAGAGGACGAAGCAAATCGAATAAAAAATTATGCTAAAGATTTAGACGAATCTCTTCAGCAAGTAATGGATGAATGGATTGAATGTGGGAAAATTTGTGATTATATGATTAATGGAGTTAACATTCAATATATAATGAATAAGCTACCAACATCATTTTTAGGGGCAGTAATGCATATGAACAAGTTTATAAATAATCCATCAGAAGTTGAAAAATTTAAGAAATTAAGAATTATAAATAAAGATATATAAATACATTTGTAAAAATTTTAAAATAAATAGATATAGCAAAAAGATTCCAGGCAAGTCTGGATACTAGAAAATTATAAAGGGAGGAATTTTAAAATGGGAAAAATAATAGGAATAGACTTAGGAACAACGAATTCATGTGTATCAGTAATGGAAGGTGGGAAACCAGTAGTTATAGCTAATGCTGAGGGTTTTAGAACAACTCCATCTGTTGTAGCATTTAGTAAAAACGGTGAGAGATTAGTTGGGGAATCAGCTAAACGTCAAGCTATAACAAACCCAGACAAGACTATATCATCAATAAAAAGGGAAATGGGTACAGATCACAAAACAAAAGTAGAAGATAAGAGTTATTCTCCACAAGAGATTTCAGCTATGATATTACAAAAACTAAAAGCAGATGCAGAAAGTTACTTAGGAGAGAAAGTTACAGAAGCAGTTATAACAGTACCAGCATATTTCTCAGATAGCCAAAGACAAGCTACAAAAGATGCAGGTAAGATCGCGGGACTTGATGTAAAGAGAATAATAAACGAGCCAACAGCAGCAGCACTTGCTTATGGACTTGATAATGAGCATGAACAAACAATAATGGTTTATGACTTGGGTGGAGGAACTTTTGACGTATCTATTATTGAAATAGGAGACGGAGTTCTTGAAGTTCTAGCAACTAGTGGTGATAATCGCTTAGGTGGAGATGACTTTGATATTAGAGTAATGGATTATCTGGTAAAAGAATTTAAAAATAAAGAAGGTATAGATCTTAGTAAAGATAAAATGGCTGCGCAAAGATTAAAAGAAGCAGCAGAGAAAGCAAAAAAAGAATTATCAAGCAATACAACTTCAAATATCAACCTTCCATTTATTACTGCTAATGCTGAAGGACCAAAACATATGGATATAACGCTTACACGCGCAAAATTTGAGGAACTCGTTGGAGACCTTATAGAAAGAACAGCAACACCAGTAAATACAGCACTTGCTGATGCAAAAATAGATGTTTCGAAACTTGATAAGATATTGTTAGTTGGGGGCTCTACAAGAGTACCAGCAGTACAAGAATTAGTTAAAAAGCTTACAGGTGGAAAAGAACCATTTAAAGGTATAAATCCAGATGAGTGTGTTGCTGTAGGAGCTGCTATACAAGGTGGAAAGCTTGCAGGGGATGCTGGAGCTGGAGATATATTACTTCTTGATGTTACACCACTTTCATTAGGAATTGAAACATTAGGTGGAGTATTTACCAAACTGATAGAAAGAAATACAACAATACCTACAAAGAAGAGCCAAACATTCTCTACAGCAGCAGATAGTCAATCTGCAGTTAACATAGTGGTATGTCAAGGGGAAAGACCGATGGCTAGAGATAATAAAATGATCGGTTCATTTAATCTAGATGGAATACCACCAGCACCAAGAGGAGTACCTCAAATAGAAGTTACATTTGATATAGATGCAAATGGTATTGTTCATGTAGGTGCAAAAGACTTAGGAACAGGAAAAGAGCAGAGAATATCAATAACATCTAACACAAATCTTTCAGAAGACGAAATAAACGCAGCAGTAAAAGAAGCAGAAGCACATGCAGAAGAAGATAAAAAACGTAAAGATTCTATAGACACTAGAAATGAGGCTGACTCATTAGCATTCCAAACAGAAAAGACATTAGGAGAACTAGCTGATAAGATAGATGCAGCAGATAAGGAAAAACTAGAAGAAGAATTAAAAGCATTGAAGGAAGTACTTGAAGCAAATCCAGTAGAAATGATAAATGAAGAAGGCGCAACAAAAATAAAAGAAGCAAAAGATAAACTACAAAATACATTCATGGAAGTTTCTACAAAGCTTTATCAAACTGCACAAGCAGCAGGTGCAAACATGGATCCAAATGCAGCAGGACCAAACGAGGGCGAGAACACAGCAAAGAATGATGATGACGATGTAGTAGACGCAGATTATAAAGAAGTGTAAACTTAAATATGACCTAATAAAACTTAGATATGAGTTTATCCCTCTTATGAAGAGGGAGTTAGATGGGGTGTTTTGCCTCTAGTTTAAAAAATAATTGACTTTTTTAGAAAAAGGTGTAAAATAAGGAAAGTGATAGGATGAGATTAATCTCATCCTATCAAATATATATAAACTATTTTTATGGAGGTATATATGTCTGAAAAACAAAAGAAAAGAAGTGAAATTGAGGATAAGTATAAGTGGAGACTTGAGGATATATATGCTAGCGATGATTTATGGGAAAAGGATTTTTCTGAACTTAAGAGTAAAACAGAAGTTATGAAAGATTTTAAGGGAAAGTTGACAACTGATGCTACCAATCTCCAAAAAGGTTTGGAATTGTATTTCGATATATACAGGTTATTAGATAAAGCTAGAAATTATGCATGTAGAAAAAAAGATGAAGATCTTAACGTTGCTAAGTATCAAGAAATGGTGGATAGATTTAATTCTTTAGAATCGAATATAAGTGCGGAGCTTGTTTTTGTAAGGACAGAGTTAACTAAAATGTCTGGAAGTGAGTTTGAAAACTTTGTTAAAGAGAATAATAATCTTGTTTTATATAGGTTTTATATGGATGAAATTCTTAGATTGAAATCGTATCGTTTAAGCGATGAAGAAGAGAAAATATTAGCTCATGCTACTGAGATAATGGGTGCCCCCGAAAATATTTATAGCATGCTTAATGATGCAGACATAAAGTTTCCCATATTTAAAAACGATCTGGGTAATGAAATAGAGCTAACACAAGGAAATTATATAAAAAATGTACAAAGTGGAGACAGAAATGTAAGAAGAGATGTGTTTGAAAAGTTTTATGAGACTTATTTAGCATATAAAAATACATTTGCTTCAATGCTAAACTCGGACATCAAAGCACATATATTTTCTGCAAAAACAAGAAAATATAAATCAACTCTTGTACAGTCTTTATATCAAGACAATATAGAAGAGTCACTTTATCAAAACTTAATAAATACAATTCATAACAATTTTGATAAATTTCATAAATACTACAAAGTAAGAAAAGAATATATGAAACTTGATGAACAGCATATGTACGATATTTATGTGCCTATGTTGAAAGATATTGATAAAGAAATATCTTATGATGAAGCAGTTATAATTATAAAAGAGGCTTTGAAGATACTTGGAGAAGATTATAATGAAAATATGAATAAAGGTTTTAATGATGGTTGGATAGATATATATGAAAATGAAGGAAAACGAAGTGGAGCATATAGTTCGGGTTCTTATGAATCAAAACCATATATATTGCTAAATCATGAAAATAATTTAAATAGTTTATTTACCATAGCTCATGAGATGGGGCATTCAATGCATAGTTACTATTCTAACAAGAATCAACCGTATATATACGCAGATTATACAATGTTTGTGGCAGAAGTAGCTTCAACAGTAAATGAAATACTAGTTATAAAACATTTATTAAAAAATACTAAAACAAAAGAAGAAAAAATGTATTTACTTAATCATTTTATGGATCAATTTAAAGGAACTGTATTTAGGCAAGTACAATTTGCTGAGTTTGAGAAAATGTTGCATGAAAAGACTGAGAGTGGAGAGGCAATATCCGCTGATAAGTTATGTGAACTATATCATGATTTGAATAAATTATATTATGGAGAAAATGTTATAAGTGATGATCTGATAAAAGTTGAATGGGCTAGAATTCCTCATTTTTATTATGATTTTTATGTATATAAATATGCAACTGGTTTCTCTGCTGCTGTAGCGATAGCGGAAAAGATATCGAGTGGAGATAAAGAAGCACTTGATAATTACTTACTATTTTTAAAGAGCGGTGGTTCAGATTATCCGATTGAGCTGTTAAAAAAGGCTGGAGTAGATATGTCTACACCAGAACCAGTACAAGCAGCACTGAATGTTTTTGGAAAATTGGTAGATGAATTTGAGAAATTGGCGAATGAAAAGTAAAATACTGAAACTTTAAGGTGATAATAACTATTTTTATAGGAGGTATATATGGCTGAGAAGCAAAAGAAAAGAAGTGAGATAGAGGATAAGTATAAGTGGAGACTCGAGGATATATATGCTAGTGATGATTTATGGGAAAAGGATTTTGCGGAGATTAAGATTAAGACAGAAGTCATGAAAGAATTCAAAGGTAAATTGACAAGTAATGCTACAAACCTCCAAAAAGGTTTAGAAATATATTTCGATATTGATAGAATACTTTCAAAAGCTAGTATATATTCAAGTAATAAAAAAAATGAAGATTTAAATGTTGCAAAATATCAAGAAATGAATGATAGATTAGATTCGTTGTTTGCTGACATATCTAGTGAAGTTGTTTTTGTGAAAACTGAGTTGACAAAGTTAACCCAAGAAGAATTTAATAAATTTGTTAAAGAGAATAGTAGTCTTGAGTTGTATAAGTTTTATATGGATGAGATTTTTAGATTAAAGAAACATGTATTAAGTGATGATGAAGAAAAGTTGCTTGCAATGTCAAGTGAAATATTAGGTAGTCCAAGAAATACTTTTAGTATGTTAAATGATGCAGATATAAAATTCCCTGTCTTAATAGATGATAAAGGTAACGAAGTAGAACTAACAAAAGGAAATTATAGTAAATTTATACAAAGTGGAGATAGAAATATAAGAAAGGAAGCTTTTGAAAAGTTTAACTCGGTATATATGTCATATAAGAATACATTTGCTTCAACATTAAATTCAAAAATCAAAACTGATGTATTTTTTTCGAAGATTAGAAAATATGAATCTCCTATCGAATTAGCTCTATACGGAGATAATGTAGAGGTTTCTGTCTATGAAAATTTAATTGAGACAATCCATAAAAATCTGGAAAAACTCCATAGATATTTTGAAATAAGGAAGAAATATTTAAATTTGCAAGAACTTCATTTGTATGATATATATGTACCTATGTTAAAAGATATTGATAAAGAAATACCATATGTAGATGCAGTTGATATGGTTAAATCCGCTTTACAGGTACTTGGGGAAGATTATAATAAGAATATGAATATAGGATTTGAAAGTAATTGGATAGATGTATATGAAAATGAAGGAAAGAGAGGAGGGGCCTATAGTTCAATCACTTATGATACTAATCCATATATATTACTTAATCACCAAAATAATTTGAACAGCTTATTCACCATAGCACATGAAATGGGACATTCAATGCATACTTATTATTCAAATAAAAATCAACCGTATTTGTATGGTGGGTATACAATATTTGTTGCTGAAGTAGCTTCTACTGTAAATGAAGTATTATTGATGAAACAATTGGTAAAAAATGCTGAGAGTAAAGAAGAAAAGATGTATTTATTAAACCATTTCATGGATCAGTTTAAAGGTACAGTGTATAGACAGGTCCAATTTGCTGAGTTTGAAAAAATAACTCATGATAAAATACAAAATGGTGAAGCATTATCTGCAGATAAGTTGTGTGAAATATATTATGATTTAAATAAATTATATTATGGTGAAAATGTAATAAGCGATGATCAAATAAAAATAGAATGGGCAAGGATACCTCATTTTTATAGAAGTTTTTATGTATATAAATATGCTACTGGTTTTTCTGCTGCAATAGCGATAGCTGAAAGGATATCGAGTGGAGATAAGGAAGCTCTTGATAAATACTTAGAGTTTTTAAAAAGTGGTGGTTCGGATTATCCTATTGAATTATTAAAAAAGGCTGGAGTTGATATGTCTACACCAGAACCAGTACAAAAAGCATTAGACTTCTTTGGAGAATTGGTAGATGAATTTGAAAGATTGATGAATGAAAAATAAAATAGTGACAAAAAGGGAAGGAGCATAAGTATATGGCTGTAAAAAAAGACTATTATGATGTTCTAGGTGTCGCAAAAGGCGCATCTGAGCAAGAGATTAAAAAAGCATTTAGGAAACTAGCTAAAGAGCATCATCCAGATAGTAATCAAAGTAGTAAAGAAGCGGAGACTAAGTTTAAGGAACTAAATGAGGCATATGAAGTACTAAGTGACCCTACAAAGAAAACACAGTATGATCAATTTGGGCATTCTGCGTTTGAAAACGGTGGTGGTGGTGCTGGAGGCTATGGAGGGTTTAGTGGGTTCAATGGCGGATTTGGTGGAATGGAATTTGATTTAGGTGATATTTTTGGTGATTTCTTCGGAGGTGGTGGAGGTCGTTCAAAACGACGAGGTCCACAAAAAGGGCAAGATGTACACATGTCACTTAATATAGATTTTGATGAAGCTGTATTTGGCAAAGAAAAAGAGATAACACTCAATTTAAGTGAAGAATGTAATGTTTGTAATGGTTCTGGTTCTGAACCAGGAACAAAGGCTGACAAGTGTCCTACTTGTGGTGGATCTGGACAATTAAAGCAGACGCAACAAACTATTTTTGGAACGATAGCAAATGTGATAACATGCTCTACATGTGGTGGTAAAGGTGAAATAATCAAAAACAAATGTCACAAATGTGCAGGAGCAGGTAAGGTTCGTGTGCCAAAGAAGATAAAAATAGAGATACCTGCAGGAATAGATAATGAACAAACTATAAGGGTAACAGGTAACGGTGAAGCAGGAGATAAAGGTGCTCCTAAGGGTGATCTACTTATAACTATATATGTGAAAGAACATGAAATCTTTGAAAGACAAGAGATGGATATATACTGTGAGATACCTATAACATTCACACAAGCGGCACTAGGTGATGAAATAATAGTACCGACAGTAGATGGAAAGGTAAAATACACAATAAAAGAAGGTACACAATCAGGAACTAAGTTCAGACTAAAAGGTAAAGGAGTTCCGAGTCTGAGAAATAAAAATGTACGTGGAGATCAATATGTTATAGTAAAAGTGGAAGTGCCTACAAAGCTTACAGAAAAGCAAAGAAAACTCCTAACAGAATTTGCAGACACAGCTACTGACGATACATATAAAGAACATAATGGATTTTTTGATAAATTGAAAAATATATTTGGGTAACCAGATATATTTTTTTGTTGGAAATAGTTGACAAATGTAAAAATATGGTGTATTATATACAATGTTATATATAATTTTTAATCAAGGAGGTTTAATTAAATGAAAAATCGTTTTATAACTACTATGTTTTATGTTTTAGCTGCAAGCACAATTTTATTGAATTCTGCATATCTTTTTTTTGCTGATAGCATTCAAAAAAGTGGAAATAAAAATGATATGAGAGGGAAAATTGTAGACAAGTTAATAGATGTTAAAAAGAATAATGTATATGAGATTGAAAAATTAGGAAATAAAGGTATGATGATTGAAGAGAAAGAAAGAGGGAAAAATTCTACATCAATGATATTAATGGATATAAATGGAGACTTTATATTGGATGGAATAATAACTGATGTTGATGAAACGCCAAATATTAATGATTTTGATCACCAAGATGAAGAATGGCAGAAATCACAAAAATTATATAAAGAACTTTTACTAGATATTGCAGATAATAATAGTTTTACAGACCTTGAAAAAGAATATATAAATAATAATGCAAGTATAGAAAATACATATGATAATGAAGAAAACAATACTCAATCGCTTTTATACGAAGACAATTATAGTCAACTTATGTAAGCCATGTTGTGAATTAAGCTAAAAATTACAAAATTTATTTTGTAATTTTTTTTGTTGTAAAAAAGGGTTTCACAGACTATTGTCGAATAAGATAAATATAGAATAGAAATCGGACAGTGGTGCGTAAACGAGATCCCTCAGTCTGGTACTCAAAAATACATTAAGTATTAGATAGCTTTCTTATCAAAGGAGCCTATAAATCTTTTATTAACCGCTAGCACAAACCGCTACATCGGAGGTGTCCCATGTTTTTTCCTGACGAAGTTATAGAAGAAGTTAGAAGTAGTAATGACGTTGTCGATATAGTGGGTGAATACGTTAGACTTATTCAAAAAGGAAATTCGTATTCTGGTTTGTGTCCTTTTCATAATGAGAAGACATCTTCTTTTTATGTAAACAGAGACAAGCAGATATATCATTGTTTTGGATGTGGAGCAGGGGGTAATGTAGTATCATTTATAATGCAGATTGAAAATCTTTCTTTTGTAGAGGCTATAAAATACCTAGCGCAAAAATCAGGTATAAAACTTCCTGAGGCGGAGATTTCATCGGCACTTCGTGAGAAAATAAAGCAGAAAGAGCTTTTGATACAAATAAATGTTGAAGCTGCAAAATACTTTTATAAAATGTTGAAATCTAGTTATGGTAAAGGTGCAAAAGATTATCTAGACCGAAGGAAGATAGATGAATCTACTTCGAAAAGCTTTGGTTTGGGATATGCACTAAATAACAGAAATTCTTTATCTAAATATATAAAAGATAAGCATTTAGATGAAAAACTTGCCGAAAAGGCTGGTTTAATTATAAAAGATTCAAGCGGATACCATGATAGGTTCTGGGATAGAGTAATTTTTCCTATATTTGATGTGCATGATAAGGTGATAGGCTTCGGTGGGAGAATTATTGATAAGGGTGAGCCAAAATACTTGAATTCACCTGAAACAGATGTATTTAATAAAAGGCTTAACTTATATGGGTTAAATATTGCACGAAAGTCGAGAAAACCAGTGCTTTTGATTGTAGAAGGATATATGGATGTAATATCATTGCATCAAGCAGGCTTTACAAACGCAGTTGCTTCGCTAGGTACAGCTTTGACTAGGGAACAGGCATTACTTCTCAGGAGGTATGCGTCTGAGTGTATTTTGATATATGATAGTGATAATGCAGGTACTGCTGCAATACTTAGAGCCATACCAATACTAAAATCAGTAAATATGACAACAAAAGTGCTACAGGTTACTGATGCAAAAGATCCGGATGAATATATAAATAAGTTTGGTAAGGATGCTTTTGAAGGTTTACTATCAAATGCTATGGACTATGCGGATTTTCAAATAAAAACGATAAAAAGTCAGTTTAATATGAATAAGCAAGAAGACAAGCTAAAAGCTGTGAAAAAGATTATAGAGTATGCGAATGAACTAGAAAATGAACTAGAAAAACAAATGTATATGAAAAAGATTTCTGGTGAATTTGGGATAGATGAAAAGGTAATTAATGGACAAGCTCAAATTGGCAATATAAATTTAAAACCGACAAGAAAATTAGAACCAAAGTCCGAAATAGCTGAAGTTAGAATAGTGACTAAAATATATGAAAAAAGAGAACGAATTTTACTATCATTAATGATTAATAGTAAAGATGTTTTCGATAAAGTTATAGAACTATTAGGAGATAATATTTTTATAGTAGATTTACATAAAAATATCTTTGAAAAAACCAAAAATATGTATTATATATTAAAAAATGTTGATGTTGCTCAATTTATAAACTATTTTCCAGATTTAGAAGAGCAGAAAAAGGTAAATACTATAATTAATGAGATTCAGAATTTTGATGAGAAAGAATATGAAAAGATTTTAAATGAGCAATTAAAAATTATTGCAAATAAAATTATAGATTTTGAGATAAATGATATATCAAATAAACTTAAAACAACTGAAAATGATGAAAAGAAGGAACTAGAAGTAAGATTAACAATATGGTTGGTTAGAAAAACGAAAATAAAAAAAATCTTATAACAAGGAAGATAGATGTCTTTTCAAATTACTACATAATTGTGCACTAAAAATTGTGTATTGTGAGCTAAAAAACCTGGAGGTATGCATATGAGAGAGTTGGAAAATGAAGAAGATTTGATGGACGAAGATTTGATTGCCGGAGATGATATAATTGAATTAGTAGAGGAATTAAAAAGTACTAATGAAGATGTAACAATGCCCGAAGATGAATTAATGGCTAAGGTTTCAGAATTAATTGATGGCGGTAAAAAAAATAATTCTATTCTAGAATATACTGACTTGATGGATAAGCTTAGTAAATTTGATTTAGGAGTTGAACAAATAGAAAAAGTATATGATCAACTTGAAAAAAGTGGCATAATAGTGCTTGAGACTACTCCAGAAATCGGAGAAGAAATTATAATTGATGATGATGATATTATTGCAGAAGAAGAAATAGTAGAAATAGAATACACTTTCGAGGGTATAAAAACGGATGATCCAGTTAGAATGTATCTAAAAGAAATAGGTAAAGTTGCATTGCTTACATTAGAAGAAGAAATGGATCTTGCTAAAAAGATAGAATTTGAAGATGTATATGCAAAAAGAAAGCTTATTGAATGTAACCTTAGACTTGTTGTCAGCATAGCAAAAAAATATGTAGGAAGAGGTATGTTGTTCTTAGATTTAATTCAAGAAGGTAATCTAGGTCTTATTAAGGCAGTTGAAAAATTTGATTATAGGAAAGGTTACAAGTTTAGTACCTATGCTACATGGTGGATAAGACAATCAATAACTCGTGCAATTGCGGATCAAGCTAGGACAATAAGGATACCAGTACATATGGTAGAGACTATAAATAAGCTAATTCGTATTTCTAGAAGGTTGATGCAAGAATTAGGTAGAGAACCGCGTACTGATGAAATAGCAAAAGAGATGGGAATGTCAGTTGACAAAGTACTTGAGATAATGAAAATGTCTCAAGAACCTGTATCTCTTGAAACTCCAATTGGTGAGGAAGAGGATAGTCATTTAGGAGATTTTATACAAGATGAGAACATACCACTTCCAGCAAATTCGGCATCTTTTTCAATGCTAAAAGAACAACTAGGTGATGTACTGAATACTCTTACAGAAAGAGAAGAAAAAGTTCTCAGACTAAGATTCGGATTAGATGATGGTAAAGCAAGAACACTCGAAGAAGTAGGAAAAGAATTTGATGTTACACGCGAAAGAATAAGACAAATAGAGGCAAAAGCACTTAGAAAGCTCAGGCACCCAAGCAGAAGTAAAAAATTAAAAGATTATCTAGGTGGACAAATATAAAACGATAGTGTAAAGGTCAGCAAAAAAAGAACAATTGCTATAAGAATTGTTCTTTTTTTTATATATTTAAATATATATAGTAATAATCAAATATATAAAAAAAGATGGTGAATTTATGAAATATAAAAAAACAATAGGAATAATCTTCATATCTGTTGGATGTGGAATACTTATAAACCTTATTATACCCCAAAATTTTTGGTGTTTTATAATGGGAATGGTCTTTATAACAATAGGATTTATTTTGATGAATCCTGAAAACAAAAAATGTTGAAAGGGTGATTGTATGAAAATCTTTGTTTTTAGTATGCCAAAATTTTTAAGGAAATTATTTAGAATGAAAAAAAAGTAGCTAAATTATAGCTACTTTTTTATTGTATTTCTTAAACTCTGTCAACTAGACCTGATTTTAAGCATTTAGTACATACGTGAACACTCTCGTTTGTTCCATTTGAGCTTACTCTTACCTTTTTAACGTTAGCTTTCCATTCTTTATTAGATCTTCTATGAGAATGACTTACTTTATTTCCGAAATGAGAACCCTTTTCACAAACTGAACATTTTGCCATTTATGATAACCTCCTTAAATATTATTTTAAAAATCAAACACTGTCACACATTGTAACATATTTTATGAAAAAATGCAATACATAAAATAAAAAAAGAAAAAGAGTTGAAAAATTTTCTAATATATAGTATAATGCAAATAACAAAGTACAAATATAAAGAGTGAGTAACAAATGATAAATAGTATAGGAAAGCTTATATATAGTTTTCTTTAAGCTTTGAACTTTGTACTTAAAAACGGAGGTGTTTAGATGTTTGCGATATTTGAAAATGAAGCAGGGAAAATTATAATTGATAAAGAAGTTATTGCGAAAATTGCAGGAGTAATAGCTATGGGGTGCTATGGTGTTGTAGGAATGGCTTCTAGGAACATTAAAGATGGGTTTGTAAAACTGTTAGGGTTCGAAAATCTTACGAGGGGTATTGAGGTTGAAATAAATGATAATAAGATTAATATAAAATTACACATTATAGTTGAATACGGTACTAATATTTCAGCTATTGGAGAGAGCCTTATAAGTACTGTAAAGTATAAATTGGAACAACTTATTGGCTTGGAAGTTGAAAACATAAATCTGCTAGTTGAAGGGTTAAGAGTAGAATAATTAAAACTTAATCGACGAAAGGGATGAAAAAACTTATGGAAAAAATAAATGGCCAAACATTAAAAAATATGATTATTACAGGAGCTAATATTTTACAGAAAAATAAAAATGCTATTAATGACCTGAATGTATTTCCTGTTCCTGATGGGGATACGGGTACTAATATGACTTTGACTATATTATCAGTTGCTAGAGAAGTTAAGAAACTGGGTAGCGCAACAACTATTGCTGAGGTTGCTAAAGTTGCTTCAAATGGTGCACTGAGAGGTGCAAGAGGTAACTCAGGAGTAATATTATCACAAATATTCAGAGGATTTGCGAGTGGACTTACAGATAAAACAGAAGCTACTACACAAGATTTAGCGATAGCTTTTTCTGAGGCATCTATTGCAGCATATAAAGCGGTTATGAAACCTAAAGAGGGCACTATACTAACTATAGTCAGAGAATTTGCAGAAAAAACAACAGAAATAGCAGATAATCATGAAGATGTAAATGAATTTCTAAAAGAGGCGTATGATTATGCACAAGAAGTTTTACTTAAAACACCAGAAATGCTTGAAGAGTTAAAACAAGCAGGTGTAGTAGATGCAGGTGGCAAAGGCTTTTTATATATTATAGAAGGATTTATAAATGGTATGGTAACTGAAGAACCAGAATTGTGCAATGATTCCGATATATGCATTGTACCAGATAATATAAAGAAAATTGATACAAGTGATATATTGTTTGAATATTGTACTGAGTTTATGCTAGAAAGAGAGCTAAAACAAAGTAGTAATATAAAAAATCTAAATACGTTTCTAAATAAATCGGGTGATTCTATTGTTCTAGTTGAAGATGATGAAGTGATAAAAGTACATATCCATACAAATAATCCAGGCAAGGTTTTAGAAGAAGCATTGAAGATGGGAAGATTAATACATATAAAGATAGAAAATATGAAAGAACAACATCAAGACATTATTGCAAAACAAGAAGAAACTAAGAAAAATGAGCCAACAAAAGAAATAGGATTCGTTTCGGTTGTTTCTGGAAGTGGACTTGAAAATATAATGAAAGATTTGGGAGCAGATTATGTAGTTAACGGTGGTCAAAGCATGAATCCTAGTACAGATGATTTACTTAACGCAGTTAATAATATAAATGCAAAAAATATAATTATTCTTCCAAATAATAAAAACATTATATTATCAGCTAAACAAGTTATAGATGTTGTAAAGGATAAAAATATTTATGTAATAGATACTACTAATATACCACAAGGTATATCAGCATTACTTTCATATAATCCGTCAGAATTGATAGAAAAGAATCTTGAAAATGCTCAAAAATCATACAAAGATTTAAAATCAGCAGAGATTACATATGCTGTTAGAAATACTGTAATTGGTGATAAAAAAATAAATAAGAATGATATTCTTGGGATAATACAAGGAGAAATAAAAAAGGTAGGAAAAAAGGTTTTTGAAACAGTAGTAGATACTATAGATGCAATGGTAGATGAAGATAGTGAACTAATATCTATATACTATGGTGAAGGTGTAAAAGAAAATGATGCAACTAAGATAAAGGAATATATAATGAATAAATATCCTGATTGTGATGTAGATTTGCAATTTGGAGGGCAACCAGTTTATTACTATATAATATCAGTAGAGTGAAAATATATGATAAGTAAAAAACACCCCTTTATAATTTTAAATTATAAAGGGGTGTTTTTATTCTACTGTATTTAACAATTTATCAAATATAGAGTTGAATTTATCTAAACTTTTATCTGTATCAGTTTCTTTCATATCTGGATTAACTATAATTGTAACTGATTGATCTTCATCAGTTACAGATGACTGTTCTGAAAAGATATTTGGTAATGTTGTCTGTGTTTGTGTCTGTGTCTGCGTCTGTGCTTTCGTATAGTCACTTATTTGTCTTAAAGTATTATTTGAATCATTCAGAATCTTTTTAGCTTTACTAATATCAAAGGTACTTTTAACATTAGTTATGAAATTTTTGCCATTGTTAAAGGTTTTTTTAACATCATTTAAAGTTCTAGATATATTTTTAGCAATTTTACCAATCGAAAGATCGTTCACACTTATATCTGGTGAAGATGAAAACATGAAAGACATGGCAAATACGAAGACACCTATATATATGAAAAACATGAAAATCTTAGCAATGAACTTAAGCGCAAAGGAACTAAGTAGTATAAAAATTAAAGAATAAGATACGATCAAGAACATATTCGATCCGACAAGGTTTGTTAAATTTTGTATATCCATAAATATCCTCCTTTTAGGTCAGAACTTTTCTAAAGTAATTATACAATAAAAACATAAAAAATACAATATGAAATGCTAAAATATTACAAAATAATTACATGTATACAAAAAATACTTGACAAAAAATTAAAAATTATCTATAATATATAAATATTAAATCTATGATGAGAAGAAGTAAGTGATTAACTCATACAGAGAGAGGAGCCTAGGCTGTAAGCTTCTTTGAGCAATAATTACCAAAAAACACCTCGGAGAGTTGGTAAAAACAAACGTAACTCGCGTTAAGAGAAAAAGAATTCATAGTAATTGTGCGTTGTGCACTGTAAACTGTGAATTAAAGCAGGGTGGCACCACGAGTAGAAGACTCGTCCCATGAATTATAGATATCAGATGTAATAGTCGGATATTAGATAATACATGAGACGAGTTTTTTAATTTTTTTAAAGAGAATAGAAAGGGTGTGATTTTATTTTAAGTAAAGATAAGTTTGATAGTCTGGTTGATTGGTTTGAAAATTATGTTAAGGGTTTTAAAATGAAAGATTTAGAATGTGAGCATAATATGGGTTTAAAGTATATTCACACTAAAAATGTAATTGAAGTTATAAATAATATTTCGGAATCAATGGATTTATTAGAGGATGAAAAACAAATTTTAAAAGTAATAGCATTATTTCATGACATTGGAAGGTTTCCACAGTTTTATGAATATAAAACATTTGACGATAAGGTTTCAGTAAATCATGCGTTGTTAAGCATTGAAGTGATAAATAAAAATAATTTGCTTAATGATGTTTCAAATGATGTTAAAGAGGTTATTATTAAACCAATAGAGTATCACAATATGAAAACAATACCTGAAGATGTGAATGATGATAGGATATTGAAATTTTCAAAAATGATTAGAGATGCTGATAAGGTAGATATATACAGGATTGTAGCAGAAACTTTTCAAACTATTCCGTTAAATAAAGCTATTGCACAAAATTTGCCAGACGATCCCTATATTTCTGAAAAAATATATGCTAACATTATAAATAATCGATTTGTTGACAAAACAGATATGCAAACGGTTAATGATTATAAGTTATTTATAATGCAGTGGATTTATGATTTGAATTTCAAAAAAAGTATAGAAATAGTAAAAGATAAGCATTATTTAAAAATCTTATTTGATACTATAAATTATGAAGATGATGTAACATATAAAATGGCAAAAGATGTTTATGAAAAAATAGAGGATTATATTTCAAAAGTTACTTTAAATTAGTGAAAGATAACTTATACATTGAATTTACGAGGAGGAAACAACATGAGTGAAAATATGAAAGGGATGCACCGTACACATAGATGTACAGATGTAACAGAGAAATTTATAGATGAAAAGGTAGTAGTAGCAGGTTGGGTGGATGTAAGACGTGACCTAGGAGGGCTTATTTTTATAGACCTTAGAGATATAAGTGGTAAAATCCAAGTTGTGTTTAATGCAGGTTATATACATAAAGAAGGTTTTGAAAAAGCAGAGAAACTAAGAAGTGAATATGTAGTAATGGTTGAAGGAATTGTTCAAAAGAGAGCACCTGAAACTATAAACTCTAGAATGGAAACAGGTACTATTGAAATGATGGCTACTGATTTTAGGATATTGTCAGAAGCTCAAACTCCACCATTTCAAATAGAAGAAAACGCAAATGTGAACGAAGAATTGAGATTAACATACAGGTATCTTGATTTGAGACGTCCGGATATACAAAGAAATTTTATTTTAAGACACAATGTCTATAAGTCAGTTAGAGAATATTTTGCATCTGAAAGATTTTTAGAGATAGAAACGCCAGTTCTTACAAAAAGCACTCCAGAAGGAGCAAGAGATTATCTAGTTCCTAGCAGAGTACATCCTGGTATGTTCTATGCCCTGCCTCAATCTCCACAGTTGTTTAAGCAGCTTCTTATGGTATCAGGATTTGATAGATATATGCAAATTACAAAATGTTATAGAGATGAGGATCTAAGAGCAGACAGGCAACCAGAATTTACTCAAATAGACACAGAGATGTCATTTGTTGATGTTGATGATGTTATTCGTATAAATGAAAGAATGCTTAAAAAAGTATTTAAAGATTGTATGAATTTAGATATCGAGTTGCCAATAAAGAGGATGACATATGAACATGCAATGAATAAATATGGTAGCGACAAACCAGATTTAAGATATGGGCTTGAGATAGTGGATTTATCAGATATAGTTAAAAACTGTGGATTTAAGGTGTTTGCTGACGCTGTAGTCGATGGTGGTAGTGTAAGAGCTATAAATGTGAAAGGACAAGTAGAGATGCCACGTAGGCAGCTTGATAGCCTGACAGAGCATGTTAAAATATTTAAGGCAAAAGGTATGGCTTGGATAGGTATTGAAGCTGATGGGACTTATAAATCTGCAATAACAAAATTTTTGACTGATGAAGAAGCTGCAGATATAGTAAAAGCTATGGACGGAAAACCAGGAGATTTATTATTATTCTGTGCAGATAAAAACAAAGTAGTATTCGATTCTTTGGGAGCATTAAGACAAGAATTAGCAAAAAGGTTGGGACTTATTAATAAAGATGAATATAATTTTGTGTGGATAACAGAATTCCCACTTCTTGAGTATTCGGAAGAAGATAAGAGATATGTGGCAATACACCATCCATTTACTGCTCCTATGGAAGAAGATATAAAACTACTCGATGAAGATCCAATAAAAGTAAGATCTAACGCTTACGATATAGTATTAAATGGATATGAGATTGGTGGAGGAAGTGTAAGAATTCACCAAAAAGAAATACAAGAAAAGATGTTCAAACTCCTTGGATTTACCGAGGAACAATCATATGAGAGATTTGGATTTTTACTTAATGCATTTAAATATGGAGTTCCACCACATGCAGGGCTCGCCTATGGGCTCGATCGTCTTGTTATGATAATGACTGGATGCGATAACATAAGGGATGTAATAGCATTCCCGAAAACTAAAGATGCTAGTTGTCTAATGACAGAGGCACCAAATGTGGTAGAAAATAAGCAATTAAAAGAATTATCAGTAAAATTAGATTTGAAGTAAGCTTGTAGAGGCGGTTCTTTCTTTTCAGGAGCCGTCCCTGAAAGCCTATAAAGTCAAAAAAATTACAATATTTGTATTGTAATTTTTTTGACTTTATGCTAATATATATGAACAATTGCTATATTAAATCATCAAATTTTATTTAAGGGAGAAATTTTTATGAGTGAAGCAGAAAGGGAAATGGAAGAATGTATTTCCGAAGCAAGGGATGTTTTTCCACAAGAAGAATGTTTAGTAAGCGATACACAAGAAGTCAGTTTAGTAAGTGAAAATCCAGAAAATACCCAAGTAGTTATTGACAAAAAAGAAATAGTAGAAGGAGCAGTAGGATATGATATAAATAGAATTAAAAGTATTCTATTTAAAAAACAAGAAGGTAGTAAAGAAGAAACATATATAGGAGAATTAGATGAGGATCTCTTTCATAAAGCATCAAGGGTTTATGGACAGTCTGAAAAATAAAAAGGGTGTGATATATTATGTGCAAAAGAGATTTGATTGTAATTGGTGGACCCACTGCAAGTGGGAAGACTGATGTGTCAGTAGAATTGGCTAAACAAATAAGTGGTGAAATAATATCAGCTGACAGTATTCAAGTCTATATGCACATGAATATAGGTAGTGCAAAGGTATCAAAAGAAGAAATGAAAGGTGTTACTCATTATCTTATTGATGAGATAACACCGAATGAGGAATTTAATATAGCAATTTTTAAAGAAAAAGCTGAGTTTTATATAGAAAAGATTTATGCTAAGGGTAAAACGCCTATAATAGTTGGTGGCACTGGCTTCTATGTACAAAGTGTAATAAAGGATGTTGAATTTGTAGAAATGGAGTCTGACAATGAGCTTCGTAGAGAGTTAGAAAATGAAGCAAAGACGCAGGGGAACGAATATGTACATGATATTCTAAAACAAATAGATGAAGTTTCTGCAAAAAACATTCATCCTAATAATGTAAGAAGGGTTATACGAGCCATAGAATATTATAAAGTAACAGGACAACCTATATCCCTACATAATGAAAAAGAGAAAGCAAAAGTTGATATATATAACACAAAATATTTTGTTTTAAATATGGATAGAGAATTACTTTATGATAGAATAAATAGAAGAGTTGATATAATGATCAATAATGGACTTATTGATGAAGTAAAAATGCTTATAGATATGGGCTACAATGGAAATTTAATGTCAATGCAAGGAATAGGCTATAAAGAGGTTGTCGAGTATATAAAGGGAAATATATCATTAGAAACTATGATTACATCAATAAAACAAAATACGAGAAACTTTGCAAAAAGGCAGCTTACTTGGTACAAACATCAAACAAATGCTATTTGGATAGATGTAGATAAGTTAGGATTTAATACAGATAAAATAATGAATGAAATGCTTAAGAGGATGTGACGATGTATGAGGAAACTGATCGATGAAATATTACTAAAAGAATTTAATATCAGTAAAAAATTAATAGATATAGCATATGATATTGAAAACAAGTTACATAATAAGTTTATGGAAATTGATAAGATTGCAGAATATAATCAATACAAGGTACTAAAGGCATTTCAGCAAAATAAAGTAAGCGAAATGCATTTTGGAAGTACTACAGGATATGGATATAATGATGCAGGACGTGATATCGTTGAAAGCGTATATGCTGATGTATTTAAGACTGAATCAGCACTTGTACGTTCACAAATGGTTTGTGGCACACATGCACTATCAGTTGCACTATCTGCTAACCTAAAACCGGGTGATGAAATGTTATGTCCTGTGGGTAAGCCTTATGATACTCTAGCTTCTGTTATTGGTACTAATGGTGCAAGAGGGTCTCTAATAGAATATGGTGTAACTTATAGACAAGTAGATTTGTTACCTGATCACGGTTTTGATTATGAAAATATAAAAAAAGCAATAAATACAAAAACAAAACTGATAGAAATCCAGCGTTCGAGAGGATATAGCACTCGAGCATCATTTAGTGTTAAAGAAATAGAAAATTTAATAAAATATATACGAGGGATAAAAGGAGATGTGACTATTTTAGTAGATAACTGTTATGGTGAATTTGTAGAATACATTGAGCCGTCAGAAGTTGGAGCAGATATGGTTGTGGGCTCGCTTATAAAAAATCCAGGTGGTGGTATTGCACCAATTGGTGGATATATAGTGGGTAAAACTGAATATATAGATAATGCTTCATATAAACTTACTTGCCCTGGACTAGGTAAAGAAGTAGGTGCGAGCTTAGGTCTTAATCGAAATTTTCTACAAGGCTTGTTTCTAGCACCGCAAACGGTTTCAGCTAGCTTAAAAGGAGCTATATTTTCGGCAGCTATAATGGAAAAGTTAGAATTTGAAGTAAGTCCAAAAGCAAATGATAATAGAACAGATATAGTACAGCAATTGAATATGAGAACTCCAGAAAATGTTATAAAATTTTGTCAAGGAATACAAAAAGCTTCACCAATAGATAGCCACGCAATTCCACAACCGTGGGATATGCCAGGCTACGATGATCAAGTTATAATGGCTGCTGGCACATTTGTCCAAGGCTCGTCAATAGAACTCAGCGCAGATGCACCGATAAGGCCTCCGTATACGGTTTATCTGCAAGGTGGACTTACATATAGTCATGCAAAGATAGGAACTTTAATTGCGATTGATAATATGAAGATAATATAGAAGCATAAAAATTAATCTCTTTGGGTTTAATTCCCCGTCGGCTTGCCGCGTTCTTGTCATTGCGAGCGTTTTTTGCGAAGCAATCTCGTTTTTGAAAGATAAGATTGCTTCGCAAAAAACGCTCGCAATGACAACATGATACCCCGTCGGCTTGCCGCGGGGAGATTCATTATAAAAGTTAATAGGAACTACACCCGGAGCTTGTCATTATGAGTGAGGTAAAATAGTATAAAAGGAGATGAAACACATGGGAAATTCAGGTTTTGATCCAGAACTTGAAAGATATATAGAAGAATTATTAAGGGAAAGTTTAAATGCAAAACCAAATGAATCGCTAGAAGAAATATTAAGACAAATTGATGCTAATGACGATTTAGAAAAAGGTCAAAATGAAATTTAATATAACTTACTACCCTCATCCTTAGCTTTGCATACCTGCATCTAAGCTTATAAAATACATAAGCCAAGAGTACGGTGGTCCCTCCCGCAAAGGGAGAAGGGACAAAAAAGCTTCGGGAATTATATATCCCGAAGCTTTACTATTTTTGCAGCTTTTCTTCTCTGTTCATCATCTATTTGTGCGTAATGTTTTTTAGTTGTATTTACATCTTTATGACCAAGTACATCAGCCACAAGATAGATATCGCCTGTTTCCCTGTAGAGATTGGTTCCATAAGTACTACGTAATTTATGGGGAGATATATTTTTCAGATTAGTAACAAGTGCAGAATATTTTTTAACTATATTTTGAACTGAGCGAACATTTAAACGTTTATTTTGTAGAGATAATAAAAAGGCTTTTTCATGACCAGATTCGGGTATGATAGAATTTCTTTCTTGCAAATAGTCAACCAAAGCCCTTTTAACCTCATCGCTGAAATAAACGATGACCTCATTTCCACCTTTACGAGTTATTTTAATACCATTGGTATTCATATCTATATCATGAGTGTCAAGCCCTACACATTCAGAAACACGGATTCCTGTCCCAAGTAAAAGTGAAATAAGGGCGAGATCACGAACTTTAGTTTTTGAATGATATTTTTGTTGAAACTTTGTTAAATCGTTTCCTGACTCTACTTCGTCTAGTAATTTAACCATTTCATCAACTTCTAGTCTAATTATATTTTTTTGATGAACTTTTGGTAAATCAACCAGTAATGCAGGATTGTTTATAATCTTTCTTTTTTTGTAGAAATATTTATATAATGTTCTAAGACAAGCAAGTTTGCGAGCTTTAGCTTTTTCATCATTTGCATGTTCGTTTACTTTCTGAGTTTTTTCATCCTTTTTTGTAAAATATGATAAGTATTCTAAATATCGCTCAATATCCTCAGGAGTTATCTTATCTAGGAAATCAACTGTGATTTTAGTTTTATCTTCATTTATGTAAAGCTCTTTAAATAAAAAATCAAAGAAAACGATTAAGTCATAAGCATATGCAATACGAGTTCTAACTCCTGTTGTCTGCTCTATACCACGGAAAAAGTCAAAACAAAAAGATGGGAGCATTATTGTGAGTTCTCTAAGTTTAGCAGTGAATTTTAATTTTTGTTGAATTTGATAGGAATTCTTATCCATGAGAAACCTCCATTATTAGCAATGATAAGTATTACTTATTTTAGCACATTATAAAAACATTTTAAAGTTAATTTTTAATAATAGTATAAAAAATAGGACTTTCCTCCTATGGTAGCATGATGAGAATAGTGGTATAATAAGTAATATCATCAATATTATTCATTCTTTTATTAAAATCGTGTTACAAATGTTGAAAAAATGTTGAAAAATTAATAAATTATGATAAAATTAATTAGTAATATTGATGAAATATAAAAACTAAAAGGGGGATAATTTATGAATAAGAAATTAGTAACGGGAATTTTAGCATTAGCAATGTGTCTTAATGTAGGTGTAATAACAATGGTATATGCTGAGGAAACAGCTACAAGTAACACTATTTCTATTTCTGGCGAGGCTGCAAAAATTCGTATTGATAATAAGGAAACTAAAGTATTGCTAAGTGAGGAATTAAAAGAGGTAAAAGAAAATGCTAAAGAAAAATTAAAAGAAAAAGATGAAAAAATTAAAGAGTTAAAAGAAAAAATCGAAGGAAGAAAAGACAATTATAAAAAACTTGAAAGTTTACTTCAAAAGAAGATTGGATTAATTAATGCAAGGTTAGAACTTTTAAAATCTGATACATCAGCAGAAGCAATACTGAAAGTTGAAGCATTAAAAGCACAATTATCTAAGACTGAATCACAAATAACAAGACTTGATAAAAGTATAGCAACTGAAAAGAATTTACTAAAAGAAAAAGTAAAAGAGCAATACACATCAGAAGAATTAGCTAAAATACAAGAAGTTGCACAAATATTAAAAGAACACAACGACTTAAAGTTATTACCTGTTCAAAATATTTTTGCAAAAGGGAAAAATATAAAATTTGATTTACCACCAGTTATAAAAGATGGCAGAACTCTTATACCTATTAGAGCATTATCAGAAGCTTATGGATTTGATGTAAAATGGGATGCAGAAACTAAAAAAATAACAATAACAAAAGGTGATAATGTACTTGTATTATCTGTAGATAGTAACAAAGCAATAGTAAACGGAAAAGAAGTAGAACTTGATGTACCAGCGAAAATGTATAAAGTAAATAATGAAAATGCAAGAACAGTGGTTCCTTTAAGATTTATAATTGAGAAGATGGGCTTAAATGTTAATTGGGATGAAGAGACTCAAACAATTGATATAGATGACGAAAAGGTAGTAGTTGATGACGAAAATACAACAGAACAAGATGCTGTTAAATTAGACGAAGAACTAAATGAAATTGATGATGAAGTTAATGAAACAATAGTTACAGAAGAAACAGCTTCGGATGTATTAGAGGGTGAAGATACAGATATAGATGAAGAAGAAGATGTAGAAGATGATGTAGAAGATGATGTAGAAGATGATGTAGAAGATGAAGAAACTACTACAGCAGAAGAAACTAGTACGGTTCAAGATTTGACTGTGGAATAATACATATAAATGAAAACTAAATATTATATATTAAAAAAACTTCAGTCATATGACTGAAGTTTTTTTAATATACTAAATAAGAAATTGATATTTTAATATTTACAAATTGGATGTGATAATATGAAAAAAATCATTTTATTTATTATATTTTTTCATATCATATTGTTAGTATTAACAGTAAAAACAAATAATATTCCTATACAATATGATGAAATTAATGACAGTACTGTTATTAATTATAAAGATATAAATAAGAATGAAATTGTGAAACTAGAATTAGAAGATTATGTTATAGGTGTTGTTGCGGCTGAGATGCCAGCAAGTTTTGAACTTGAGGCACTTAAAGCACAAACATTAGCAGCACGTACATATTCTTTAAAAAACAAAGCTTTTATAACAAACGATATAAATTGTGATCAGGCTTTTATAACAGAAGATGAAATGAAAAAAAGGTGGGGTAAAAACTTTGAAAAGAATTATAATAAGATAAAGCAAGCTATATTAGAAACTAAAGGGAAGATAATAGTTTTTGATGATGAATTAATAGATGCCGTATATCATTCCACAAGCGCTGGAAAAACACAAAATGCAGAAGATGTATGGAAATATAGCCATCCATATTTAAAAAGCGTTATGAGTGCTTTAGATTCAAAATCTCCATCATATAATGCAGAGTATAAAGTTTCTGAAAAAAAATTATTAGATATAGTTACTAATTTTTTTAAACTAAAGGATAAAAAAATTAGTATAAAAATAAAAGAACGTTACGATACGGGATATGTAAAAACTATATTAATAAATAAGACAGAAGTAAAAGGTACGGAACTTAGAAAAATTTTAAATTTAAGATCAAATAATTTTGATATAGAAAAAAAGGGTTCGGATTATATATTTAGAACAAAAGGATATGGTCATGGTGTAGGAATGAGCCAATATGGAGCTAATTTTCTAGCTAAAGAAGGAATGAAGTATGATGAAATAATTAAACATTATTATACAGGAGTAGAGATAAAACAGATAACAGATGTCATAGATAATAAAGAAAAATAATAAATAACAAATGTTGTACAAAAATATTCTTACGTAAGAATATTTTTGTAATTCCCCGTCAATAATATTGATGGAGGTGTTGTGTATGAAAAAGAACTTTTATGTAGCTCTTATGGCTTGTTTCATTGTAGTAATAATTGCTTCGATATTAATTGTTGATAATAGTTTGAATGTTTCAAATCAAGCAAAGACTCAAAAAGGGTATGTTGATCTAGATAAGGAGTTTGTAGATAAGAATTTTGAATCAATTCAAGCTTCAACAGGACAAGATAAGAACATAGAAATGGCCGAAGCACAAAAAGTAGAGGAAAAAGTAGTAACTGAAAAACCTGAAGTGAAACAAGAGTTTATATGGCCTATAAAGGGTGAAATAGAAATAAATTATAGCCCAAATAAGGTGGTATATGATAAATTCTTGGATCAATATACCGGAGAAGAACAAGTTAGTATAACAGCCAACAAGGATGATGATGTTGTAGCAGCAGAAAAAGGCACGATATTAAAAGTATTTGATGGTGTTGTAGGTAAAACAATAGAAATAGAACACGAAAATGGCTATATTACTACATACAGTAATGTATGCGATTTAAAAGTAGAAGAAGATGAGTTTGTAGAAAAAAATGAAGTGCTAGGCAAAGTGAACCAGTTAGATGAACAATATAATTTCATAAAATTTGGTGTTAAGAAGGATGAAAAATATATAGATCCAAAAAAAGTTGTAAATTAGTAAAATTGAAATAAAATATAAAATATAAAAATAATTCAAGCAATTGCTTGAATTATTTTTATATTCTGGTAGAATAAGACTAAAAGGGGAGATGCAGAATATGGTTGATATAAAATATTTAGAGACACAAGCAAATGAAATACGAAAATGGGCAATTAAAGAAGTGTATAGTGCAAGTTCTGGGCATATAGGAGGAGCGCTATCTATATCAGACATTGTATCAGTACTATACTTTAATGAATTAAATGTAGATTCTAAAAATCCTATGTGGGCTGATAGAGATAGATTTGTGTTATCAAAGGGACATACATGTGCAGCAGTTTATGCGGCACTTGCTATGAAAGGATATTTTGACACTGATGAGTTATACAAATTTAGAAATATAAATTCATTTCTAGAAGGGCATCCTGCACTTGGTAAAATACCAGGTATAGATATGTCAACTGGTTCACTCGGACAAGGGTTATCTGCTGCAAATGGTATGGCACTCGCAGGCAAAATGGATAATAAAGATTATCGCGTATACGCTATTATTGGTGATGGGGAAACGGAAGAGGGGCAAATATGGGAAGCAGCAATGACAGCTGCTCACTATAAGCTTGACAATCTCTGCGTATTCTTAGATGATAACGGACTTCAAATAGATGGTAGAACATGTGTCGTAATGAATGTAGAGCCTTTAGATGAGAAATTTGAAGCTTTTGGGTGGAATGTAATAAAAATAGATGGACATAACATAAAGCAAATATTAGACGCTTTGTCAGAAGTGAAACAAGTTAAAGGAAAACCTTCGATTGTTTTAGCTAAAGCCATAAAAGGGAAAGGTGTGTCATTTATGGAAAATCAAGCGGGATGGCATGGAAAGGCACCGAATAAAGAAGAATATGAAAAGGCTATGAGTGAACTTAGTAATAAGTAAGATCTAGATGGGGACGGCTTCCTTCTTTTTAGGAACCATCCTCGTGGAAAAAACTTAGATAAAAGAATACTGTGGGTGGTTTAATCTCTCAGGGTCAATTCCCCGCAGCTCTGCTGCGTGCTAAATTTGTCATTGCGAGGAACGAAGCAATCCCGTTCTTTAAAAGACAAAAGAGAGATTGCTTCGTTTCTCGCAATGACAACATGATACCCCGTCAGCTTGCTGCGGGGAGGTTCATTATAACTAATAAAATTTAATATTTCAAAACAAATTTAAAGGGACAGTCCTAAAAAGAAGGAACTGTTCCTCAAAAGATAAAAACGGAGGTTTTAATTATGGAAATAGCAACTAGGGAAGCCTATGGAATTGCACTTGCTGAGATTGGTGCACAAAATGAAAATATAGTAGTTCTTGATGCGGATATTTCGAAAGCTACAAAAACAGAAAATTTTAAAAAGGTATGTCCAGATAGGTTTATAAATATGGGAATAGCAGAGGGAGATATGATGTCAACAGCTGCGGGTCTATCTACATGTGGAAAGATAGTGTTTGCGAGTACATTTGCTATGTTTGCAGCAGGAAGAGGATATGAACAAATAAGAAACTCAATATGTTATCCAAATCTGAATGTAAAAGTTGCGGCTACACATGCTGGTATATCTGTAGGTGAAGATGGAGCATCTCACCAATGTATAGAAGATATAGCTTTGATGAGAGTTATACCCAATATGACGGTTTTCTCTCCATGTGATGCAACAGAAACGAAGGCAATTATAAAATATTGTGTTGAAAATAAGGGTCCTATGTATATAAGGCTGGGGAGACTGAAGGTTCAAGATGTATTTAATGAAGAAAGTTACAAATTCAAATTTGGGTGTGGTGTAGAAATAGCTGATGGAGGAGATATTGCCATATTTGCTACAGGCATGATGACCGGTGTGGCTATAAAAGCAAATGAATTACTAAAAGCTAAAGGCATTAAAGCTCGAATTATTAATATACATACAATAAAACCTATTGACAAAGAAATAATTATAAAGGCTGCAAAGGACATAGGTAAAATAGTAACATTAGAAGAACACAATATTTACGGAGGTTTTGGCAGTGCTGTATGTGAGGTACTTTCAGAAAACTATCCTACAAAGGTTAAAATGATAGGTGTAAGTGACCAATTCGGAAAATCAGGTAAAGCAGAAGAAGTGATAAAACTTTACGGACTTGACGCCGAAAGTGTAGCTAAAAAGATAGAAGAGTTTGTTAAAAATTAAATATAAATATCCACAATAAACTGATTTTAAAGGAGGTATACAAATAATGTCATTTATACTTATATTGTTAGTATTAGTTATAGTTGGAGCATTTGCAGGAATGAGTTTCAAATCAAGGGGTGTTTTAGATAACCTAAAGGAACTAGTGGAAAATCAGTTATTAGAAACTGAACAAGCAGAAAAGATAAAAGCTTACTATCAAAATAAAAAAGCAAACAGTAATATTGCAATAATTATTTTATCAGTAATCGGGGTAATATTAATTGGACTAGGGATTATACTTGTTGTATCTTACAACTGGTATCAGATTCCTAAATTTGTTAAGTTAGGTATAGGTTTAACTGTACTTGTTGCGGCTCAATGTGTATTTTTCCTTAATATATATAAAAAGAAAACATCTTTGCTTGCAGTTGAAGGAAGCTCAGTATTTCTAACTTTAATGATAGCAGCGGTAATAGCATTAATAGGGCAAGTATATAACTTGCCAGGAACATTTGAAGAATTTCTGTTCATGTGGTTACTGCTAATATTACCTATACCTTACATATATGGATCATCAATTACATCGATAATATATCTCATAGGTACAAGTATATGGATGTATGCACCAGGAGTTAGATTGTTTGAATTTAGTGATAAATCAAACATAATAATGTATCTAATTATGGTACCATTTGCTCTTAAATTTATTTCGAATAACAAATACATTTTACGTGAAAAATTTATTGAAATAACACTTTTTCTTACAATAGCTATTAATCTAATTATGTTTTCATATAGTCAAAATAATATATTAAATCCACTTGTTATGATTAATTCTATTTTAGTAGTAATATTATTTATAAGTTCAGTTGTAAAAAAGTTGAATTTAAATCTCACTCAAATGTTAGTTAAAATAACTATTATTATTGAGCTAATAATACTGGCTTTCGATAAATATTATCATTATATAGATATATCAAAAGTAAATATATACAAAGATGTTTTTACTAATTTTATTTCAGTATTCATTTTCTTAATAGCTCTTGGCGTATTTTATTATTGTATGAAGAAGAAGGATTACGAAAACCTTTTATATGTAATTGTCCCTGTTGCTTTTACTTTTACAGGATATATATTTGATGGCAAATATTCAGCAGACTTAACATATTATTTTATAAATATTTACCTAATGTTTATAGCTATTAACTTTATTTTAAGGTCGACACATATAAATAGCTTGCGTATGCTTAATGCTGGACTGCTGATAACAATAATACTTGTTTTTAAATGGTTCCTTAGTGGCGAATTTGGAATATTACAAAGAGCAGCAGGACTTATAATATCAGGAGTTATCCTAATCGTTCTTAATATGACTATGATAAAAAGAAAAAAAGAGGTGAAGGGCGATGAATAAGCTACCAGATTGCTGTAAACAGTTTAAGGAAAAAACTAAAAAATATGGATTTACAATTATAATAGTTATACTTTTTATACAACTTTTGATACCTATTTTAATGATTTATGGAAATGAAATTATTGCGAAAGTTGGAACAGAAATAAAACTTGAAATAAGACAATTTGATCCATATGATTATTTTAGAGGGAGATATTTAAATATACAGCCAGTTGCAGTAGAAGTTAACAAAGAAAATATAAGCAAATCATTAAATATGAAGTTAATAAATCAGGCGATTGATAACTCGGATTATAATTTTAATAATAGAATTAAATGTTTTGTTACATTTAAAGAAGGTAAAGATGGAATGTATAAAGTAGATAAAGTCACAGATGAAAAACCTAAGGATACTAAATCATATCTAAAAGCAAACTTAAATTTTTACAATAATTTAGGTAACCCAATAATCGAAGTAGACTATAATATAAAGAAGTTTTTTATTAATGAAAAGTTTGCATCTATAGCAGACCAAACTATAAGAGAATTACCTAACGAAGTAAAATCATATATAAAAGTAAAAATCATGGATGGAGACTTTGTAATTGAAAATTTATATATAGGAGATAAAAATATATATGAGTATTTGAAATAATATAAGTAATACAAATAAAGAATGAGGCAAGGCCTCATCCTTTATTTGTACATATCTGCAATATCATCTACTAAATTACCAACTTTTACTATCCAATCTTTACTAACTTTTCCAAAACCTTTTCTGTTACTTCTAGAAGTAAGGGCTAAACTAGCCATTCCAATAAGATTACCAACCACAAAACCAGTTACAAATCTGTTAAAGTTCATATTCATGCTCCTTTCATTTTGTATTATCATTTATTATTTTTAACAAATTTCTCATTTATACACTGGTATTATTATGAAATATCTTAAAAAAAATATTTTTTTTTGAAATAACAATTGTATTAAATCAAAAAGTTTATTATAATAATCATGTAAGCGTACAAAAAGGAGAAAATATGTTTAATAATGTAAATACTGTAATTTTTGATTTTGATGGAACGATAGTGGACTCCATTAATGTATGGAAAAAAATGAACTACGATTTCTTCGGAGAATTTGGAATGAAATTAGAAGAAGAATCTATTAATGAATTATTAAATTTAACTTGTGAGGAAACAGCCGAATATTGCACCAAAAATTTTAACATACCATTCACAACTAATCAAATAGAAAATTTTTGGAGTAAAAAAGGAATAGAGTATTATGATAAGTATGTGGTGTTAAAAGAAGGAGTAAAAGAATTTTTAGAACTATTAAGAAAAAATAATTTTAAAATAGGGATAGCTACTAATAATATTAAACCTATAATATACCATTTTTTGAAAAAGGAAAACATAATTAAACATATTGATTTTGTATGTACTGTTGAAGATGTACAAAACAGAAAGCCAAATCCAGAAATGTATTTGAAAGTAGCCAAGATTTTAAAGTCTGATATGAATGAATGTTTAGTTTTTGAAGATTCAGTTGTAGGATTAATTGCTGCAAAAAGAGCTGGAATGAAAGTTTGTGCAGTGTTTGATAAGTATTCAATAGACAAACCAGATGATATAAAAGGAATGTCAGATTATCAAATTTGTAGTTTTAAAGATATTAAAATATGATTGTGGCATAGTTATTTTAAAAATACAGTACTAAAGTATATCGCTACATATGTGTGTAACACATAGCATTGATTTCCGGGGGGGAAAAAGAATGAAATATACTAATAAAACCGAATTATATGAAATAATTGAATCTAGACATAAAGATCCTCATAACATTTTAGGAATGCATAAAGTTGAAGAAAATGATAAAGAAATTGTTATTGTGAGGGTATTTATACCACAAGCAAAAGTTGTATATGTTATTACAGAAAATAAAGATGAGAACATATATGAAATGAAGAAAATACACGATTCAGGATTTTTTGAGCTCTGTTTTCCAGACAAGCATAGAAAGTTTAAATATAAACTAAAGGCTGAAGACTGTGAAAATAATATTTGGGAATTTCATGATCCATATTCATTTGATAAGGTGATAACTCATTTTGATTTACATTTATTTAATGCGGGAAACCATTATGAAATATATGAAAAATTAGGCGCACATCCTATGGAGATAGATGGGGTGTATGGTACTCTTTTTGCAGTATGGGCACCAAATGCTAATAGAGTAAGCGTTGTAGGTAATTTCAATGCTTGGGATGGAAGACGAAATCAAATGAGGCTCTTAAGTAATTCGGGAGTATGGGAGTTGTTTGTTCCTGGTCTTTGTGTGTCTGAAACATATAAATATGAGATTAAAGCAAAAAACAATGATGTATTTCAAAAGGCTGACCCATATGCTAATGCAGCAGAACTAAGACCAAGAACAGCATCTGTTGTTTGTGATATTTCAAAGTTTGAGTGGAAAGATAGCGAGTGGATGTCTAAAAGGGCAGTAGAGGACGTTTATAATAGACCTATGAACATATATGAGGTACATCTTGGATCTTGGATGAGAGTAGATAATAATGAATATATGAGTTATAGGGATTCAGCACATAAATTATGCAATTATGTAAAAGACATGGGGTATACACATATCCAACTTATGCCTATTGAAGAGTATCCTTTTGATGGATCGTGGGGATATCAAGTAACGGGGTATTATGCTCCAACTAGTAGATTTGGTACACCAGATGATTTCGCATATTTTGTTGACCATATGCATGAAAATGGTATAGGTGTTCTACTTGACTGGGTTCCTGCTCACTTTCCAAAGGATGCGCATGGACTTAGAAGATTTGACGGTACAGCATTATACGAACATGAAGATGCGAGACGTGGCGAACATCCAGACTGGGGTACACAAATATTTAATTATGGAAGAAATGAAGTTGAAAATTTCCTAATAGGTAATGCTATATTTTGGATTAAAAAGTATCATATAGATGGTTTACGAGTGGATGCTGTAGCATCTATGCTATATTTAGACTATGGTAAGAATTATGGTGAATGGGTACCAAATGGATATGGTGGAAAAGAAAATAATGAGGCTATAGAGTTTATGAAACACATGAACTCAGTTATAGCAGGTGAATTTCCTGGTGTTATGATGATTGCTGAGGAATCTACTGCATGGACAGGAGTATCTCATCCTACTGAAGATAACGGATTAGGATTCAAATACAAATGGAATATGGGATGGATGAATGATTTCTTATCATATATAAGTAAAGACCCTATATATAGAAAATATCACCATGGTGATTTGACATTTAGTCTAATCTATGCGTTTACTGAAAGGTTTCTATTAGTACTTTCTCATGACGAAGTTGTGCATGGAAAAAGCTCTATGATAGGAAAGATGCCAGGCGATTATTGGCAAAAATTTGCTAATCTTAGGGTCGCTTATGGATTTATGTATGCTCATCCTGGTAAAAAATTATTGTTCATGGGAAATGAGTTTGGGCAATTTGATGAATGGAGTGAAGCGAAGAGCCTCTATTGGAATTTATTAGAATATGATAAGCATAAACAAATGCAAGATTATACGAGAGATTTGAACTTTTTATATAAAAATGAAAAAGCATTGTGGCAAAAAGATTTTACAGGAGAAGGTTTTGAATGGATAGACTGTGCAGATTATCAAATAAGTATGGTGAGTTTCATAAGAAAAGGTGAAAATAGAGATGAAGATATAGTAGTAGTATGTAACTTCACTCCTACTCCACACTTTAATTATAGAATGGGGGTTCCTGAAGGTACTTATGTTGAGATATTTAATACAGATGATGTAAAATATGGCGGTAGTGGAGTCAAAAACGAAAATTCGATTAAAGCAGATAAAAAGCATTGGAATTACAGAGACTATAGTATAGAAGTAAAAGTACCACCACTCGGAGCTGTTTATTTTAAAAAGTTGAAAGGTTAGAGTGATAGCTAAAGTAATCAACCTGAAAGAATATTAAAAAATTTCACTTAATGGTAGAAACTTATGAGTGGGTTCCTCGCCCCTACTAGGGATAACTTTCACTAGTATTTGTAAAATACACAATCACAGTGTACAGTTATCCCCAAAAGGGGCGAGGACATTATAACAAGTTTTGCTGAATTTAATAATTAAATTCTAAAATATAACATCAGTTTAAAACTTGGAGGTAATATAACATGAAAAAAGAAGAACTTCTAACGCTACTCCATGAATACGAATCAAGTAATGAAAAAGAAAAAGAATATAAAACTCAAATGATAAACTTTATTAATGAGAATGATGTTTTTCTTGGAAGAGTTAATGAAAACGGACATATAACTGCTAGTGCATGGGTTGTTAATTCTGATATGAGTAAAGCTTTGATGAATCATCATAGAAAAGCAGATATGTGGTTGCATCTTGGTGGACATACAGAAGAAAACGAAAATGTATTAGAAGCCACTTTAAGAGAAGTAAGAGAAGAATCAGGAATTGAAAATGTAAATAATATATCAAACAAAATATTTGATTTAAATATTTGTAAAATACCAGATCGTATAACTGAAAAAGAGCATATTCATTATGATATTGTATTTTTATTTCAAGTAGATGATAATAAAAATTTAGTAATAAGTGACGAATCAAAAGATCTAAAGTGGATATATGTTTCTGAAATCGAACAATATTCAAATGATTCTGGTATCATAAGAATGGTAGATAAAACTAAAATATTAAGGAATAGGAGCTAATTATGAAACAAATTGAAATATATACAGATGGAGCATGCTCTGGTAACCCTGGTCCTGGGGGATATGGGACTATTCTTAAATATCAAAGCAATGAAAAACACTTTTCGCAAGGTTATAAGCTAACAACAAATAACAGAATGGAAATTTTGTCAGTTATAATTGGTATAGAAGCATTGTCTGAAACTTGTGAGGTTACGGTATATACAGACTCTAAATATGTTTCTGACTCCATATCACAGGGTTGGGCGAAAAAATGGAAAGAAAATAACTGGAAGCGGAAATCAAAAGAAAAGGCACTTAATATAGATCTTTGGGATAGACTGTTAAAATTACTGGATAAACATAAAATAACTGTAGTCTGGGTAAAAGGACATTCAGGACATGAATATAATGAAAAATGCGATAAACTAGCGGTTGCAGCATGTAGAGCAGATAATCTACTAGAAGATGAAGGGTACGAGAGATCATAGGGAATTGGGTGTAAAATAAGGTAAAGGATAGTGATAAAAGTGATAGATATAGCAATAGATGGTCCAGCTGGGGCAGGAAAGTCAACCATATCAAAAATAACGGCAGGAAATCTCAAACTATTATATATAGACACTGGAGCTATGTTTAGAGCAGCTACATTTTATTTCATTTCTAATAATATTGATTATGAAAATGAAGAAAATGTAAATAAACATATACTGAATATATCTATTGATTTAAGGCATATTAATGGTATTCAACATATTTTTCTAAATGGAAATGATGTAACAAAGGATATAAGGACAGAAGAAATTTCAAAAGCTGTTTCAATAGTAGCAAAGAATCAAAAGATTCGTGAAATGCTTTTAGATATTCAAAGAAAGATAGCAGAAGAAAATAATGTAGTAATGGATGGTAGAGACATAGGTACATGTGTTTTACCCAATGCAGGACTCAAAATATTTTTGGTTGCTTCCGTAGAAGAAAGAGCTAAAAGAAGATATAAACAACTTGTAAGAAGAGGAAAGACTGCTAATTATGATGAAATACTGTTAAATCTAAAAAAAAGAGATGAACAAGATATGACAAGGGAAATAGCTCCACTTAAAAAGGCAGAGGACGCAATACTTATTGATAGTACAAATATGACATTAGAAAAAGTGGTAAGTATTATAGTAAAATTAGCCAAGGAGAGATTTTTACGAAATAAAAAATTAGTTTCTAATCTTGAAAATAATGATATAAATGATATAGATATATGAGAAAATCTTATAAAATAAGTCATAAATTTTCTAAAAATGAGTTATTATTGAAGAAATAGCAGAATTAGACTTGACAATAGTCCATAAAAATGATTATATATGTATAATAGAGTAACATTAATACAAGTTAAATATTATTTAAAATTAGAAAGCGGTGAATATAATTATATGGATGATTATAAAGAATTCGAGGAAAATATTTTAAAATTAACAGGTATAGATTTAAATTCTTACAAAGAAAAGCAGATGAAGAGAAGACTAGACTTCTTAATAGATAGAATGGGTCAAAAAACATATGCGAATTATTTTAAGGTTTTAAGAGAAAATAAAGAAGAACTCGAGAATTTTAAAAGTTATATAACTATAAATGTTTCAGAGTTTTTTAGGAATTACCCCCAATGGGAGATTTTGCAGAAAAAGATTATACCGTATTTAATAGAACAAAAAAAAGGACAAGCCATAAATGTATGGAGTGCAGCATGTTCAACTGGAGATGAACCATATTCAGTAACAATATTAATGAAAAAGCACTTTCCAAATATAAAATTTAATGTTCTAGCTACTGATATTGATGAAGATATATTAAATAGAGCTAAAAAGGGAGAATATTATTTCAAAAGCATTGAAAAAATACCACCAACATATATAAATGAATTTTTTACGAAAATGGATAAAGATATTTATATTGTAAATGAAGATGTAAAAAAACATGTTACTTTTAAAAAGCATGATTTAATTGCAGAAGCATATCCAATGGGAATGGACTTAATAATATGTAGAAATGTTGTGATATATTTTACAGAAGAAGTTAAAAATCATATGTATGAAAAATTTGCTAAATGTATGGACAAAGACAGGATTTTATTTATTGGTAATACTGAACAAATAATAAGTTCGAATAAATTTGGCTATGAATATATTGAAAACTTCTTTTATAAAAAAATATAGAAATTACTGTGCATTTTGAATTTATCTCTGGGAGGCGTAAAAATGAAAATAACATTTTTAGGAGCAACAAAGACAGTAACAGGTTCATGTTACTTAGTACAATTTAACAATAAAAATTTTCTAGTAGATTGTGGAATGTTTCAAGGTCATAGTAAGCAAAATGAATTTAATGAAGAACCTTTTCCATTTAATGCAACAGACATAGACTATATTCTTTTAACTCATTCACATATAGACCACAGTGGTAGAATACCTAAGATTTATAAAGATGGTTTTAGAGGACAAGTTATTTGTACAAAGGCTACACATGAATTATGTCAAATAATGTTACCTGATAGTGGATTTATTCAGGAGCATGAAGCTGAATGGAAAAATCGTAAGCTGATAAGAGCAGGTAAGTCACCAATTCCACCATTATATACAGCTGAAGAAGCTATGGAAGCTTTAAAATGCTTCAAACATGTTTCTTATTATGATGATATTAATTTAGGCGAGGATCTAAGAGTTAGATTTATAGATGCTGGGCATATATTAGGTTCTTCGATTTTAGAAATATGGGTAAAAGAAAATGGACATGAGACAAAAATAGTATTTTCAGGTGATTTAGGAAATAATGATTTACCAATACTTAGAGCTCCAGATGTAATTGAAAGTGCAGATTTTCTTATAATAGAATCTACATATGGTAATAGATTGCATAGTCAAACAGAAGATAGAGTTCATAAGCTTATGAAAATAATGAAAGAAACCATTGACAGAGGTGGAAATGTAATAATACCTTCATTTGCAGTGGGAAGAACACAAGAGATAATATATGAAATTCACAAGTTTAAAGAAGACTATCCTGAGTATGTTAAGTTTTTAAATGATACTCCTGTATATATAGATAGTCCACTTGCGATATCTGCAACAGAAGTCTTTAGAAACAATCTTGATTGTTTTAACGAGGAAGCTAAAGAATATGTAATAAATGGGGATAATCCACTTGACTTCCCAGGTTTAAAACTTAGTAAAAGTGCTGATGATTCTAAAGCTTTAAATGAAGACCAAGTGCCTAAAATAATAATTTCTGCAAGTGGAATGTGTGAAGCTGGTAGAATAAGACATCACTTAAAGCATAATTTATGGAGAGAAGATAGTAGTATTTTATTTGTTGGATATCAAGCGGTTGGTACCCTAGGTCGAAGACTAACAGATGGCGCTAAGAAAGTAAAACTTTTTGGTGAAGAAATAGGAGTAAAAGCAAAAATTGAAATCATAGAAGGTTATTCAGGTCATGCAGATCAAAACGGATTGATGGACTGGGTTAAGCATATAAAAAACAAACCAAGAAAAGTATTCATTGTACATGGTGAACTTGATGCACAAGAAGTATTTAGTAAGTTATTAAACGAAAGATATGGTCTTGATACGATTATTCCTGAATATGCAGATCATTTTGACTTAACTATGGATGATGTTGCTGCACAAACACCATTTAAAGAGACAAAAGATAAGTTTATACGTCTTCAACTTCTTTCACAAATAGAGATTTTACAAGAGCAAGCAGATTTTATTGGTATGCACATAAATCAATCTTGTTTAAATAATAAATCTGATGATGAAATAGAAGAATTACAAAATAAACTTTCAGATTTGGATAGAGATTTACTTAGTATAAAAACAAATTTGATTAAATAGATTAAATGAAGAACATATAAGTTAGACTATTGCTTCGAAAAAACAGACAGCGTAATAAAATAAAAGCATTTGCCGAAATCTGCAAATGCTTTTTGTATGAGTATACAAGCATTGTAGTGAGGACGGGGTCTGTGTACTATGAGTACATAAAAATCTAAAGTATGGCAAAAAAATGTAAACTTTGTAGAAATAAGTTGAATTAATTTTAATATATGTTATAATAATCCCATAAAATAAATAAATATTATATACGAGGAGGGGATGAGATATATGGGTGAAAAGATTAAAAACAATATTTTTACAAAAGGTAAACATATTATTTTTCCGAAGAAAACAGTTGTACTTTTCTTTGTATGCGTGGCATCTTGGGTAACATCAATTATTTATGGAGCACTCAATTTTGTTAATGTTTTTGTGTTTCCAATAGCTGTTTGGATTTTAATTTTAATTTATAAAAGACAAATTATAAAGGTATATAGAGATGAAATATATGTAGGTAATGAGTGTATACAAATATCTCAAATAGGTAAAATTGTACATTCATTGGAACAACCTAAATTTAATAAAAAGGGATTATTGATAATTGCATATTTTAATGTTATAGCTATAGATGATGAGAAATTAACAATAAATGAAATATCTTCAGAAGAGGAAACAAAGCATAATATTTTTTTGATAAATTATATATATAAAGATATTGTTGAACTTGTGAAATATATTGAAAGTTGTAATAGAGCAATAGCACTTGATGAAATTACAGTGGATATGGTTGATAAAAAAGGTAATAAATTTTACAATTATATTTTAAAAGAAATTGGGACGAGCATTATGGTAGGTGTTGTCTTTATAGCTATTTTCATTGTTATGCATATAATAATTGACAAAACAAATATGGAAGAGAACAAAGATATTGTAAGTTCTTTTGTAGGATTAATATCTGTTGGTACTATGATTTTTATAATAAATAAAATGGTATCTAATGATAAAGAGGTCTCAAATAAATCTAAAAAACAAATAAATGAAAAAACTATAGATGAATATAAAAGACTTTCTAATCTTGCTGAAAAGAACAATGGTGAATTTGAAAAGGAATTAAATATTATGTTTGAACAAGTATCTCAGGAGAAAATAAATGAATATATAAAAAATTTAAGTAATAATGATTTGGAAAGATATAATAGGATAGTTGAAGAATATAAAATAAAAGCTGATGTTTCAAAAGTGATGGATAAGATTTTTGGACAAGAAGATAAAAACTAATTTTAGGAATGTTTATTTATACTATAGGAATATTAATTGTAGACGACTTTCTAAAATCGGGGTAAACCATAAGTAATATGGCTTTCCTAATATAACTAGTAAACCAGGCGCAGGCAAGCTGGCGTGCTACGGAAATATTATTCAATAGTTGTAGGACAAAACAGTATCAAAATTTTGATACTGTTTTTTGCATATAAAAAAATAAAGTGAATATACATGTACAAGGTTAGTAAATTACATAACAACACAAAGGAGAAAATATGGAATATATAAAGGAATGGTTGAATAACCTAGCCATGTATATGGTATTAACAATGTTTATCAATATAATAATCCCAAACAAAGCTTATAAGAAATACATAAACCTAATACTTGGGTTTGTACTTATTATAATTGTACTAGCACCTATAAATAAGTTATTAAATAATTCTGAAGGTTTTCTCGAAAGTAATATCATTAAACAAAAAAATCAATTAGACAAAGAACAACTTAGAATAAATAAAAATCAACTAGAAAATCAGAAGCAAAAGTCAATAATTGAGATATTTAAAAGCAATATAAAAAATCAGATTGAAACCATTTTATCTCAAAATATGGATTTGAAAGTATTAAAATTAGAGTTAGGTATGAGTGAGGGTGGTGAGGATACAGGTGAACTTAATACTATTAAACTAACTGTATCGCAAAATAAAAACTATGTCTTGAATAATAATATCGGTAGAGTTAGTAAAGAAATATTAGAAGAAAAGATTAAAATTTTATTAAAAAACTTCTATTGTATAGAAGAAAATAATATATATGTAACTGTACAAGTTTAATGAGAGGAGAACTAATGAAAAACTACAAAGAGATATATGAAAAGTTTATAAAAGGGGGAGATAAGACATTAAGAAGACTCATTTTTGCTTTTATAATTGGATTAATATTAATGAATATTAGTAACTTTGTATTTGATAAAAAAGATACAAATATTCAGGAAACAACAGAAAAGACAATGAGTTTAAAAGAAGAAGACTCTAAATACAAAACCACTATAGAAAAAAGATTAAGTAAAGCTTTAGAAAATGTACCAGGCGCAGGAAAAACGGAAGTCATAATAAATATAGAAGAAAACAAAGATAATTTTAATGACAAGGCAAATCAAGTAAAGGGAGTACTTGTAATATCAGAAGGAGCAGGTAATTTAAAGGTAAAGGAGGAAATACAAAAGGCAACTCAGATTTTATTAGATTTACCGATACATAAAGTATATGTGCTAGGAAATGGAAATTTAAAATAAGCATTAATAATGCGAGGAGGAATATAAATGTTTGTAATAAAAAAGAATCAAATTATAATAGTTGCACTGGTTGCAATGATAGCCATAGCAGGATATTTTAATTATGTAGATAATAGTGGTGATGTAGGAAGTAAATTAGTTTTACAGGATGCAACAGATATACAGAATCCAACAGAAAATGAAAATAAAGAAAATAAAGAAAAACCAGATACTAAGAGTACGAGCGAACCAAAAGAGGTAGCTAGTGACAATGACCAAATAGGTTCAGCTGTATTTGTAAATAACTCATTTGACGAGGAAGTTCAAGAAACTTTTTTTCTACAAGCTAAAATGAATAGGGAACAAACAAGAGCAGAGAGAAAAGATTGGCTTACACAAGTAATAAATAACGATAATGTAGCAATAGATAAAAAAGGTGAGGCAACAGATGAGCTTATAGATATGCAGAAAAGAATAGAAAAGGAAAATTCAATAGAATCAATGATAGAAGCAAAGGGATTTTCTGAAGTATATGTTCGAATTGATGATGATTCTGTAGATGTTGTTGTTAATGTAGAAAATCTATCAGAACAGCAAATTGCGCAAATAGCAGAAATAACAAGCAGAAAGACAGGATTACCTATAAGCAAGATAAAGATTACTCCACTTAAAAAAGAAGCAAAGTAAATTTGCTTCTTTTTATTCACCAATATATAACTTTTGAATAAAATACTAATAGAAGTTCGCAAGACTTCAAATTTTTAGGAGGTGTTTTGAAGTGGCAAGAAGAGGTGGAAGAGTAAATTGGTCAAATGCAGGATGTTATGAGCCAGTTAATGAATGTTTACCATATGATGTTGGTGGAGTTTCTGTCATACAAGATAGAGTGTCTGAGCCTATAAGAGAGGTAATAAACCTAAATCCATGTCCTAATCACAAGATATTAGATGTTGTTGATATAAACTCTGAAGCATATGTAAGTAACTGTAATGTAACTATTTGTGACAACTATGTAATGATAGATGGATTTATTAAGAAGAATATTATATATTCATTTATTGAAGACTTTCCAGGAAATAATTCAGAGTTACGTCCATGTACATTTAATAGTTATAATTGCGCAGTTTTAGATACAGAACTAGGCAACTTAATTGCTTGGTATCCATTTAGTATAAAAGTTAAAGTATGTGATGCAAATATATTAGTTGATTGTAAGTTAAGATGTATTTCTATAAAAGAATGTCTACAAAGTGATAGATTTATATATGAAGAATGTCCAATTTTAACTTTACCTGGGATATTCTTAGGAACAAAAATTTTCCCTATAATAGCTATTGTCGCAAACGATATAGTAACAGTTGATCTTGTTTGTACAAAATCATAATTTAAATATCAGATAAATCTATGTGGTATGTTACTTCGTAACGTGGTATGGTAGTGGTATATTGTGGTATAATGTAAAACAATTATCATGCGTAAGCATACCACAAACAAACCCGTACCACGTGGGAAGCACATATCACTTTTTTGTGCAAAAAAACCCAGTGGTGGTGAAGAATGTGGCGACAATTAGTTTGTGTATGATTGTAAAAAATGAGGAAGAATATATAGCAAACTGTTTGAATTCTGTTAAGGACCTGGTTGACGAGATTATAATTGTTGATACAGGTTCCACAGATAATACTGAAGAAATAGTAAGTGAATATACTAATAATATATATTTTTTTGATTTTACAGATGATTTTTCATCTGCAAGAAATTATTCTTTTGACAAAGCATCAAAAGAATATATTTTTTGGCTAGACGCAGATGATGTATTACAAGAAGAGGATCGCGTAAAATTTAAAGAACTAAAGAATAGGCTGGACAACGAAGTCGGTATTGTTGCAATGAAATATAACTATATTTTCGATGATGAAGATAATGTAATTTTTTCTTTTTATAAGGAGAGATTAATTCGTAGGGAGTTAAAGCCGTTATGGGTTGATCCTGTACATGAATATATCATTGTAGATGCTGATATTTATAAAACAGATATAACTATTACTCATACAAGAAAAAATACACAAGATGAAAGAAATTTAAAAATATATAAAAAATTTTTATATGAAGGAAATGAATTATCCCAAAGAGGTATGATGCATTATGGAATGGAGCTGTTAAATAATAACCTAATACAAGAGGCCATATTCCAACTTGGAAAATTTTTGACAATAAAGTCAGATTGGGATAGTGAATGTGAATGGGTATGTTTAGAATTATCAGCATGTTACCTGAAACTTCATGAATATGACAATGCCATAAAAGCATTATTACATTGCTTTGAAAAATGTGTCCCCAGAGCAGAAATATGCTGTGAAATTGGAAATTGCTTTGTTTGCAAAAAAGAATATGATAATGCAACCTTTTGGTTTGAGCTTACTGTAGCTATGAAAAAAGTAAGAGATGATTTTAGTTTTGTATTAGATATGTATTTGGATTTTATACCTAATTATCAACTAGGAATTTGCCATTATTCATTAGGTGATATCGAAAGAGCTATCTATTACAATGAGGAAGCAATAAAGGCAAAACCAAATAATATAAATGCAAGAAAAAACGATACTTTATATAAAAAAATTCAAGCGAATGCTTGAATTTTTTTTGTATAAAGTGTAGAATGGAGAAAAGATTCCCTTGACAATCATTATCAAATGAGTCAAATAATAAATACAAAGGAGAGTATAAACATGGTTTACATATTTTTAGCAGATGGATTTGAGGAAATAGAGACTATAACGCCCATTGATATACTAAAAAGAGCGGGTATAGATATAAAAATGATATCTATATCTGACAGCTTGGAGGTTTGTGGTGCACATGGCATTACTATGATTGCAGATGAAACTTTTGATGAATCTGATTTTTTAGACGCAGAAATGCTTATATTGCCAGGTGGAAAAAAGGGTACAGAAAACCTTGCGAAACACGATGAATTAAGGAGTTTAATAATTGAGAAAAACGAGAAGAATAAATACATAGCAGCAATTTGTGCGGCACCTGCAATACTTGGACAAATGGGATTACTACAAAATAAGACTGCTACATGTTATCCAGGGAATGAAGGGATGTTAAAAGGAGCTAAACTATCAGATAGTAATGTTGTAAGCGATGGGAACATTATTACATCTAGAGGGCCAGGAACAGCACAAAACTTTGGACTTAGAATTGTTAAAATGTTAAAAGGTAAAGAAATAGCAGAAAAACTAAACGAATCAATGTTATTTAAAAGAAGATACGAAATAATGATTAAAGAGAAATAGGGGGAACACTATGTATAAAGAATTTAAAGAAAGATATGATAATAACCCAGATGTCTGTAACGAGTTGCAAAGAGGTTTAGAAGAAATAAAAAAGTTTAGTGAAGTTGATAACAATAAGTATAGTGATTACTTCAAAACCATTGGTAGCTTTATTACAAGGGCCTTTGAGTATAAGGAACTCCAAAATAATTTAGAAAATATAGACTTCGATACAATGTTACGAGCGAATAATGAGCTTTATATGGATATTCATAAAGACAATTATAATAATAGTTATGCTAATACAGAATATACTTGTAATATATTTGGTAAAGAGCTTGGTCAGGTACTAAGTTATATTTATGTATACACTAGAAATTATATAGACTGGATTATAAATGAAAATAACTATATAATTAATCAAACCAATAAACTTATATTGGACATAAAAAACAAATTGGAAACTAGCGAAGAACAGAATATAACTGAGATTATTGAGGTTATAAGAAAATATCATCTGGACGTTATTGAATATAGAATAGAATTAAATTTAAATAAAATATTTAATCCTGTGACTAGTGAATATTATAGAAAAATCATAGAAAATGGTATCGATAGTAACATGAAATACTTATTTATGTATGATAAGTATATTGGTGATGCTGAGATGAAAACTGCTAGGTTTTTAAGCAAAATGAGTGATGAACAGATAATTGATATTGCGACAACTATAGTCGAAGGTTTTGTAAATGGATATAAAAGAGATGGGAAAGACATTACTAAAAAATCAAATGTGCGGTCCACTTATCAAATAGGGGAAGAACTTATTGTAAAAAAAGTTTTAGAAAAATTGAAAGTTGTAAATATTACTGAATTTACATTAGTTCCATTATGTATCTCACAATTTAAGCAATATGAATATGATCACGAATTTGATACAGGACTTTATTATGATAAAGATTATGTTGATAAAAATTTAAAATTATATGAAGAAAAGTGTGAAAAATATAAAGATGTGCTTATAAAGTTTGCAGGTCCAGTTTTTATAGAGACTTTTGGACAAATTCCATTTTCACCAAAGGTTAAAGATACAAATATAAGACTTACAGATGAGCAAAAAGGCTTATATAAGAATCTACAAAATAAGAACATGCAAATATTAAATAGATTTGCACCTAGATCTGACTATAGCTTTACTATTATATCACTCCCAAATCCTGAAATAGGTGATAAATTTGAGGAGATATTTGGAGAAACCTGCAAAGTAAACACCCTAGATAATGATAAATATGAAAGAATACACCAAAAGATTATTGATATACTAGATAAAGCGGATTTCGTACATGTAAAAGGGAAAGGCGATAATTTAACAGATATAAAAGTCAAAATGCAAAAAATAAATAATTCTCAAAAAGAAACTCTATTTGAAAACTGTGTTGCAAATGTAAATATACCAGTAGGAGAGGTGTTTACATCACCAAGACTTACTGACACTAATGGAACGCTACATGTAACAAAAGTATACTTGGATGATTATTTGTATAAAGATTTATTCGTCGTATTTAAAGATGGTTATGTTGTAGATTATAACTGTAAAAACTTTGAAACAGAGGAACAAAACAAAAAATATATTGAAGAAAATCTGCTTCATCCACATAAATCACTCCCTATTGGTGAGTTCGCTATTGGTACTAATACTTCGGCATATGTAATGGCTAGAAAGTATGATATAGGACATTTGCTACCGATTCTGATAGCAGAAAAGACAGGACCTCATTTCGCTATAGGGGACACATGTTTTTCACACCGTGAGGACCTAAAGGTATACAATAACATTGACGGTAAAGAAATTATAGCACGTGATAACGAAAAGAGCATATTGCGTAAAACAAATCCAGACGAAGCTTATACAAACAAACATACAGATATAACTATACCATATGATGAGCTAGACTTTATAAGATCAATAACGAGCAATGGTATAGAACTTAGTGTCATAGAAAACGGAAGATTCGTTGTAGAGGGTACTGAGGAATTGAATGAGGTATTTTAATTTCTCGGGGTCAATTCACCGCAGCTCTGCTGCGTGCTAAAGTTGTCATTGCGAGGAACGAAGCAATCCCGTTCTTTAAAAGAACAAAAGAGAGATTGCTTCGTTCCTCGCAATGACAACATGATACCCCGTCAACTTGCTGTGGGGAGGGACTATAAACATAAAAAAAGATAGCACTAATTAATAATTTCCCCTAAGGAGGATTACATGAAAAATTCAAAAATAATACTAGCAATCTTAACTCTAATATTCATTGTTTCAGGCTGTTCAAATGTAAAAGTAACAAAACTAGATAGTGTATCTGTAGCAACTTTAAAAGGCCCAAGTTCTATGGGTATTTCTAAAATGATTGAAGATAATGAAAAAGTTAATGATATAAGTATAAATTACGAAATATACGCAACTCCAGATATAATAGTGTCAAAGCTGTTAAATAACGAGATTGACATAGCTACGGTACCTACAAATGTAGCAGCTAATATATATAACAAAACAAATGGTAAATATAAAATATTAGACATAAATGTACTGAATGTTTTATACATAGTTGCACCAAAAGACATGGAGATTAATAATATTACTGATTTAAAAGATAAAACTATAGAAGTCAGTGGAAGGAAAACAGTTCCGGAATATGTAACTAATTATGTGCTTAATAAAAATAGTCTTATAGATGGGGAGAATATCACTTTAGACTATTCAATTGATCATACAACATCAGCTCAAAAAATGATTGTTGGAACATCAAAAATAGCGATAATGCCACAACCGTTTGCTACCTTGGCAATTATGAAAAATAAAAATTTGGAAGTGAAAGTTAATTTAGGCGATGAGTGGACAAAACTTACAAGTACTGACCTACCAATGGGATGTATAATAGCAAAAACTGAATTAGTAGAACAAAATAAAAAGTTTATAGATAATTTTATGGAAAAAGTTAAAGAATCTTCTCTATGGGTAAACAAAAATATTGATGAGGCAAGTATTATCATTAAAAATCTTGAGATTCTACCAGATGAAAATATAGCAAAGGCTGCAATACCCTATTCAAGCATAGTTTATATTGATAATGAAGATATGAAGAAATCATTAAGCAAATTTTATGAAATTCTAAATGAAATTGATAAAGATTCAATAGGGGGCAAAGTACCTGATGAAAAGATTTATTATGCAAAATAATGCAATCAGAATCATATTGATTACAATATTTTGGCTATTAATTTATCAAATGCTATATATGTACATAGATAATGATATCTATATTCCGAGTATACAGTCCATATTAAAAGAAATAGTGAATATATTTACAAATAAAGAACAATTAATTGATATTATTTTTACAGTAGGTAGAATGATTATGGGAAGCACTATATCGATAATTGCTGCCATAATTATAGCAGTAATTTGCGCTAGCACAACATATATATTTGATTTTGTAAAACCAGCCATGGCTATATTGAAAACTGCTCCAAGTATTGTACTTATAATTATTTCCCTGATTTGGTTAGATGCAGAAGATTTGCCAGTAATCATTTGCGTTGCTATGTGTCTACCAATCATGTTTTCAAATATAGTTTATGGAATACTAAATATAGATAAAGTGCATTTGGATTTTGTAAAAGTTTATAACATAAAAAAGAAGAATGTATATAGCTATTTGTACATAAGTTTACTAAAACCATATTTTATTTCAGGTGTAAATACTATAATAGGTATAAGTTTCAAAGTAATAATCGCGACAGAGATACTAGCACTTCCTAAATATGGAATAGGCAAAAGGATATATGATTCTAAATTATATTTGAAAACTGATGAAATGTTAGCATGGACTGTCATCGTTATTGTAGCATCGCTACTTATCGAAAAATATTTTAATAAGTTTGCTACAAAAAGGGTCAAGGTGATAGTGTGATACTTTTAAAAAATATATATAAAAGTTATGGTGAAGAGAATGTATTAAAAGGTTTAAACTTAGAAATAAGAGAAAATAAGATAACATGCATAATAGGTAAATCAGGTATTGGAAAAACGACTTTACTATCAATTTTAGCTAATATTGAGCAAATTGATAGTGGAGAAATAATAAACAATAATCACAAAATATCTTTTGTCTTTCAAAGAGATACACTGCTTCCGAATACCAAAGTAATTGATAATTTTAAATATATTCTTGGTGAAATTTATGATAAAGAAAAACTAGGAACCTTAATAGATAAATATTTAGAAAAATTTGAAATGGCTGAAAAAAAGTACGAATATAAAGAAAATTTAAGTGGAGGAATGGTGCAAAGAATAAAAATTATTCAAGCACTACTTTACCCATCTGATATATTAATACTAGATGAACCATTTAAGGAACTAGATGAAGAAATGAAGGAGATTCTGGTAACTGAACTTAAAAAGATAAATAAAACCATAATAATTTCATCACATGATTTAGATTTGGTGAAAAACATTGCAGATGATATTGTGGAATTAAAATAAAATATAATTTGGTATTTAAGTTAACTCAGAAAATAAAAAAGTAATTTTGTTTTAAAACAAAGTTGCTTTTTTAAATTAAATAGTGTAGAATAATATAGAAAATTGTGTAATGAAACATAAATCAAAAAAGGAGTGTTTAATCTATGGCTAAGTTTATTTTTGTTACTGGTGGGGTTATTTCAGGGTTAGGGAAAGGTATAGCAGCTGCGAGTATAGGATTATTACTCAAAAATAAGGGACTTAAAATTGCAGTGGAGAAGTTTGACCCTTATTTGAATGTTGACCCTGGTACTATGAGTCCCTATCAACATGGAGAAGTTTTTGTTACAGAAGATGGTGGTGAAACTGACCTGGATTTAGGACATTATGAAAGATTTATAGGAACTAATATTACGAAAAATTGCAGTTTTTCTATGGGACAGATTTATTCTGAGATAATAAAAAAAGAAAGAAAAGGTAGTTACTTAGGAGGTACTGTTCAAGTAGTTCCTCATGTAACAGATATTATAAAAAATAAAATAAAGGCTTTAGCTGAGAGTTCAAAAGCTGATGTAATTATAACGGAAATTGGTGGTACTGTTGGAGAAATAGAAGCAGAAGTTTTTTTAGAAGCTATAAGACAGTTTAAAACAGAAATGGGAAGAGAAAATGTAATGTTTATTCATCTTACGCTAGTACCTTATTTAAAAATTTCTGATGAGTTAAAAACAAAGCCAACACAACATTCGGTAAAGGAACTTCAAAAACATGGAATAAATCCGGACATGCTTTTATGTAGAGCTGATAGGCATATACCAGAAGAACTTTTAAATAAAATAGCTATGTTTTGTAATATAGATACTAACTATGTTTTTGAAGGTATCGATGTAGATACTATATATGATCTTCCTATAAACTTTCATGATGAAGAAATGGAAGAAAGAATTTGTGAAAGACTAGGGATAAAAACTGAAAGAAAAGATATAGATGAATGGAAAGCACTTGTAGATAACTTCAAGAATCCTGATAAGGAAGTTAATATAGGTTTAGTTGGTAAATATGTTGCACTCCAGGATGCATATTTGAGTGTATCCGAATCTTTAAAACATGCAGGAGCACATCATAAATGCAAAGTAAACATAGAATGGATAAACTCAGAGGACATAGAAGCAAACGGTGTAGAGAAGTATTTGTCTAAATTAGATGGTATAATAGTACCTGGAGGCTTTGGCAATAGAGGCATAGAAGGAAAAATATCAGCTGCAAAGTATGCAAGAGAACATAAAATACCTTATCTTGGACTATGTCTTGGTATGCAAATAGCTGTTATTGAGTTTGCACGTAATGTATGTGGTTTAAGTAATGCAAATAGTAGCGAATTTGGTACATACGAGCATCAAGTTATAGATTTGATGGAGGCACAGGTAGGAATATCAAATAAAGGCGGCACAATGAGACTTGGTAGCTATCCATGTACTTTAAAAGAAGGAACAAAAGCACATAGAGCATATGGAGAAGATAAAATTAACGAAAGACATAGACATAGATATGAATTTAATAATAATTACAGGGATATAATGAATAATAATGGTATGATATTAGCCGGTACAAGCCCTGATAACATGCTTGTTGAAATAATAGAGTTATCTGATCATCCATGGTTTGTAGCATCTCAATTTCATCCAGAATTCAAATCTAGGTTATGCGAACCACATCCACTATTTAGAGATTTTGTAGGAGCAACGATAGTCAAATAATAATGTACAAATAACATGTTTTAAACTTTGTACTTTATGCTTTGAAAGGAGTGGTGATGTCATGTTAGTAATTAAAAATCCATTTAAACCAAAGAGACCTATAGCAAATAACGATATAAAACCAGTTGCTAAAAAACATAAATCAATTTTCAGCTGGGTTACAGCATGGCAAATAATAATTACCCTTATGGTATTAGCCTTTTTGATACTTATACATCCTGTACCAGAAAGGCTTTCAAAATACATGGTTATTGGCTGTTTTGTTATATCATGGCTAATTATAGTATTCAAATTATGGTATAATTTTTTTACGAGAGGCGTTGTAATAATAGCTACAGTATTTATTTTTGTAACTTTTTATGGAAGCAATAAAGTTGTAGTTAGTAACGAATTAATAAACGCATGCTATGTAGAAAATTTAAAAGATTATGAAAATACAAAATATATGAGTGGTGGAGAGAATGGGATTGGTATAGATTCATCAGGATTAGTTAGAAGACCAATGATAGATACCTTTATAGAAATGGGACTTCTAACTAAAAATATGCAATATATTCGAGTAGCTCTTAGAATATGGCTTGATGATTACGCAATATCTGATATTTACAATAATTACAAGGATATGTATATTGACATTCAAAAATTTTCTTCTATTTCTGAAATAACTGATAAAACTATAAAGAGTGGAGATATACTTATCTATGATAATTGTAGTCAGGTATATATTTACTTAGGAAATAATGAATGGATAGAGGTAAATGCTAACGATAAAAAAACGATAATAGTAAGTGCCATACCTGCACTATGCATAGTCCAAGAAATATCAGGTAAGGTGGTAAGATGGAAAGTAATTGACAGCTAAAGAACTGTAAATGGAGGTAAAATACTAATGAATATAAGGCAGGCGTGGTTGTGGCTAAAGAATATAGATGGCATAGGAATTAAAAAGACAAGTGTACTACTTGGAGCATTTGACACTCCAATAGATATTTTTAATGCAAAAGAAGAAGATTTAAGACAAGTTATGGGGCTCAGTCCCCGTGACATATCTGAAATAGAAAAATCAAAAGAAAAGTTCGATGTAAAAAAATATGAAGAATATTTAATTGAAAATGAAATAAAATACATATCAATACAGGACAAAGATTATCCAAAGGCACTAAAAAACATATATGACCCACCATTTGTCTTATATTATAAAGGAACATTACCACAAAAAAACGATATAATGTTAGGAGTAGTTGGTTCAAGAAATTGCAGCGATTATGGTAGAAAGATAGCATATAATATATCAAAAAGCCTCACTGAATGTGGCATCACAATAGTAAGTGGTATGGCACTTGGTATTGATACATATGCTCACAAAGGCTCACTCGAAGGTAGAGGCAAGACTTTCGCAGTACTTGGTTGTGGGTTAGACATATGTTATCCCAAAAGCAATGCAGGATTAATGAAGGAAATAATTAAGAATGGAGCGGTTATTTCTGAGTACTCTCCCAAAACACAACCTCTTCGTCAAATATTTCCTGCAAGAAATAGAATAATAAGTGGTATGAGTAGAGGCGTACTTGTTGTAGAAGCTGCAGAAAGAAGCGGCTCACTAATAACAGTTGACCATGCTCTCGAACAAGGAAGAGATATCTTTGCAATTCCGGGTGACATAACTAGTAGTCTAAGTATTGGTACAAATAATCTTATAAAGCAAGGCGCTGCTTTAGTAACAAGCTATAAAGATATACTTTTAAGTCTTGGAATAATGGAAACAAAAATAAATATAAGTGATAAATCGATGAGTGGAGATACTAGAGAAAATAAACAAGAAAATAAAGAGGAAAATAATAATTTTTATAAATTGCTTGACGAAGAAGAGAAAATTGTGTATTCTTGTATAGATTCAAAAAACAGCCATATCGACGATATAATAAATATTGCTAAAATTGAAATCAGCAAGCTACAGCACTTACTTACTATGCTTGAGTTAAAAGGCATAATTAAACAATTGCCGGGAAAAAGATTTGAAAGGTTGATGTAAATGTCAAAATACTTACTGATTGTAGAGTCACCAGCGAAGTCAAAAACTATTGGAAAATTTTTAGGAAAAGATTATAAAATAGATGCTTCTATGGGACACATAAGAGATTTACCAAAAAGTAAACTAGGGATCGATATCGAAAATGATTTTGAGCCACAATATATAAATATCCGCGGGAAAGCTCCATTAATAAAAAAATTAAAACAAGAGGCAGCAAAATCAGAAAAAGTATTCCTAGCAACTGACCCTGACCGCGAAGGTGAAGCTATTTCTTGGCATCTCATGAATGCTTTAAAACTTGATGAATCTAAAACATTTAGAATAACATTTAACGAAATAACTAAAAATGCTGTAACAGAGGCTGTAACAAATGCTAGAAATATAAATATGGATTTAGTTGATGCACAACAAACACGCAGAATCCTTGATAGAATAGTTGGTTACAAGATAAGCCCTCTTCTTTGGAAAAAGGTTGCAAAAGGATTAAGTGCAGGTAGAGTTCAATCAGTCGCTCTTAGACTTGTTTGCGATAGAGAAGAAGAAATAGAGCATTTTGTAAAAGAAGAATACTGGTCTTTAAAAGCCCAGCTTATAAAAGGAAAAGCAAAGACTTCATTTGAGGCTGTTTTACATGGTAAAAACAGTAAAAAAATAAAAATTACTAATGCAGATGAAATGAAAGATATACTCAAATATATTAAAAAACAGGAATTTATTGTTAAAGCTGTAAAACGTGGAGAAAAACATAAAAATTCTTTGCCACCTTTCATTACAAGTACTTTGCAACAAACTGCTTTTTCAAAACTAAATTTTACTCCAAGTAAAACAATGCAAATAGCACAGCAATTGTATGAAGGTATAGATATACAAGGCGAAGGTCATGTAGGTCTTATTACGTATATGCGTACCGATTCTACAAGGCTTTCAGAAGAATTTAAAACTGATGCAAAAACATATATAAATCAGAAATATGGGAATGACTATGTTAGTAAAACCGATCCAGTATATAAATCAAAAGGTAGATCACAAGATGCCCATGAAGCTGTAAGAATAACAGATGTTAATAAAACACCTAATATGCTTGCTGAGTCATTAACTAAAGACCAATATAAACTTTATAAGCTTATTTGGGAAAGAAGTGTTGCCTCACAAATGGCATCCGCTGTTTACAGCACCCATGGTGTTGATATAGATGCAGGGGAATATAACTTTAAAGCTACAGGATCTACAATTAAATTTGATGGTTTCTTAAAAGTATATAACTTCGAGGAAAGTGAAGAAGCTAAAAATCCTATTCCAGAATTGGAACAAGGAGAAAAAGTAAACTTAAAGACACTAGATGAAAAACAGCATTTCACAGAGCCACCACCTAGATTTACAGAAGCATCTCTTGTAAAAATCTTAGAAGAAAATGGCATAGGACGTCCGAGCACATATGCGGCAACAATATCTACAATACTTATTAGAAGATATGTTACCAAAGAAGGTAAAAGTCTTATTCCGACAGAGCTTGGTAACATAGTAAATGGGATTATGGAAAATCATTTTGAAAATATAGTAGATGTCCACTTTACTGCAAAGCTAGAGAGAGAATTAGACGAAATAGCTGACGGAAAAGCCAACTGGAAAGAAACTATAAGAGAATTTTATGAAGGTTTTAGTCCAATATTAGAGCTTGCTGAAACAACTATAGGGAAAATTGAAATAAAAGTTGAAGTAACAGACATACTATGCGAAAAGTGTGGTAAAAACATGGTTGTTAAACGCGGAAGATTTGGAGATTTTCTCGCATGTCCAGGTTTCCCAGAGTGTAAAAATGCCAAACCAATTAAAAAGGAAATAGGAGTAAAATGTCCAAAATGTAATGGAGAAATATTAGAGAAAAAAAGTAAAAAGGGTATTTTGTATTACGGTTGTGAACACAATCCAGAATGTGACTTCCTCACATGGAACAAGCCATTAAATGAAAAATGTCCAGAATGTGGAGATATGTTAGTTGAAAAAGGAAGAAAGAATAAGGCTGTAGTATGTAATAACTCTAAATGCGAGTATAAGAAGTAAATGTGATATACTAGATTTTGAATGGAGGTATTTAAATGAAAAAAGTTAAGTTAGTAAGTACTATTCTAGTACTAGGATTACTATTTTCAGGATGTGGGCAGAGTAGTACTAAGGTTGATAAAGCACTAAAAAGCGATGTAGTTGTAACACAAGAACAAAGTCAAGTAGATAATAAAAGTCAACAAGTTAGACTAGAATGGTATGCTGAATTAACTAATAAAACAGCTGTAGAAAATGGAGAAGCTCCATTAACAGATGTTTATATTATAAAATATGATGGAGAAAAAGAAGAAAAGATAAAAACAGGAAGTTTTCATGGTATTTTTCAAGGAGAAAGTCGTAATAATTCTAATGCTTGTTTTTTATTCTTTGCAGGTTTAGGAACCGAAATTCGTATAGTAAGTAAAAATTCAAAGGAACTGTCTGTTCAAGTTAGATATTCAGACGAGGGTGTAGATTCATCAGAATTCGAAGAATTGAAAACAATATATATACCAGAGAATGCAGAGTTTGAAATAACAAATAAAAATCATTAATGATATTTTTATAAAAAGTGCAAAAAAAATTGCAACTTTTTGTTCGTGTCATCTTGATTATGAACTTTATTTGAATATTTTAATTGACAAAGGGTAATTCGTGTGGAAATATAGCAATATATGTCAGTTGATTTTTACAATATTAAATTTAAAATGGAGGGATTCAAAATGAAAAAAATTAAGTTAGTAAGTACTATTCTAGTACTAGGATTACTATTTTCAGGATGCGAACAACAAAACACTGATCAAATACATAACACGGTAAAAGATGATACCACAATAACACAGGAACTAGATGAAACAATAACTACAGTGAAAGATACAGAAGTAAAAAGTGAAATAAATAGAGATAATACTGAGTATGGTTCTAAATCTATTGATGAAACAGTAAAAAACGAGGATGAAATCAAGGCTGAAGAAGCTTTGAAATATTATTTTAAAGATAAAACTAATGAAATTTTAAAGTCTTATAAAATTTTAGATCCTAAAACGCTGTATGCTGATGGGTCTTTTATTAAACCTAATCAAATCATATATAAGGTAGAAATAGAAATAATTAATAATGAGGGTACTGCATGGGATAAAGGAATCAATAATAGGTTTGCATTTATTGAAAAACAAGTTGATGGAAATTGGAAAGTCATTTCATTATCGACAGGAGTATAATGCAAAAAATCAAAAAAATGACATATATATAAATAAATATAATCATTGTATGTACTATTAAAAAGTTGCAAAAATTTTCTTGCAACTTTTTATTTATTTTTGTCTATTTCTATTGCGTTTATAGTGAAAAAATATTATAATAGAATATGTTAAGATATAGTTACAAATATGTTATTTATTGATTACTAATTAATGGTAATTGTAAAAGATGTCGATAAATGAAATAAAGTAGCTAATTTGTAAGGAAGGTGTATTTTATGCTTATGAATAATATGTTTTCAAATACAAAATTGCTTGAAAAAGCTCTAGATGCATCATTAATGCGTAATGAAGTAATAGCTAATAATATATCAAATGTAGACACACCAGGTTATAAGAAGAAAGCAGTTAGATTTGAAGAATTATTACATAGTGCTATGGGAAACGGGCAAGTTTTAAATGTAGATGGAATAGACCCAGAAGTTTATACTGATAATGCAAACTTAAGTTATAGATCAGATGGTAATAATGTAGATATAGATACTGAAATGGCTGACATGGCTAAAAATACAATAAAATACAATGTTTTAATAGCTCGAATGAATGGTAAATTTAATAGTATAAAGACAGTACTTAGAGGCGGATGATAGTAATTTAAAAGCATAGAGAGCCATGTGAATTAGAACTTTGACTTTCTAATATTCCTACAGGAGGTGTACATATGTCATTTTTTAGTTCAATGGATATAAGTTCTAGTGGGCTTACTGCTCAAAGACTTAGAATGGATATAATTTCACAGAATATAGCAAATGCAGACACTACACGGACAGAAGAAGGCACACCTTACAGAAGAAAGGCAGTGCTATTTGAAGAAAAACAAAAAAGTTTTAAAGATGTTTTAAATAATAAAATGAAATCAATTATAGGCAATTCTGGTGATGATAATGGAACCGGAGATGATATTGGAGCGGGTGTTAGAGTTAGCAAGATAGTCGATGATCAAAGTGAATTCAAAAAAATATATGATCCTGGGAACCCTGATGCAGATGCAGAAGGGTATGTAAATATGCCAAATGTAAATGTAATTGAAGAAATGGTAAACATGATATCAGCTAGTAGAACTTATGAGGCTAATGTTACAGCTATGAATACTAGTAAGAGTATGGCACTAAAGGCCTTGGAGATAGGAAGAGGCTAATTAGATAACAAAGTACAAATATAAACAACATATATTTTGCTTTGTACTTTGAAAACCGGAGGTTTTATATATGTCAATAAGTTCAATTGGTAAGGTAAGTGAAATATATAGACAAAGTGCACAAGCAATCAAAGGAACCTCAAATAACAGCGTTAATTCAGATGCATTTAAAGCTATTTTTGATGCTGCAAAAAATGTAATAGGTGATACAACACAACTACAAAGTGCAGCAGACAGTACAACAAATGATTTTGTTACCGGTAAAATTGATAATATACACCAAGTTCTAATTGCAAATGAAAAAGCAAGTGTAGCATTGCAGTTTACTGTGGAACTTAGAAATAAAGCAATTGAAGCGTACAAAGAAATAATGAGATTACAAATGTAAGTCAGCAAGCTGATGTGGTTATGTAGTTTATGCGGTAGTAGTCTTAAAGGCTATAATACCTAATTGTACCACATGTAAAGCATATATCACGCATGAAGTGAATACTACATGACAAGTTACATATTAGGGGTGAATATATGGGTGAAACTTTTGAAAGAATGCTACAACAAGTTACTGAAAAATGGAATCAAGTAGATAGAGGAGAAAAAATAAAGCTAAGTCTTATAGTCATAGTCATTTTAGCTATACTAGGAATAGCTGTATTTATGTTTACTAAATCTTCATATGTTAGATTGACAGATGAGCAGGTTTCTTATAAAACCATGGGTGAAATAAAGACCGTCCTAGACTCTAATAAAATAACATATGAGCTTTCTGAAGATGGACAAGGAGTAATGGTAAATAAAAAAGATTTGGCTAAGGCAAGAATAGCGGTTTCTACTGAAAACATTTTAGGTAGTGAGTATTCTTGGAGTGAATTTTCAAGTGAAAACATGATGGGTTTAACAGAAACAGAGAAAAAATATAGATATAAAAAATTAAAAGAAGAAGAATTAGTAGGAGCTCTTAAAAAAATCGAGGGTGTGAGTGATGCTATAGTTAAGTTGACTATACCTGAAGACAGCCCATTTGTAACTGATGAAAAGAAAACAGCAAAGGCCGGTGTACAACTCTCTCTTTCTAGGGCTTTAACTAAAAAAGAAGTTATGGGGGTTGCAAATTTTGTAGCAGCCAGCGTTGAGGATTTGAGTATAAATAATGTAAGTATTTCAGATACAAGTCCTAGCGTTTTATTTTCAGGTGAAGAGATGAATGATCCAGCTACTGGCAATTTATCTAAGTATGATGAAGTTAGAACAGCAAAAGAAAATGAAGTACAAAACAAAGTCAAAGCTTTGCTTTCTCCTATGTATGATGATGTTACTGTTACTGCAAATTTGAAAATTAATTTTGATAAATATAAAGAAACTAATGAAAAAGTTTCTTCACCTTTTGAGGGTGGAAAAAAAGGTATTCCTATAACTGAACAAATACAAACAACAGCAAACGAATCTGGTGCAGGAACAGCTGAACCAGGATATGAGAGTAATTCTGGAACTACTGATTATCTTACTGGAAGTACAGATACCTCGAAATCGACTTCTGAAAACACTAGTACAACTTATGCTGTAAATAAGACAGTTTCAGAAATGGAAAAGAGTACTGGTGATGCATTATTAGATGAATCTTCTCTTTCTGTAATAGTATGGCGAACAAAAGCATATGACTATTCGGAATTAAATAAACAAGGATTACTTAAAGATACTACATGGAAAGACTATGTAACTAAAATACAATCTACAACTACTACTTTGGTTTTAGATACAGATATAGTTGATCTTATAAAAAAAGGAACTGGCATTTCAGATGTAAAAATTACAGGTTACGAAAAACCGGTATTTATAGAAGAAGCTAAATTTGATTTCCCGATACAGGAATATATACCTGTAATTATTATTATTATGGCTATTTTAATGTTTGCGTTTTATTTAATTAGAAAAACTAAAAGTGCTGCGCCTGTACATCACTCAGAACCAGAATTGTCTGTTGAGCAAATGCTTGTATCTACAAGATCGAGAAATGGTAAAAACGCAGATGGTTTGCCAGAGATTCATGAGAATGATTCTGAGACTAAAAGAAGAATTGAAGACTTCATAGAACAAAAACCCCAGCTAGTAGCACAATTACTTAAAAACTGGATAGCTGAAGATTGGGAGTGATTAAATGCCAAGTTCAAAGAATGATTATAGAGGTGTCGAAAAATCTGCTATGCTACTAATAACTTTAGGGCCTGAAAAAGCAGCAGAAATATTTAAATACCTTGCAGATGAGGAAATAGAAGAGCTAACGATGGAGATAGCGAATACTACATCAGTTGCACCTCAATTAAAAGAAAAGATATTACAGGAATTTTATGAAATATGTATAGCACAAGAATATATTACTGAAGGTGGAATTCAGTATGCTCAACAAGTTCTACAAAAAGCTTTAGGTAAGGATAGAGCGCACGATCTTATATCTAAACTTACGATGTCTTTGCAAGTTAAACCTTTTGAATTTGCGAGAAAAGCTGAAGCTAGCCAACTTGTTAACTTTATTCAAGATGAACATCCTCAAACGATAGCCTTAGTTTTATCGTATTTAGGTGCTCATCAGGCTGGTAATATTTTATCTGCGCTATCAAAAGATAAGCAAGCAGATATCATAAAGAGAATTGCTGTTATGGATAGAACTTCACCAGAAATTATAAGGGAAGTAGAGAGAGTTCTTGAAACAAAGGTTTCAGCAACAGTATCTCAAGAATTTGCTTCAGTAGGAGGAATAGATTCTGTTATTGAAATATTAAATTCCGTTGACAGAGGTACAGAAAAAAATATCCTAGAAACTCTAGAAATTGAAGATGTTGAACTTGCTGAAGAAATAAAAAATAAGATGTTCGTATTTGAAGACATCATTACCCTTGACAATAAGTCTATTCAAAGAGTACTTAAAGATGTTGATAATAGTAAACTTGCAATTGCACTTAAAGGAGCAAATTCAGAAGTGAAAGAAGTTATGCTTTCTAATGTTTCTAAACGACTTGCTGTTATGATAAATGAGGACATGGACTTTATGGGACCTGTTAAACTACGTGATGTAGAAGATGCACAGCAAGAAATAGTTAATGTTGTTCGTAAATTAGAAGAAGCAGGCGAAATAATTATAGCTCGCGGTGGAGGAGATGAGGTAATTGTCTAGTATTATTAAAGCATCTTCCGTTAGTTTAAACAATATTGAAGTTTTTGATTATAAAAATCATGTTAAGGATGCTCCTACAGAGTATTATTCTGATGAAGTAGATGTAATAGATGTACAAACTATAGAAGATGATGACATATTATATGATAAAGAACTTGACGAAGTGATAAGAGTAAGAATTCAAGAGATTTTAGATAATGCAAGACAAGAATCAGAAACAATTAAGAAAGAGGCAAATGAAACAGGGTATCAAGAAGGTTATAATGAAGGGCTAAAAGATGCGGCAGAATATAAGGAAAACATAGTATTTGAATATGAATGTAAACTTAAATTAGAGATACAAAAGTTAGAAAAAGATAATATAATTTACATTAAATCATTAGAAAATAAAATACTCGAAATGGTTATGAAAATTTCAAAAAATGTTGTATCACAATCTTTAGAACTCGACAGAAAGCTTATACTCGATGTTATAAAAATTGGAATTGCAAAGATTAATGATGTTGAACAACTTAATATTAAAGTGTGCAAAAAAGATTTTGATACAATCATTGAAAATAAAACAGATATCGAAAAGTATTTTTCAACTGATGTTAAATTAAGTTTTATGATTGACGAAACTATGAAAATGGGAGATTGTATAATAGAAACACCTTATGGAATAATAGACTGCGGAGTACACACAAAATCCAAATCAATCTTAGACAACATTAGAGAGGTGGCGAATATAGATGCTATTTAAAGATACATTTAATGAATTAAATAACTTTTTTAACATTTATCAATCAAATATAATATTTAAAATCTTGCTTATTGTAATACTGTTTTTTTTAATATATATAGTAAAAGCCTATTTAGTAGGTGGTATAATACATATATGTAAAAAGATATTTTTTAAAAACCATATAGATAAATTTAATAATTCAGCTATCAATATGCTTAAGGCTCCATTGAGTCTTATGCTCACTACAATACTTATGTACCTAACAATTGTAAACATAATGCCATTAGATGTACATTCATTTACATTCTTGAATAAGGTATTAAAGTCTGTTATAGCCATATCAATATTTTGGTCATTATATAGACTTGATTCATTTTTAATACATTTAATGTATAAGGGATATTTAAAAGTATCTGAAAATGAAAATGATTTGTTAATTCCTTTTTTTAAGAATATATATAAAATAGCTATAGGGATATTGGGCGTAATAATATCAATAGAACAGTGGTATAATGTAGGCGTAATAATTACAGGACTTGGTATTGGAGGTCTTGCATTAGCATTAGCTGCGAAAGATACAGCAGCAAATTTATTTGGGAGTATAATGATTATATTGGAAAAAACTTTTAATATAGGTGACTATATAAAAATACAACAAGGAGAAGGTATAGTTGAATATATAGGTTTTAGGAGTACTCAAATACGTACTTTTGAAGATGAAATTCTTACAATACCAAACTCTATAATGAGTAACGAAGAAATTATAAATTTGTCTAAAAGGAGTAAAAGAAGAGTAAGGTTTAAGTTAGGACTTACATATTCAACTACACCTACTGAGATTGCCGTAATAACTGAAGAGATAAAGCAAATGTTGATAAATGATGAAAATGTAGAAAATGACACTTTTTATGTAGCATTTACAACATTTAATGATAGTGCATTAGAAATATTAATTCAATATTTCGCAACTACTACCGATTATGGAGAATACTTAACAATACAAGAAAAATTAAACTTAGACATAATGAATTTACTTGATAAAAACAATTTATCTGTAGCATTCCCATCTACGAGTGTGTACATGGAAAAGAACGACTAGATTATTTTTGTCTGTTATATATACTTTGTTATATGTATTTTCAGGAGGTGATTTATTGAGTAATATCTATGATATAAAGAAACATAGGAGAAATCCTAAAAAACGTTTTTATTATTTAGGCATTATATTAATATTTATTATGATGATTTTGGGTATTACTTTCTCGCCTATTTTTAAAGTGAGTGATGTAGAAGTAACGGGTAACAAACTATATACTAAAGACGAGATTGTAAAAATGTTAAACTTGAACGAAGGAAATAATATTTTTTATTTACTTACAAAAGATATAAAACAGCAATTAAAGAAATATAAAAAAATAGAAGATGTAAAGGTTGATTTTATATTCCCAAATAAGATAAGACTGAATGTTATAGAAAATCCTCCGTTAGGTTATGTATGTCAAGGTAATAATTACATTTATATAGACAAAAATGGTGTTGTAATAGACATATCTGATAATGCACCAAGAGATATCCCAATAATAACAGGGTTAGGTGTAAATGAATTTGAACTTGGTAAAAATATAAATATTGAAGATAACGGAATATTTGAAGATTTAAATGATCTTATTATTGTGCTAAAAAAACATGGATTGACTAAGAATAAGATTGTTTTAGATATTGCAAATAAATTTGATATACATATCTATATAAATAATATAGATGTAAAATTTCAAACACTAGATAAAATAGATGAAAAGGTGAGTAAACTAGCAGTAGTCTTAAACCGTATGCCTGAGAAAAACAGAGGAACCATTGATTTATCAACATACAAAGATAAAATAGTATTCTCGCCAATGGAATGAAATTTAAAACTGTTATAAAAATTTAAAAAAAATGTAACATTTTACTTGCAAATTCCCAGAAATAGTAGTATTATTAAATAAGTATTATAACATAGAATAAACGTGTTTTATATAAAGGAGGATTTTACGTGCTTGAGCTAGATACAACAAATTATATTAACCTTGCTAAAATAAAAGTAGTTGGGGTAGGTGGCGGTGGAAATAATGCCATTGATAGGATGATCGAAGAAGGTGTTACAGGGGTAGAATTTATAGCTATCAATACAGATGGACAAGCCTTGAAGAAGTCAGCAGCAGGAATAAAAATTCAAATTGGAGAAAAACTTACTAGAGGACTTGGCGCAGGAGCTAATCCTAGCGTAGGTAAAAAATCAGCAGAAGAAAGCTACGATGAAATAGCAAAAGCTGTTGAAGGTGCAGATATGGTTTTCGTTACTGCAGGTATGGGAGGCGGAACTGGTTCAGGTGCTGCGCCTATTATAGCAGGTATAGCAAAAGAAAAAAACATTCTTACAGTTGGTGTTGTTACAAAGCCATTTAAATTTGAAGGAAAAAAGAGAATGGAAAATGCAGATGAAGGTATAAGAGAACTTATGAAAAATGTTGATACTCTTATAACTATTTCAAATGATAAATTATTATCGATAGTTGATAGAGGTACATCAATGCTTACAGCTTTTAAAAAAGCTGATGAAGTGTTAAGACAAGGAGTTAAAGGTATATCAGACCTTATAACTCATCCTGGTATCATTAACTTAGACTTTGCAGATGTTAGAACAATAATGGCAGGACAAGGTGTTGCACATATGGGTATTGGTGTTGCTTCTGGTGAAAACAAAATGGAAAAAGCCGCTAAAATGGCTATACATAGTCCTCTACTTGACACAACAATAGATGGAGCAAAAGGCGTTCTTATAAATATCACAGGTGGTATAGACATGGGATTACTAGAAGCTCATGAAGCTGCTGATTTGATAAAAGAATCGCTTGATCCAAATGCTGAAATAATCTTTGGTGCTGCTATAAATGAAGCATTAAAAGACGAAGTTATCATTACTGTTATAGCAACGGGATTTGATAATTCGATATCTAGTTTATTTGAGAAAGATGGATTTAAAAACATAAGAAAAGAACTTGCTGGATCTCAAACTACGCAAGATGATACTGATAATGATATAAATACAGTAGATAACTATAATAGTTCAGAAGAAGGAACAATAGATATACCTTTGTTTTTGCAAAGAAGAAAATAGTCAGAAAACCAGTCTAACGACTGGTTTTTGTGACTTGGAATATGTGTCTAGTGGTTCATAAAAAAATGCTTGACAATTATAAAATACTAATGGTATAATATAACAAATTTAATAAAAGTTATGACGATGCAAAGTAGATACTATGATCTTTTTAAGAGAGGAAATGCCAGAGGCTGAGAACATTTCTAAAGACAATGTAGTAACCGAAATTTCACATCTGAACTGTTTCCTTTGAAGAAATGTAGAAGAAAACCGCTTATAAGCGTTAAAAAAGAGAGAGTTGCTTGCTATTAGTCACTTATTGCTAGTGAAAACTGTATTTCACTAGACACTAGTCACTAGTCACAAGCCACTAATATAGGTGGTACCACGGGTAAAAAACTCGTCCTTGTTATGTTGTATTTATACGACTAGCAAAGACGAGTTTTTTAGTTTTATGAAAAAGGAGGATTTTATGAATTAGATACTTTTGAAAATATAAAGATATAAGTACGATATATACCAGAAAATATTAATATGTTTTCTGTTTTTTCAATAATTAGTAAGAAACCTCGCAATGACAGGGAGGGGAAGATAATACTGATAAAATATATTGAATATAAAGGGATAGTGTAGTATTTAGTACTATAAATATTTTACACTACCAAATATAAAAAGGAGATAAAAATTATGAAAGAATTGCTTGAAAACATTAAACTTAAAACATTACAGGAGTTACAAAAAGTAGAAGACCTGAGGGTACTTGAAGAAGTCAAAGTAAAAGTCTTAGGTAAAAAAGGTGAACTTACTGAGATACTTAGAGGAATGAAAGATTTATCTACTGAAGAAAGACCTATTATTGGACAGATTGCCAATGAGGTAAGAGAAGTTTTAGAACAAAAAATGGATGATATTAAAAAAGATTTGGAAATAAAAGCATTAAATTTAAAATTACAAAATGAAAAGATAGACATTACAATACCAGGTAAAAAACATTCACTTGGTACTGCTCATCCATTATCAATAGTAACAGAAGAAATATCTAAAATATTCATGGGTATGGGATATAAAGTAGCTGAAGGACCTGATATTGAACTTGACTATTACAATTTTGAAGCATTAAATATACCTGATAATCACCCTGCAAAAGACGAGCAAGATACATTCTATATTACAAAAAACATAGTACTCAGAACTCAGACTTCGCCTGTTCAAATAAGATCTATGGAAGTTGACAAACCACCTATAAAAATGATAGCACCAGGAAGAGTTTTTCGTTCTGATCAGGTAGATGCCACACATTCACCAGTCTTTCATCAACTAGAGGGTCTTGTGGTTGACAAGGGTATAACAATGGGTGACTTAAAGGGAGTACTTAACACATTTGTAAAAGAATTATTTGGTGAAGATACTATAACTAAATTTAGACCTCATCACTTTCAATTTACAGAGCCAAGTGCAGAAGTAGATGTGTCGTGCTTTAAATGTAAGGGCGAGGATTCTAGTTGTAAAGTTTGCAAAGGCGAAGGTTGGATAGAAATACTAGGTTGTGGCATGGTTCATCCACAAGTGCTTAAAAACTGCGGAATAGACCCTGAAGTATACAGTGGATTTGCATTTGGAATGGGAATAGAAAGAGTCGCAATGCTTAAATACGGAATAGAGGATTTGAGATTGTTTTATGAAAATGATGTGAGGTTTTTGAAGCAGTTTTAAAGTATTGAATTTTCATTATATTGTATGAAAGGATTGAATTTTATGAGTTTTGAAATTATAAGAACACTTCCTTCACCGGAGGAAATATTGAGTGAAATAGCACTTACTAAAGAATTAAAAGAAATAAAAACAAGGAAAGATAAAGAAATAGCTGATATCATTACAGGAGTAAGTAAAAAGTTTTTGCTTATTATAGGTCCATGCTCAGCTGACAACGAGGACTCGGTATGTGATTATATAAGCAGACTTGCTAAAGTACAAGAGAAGGTAGTTGATAATATACTTATAGTACCTAGAATATACACAAACAAGCCTCGTACAAATGGTTTGGGTTATAAGGGAATGCTACATCAACCTGATCCTAACCAAAAAGAAAATATGTTAGAGGGAATTAAACAAATTAGGAGATTACATGTAAGAGCTATGAAAGAGTCTCATCTTACAGCAGCAGATGAAATGCTTTATCCTAATAACTATGCGTATGTGAAAGATCTTATAAGTTATTTAGCCGTAGGAGCTAGATCGACAGAAAACCAACAGCATAGACTTGTAGCAAGTGGAGCAGACATAGCAACCGGCATGAAAAATCCTATGTGCGGCGATATATCGGTAATGCTGAATTCTATAAAAGCAGCTCAGTCTAGTCACACATTTATATATGATAGAGAAGAAGTATGTTCTACAGGAAATACTCTGGCACACGGAATACTTAGAGGAGCTGTAGACCACTATGGTAGGAATATACCTAACTATCACTATGAAGATGTACTAAATACAGCTCAGGAATATACTGAAAGTGGTTTAATAAACCCTACACTTATAATAGATACAAATCACTCGAATTCGGGTAAAAAATATGCTGAACAGCCACGAATTGCAATGGAAATAATAAAGAAAAGAAAATATTCCGAAATACTTAAAAATATGGTGAAAGGTCTTATGATAGAAAGCTACATAGAAGAAGGGACACAGAAAGTAGAAGAGGGTGTATACGGCAAGTCAATAACTGATCCATGCTTAGGATGGGCGGACACTGAGAAACTTATAATGAAGATAGCAGAAAAGCTATAATTAAATAAAACAACAGAAAGGAGAAACAAAAATGAACGTTTCAATGAATTGGTTAAAGGATTTTGTAAATATAGATTGTGATTTAAAAACTTTTTGTGATGCCATGACTATGTCTGGCTCAAAAGTGGAGATATATAAGAATTTAGGTGGGGAAATATCAAATGTGGTGGTAGGTAAAATATTGAAAATAGACAAACACCCAGATGCTGATAAATTAGTTGTGTGTAAGATTGATGTGGGTCGCAGTACTTCACTGCAAATAGTTACTGGTGCAGATAATATAAAAGAAAATGATTTAATACCTGTGGCACTTGATGGGTCTACACTAGCTGGTGGAGTAAAAATAAATAATGGTCAGCTACGAGGAGTAGATTCAGAGGGTATGCTTTGTTCCATAGAAGAACTAGGTTTTGAGAGTACGGACTTTGCTGATGCACCTCTGCACGGGATATATATTTTAAATGGCGATTATAAGCTAGGAACAGATATAAAGGAAATATTAGGATTAAATGATAGCATGGTGGAGTTCGAAATAACTTCGAATAGACAAGACTGCTACAGTATAGTAGGAATTGCAAGAGAAGCGGCAGCTACATTTGATAAGACATTTACATATAATCTAAAAGAAATAAAGGGTAACAGCGAAAACGCAAATAATTATATTACAATAAAAATAGAAAATCCTGATTTATGTAGAAGGTACATAGGAGCAGTGGTGAAAAATATAAAAATTGAGCCATCTCCTAAATGGATGCAAGACAGACTACGCGCAGTGGGTCTTAGACCGATTAACAATATCGTAGATATAACTAACTATGTAATGATGGAAATAGGCCAGCCAATGCATGCATTTGCATTAGATACGGTAAAAGACAAAAAGATAATTGTTAAAAATGCAACTAAAGGAGATAAATTTGTAACTTTAGATGGTACAGTTAGAACTTTAGATGATACTATGCTGATGATATGTGATGGTGAGAAGCCTGTTGGGATAGCAGGAATAATGGGTGGAGAAAATTCGAAGATAAATGAGGATACTAAAACAATATTATTCGAATCGGCTAATTTTAATGGAACAAATATAAGAGTAAACTCTAAAAAACTAGGAATGAGAACGGATGCATCATCAAAATATGAAAAAGATTTAGATCCTAACTTGACGATGGATGGTTTAAATAGGGCGTTAAGTCTTATACAAGAGCTAAATGCAGGTGAAGTAGTAGGAGAAGTTATAGATATATATCCAAACAAGAGAGAAGAAAAGACTATTTCTTATTCTATAGAAAAAATAAATAACTTACTGGGTACTAATTTAAAAGAAGAAGAAATAATAAAGTTATTTGAGAGGTTAGAATTTAAAGTTGATAAAAGTAATAAACGCTTAACTATTCCTACATTTAGACAGGATATAGATCATGATGCAGATTTAGCAGAAGAAGTTGCAAGGCTATTTGGATATGAAAAAATAGAGCCAACAAATATAATATCTGAAACAACAATTGGTAAGCTTACTGAAACTCAAAACATAATCAAAATTATAAAACAAGTAATGGAATCAGAAGGATTATCAGAGATTGTGACTTATTCATTTGAAAGCCCTAAAATACTCGATAAACTAATGATACCTGAAAATGATAAGTTAAGAAAAACAATAAAAATTATTAATCCCCTTGGAGAAGATTTCAGTGTCATGAGAACACAAACTCTAAGCGGAGTACTTTTAGCGCTTTCTAATAATTATAACAAAAGGAATGAATCTGCATTTGTATATGAAGTTGGTACTACATATATAGCAAAAGAACTACCAATAACTGAGCTTCCAAATGAAGTAATGAATCTTACAATAGGTATGTACGGAGATATAGATTTTTATGATATTAAGGGTATCCTAGAGGGATTAATGAAAAAATTAGGTGTATGTGAAGACTATATTACGAGTAGTGATATAGTATATATGCATCCGGGCAAAACTGCTAATATAGTAGTTAATGATAAGGTTATCGGATACATAGGCGAAGTGCATCCAACACTTGCTGATAATTATGAAATAGAAAAGAAAGTATATTTGGCATGTATTAATGTGAATGAACTTATAAATAATGTGAAATTAAACATACGATACAAAGCATTGCCAAAATACCCTTCAGTAAGTAGAGATATTGCATTGGTACTCAAAGACGAGATTCAAGTAAAACAAATTCAGACTATTATAAAGCAAAACGCTAGTGAACTTCTAGAAAGCGTAGAATTGTTTGATATATATAAAGGTACTCAATTAGGCGAAGGACTTAAATCAGTAGCGTATAGGGCTGTATTTAGATCAAGTGATCGTACATTGACAGAAGAAGAAGTGAGCACTGTAATGAGTAAAATTATAAAAGAGTTAGAAACAAAGTTAGATGCAAAACTAAGATAGTACAATAAAAGAAGGTGATATAATGTTGGGTAAAAGTAAGTATACATGGGTTTTTATCGTTATAGCCATAATATTAGTCAATGTGCTATATGAAAGTGATGAAAAAAATAATATATTACGACTAGAGTGGATTTACACATTGCCTCTTTCAAACGATGACAACCCTAATATCATTAATAATAAAGATTTATTATATGACCTAAGCATAGAAAATAAATTAGATAAAAAGTATTCTTATATTCAGCAAAAAGTATCATCTGAGGATATTGTATACAACAAGCTTATAAAAATTGATGAAAATGGAAACATTATTAATCATAACATCATAGACATATTTTCAAATAAAAATGAAGTATTTAAGATTAATAAAATAATAACAGATTATGAAAGTTATGTGTTACTAGAGAATTCATCTTATGATTTACCTGTAGATTTTTCTGTTAAAAAAATAGATAAAAATAATATAGAACAGTGGTCTAAAACATTTAAAAGTGATGGAAGTATAATCATAATGACTAATATTGTTAGTATGGGAAATGACTATATTATAAGTGGTTATAAGTATGATGATATTGAAAACGGAAAATCTAAATTTTGTGCGTACAAACTAAATAAAGATGGGACTCTTATTTGGAAAATAGAACATGGCTTAAGTGATAATTTAATGCTTAATAATATTTTTGTTGATTCAGATAACAATTTAATAGTTTCTGGCACTATATATAGGGGTGCATTCATTGATATCTGGCTTGCAAGCATCAATAGCGAGGGGCAAATAAAATGGGAAAAACAGCTAAAAGATTGCTCGATACTAGGACAAAGTGATGTCTTGAAAAATGATAGTTTTGCTGTTATGTTAAAATCAAATAAAAGTTTATCAAAAAATAAATATAGAATGCTATCTTTTGACCTTCAAGGCAACATTAAATGGGAAAAAATATATACATTTCCGTTTGATTATCAAAATTTAGGACTATATAATGATAAAGAAAGTTATATAGTATTTAGTAATTATGAAAAAAATAAGAGAAACGATGCGGAAACCCAATCAGAAGAGTATTGTCATATTACTAATATAGACCAAAATGGTAAAGTAAAATGGGAAGAAAACATTGCAAAATTAAACAACAAAAAAATTCAAGATATAACTATTTACGATAATCAATATCTTTTGACAGGAACGATGAAAGACATAAAAGATATGGATGTGCCTTGGGTTGGAAAATTCATAAAAAGAAAGTACATTCTTAGATGATTTGTTTACATAATACACACTATATTGTATTTTATTTACCAGTACATCCAATATATAGTATAATTTAAAAAAGATGAGTTTACAAAATTCATCTTTTTTAAATTATTTTTTCCTTTACTTACACCATTCTGACATGTTTACGCTTGTCTGTAATAAAAAAGATATTGACATACTATATTTGGTCTGATATTATTGATATACATACAAAATGTGGTGTATGTATTGGTAATTAACACCAAAAGGTGGTGAGACTTTGAATTGTCCGTTTTGTAAAAGCATTGATACAAAAGTTACAGATTCTAGACCTATAGATGAAAAACAGGCTATAAGAAGGAGAAGAGAATGCGAAGAATGTGGTAAGAGGTTTACTACATACGAACGGCTAGAAACTATGCCTATCATGGTAATAAAAAAAGATAACACAATAGAAGCTTTTGATAGAAATAAGTTGTTAAATGGATTGATTAAAGCATGTAATAAAAGACCAATGTCAATACAGCAAATGGAAGACATAATTGATGATATTGAGAACACTTTATATAATGCTTATAACATGGAGGTGGAGAGCTCAAAACTTGGAGAAATGGTGATGGATCGATTGAAAAACATTGATGAAATTGCGTATGTCCGATTTGCATCTGTATATAAACAATTTAAGGATGTTGACTCTTTTATGACAGAGTTGGCAGAGCTACTAAATAGCAAAAAATAAAAGGAGGATATAAACATGGTAAAATATGTTATAAAAAGGGATTTGGACATAGTAGTATTTGATCAATCAAAAATATCAATTGCAGTTCTAAAAGCATTTTCAACTATTTATGCAGATAGAACGCATGAAGATTTAAATAGATTTTCTGATGTAGTAGCAGATAAGGTAACATACATTATTAATAAAAAGTATGAAACTAGAGGTATAGATGATTATCCAACAATAGAAGAAATCCAAGATACTGTAGAAGATACATTAATGCAAATGGGAGAAAAAGAAGCTGCAAAAGAATATATAGTGTACAGATCAAAGCATCAAGAATTGAGAGATAATAAAACCCTCGTTATGGATATTGAGAAAATATTTGTTGAGTATACTGAACAAAGTGATTGGAAAGTAAAAGAAAATGCAAATATGGGATATTCATTGCAAGGTTTAAATAATCATATAGCACAAGAAGTAACTAAGAATATATGGCTAAATAAAGTTTATTCTGAAGCTATAAAAGATGCACATATAACTGGAGATTTACACATACATGATTTGGGTTCATTTGCAACATATTGTGCAGGATGGGGTCTAGATGATTTATTTATGAGAGGTTTTGGGGGAGTGCTTAATAAAATTGAAAGCAAACCAGCGAAACATTTGAGGGTTGCTTTAGGACAACTTGTAAACTTTTTATTTACACTTCAACATGAATGTGCAGGTGCGCAAGCTGTATCTTCATTTGATACATATCTAGCACCTTTTGTACATTATGACAATTTGAATTACGAACAAGTAAAACAAGCTATTCAAGAGTTTGTTTTCAACATGAATGTACCTACTAGAGTAGGTTGTCAAACTCCATTTTCTAATATAACTCTTGACTTGATATGTTCTAGTGCGTTAAAAAATGTTCCAGCTATAATAGGCGGGAAACCTTATGAAAATTATACTTATGGGGATTTCCCAAAAGAAATGGATATGGTAAATCAAGCTTTCTGTGAAGTTATGATGGAAGGGGATTCAAAAGGTAGAATATTTACATTTCCAATTCCTACTTATAACATAACTAAAGATTTTGATTGGGACAGACCTATTGTTAATAAAGTAATGGAAATGACTGCAAAATATGGTATACCATATTTTGCAAACTTTGTAAACTCTGACATGTCACCAGATGATGCTAGAAGTATGTGTTGTAGACTAAGACTTGATAATAGAGAACTTAGAAAAAGAGGCGGAGGTTTATTTGGAGCTAATCCACTTACAGGTAGCATAGGCGTTGTTACTATAAATATGTCTAGACTAGGATATCTATCTCAAACCGAAGAAGAATTCATGTTAAAATTAAAGAGACTTATGGATTTAGCATATGCTTCTTTAGAAGTAAAGAGAAAAATACTAGAAAAAAACATGCAAGCTGGACTTTATCCATATAGTAGATATTACCTAAACACTGTGTATGCAAGGTTTGGGGAATACTTTAAAAATCATTTTAGCACTATAGGTTTAAATGGTATGAACGAAGGAATAATGAATCTTTTCGGAGAAAGTGAAGATATATCTACAGAAAAAGGCAGGTTATTTGCTGAGCGAGTTCTAGAATACATGAGAAATGTAATAACTGAGTACCAACAAGAAACAGATGTTCTTTATAATCTAGAAGCTACACCAGCTGAAGGAGTAACATACAGACTTGCAAACCTTGATAAAAAATTATATCCAAACATAATAACAGCAGGCAAGGACACACCTTATTATACAAATAGCACTCAATTACCTGTTACGTATACTAGTGACTTGTTTGAGGCTATGGACCTACAAGAAAATTTACAATGCATGTATACAGGAGGAACTGTAATACACGGTTTCTTAGGAGAACGTATTGAAAGTGTTGAAGCTTGTAAGTCTTTAGTTAGAAAAATAATGAATAACTATAAAATACCATACTTTACTATAACACCTACATTCTCTGTATGCCCAGAACATGGTTATATAGTAGGAGAAAAGTTCGAATGTCCACACTGTAATGCTAAAACTGAGGTTTGGTCAAGAATAGTAGGATACCACAGACCAGTACAAAACTGGCATGAAGCTAAGAGAGAAGAATTTAAAGATAGACTTGAATATGATGTTTGTGGTTGTGATGGAGAAGAAGTATGCTAATTAATTAATTAATTTTAATATGAAAAATAGCTATTAAAACTTATCCACTTCAAATTAGTATCCCCCTCTCTAGGAGAGAGGGGCAGGGTGAGTATGAAAGTCGGTGATATTATGATTATAAAAGGTTTACTCAAAACTTCTTTACTCGATTATCCTGATAAAATTGCAACTACCATTTTTGTAGGTGGTTGCAATTTTAAATGTCCTTTCTGCCATAATGGGGATTTAGTTATAGCGTCAAATAAACTAAAGACCTACACTGAATATGAAGTTTTTGAACATATCGAAAAACGAAAAAATATATTAGATGGTATTTGTATTACAGGCGGCGAACCTACAATGTATGATGATTTACCTATATTTATTGAAAAAATCAAAAAATATGGTTTGCCAATTAAACTTGATACAAATGGAACTAATCCTGATATGATAAAAGAACTTCTAAACAAAAATTATCTTGACTATATAGCCATGGATATAAAAAATTCAGAAGATAAGTATTCGTTATCGACAGGTGTAAAAATGAACGACATAAGTAAAATAGATAACTCAATAAAATTATTAATTAACTCAAATATTGATTATGAATTTAGAACTACTGTTGTTCGTGAACTGCATAATGAAGAGGATTTTCACAAAATAGGTGAATGGATATCAGGCGCGAAAAGATATTTTTTACAACAATTCGTGAAGTCAGATAAGCAAATAAAATATGGATTTAGTTCATATGAGAAACAAGAACTTTTAAAGTTCAGTGATATATTAAAAAACTATGTAAAAGAAGTAAGTGTAAGAGGAATATAAACAATACATAAAACATGTAATATAGCAGATATAACTTATCTGCTTTTTTCATATTTATATATTTGTTTAATATACTTATAATAGAGTGTACATAGATTGTTTATTTATTATTAAATATTTTAGGAGGTATATTATGTCTAATATTACTATTACAGAATCTTATATAAAAGGACTATTTGTAATCGAAAGCAAACAAGTTAAACAAAATGAAAGTGATTTAATTACAGAATATTATAGTAAAAAACTTTTTTACGAGTATGAAATTCCTACCGAATTTGTAAGCAGTGTAGATATAAGCACAAGAAAAGGTTGCTTAAGAGGAGTCTATTTTTATAAAAGTACATCTGTATTTAAGCTAATAAAAGTATTACAAGGAGAAGTATACTTCGTCGCGGTTGATTTAAGAAAAAATTCCCCTACATATGGTAAAAATTATAGCATTGTTCTTTCATATCAAAATAAAAAACAGTTTTACATACCCAATAACTTTGCATATGGTTTTCTTTCATTAGAAGATACAAACATCATAAATATAAATTCTAATGTATATAATATGGAAGATGATAAATTTGCTATTGCATGGAATGATAGAGAATTAAAAATAGAGTGGCCACTACAAAAGGCTGGAAATATAATTGTATCAAAACAAAATCAAAGAAGTATTAATTTTAATGACATGTCCAAAATAATATAATAAATATTTTCAGACAAATTATAGTTAATCTGGTATAAAACTCAAATGCAGTGTATAAATTCCTTGCATTTTGTTATTATATATGATAGAATCTAATAACAATAACTCTGTCATAAAAATGACAAATACAAACTATAGGAGGACATAAAATATGGAAAGAACATATGTAATGCTTAAACCAGATGCAGTAAAAAGAAATCTAACAGGTGAAATAATAAGTAGAATAGAAAACAAGGGACTAAAAGTTACAAATATTAAGATGATGCAACTAGAGGAAAAGATTTTAATAGAACATTATGCTCATCATGCAAGTAAGCCTTTTTTTCCTGAAATAGTAGGATTTATGACTTCAGGACCTGTTATCCCTATGATAATAGAAGGTGAAGATGCTATAAAAAAAGTTAAAATGCTTACAGGACCTACTAAATGGTTTGATGCACAACCAGGTTCACTTAGGGGAGACTTCGCGTCATCTGTTATGGAAAATTTACTACATTGTACAGATCCAGCTGATCCAGAAGGAACAGCAGAAGTAGAGATTAAAAGATTTTTCGGAGAAAACGCATAGATAATGCATACGCTACTATTCGCTAAAGACAAGTTTAACGAATAGTTTAATGTAAAAGTTAGTATTCATATGCTTTTATACTTAATATTATTTCTACAAAACAAATAATCAGCATACATTCAATGTGTATGCTGATTATTTTATACAATACATTTTTTACTAATCTATGTAATATTATTCTAAATTTAAATGGCTTTCAACATCAATATCACTTATTTCGAAATTGTTTTGTGGTAATATTTCTTCTTTTTTTTTTGAACCTTCATGTTCATCTATATCAAAAACAAATTCTGAGTGTGGGTCTACTACATGTTGATCACATATTACAGTTTTTCTTTCATTAGGTATCCAAACTTCTAACACTATGCCATCCTTAGATTTGATTAAAGATATACCCGTTTGATTACTTTTCTTTTGTTCATTAACATCATATATTAATCCCTCTATTAATTTTTCTAATTTTATTTCATCCTCTTTTAATTGTACAGATTCAGAACATACAAGATCTTTATTATCTTCTAGAGTTTTAAGTATATCAAGATTGTCATGAATTGTAAGAATAAAACCGCCCATTCTAATAAAAACAATATCTTTATCTTCAGGTTTTAAAGTACCATTCAATAAATTAGCCGTTTCTTTCAAATATCTATCCCCTGCATCATGACCATCAGTATCATTAATCTTTTTTAACTCCGTCATATCTATTAGAGAAACATACTTACCAATAGATAAAAAAGAGTCAACAAATTCTTTTTTATAAAATCCCGTTATGGGGTCACGAGTTACTAAGTCTCTAATCATTATTGAAATAGTTGCTAAATAATCGTTACTTTTAGTTTTAAAATAATTAATATCATTATTCATAATTGCTTCTATAGCTGCATTTTTCTTTGTTTGGTCTTCTTCACTGTTTGAGTGATTAGTTTTACTTTCAGTTTTTACTAAATGCTCTACATCCTTGTGCATATGTCTTTCCGCAGATAAAATTGCATTATTTTCATCTTGTTTAAGCAATATAATATTACCGTACTTGTCACTAATTACTTTTATTTTCGTATTATCATCAGTCTCTATGTATTTTTTAGTTTCCTTTTTGTTTTCATACATCCTTTCCTCTATCTCATCAAAAAAATCTTTAATATCTTGGTTCCTTTTATATTCTCCGTATCCTACTGCGACAGGACTGAGTTTCCAACTCTCTTCCTTTAATCTAGCAACTAAATTAGATACCTTAATAACATCTAGTTGAATTTTATAGTCTTCTTCTATAGTTTCAACTATCTCATCAGCACTAAGACCATCATTTAGCATCTCTTTAAGAGTATCTAACACTCTTAATCCATTTTCAACATTTTTCAAATTATCTTTGTGAACAGATACTACTTCATCGCCACCAAATCTATATGCAGAATCACCTTTCTTTAAGATGAGTTCAATCATTTCAACATTGAATTTTATATATCTATCGCCAACTTCTAGGCCATACTGTTCATTAATTGCCTTTACATTATTCATATCTCTATAAACAATTATTACTTCATCGTTGGAGTTTTTTATCTTATCCAAACAATATGGCCAAGTATTTCTACTAAGTAACCCAGTATTTTTATCATAGAAGAATGGTTTCATACTCATATTGAATTCCACTAAAAGTTTTTTATCTAATTCGTTATCGCTGTGTGCTAAGCTTTTAAAAAACTCATCATTAAATTCAACTGGACTTCTATTATTCATGATATCACCACCTTAATAATGTTTTTTATGGTATAATCTACAACAGAATATTATTTAATTTTACAATAATTACCAACAAATGTCAATAGTTTATAATAAAAATTCCAATAAAACTTTATTCGACACATCTGTTCCAAATTTGGTCAGATGAATATACTCACCTTGATATGCAATTAATCCTTTATCTATGAGCTCATTAATCGGATTTTGGTAAATATCTTTTATATCTACTCCGAAAACTTCCTTGAAGTTTGAAATGCTTATTCCTTTAGTTTTTCTAAGTCCTAGAAACATAAACTCTTCATATTTAGCTTTAGCGTCAATTTTTTCTATATTATATTTAACAATATTATTGTTGAAAACTTCTTTATTATAAATATCTATATTTTTAGTATTATGGTATCTTTCTTCATTATAGTATGAATGAGATCCTAATCCTAAACCTAAATACTCTTTAGCATCCCAGTAAATAAGATTATGTTTGCATTCATAGCCATTCTTAGCATAATTAGATATTTCATATTGATTGTAACCTTTATTAGTAAGGTAATCACAAACTAGATGATACATATCTCGATCTAGTTGTTCACCAGGCAAATTCAGAATACCTCTATCGCATAACTCCATAAATCGAGTATCTTTCTCTAATGTTAATCCATAAAAAGATATATGCTTTATATCAAGTGTTGATACATTGTATAATGTTTCTTCTACCATTTCTAATGTTTGGTCTGGGAGAGAGAACATTAAATCAGTATTTATGTTATCAAATCCTTCGTTTTTGAGGTTGTTATATGCAAATAAAAAATCCTTTTGGGTATGAACTCTACCTAGTTTTCTTAACAACTCATCTTGCCATGCTTGAAGTCCTATACTAACCCTATCTATTTTATAATCTCTCATTACTTTTATTTTATCAAGAGTAAGACTATTTGGATTACTTTCTATCGTAAACTCTTTAACATAATTCATATTTATATTCTCATGCAAACAATACAAAAGTTTTTTGAGTTGTTCAGCACTTAATATAGAAGGTGTTCCACCCCCTATAAATATAGTATTAACTTGTACGCTATCTAATACTTTTCTGGAACTTATAATATGTGCACATAAGGAATTTATGTAACCTTCTATACTATCACTTTTATTATCAAAAGATAAAAAATCACAATAGAAACATTTACTTTCACAAAACGGAATATGTATGTAAAGACTTAATTCTTTCATAAACAACATCAACTCCTCTAACTTAATACATATAAAGGACAGCACCATGCTGTCCTTTATGTATTTATAACTTTGCAATCTGTGGATATACCATTAATTAAAAACTCTTCTTGCAGTTCTGTATACATTGTCATAATCAGAAAGTGCTGTTATTACTACACCACTATGTTTATTAGAAGATGATGCATGAATAAATTTATTGTTTCCTATATATATTCCAACATGTGTTATATAACCTTTCTTCAAGGTGTCAAAAAATACTAAGTCTCCTGATTTTAGTGCATCACGTTTTACAAAACTACCTGAACTAGCCTGTTCTTTAGCTGTACGTGGTATATTTATATTAGATTCTGACATAACGCTTTTAGTAAATCCTGAACAGTCAATACCTTCTGTTAAGCTGTTTCCACCCCACACATATTTAGTCCCTAAAAACTTTTTGGCATATTCTATCATAGATATAGCATTTGAATTTACGCTTTGCGCACTTTCATTATTAATTACTATATTATCTTTTAATTGTTCGTTAACAAACTCTTGAGATACATATCCTTCTTCTCCATCATTTGTTTGTACTTGTACCCATCCTGTATTTACTTCTTTAACAACCTTTAGTTTTGCACCAAACGCGAGTGAAAGTTTTTTATTAGAAACAATCGTTGGATATTCACGTAAATTAACACCTTGCTCAGATATAACATAAACATAATCTAGCTTTGCAGTTGTTACTACAGCGTCATTTGTACTATTACTAATAGTTGATGATGCAGCAACATATGTAGATATTACCCATCCAGTGTAATTATTTGACTTTATGTAATACCAATCACCGCTTTTAGAAATAATTGATATTTTAGTATTCTTAGCAAGTTTTGTTATAACAGAACTTGAAGTATTTGATTCTTTCCTTAAATTCACATTATCAGCACTTATCGTTCCGTTAGATTCTGTGACTGTTTGATTATCATAAGATGTTTGATCATTTGAACTAAAATTTTTATTTATTACTTCTATATAATCACCAAATACCCATGCGGCTTGTCCTTCAAAATTAATTTTATACCAGTCTTTATATTGTGATAAAATATTTATTTCATTTCCATTATTCAGTTCTCCTATAACTTCACAATCCATATTCGCTTCTGCTCTAACATTTATGTTATTTCCTGTAACATATGCATTATTGGCTGTTGTAATAAAATCTTTAAATATGTACATGAAACTATCTTGTCGTTTAAATTTATACCAATTATTTTTAACTTCAATAATACTTATCTTTTCATTTTTCTGAAGTTGTCCAACTTTATCATAAACAGTATCTGGTCCAGTTCTATAATTTACAACAGAGCTTGTACATACACCAGTCACACCTTGGGCTAGACTTGAATAGCTCGAAAACATAGAGAACACCACAAAAGTCGATATAGTAAAAACTTTATTTAGTAAACTTATTTTATATGTATCCATTTTTACCCCTCCAAAAAGGATTATGTGACTACAATTTTTTAAAAAAATTGTATATATTAACTAATTGTTACGGATTTATTATATAGTTTTTACATACATTTGTCAAGCTTTTTTTCTAATTATATATAGTTTATCGACAAAAAAAGCTATATCTATAGCTTTTTTCTTTACTTATATATACTAAATATTATATTGTGTCTTTATTATAACTTAAATATTATTAATACCCATATCATTAATAAGTTTTTCAATTTTGCTTATTTTAATACCATAATTATGTAAATACTCTTCTGGTACAAAGTTAAGCATAATTTTTTCTAAAACACTAAAATCATGAATATACAATTCATAACCTAAATTTTCTTTCGCTTTGCACATATTTAAAAGCTGGATTGAAAAGTTGTTTTTAAATTCATCAACATCCATAAGTGCTGACGAAATAAACAATCCTATATTTTTTGTAGTTAAAATTTCTAAGTTATTATTACAAAAATTTTGTATTTCATTTTGGATTTTATTATGATAAATTGATCCACCAATTATTATATAATCATATTCACTTATATCTGGATTTGGATGCTCATGTATATTCATCAAAACGACTTCACCCAACATCCTTTCTTTTAATAAAGTCACGCATCTCTTTACTGAGCCATGTTTGCTTGCATAAATTATAGCAATTTTCATTATATAAACCCCCCATTATTATCTAAACTTTTTTCCGTTTTGTCCCATTTATCAAGTTATAACTTATTATAACAAATAAAAATTATATTTTCAATAATTTAATAAAAAAAACTCTTAATTTGCTAATATTAGAGTTTTTTTGTTAAATTAACATTTATTACACAATTTTATATTATTATTGCGCGCCATTATCACATTTATTTCCCCAATAATCTATCAATTCTTCATTCCTGTATACTTTTATAATTTCGCAGTTATTAGAACATTTTTCACATTCATATCCTTTGGTCTCGAATTTCATATCTTTGATATTAAAATCAAAGTCCTGCTCGCACTTTGAATCTCTTGCAAGTATAGCAATTCCTAAGCACCCCATTAAATGTCCATGTTCATCTACTATAACCTTTTCACCGATAGATTCTTCGAAGGCTTTTGTTACACCTATATTTTTACTTACTCCGCCTTGAAACACTATAGGTACTCGTATTTTTTTACCTTTACCTACATTATTTAAATAGTTATTAACTACTGCCTTACAAAGTCCAGCTACTATATCTTCTTTTTTATGCCCTATTTGTGCCTTATGGACTAGATCAGATTCAGCAAAAACTGTACATCTCGCTGCAATTTTAGTTGGACTCGAAGATTTTAACGCGTATGTACCAAACTCATCTACCTCAATTCCTAGTCTTTTAGCTTGCGACGAGAGAAAAGACCCAGTTCCTGCAGCACACAATGTATTCATTGCGTAATCAACAACTATTCCATCATCCATTATAATTATTTTAGAGTCTTGCCCCCCTATTTCTAAAATAGTTTTAACATAAGGGTAAAGAGATGTAGTTCCTATGGCATGTGCTGTTATTTCATTTTTTATAGCTTGTGCATTAAGAATCGTACCTACAAGTTTCCTTGCAGATCCCGTTGTTCCAACTGCCTTTACTTTAATATTGTCATTTAGCTGAGTTTTTAATTCATTTAATAAATTCTTCACAGCTTGTATCGGATTACCCTCGGTCCATAAATATTTCTCAGCTAATATATTATTAGAATCATTAATAACAACACCTTTAGTAGATATAGATCCCACATCTATTCCTAAGTAAGCTCTTTCCATTTTTTATTTTTCTCCTTCCTCATTAGTAACATATCATGAAACGCTTCTAATCTAGTTTTTACACCTGTTTCTGATGTCTGCGAATCAAAGCTAAAGTATAATATAGGTATTTTATAATCTTCCGATATTTTTTCTAGGATTGGCATACAATTAATTTCAGGTGTACATCCGAAAGGCTTAATATGTATAATCCCGTCAAACCCTTTTTTTGCTAGCACTTTTGAGTGTGCTACACTATCAACTCCATCTGCACCTATGTTATATTGTAAATATGGTTTAGCTAGTTTTAATGTATTAGTCTTTTTATGTTCTTTTGAAAAAAGCAAATAAGAAATATTTATATATCGCTTTACTTCTATACCTTTTTTAGCTAATTCTTCTTCTAAAAAGCAGCTACTAAATGGTTCCATTAATACATATATTTCTCCAACTATCCCTACTCTCAAACAATCATTTGGTTTATTTATAGGTACTTCTTTTAATAATTTCGTATATTTTATAGAAATGCTTTTTAAATCTTTTATTTTTTCTATTGTAATTAATTCATCATGAAACTTTTTCTCTAATCGTTTAAAATCCCCATCATTTATCTGAAAACCTATATTCTCTCTTATATAATCTTCAAATTTATCCAAAACAGCTATTTGTTTATATATTAAATAAAAAGAATATAAAAAGTTTTTAATAGTGAGCATAGGATTAATTTCTTTAAACATTTTATAATAAAGTAATGGTTTGAAAGTTCTACTAGTTATATTGAAAAACTTAAAGTTATATCCTAAATTTCTTAATATTTCTTCTTGAACTTCTGAGTAGTAACCAAATCTACATCCACCACCGGCTTGTATCAAAACATTTGCTCCATTTTCTAACGCTTCAATATAGTTACCTAAATTATATTTAAATGGCACACACACAAAGTCGGGACTATGTTTTGTACCCAATTCTAATGTTTTTTTAGTAATTTTTGGTGGTAAACATATTTTTGCATTTAAAGTATTTTTAACAAAAGTTGCAATTGGTATATAATAATTCCCCATGTGTGGAAACGATATTTTATATTCTACAGACATAGGCGTAGCCTCCTCGCAGTTATTATATCTACAAAACTTTCTAGTCTTGTATGTATTCCTGCTTCACCCTGCAATTCGTCAATTAATATATACGATAGTGGTATGTTTTTAATTTTTCTTATGCATAAATCGTTGACCAATGAGTCTGGGCCACAGGGAAATGTGGTGAGAAATATAATGCCATCTATTTTTTCTTTATATAGTTCTATTGCACCTAATATCTCTTGATTATATATCCAATATAATGACTTAGATATTTTATATGATGCTCGTATAGACTCATCTTTAGAAGCTTTGTCGGCATAAATTACTTCTATATTGAGCTTTTTTAGATAGTCCTGAACTGGAAATCCAATGAGTTTATCATAAATATTATATGAATGTGCTACTATAAGTATTTTTATCTTATCTGTTTTCTCTAGTATATCTTCCTGTTCTTTTGTCTGTTTCCGTTCATTTTCTAATTGTTTATATTTTGCTTTTCTATATGCAAATAAAACTTTTACTATATTTTTATTAAGACTTAACCCTAATTTAATAAATCCAGCTCTTTCTGTCTTACCGTTTGCTATGTCAAGATTGTACTTTAAAATCTTTATATCCTTGAAGGTATTTTCTACAATATCAGGCATAGCAAAAAACTTCGTACATGTTTGATTTTGCTTTGAATAAGACGCTATCCTTGGAACAAATACATAATCCACTTTATTTCTTAACCAATCAACATGACCCATATATATTTTTGCTGACAGACAACTTTCGTCTATAGAATAATGAATACCTTTATTTAAATTTTCCTTATTAGTTTCAGGGCTTACTACAACATTACAACCTAGCTCTTCAAAAAAAGTCTTCCACAAAACTTCATGTTTAAAATATAGTAGACCCCTCGGTATTCCAACTTTAATCTTATCTTTCATCATGTGTTTTCTCCTTTGTTACTGAATAATGTGCTTATAAATTCTTTATAATAATCTTTATATATACAACATTATTATTTTATCCAATCTTTGGATTAATATCCATATTGTTTAATACAAAGGTGCTATCGCACATTTGTCGTTATCGAAGCGAGTACCAATCCCTGAATGTCATCCTGAGCGTAACATAGTGAAGTCGAAGGATCTCTCGGCTTACGCTTATATATGTGTGAAACTTGAGATCCTTCGACTATGTTTCACTTCGCTCAGGATGACAAAAACGGAGCACTTTCCTCCGGAAACAAAAAAGACAGATTATTTATCTGCCTTTCAATACAAAACACCCTGTATTAAATATTTTCACTCCTCATCCCAGTTGTGCCATACGTTTTGTACATCTTCATCCTCATCAAACATATCTATCATCTTTTGCATTGATTTTGTATCTTCTTCACCTATCTTATTAGTAGTTTTAGGTACTTTGAAGAAAATATATCAATACAAAGAAGTTACCATATTTTATAAATGTTTGTCTTCGTTCAATATAAGTTTTTATATTATACTAAAAATCATAGTTCATTATAGCAAATTAAAAAGAAACTTTCAATAATTTGAATAAAAAGTTATTAAATTAAATAATGTATATATTATATTTTCTAAATCTTACTTTATTCTAAACAATGATATATTCTCATATTCAGCAAAAGAATTTTTAAACGAACAACACTCTTTTCTCTTAATCAAGCCTTCTTTTACACCTCAATGCTCAACTTGTTCAAAAAGTTGTTACCCAACATATTCTAATAACAGATTACTTTATTTTCGCTCATTAAATCGAAATCAAAATCTGCCCTTTTATTCGAATTAGGTATTGCTCTCGGTTATTGTATTTTAAACTTTTGTATTACTGATTAATAGGTGTTATTACTAAATCCCTCAACCTATATGCAACGGAAGACCCCACATTAATCATTTCATCAAGAATATATTTATATGTTGCATTTAATTTTTCATCTGTTCTCACTAAAAATTCATTTGTAAAGAAAAACTTTCGAAGTATACTTTCCATACAATATAATGTATCTTCTTTGTTTAATAATATTTTAGGATCTCCATTTTTCAACACATCTTCTATGAGATAAAATGCACCAGGCAAATACTCATACCCTATTTTGTAAGTTGTTCTGGCAAGTGATTGAAATGGAAGAGGATATTTCCCTACAGTCTCATATGCATATCTTATAAAATTACCCTTTCCTTTGAAACTTCTCCATTCCGTTATATTTTCTTTCCAATACTTATAATCTAAAAGAAGGTTAGATACTAGTTCATCAGTCTTCATAAAATATCTATCTAAATTATCAGAGAATTTTGCTTCTGAAAATACTTTATAATAAAGTTTTTCCCATACACTCCAAAATACATCATTAGAAAAAATAGCATCTTCCTCTGATATCAACCTTTCAACAAAATCATTAGTAAAGTCTGGGTAGTTAATAGCATTTTCTACTAAATGCTCCCATAACTGTGATGCCGTAGCTATATCATGTTTTAGTGTAAAGCGAGCAAAAAGTCTAGGAAAAATAGTTGTAAATGAAGTTCCTAGTTTAGTTATCCAGTATCTATCAGATTCTTCATTATTTTTAATGTAATCTAGGAGACAATTTATTACATTAAGATATAATTTAATATGCTCCATATCATTTGAATCATATGGAATTATTTTTAGTGCATTAACATATTCATCAAGACTATATTTTTGCTTTGAAATTGATTTAGGCAATAATACAGATGGTATTAAATTATGTAAAACAAGTATTTTAATCTTTTTACTAATGTTCTTAACATATTTTAGTCTCTCTTTATTATCCAAAGTATTTCTAGCTCTGATATATGTATCCATATACCATTTAGAATAGATAACTAAACCTCTTATTATTGATTCTGCTAGTTTTGAATCTATTTTCCATAAATATCTTGATATCCCCACAGCTGCATAATCTTGAACCTCTATAATTTCATTAAATATTGAATCTAATATTAATAGTTTAATTTTTTTCTTTTCTTTATTTTCAGAATGGCTTAAAATTAATGGTAACACAAAAGCAAGTGGTCTCGTTGGGTCTAAATAGTTTTTAGTATATTGCTTCTCTCCACTAATGCTCGCCTTATTTTTTAAAGCAAATTCAACTATAACTTTCCTACACCAGCTCTTATCCTCATTTGTAATATTATTTAAAAATGTTTTATATCCTAAACATGCTACATAAACATAACCATAGGAATCATAAAAATTAGGAGATTTATTAAAATTTTGTATATTTGAATATATGTATTTGCCTTGTTCTAGTAATTCATCCCATGAAATATTACTAGGAATATCTTCATTTAAAAAAACATTAGCACTTGTCATAAGAATAGTTGCATTTATACAATTCCAATTTGAAAGTGGCAATTCGTCTTTTATCATACTTTTTACATCTTCTTGCTCAATTTCTCCTGGTATAACTGCCATATAATTTTCATCATATTTTTCAAACTTACACTTTCTTTTGTCCATACGATTCAAAGCTATTATCCATCTGCGATCATCATCTGTTCTTTCTATCTCGTTAGGAATTTTAATATAAAAGTTATCTAAAATTGTATATATCTTTTCTTCTAGACTTGTGAATTGTAAATTAAGAATAAGATTTTCCATATATTTATTTTCTAATGAATGCTTATAAGCTTTTTTTCTATCATTATAAAAAATTTCTTTATCGTATGTATGTGGAACAATATTATCATAGTCATGCTTAGATTGATCATACCTTATAAAATCCCATTCATAAAATTCCTTTATATTCATTAATGGCAATAATGAATCGCTTAACAGATCATAATATTTGTTACCGAAACTTATTAATACTGCAGATAATGCAATCGACCTAGACTCAAGCATTATTTGACTAAACACACTTTGTATTACTTTTTCATCCCATCTCATTTCAGCAATATCGTATAACCAATTTTCAAGTGCCTTTAATGCAGAGGTTAATAAATCTGATTGAGTAGAATTATTTGTATACAGTCCCCATAGCGTATAGTTACCCCATTGCTCAATTATGTCTCCATTATTAAGGGTAATTTTTAACTTTTCAACTGGCTTATATTCTGAGTTTTTATTTATATATTCTGCATATTTGTCAGTCGAATAATTAATAAGTCGTATAATAAATTTTATAGCTTTAGCTGGATGATATCTAAATAAGAAAAGGATCGGACCTTGCATACCACTTGCTGGAAAAAATTCACCATGATTAGGATTTAGTCCCCATATTCCATTTTCTTCTTCAAAAGGTCTGTACCATACCTTTGTATTTTTTTCCACTTTTGCTATCCATAGGTGAAGTGCTATTTTAATTACATGGTCTGGTAATTGCTTACACAAAAAGGTACAATTTAAAGAACTTATTAATTGTTTTAAAAACTCTTTATAATCAAATTCTGTCTTACATGATTTTTCTATCAAAGAAGATTCAATTAATTCTACCATTTCTTCTTGAATTACTTCTGTTACCATTGAAGCTATATCAATAAATATATTTGATTGTTCTCTTGTTCCAAATATATCATTCATAATATAATGAATTGCAATTAAACCACATTCTCTAGATCCATCTGGAAGGGGTTTATCTATACTAATTGTTTTTTGAAAATCTTTCAAAAGTCCTATAATAGATAATAGTGGTATTTTAAGTTCACTTGTGATGTTTTGGCATATAAACCTAAGTAAACTAACCCATCCTTTACCATTAGGAATTAAAAATACATCTGAATATGAAATATCAGGGTTATCATTTTCAATAGAGAGTCTTTTTAATAAATCTTCATTAATTTTTTTACATGCGGTTCTAGCAATATGTATGAACCTTTTTAACAATATACAATCATTTGCTAATAGGTCATCCTTATATGTTTCAAAGAAAATATCCGCTTTATCAGAAAGTATGATAGCTGACATAGTTTCATCTTTCCAGTATTGTCCAATGTCAGCAGTAGTTAATGTTTTAATTATAAAGTCAGATTTTTCAACTTTATCAATATTATCAAATAACCATAATCTGTATGAACGCCTCATAGCTATATCTGTTCCTAAGCTTTCAAAAAATTGACTGTTATTTGTTTTTCCAATATATTTAGTTTCAACATATTTTATTAATGCTATATCTTCTAGGACATCGTGTGCTGGGGCATAATTTCCTTCTTTGCAGATTAATATATTATCCGATACTAGTTTATGTGCAACTTCTATATCAACCGAATCTATAGAAACATATGTAGAATTTCTTTTTGCTTTTGCTAGACATATAGAGGTAAAAAGGTTCCCCCTTTTTACATTCATTCCTTTATGTACATATTCATTGTTCATGATAATTTTATTCCAAATTATATTTTTAAATTGTGATTCATCTATAGATATTACATTTTCGGAGTGCCATGAAATTTTACAGGCTTCGCTTAAATAAAATGGATTTCTAAGTAATTCATATAGATTTGAATTATCCTTTATTTCTGATAGTTCAGGAATATTTATAAAAACTTTCTCCATTTCCTTGTCAGTTAGATTTTTTATAAAACATGTTGCAATATTCTTGTTTTTATCTAATATTAATTCCATTATATGTTCATATGAATATTCTCTGCATCCAATTACTAATTTAATACTAGGATCATCTTTTATTAACACTAAGAGCTGAAGAAAAGATGTTCTATCAGCTAATTCAAATAGTCTTTCACCACTATCAATAAAGATAACTTTATTAGTTAATAACATTAATTTAGAGAAAAATTCAATAGCATTACCTTTTATACCTATATTTTCTAATACCTTATTTAGGCTGTTGCAGTTAAACTCCTCTGCTCGAATAAATAGAATGTATGTATTTAAAATATTAGTTAAAACATCTTTTATAATAACCGATTTTCCAACTCCTGCATTTCCTGTAATGATCGTGATATCATTACTATTAAACTTTTCAATAATTTCACTAATATATCCATCCCTAGAAATTTTTAACGATCCATTTGAGTATTTAATATCATCTCTTATCGTTTTTAAATATAATTTTGTGTTTTGATTAAATACATCTTCTATAATATTATAAATAGCTTTAGTTATAAATAACTTTAATATATCTTTTTTCATAGAGTCAATAGTTATTTGTAATGCCTGTGTATTGGAATCTGCTATGTATTCTATAATCTTTGTCCATATACCTTCTATACTTTCAGTACATTCTGGATCTTTCGCTAATTTAATTAATGATAATACATTACTTCTATCTGTGCTACTCATATTATCAAAATCATAACTAGCAATATACAACGATTTAACAAATCTCCAAAGCAAATCCTTGTCTTGTTGTCCATTATTAAAAATTACAGATTCAATATTGGAAACTATATCCTGCTTCCTTTTTGAAGAAAAATCAGTAGTATATATTTTATTATAAAATTCAATGCTATCAAGTGATGACCTTGCCCAATCAAATACTGTTCTAATGTTATCGGTATCAGTTTTTGATAATGGTTTAGTAATTATAAATATTCTATCATTCCCTTCTCTAAATAACGCTCCTTTAAAATCTTCATATGCAGACATAATAACATTCGAAAAATTTTCATTGGATTTTATAAAAGAAAATGAATGCTTTATTTGTGTAATCATCTTATATTCAACATTATCTGAATCTTTTAATAAAACTACAATATCATCTGTATTATAGCCAAATATTCTTGCCTGTAACATGATTTTTATAGCCTTTGCTTCTCCAAAGGAGGGTAACATCCCACCTATAATCATATTAAGTAGAAAAGCTGCTTGCACTTTAAATTGAAAGGTGTCACCACCGCCACCAGTTGAAAAAGGATTAGACACTTGTGCCACTCAACTCACCCCTTACTTTTTAATTAATTCGCGTATTGACTATTTGAATTGCAAATTACCTATTTTGATTTATATTACATAAAATTCCTACATATTTGCTTATATTATACAGTATTTTCTTGCATTCCACAATAATTATTTATTATAAAAAATTTTATTTAAAAATTAAATGTTCTAGAGTATGTACCTTAGTTATTCTAAATCCTATATATCAGTTATAATTCTATATAAAATAAAAATATTATTTAAATTCTATATAATTTTGTTAGTGTGGATGTTTATCTACTATGTCTCAAAATTGTAATAAAAAAGGGTTAAGATTTGTAAACCCTATCCCTTACTCAACTAAACTATTTAATGCATTTGCCATATGACTCATGTTTGTACCTAAATAATATCTTTCAGTTGTAGTAATACTTGAATGTCCCAAAATCTTTGAAACGGTCACAATATCTACATTCTTCTCTTTAAGCAACCTAGTGCCTAAACAAGACCTTAGGCAATGAGGATTTACTGATTCAATTCCTGCGCTAATGCAATATTTACGCAATATTCTATTTATTGCTTCTCTTTGTAACGCACCACGTTCTCCAATTAATAATTTACTTTCCTTTGTAATTGGTCTTACTTCTAGATATTCTTTGATAGCATTCTTTACATCTGAATTTATCGGTATTTCTCTATACTTACAACCTTTTCCTTCTCGAACTACTATATAACTAAAAGTATTAGTTCCATTTCTTTCGGTAAGTTTAATATCTTCTAATTCAAAACTTATTAATTCTGATACTCTGACACCTAAATTATTAAGCATTTCAAATACGCAAATATCACGTTTATTACCTTTTGCATATATTTCACGTCTTAGTTTATTTAAATCGCTTTTATCTATTAATTTAACGCCTTTAGCTATGTTATTAGATCTCAACTGCACATCCTTAATATTCACTTCTTTGCTTTTACCTATAGCAACTAAATATTTATTAAGTTTGAGAAATTATAAAATTGAATTAATTGCTACTCTTCACTATCTGAAAATGTATTAACTACTCGCTTTTCTTCCCTTGCCCAACTTACCTTTTCAATAGGATCTTTTAATATATACTCTTCTGTTACACAATATTCGAAAAATACTTTTAATGATTTATGTATGCTATTTATATACCTATTCGTTCTTCCTGCATCTTTTTTCATTCTTAAGTAATCACGTATATGTTGTTTTTGTACTTCCTCTAATTTATATATTTTATATATTTTATATATTTTATATTCCTTTTCAACAGTATTCAAAAACAAACGAATATTATCTCTATAGGTTTTGGTGGTCTTAGGGCTCAATCCTTTACTTGTGCATGAAAATATGTAGTCATCTAATTCTAAATACATAAAAAACACCTCTCTAATGAATTTTTTACATTCATAAAAATAAGGTGTTTGTCATCGCTCGAATTAGATTTTGAGTGTAAACGTATGTCATCACTTAACGGTTTTTAGAATTAAAAATATCATCAAACCTTTATGTAATAAGTTTTCTACTCCTCATCCCAGTTATGCCACACATTCTGTACATCCTCATCATCGTCAAACATATCTATCATCTTTTGCATCGACTTTGCGTTTTCTTCATCTAGTTTGTTTGTTGTTTGTGGTATCATTTTTACTTCAGCTGAGACAAGTTTGAATTTTTGCGATTCTAGTTTTGCACATATATCTGAGAAATCATCTACGCTTGTTATTATCTCATAGCCTTCTTCATCTGCGAGGAAATCCTCTGCTCCAGCGTCTAGTGCTATAATCATAATATCATCATCATTCATGTCGTCAGTTTTTTCAATAAGTATCTGACCTTTTTCATCGAACATGAAAGAGACACATCCTGTAGTTCCCATGTTGCCTTTTCCCTTTGTAAATGCACTTCGTACACTTGCTGCTGTACGATTTTTATTATCAGTTAATGTTTCAACGATAACAGCTATCCCATTCGGACCGTAACCTTCATATATTATAGTTTCGTAATTTATCGCATCTTTATCACCTGCTGCTTTCTTTATAGCTCTATCTATACCATCATTAGGCATATTGTTAGCTTTTGCTTTGACAATAATATCTTTTAGTTTTCTATTTGTACTAGAATCTGGTCCACCGTCTTTTACCGCTACGGCTATTTCTTTACCTATCTTTGTAAATATTTTACCTCTAACTGCATCTTGTCCTGCTTTTCTGTGTTTTGTATTTGCCCATTTTGAATGTCCTGACATAATTAAACACTCCTTTCTATTTATAAATATTTTTATTAACTAAATTAAGTTCAAAATTATTATTGGTTTCTTCATTAAGCATTTTTACTATATCTTGTACAAAATCAGTTATCCCTGCAAATATATCCATGTTTATTTTATCTGTATAAATTATGTTCTCGTACTTTATATTACTTTGTGAAAGTTTGTGCTTGATTTTTTCTAAGTCACTATATTCACAACTGAGGTGGTATTTATCATATACCTTTTTAGTAATCAACTCACATGCTAAAATCCCCTCGCGAGCTGCATCACTGTACGCCCTTAGGAGTCCTCCAGTGCCAAGTAAAGTACCCCCAAAATATCTAGTTACTACCACACATATATTTACAAGATTCCTGCCGCGGAGTATCTCTAGTATAGGCATACCTGCACTTCCTTTTGGTTCACCATTATCACTAAAGCTTTCCACTATTTTATCCTCATGTAATATTCTATAGACCGGAACATTGTGTCGAGCATCGTTATGTTTTTTGCAAACCTGATTTATAAATTCTTTAGCTTCTGATTCACATAATACATCCCTAATATTTGCTATAAACACGGACTTTTTTTCTTGAATTTGAGCACTTACTTCGTTTTTGATTGTGTTGTATTCTTTTATCATAAGTATGTAACTGCTCCTTTAACAAAATCTATTTGACAATATAATACCATTAATTAATAATAAAGTCAAATATCTTTATTGAAAATTACTCTATAATATAAAAATGAGACAGCATTGTAATGCTGTCTCATTTTTGTATTATTTTTTCTATATCAAACTACCGATTCTCTCGGTCCAACATAATCTTCCGTAACACTATCTTCATTTTCAGGCTGAACATTCGTAATTGTATCATATAATTTATTTATATCTAATCCATACGGGTTATATTCAAATATTGTACCGTTTACATCAAATGTCCTTGCTATCTCTTTATCTCCTAAGTTTGCAGTTAGTGTTGTTCCGTTTTGCTCTACTATTAGAGGTGTTAGACCTGCATCAGGGAAATAACCATCATTCATTGAAGTTTGTATAGTTGCATCTGTGGTTTTCGCTGGTAGAGTTGCCTCGTATACCCTTTTCTTTGCTCGTTCTTCCTGTAATAATATATCTAATGGTTTATTAAATTTCATATAATGTTTTTTACTAAGTTCTATACATATTGCTTTTTCTTCTGCTATATCTACATCTGTTTGCATATTAAACCAGTTCATTGATTCACCCAATATAGGGTTAAAATCAATATAATTATTGCCTAAAGTAAGCTTTAGCTTATCATTTTCATTATTTGGTGTTACAGTTATATTTAACATTTTTGCATATTCTTCTACATATGATTTTATGTATGTATTTATCTTTATATATGCTTGATCTAATTCTTCTTTGGTACACTTATTGCTCGCATATTCCCCATATTTAACTGCTTTTTCTGTAAATGCTCTAGTTTGAGCTTGAGAAGTTGCATATACAAGTTTTAACATATCTTTATTTGATGCATTACTATTTTCTATTTCTTGTAAATCTGCTGTTTTATCACTTTTTTGTTTTTCAACTTCTGCATATTCTTTTATATCATATAATACAGGAAACCCTAGTGCCGAAGTTTGTTTAATATCTCTTGTTTTTATTTTCAAATCTTCCATTTCTTGAAATTTTTTCGCACTATATCCATGACTTTCAGGTAATTGACTTCGTGACATATTAATATAATTTAAATTATCTTTATTAATTATTCCTCTTTCAAATAACTTCGTTGCATCTAAAATTGTCAGTTCATGCATGTTTATTGCCGTTATACCCTCTTCATTTAATTTTGTTTGTATATATTGTATTATTTGTTCTTCATTTAAACCAGCTACAGTATCATTAGTAATTTTAAATTCAAAATCATTACAGTTTATTCCTCTCTGAGTTAATTCATTGTATAGTTGTGTCCTTGTAATATTTAATGTTGTACCAAAATCACCAAATTTTTTATACATATTTCGTTTACCTTGATTATATGTAGCTTCTGTCATAACTAAGTTAGTAGAATCACCAGCATAGATAGCTTCAAAAACATTATCTAATACCAATGCATCAATGTTTTTTACAGCACTTCTCTCCGTAAATATTCTCGTACAACTTGATGGAAACAATACTCCAGAATAATCTTCAATTTTATTATTTTCTGATGCACGTAAAGTGCTCATATTTTTAAAATTCTCTATGCCTTTTAGTTGTTCTTTTGTATAATGCTTAACATTAAAACTTAATATTTTATCCTTAATAGGCTCATATATACTTGTATCTGTACAGCTTTCATTTTCTACAAGTACATCAATTAAGTTCAACTTTGAATTTTTTATACTTTCCACAAAATTTGTGCCGTTTATATTGTTAGTTGTTCTAACAGATCCTAAATTTGGTAATAATGTTAAATATCCATAGTCTTTTGTATTAGGATCTAAAATTTCCAAAAATTTAATATTAAGTAAATCACGTTTGGTTATAGATCCAGTTTTTATACCATTATCTATAAGATTGTCTCCAACCTCTATGTTTTTTAGTTGTTTCCTTATAGCGTATCCTACACCTTCAGAACCGATATTTACTACCTCATCTAAATTTTCAGTAATTGCTACAGGTTGCGTTTCAGTTATTGATATAGGTTCTAGTGCATTTGCTTTCGTCGTTGGTACAAATATTGATGTAATAATCCCACCTAGTATTATAGCAGCCGACTTTGCAACTACTTTTAATGATTGAAGTTTAGGTAATTTTTTTGGTTTATTTTCCATATTTTGAACCCTCCTATTATTTAATTAATATTTACATATTACTATATATTTAAAAATATGTCAACTTTTTCAAGGTAAATTTTTGAATTTTTATTACATAAAACCCATTTAATACAGAAAAAGAGACAGCATTTTATTAAATGCTATCTCTTTTTCTGCATTAGACTTATATATAAATCAATTTCCACTCCATTCTGTATTACCTTGAAGATCGTCTATAAGTGTATTTTGTAAATCATACCAGAATGTTTCACCATGATTTGGATCAGGACTAATAATTGTTCCGAGACCCTTTAATATCAAGTCGATTCCACTTGGGTTTTTATTTCCAAAGCTTGTAGGATCTGTACCATCACCCCATGTATTATCTTGTTGTGTGTAATCTAAACGTGTATTAATAGTTCCACCATTTGTTATATCATATGATTTGTATGCATCTATTTCAAATAATACAAGTAAATTTGGACTTGCATTTGTATTTATAAACTTACTTGCTTGGTCTGCTCTCGATGGGTCTAAAGTAAGGGCAGCACCTGAATCTTTTCGTACAAATTTTGCGTCTGGTCTTAGATAATATTCAAAGAACCACTTATACTCTTCTTTTGCAAAGTCAATAGTTTTTATAACACCTGGTTCATCTATTAATCCACCTGTCCATGGTGTTTTTCTTATAAGTGTTTTAGTCCAATTTGCGTATACATATTTGCTAGCATATTTATCTGCTGGTATATAACTATATACTTCTTTATATCCTTGTGATGTATTTACAAAGTATCTTGCTTTTAGATTTATTTTATCATCCATAAAGTGTCCATATCCTATTGTGTCTAGTTCGAAATATACCCTATATCCCAATTTTATCTTACTTGGTATTGTGTTGGTATATGCTGGCATTTCTCTTGTTGGTATATATTTATCACCCTCTAGAGTTGCTTTCCATTTAGGATCTGCTATTTCTGATATCCTAAATCCATCTTTATATTCAGGGACTGCTTTATTTATAAATATTGGTATCGCATTATATTTAGCATCATCTGGTCTTCTAACTTCTATATGTATGTTTGTTATATCTGTTGTATTGGTACCTGTTATAAGTGTTACATTTCCTGCTCTGTCTGTTATTCTAAAATGTAGATAATAATGGTCACTCTTCATATCTTTCCATAAATCTGTACCATCTAAGTCTATAGTTGCTCTGTATGCATTATCTTTTTCTGTAACATCGTTTATGTATTTATTCCCTGTTCCATTATATGCATGAAGAGTCTGCCACTCGGTTGTTATATCTGCACCTGATTTTATTAATGCATATTCTATATTTGCTATACCTGATATATTATCCCAAACTGCAATTTCTATTTTATTCTCTCTATCAGATATATATTCTATTCTATTTTTCCCTCCGACTGTAGTTATATATGACCTACCTGAGAAATTCAAATCTATACTAGGTCTTGTTGCATCATATTTATATGGTCCTTTTAGTTCTGTCCCAAAATTGTTTCCTACAGGATCTATTATTCTGTCTACATACAGATAGTACTCCCCATCTTGATTTATGTTCATAGTGAAATTTATTTCTTTAACTTCATTATTTCTTGCTACTACTCCTTGTCCTGTTCTTCCTGTGTCTACAGATTTTTTTATCTCATTTGTGTCTACATATTCATTTGCGGTTGTATCTCTTTTATCCCATGGATCATTTCCTGGTGTATATGCTTCATTTTCTAATCTATATTGTAATATATCTATACCTGAGTCTTTATCTTTAAAACTTAGACCTATTATAAATGGAGTTCTAAACCAGGTTTGTGATCCTTCACCTGCTCCACTATAAGTAATCGTAGGTTTTGTATTATCTAACAAGTATGTATTTGTGTCATCATTAGTATTTGTAGCAAAGTCTTCTACTTCTAAGTATGCTGTATGTACTCCTGTAGCTTGAGATATAGTGTTTACTTCTTCTGAACCCAATACTTCTGATGATCCATAATGTTCTTTAGTTGCTAACTTTGTTTCAACTACACCACCAAGTACTAAACTTTGAAGGAATGCATTGGTTCTGTCTCTTAAACTTCCATCCCATATACCTGATTTGTGTCCTGTTCTATTATAGCTAGTTGTAAGTAAATCTGAAATTGTTCCTATAACAGTTATTTTTTCGTAACCTGGCCCACCATACCATGTATTTTCAAGTATACTAGATAATTTAACAGGTCCTGATGTACTTGATATATTTGCTCTAATAGCTACTGTTGGGTCAGTATAATCTACATTATATATACCAGGATTAATATTTCCATTCCAAGGCGGTTTAGCTGGAGTTGGAAAACTCCCTCTAAAATATGCGTCTTCATTTGTACTTGATGTCCACCTACCACTTAATCCGCTACCATTACTAGGTAGTGATGGTCGACTTGGCACAACTAAACTAACCCACCAACTATGGCTATCCCATATTCCTGGTATTGAGTCTAGTTCTATCCTTTTACCTTCATTTAGGTTAACAGTATCATTATGACTTATATTTGCACCACTTCTTAATGCATTTCCTGATGCAACTATCCTATGTAATTCCCAATATCCTGCATAGGTACAGTCAACTCGTACTGTATCACTTTTATTTGTATACCAAGTTCTAGTAGTGGTATTTCCCTCAGAATCGGTAGATGTTGATGTATGCTTTTCTCTCCATGTCCATTTATAGTTTAGAGTTATGTCTTGTTCATAAGATCCATTTGTTTCAGGAGATTTTGACCTTGTTGCATATGTGTTTTTTTCATATGTAGAGTTATTTAAAGTCATAGGATCTCTCCTATATGGCGTTGCATCGGGTTCATAAAATACTCTCACATCATCATTGTCTGTCCAGTTAAATCTAGGAGGATTTACTGAGTCAGGTGGAGAATATAATATGTCATATTCGTTTGTACTTGGCACAGGCGTTCCATTCCAATAAAAATCTATCCACATATATCTATTTGGATCGTTTACCCCAAAGGTAGCGTTAATAGATTTATTTGGTTGAAGTATTTGTGCTATTACTGGTCTTGAACTTGTGGGAGTACAATAATATGTATATCCTGTACTTGTGTAATTTGCAAAGTTTGAAGCTGAGTAACCATATGCAGTGGTATTATATGCTATAGTTTCTGCATATAGCGCTATGGTTGATACTGTTTTTGTAGTTGTTGTTAAGACATTCCCAGCATTGTCTAAATGTCTTACATTTATTACACCACCTGAATTTTTCTTCCATATAAAACATAAATTTACTGTTGTATTTGGATTTACTATATTTATGGATGCAGTATCTCCAGTTGTCAAGCTTACACTATCAAACGAAGAATCTAGCGAACCATCAGCTGGATAAAATAGTGAAGCACCAGTATTATATATAATTTTCCATCCCACATATGTATATTCAGTTGTTGGTGGCGGATAGCCACTATTACCGTTATATGGTTCATCATACCTTAATGAGAATGAAGGATATGCAAGAGATAGTGATATTCCTTCATTTTTTCTTAGATTACCATCACTAGTGTCTACCAATACATTTCTACTTTCATCTGCATTATAAATGTTTAGTCTATATGCTAGCGCAGGTGGCATTGTACCTTTATTTGCTTGTGATTTTCCTGATGTGCAGTACTCACTACCACCACTCCAACCACCTAAGCTCAAAATCTCGTCGTCTTGACTTGATCCGAGTATCCAAGCTCCACTTGCATTTTTTATACCACCATTATTTATATAAGTTGTATAATCAGAGCTCATTGAACTTGGTCCTTTTCTCCAAATATCAATTGTTCCACCGCCTTGCAATGTGAAAATTGATCTCGTATACCATAGATATTCTTGTGTAATATCAACTGTTCCTCCAACTGCAGCTTCTAACTCTGCTTTAGAATTAAACTTCCACTCTGCAGTATTTAAGTTATGTCCTAGATATGAGGTTAAAAATCCTGATCCACTAAAATTTTTTCTGTGTACAAGATGATTTACTGCACCTGTATACTTATTTTCTACAAATCTTAGTTGCAGCTCTACACTTACGATACCACCTGTTAAACTGCTAGTATTCCCTCCCCCACCACTGGTTCCTGGATCTATTATACCAGATGCACATGTTATGTTTATTGATAACAATAGTATTATTAAAAAACTGAGCATTCCTCTAAATAAATTCTTCATCTTTTCACCTCCTAGTTCATTTTTATAATTTTATTAACCATAAATTCTGCGTTTGCATTACTTCTTATTTCTATTTCTACATATTCTTTTACAGTAACAAATTTTTCTATGTTTGCATCAAGCGTATTCAAATAAGTATACTTCAGTATCCCTCTAACTGCAACAGTTCCCGTATCAGTAATATATACCAAATCATTATTTGTCATAAACTGCGCTTCGCTTATAGTTTCGTCATCTATATATTGTTTTATTAGTTTGTCTTGGTATTCTTCATAAGAATACTTCTCGTTGTTATCTAATACATCAGTTGTCCCCATAGATTCTATATAGTATGTTCTCCACTCTTTATCATTTTCTTTTAGTTCCGAATAATTTACACCATATTTTACTTTTTCAACATAAGTCTTCGCCGTATCTATGCAAAGATCTGTTATATATTCTCCTAATCTTTCAGTAGAAACTTGTCCGAAACTTTTTGTTAATCCTGTATATCCTGTTTTATACATGTCTTTATTTATTTGATAGTCTTGCAGTATTTTCATATCTTCTTCTGAAAATATAGTTTCTACTTGTACTCTTTTAGATGTATCTATCATTCTCACAATTACTGTACTCGCTTCTGCTCTTGTGAGGCTATTATTAGCTTTAAACTCGCCGTCTGAGTATCCACCTATTATTCCTTTCGAATATGTTTTAAGTACAGATTCTTTATATATATCTTTTATACTTTCATAATCTTTTAAAAGACTTGCATACTCATCCAAATTATCTGCGTATTCTTCTTGTAATGCTTTGGATATTATTATCGCCATATCAGCCCTGATTATAGGTGCTTCAAACTCTTCAGGAATCACTTCCTTTGATGATAATATGTTTAAAAACATAGCTTTCTTTATATACGGACTAGCCCAGTAATCGCCTCCATTTTGTAGTTCATTATGCCCCATCGCTGTGATAACCATCTTTACAAACTGAGCTTTTGTTACTGTATTATTTGGTTTAAATGTGCCATCTGTGTATCCATTTACTATACCTTTATCTATTAAAAACTCTATATTTGATTTAAACCAATCTGACTCTCTTACATCCGTTAAATTTAGGTCACTTGCTTCTACAGTTGTATATCTTAGGTTTATGCTGCTAATACCTATTAATATTAGCACTACATATGCTAGTATATTTTTTATTTTGATCACTTTGCTCCCTCCTGTCAGAAATTATTTTATACTTTTCCAGGATACCCGTATGTGGGCATCCTGGCCTCATATTAATAAACTTCTTTTATATCTGTCCTGTCTCCAGTTATTGTTACATTATATTTCTTATTTAAAACTGATCCACTTGCATTTTGTAGTTTTATATAGTATGGTATGGTGTAATTTGTGCTTGATGGATTTATTTCTAATTTTATACTTATTGCACTATTTACTAATGTAATATTTGCTATCGGTGTACTGTTACTTCCGAATGTATATCCGTATTTCGTATAAATTGGTGATTGTGTGTTACTTGGTAGATGCATTTCTATAAATGTTTTTTCTTCTCTGTTAAATATTATTATTGGTTTGTTTGGGTTTATGTTTTTTACTTCTGCTGTTACTACTGTAAATCTGTCCACATTGTCCTTTATAGTGAAGTTATATGTTCCATTTCCTGTTACTCTAAATACTTTTGTCATATATTGTCCATTTACTGCTGTACTTATTAAAGTTGCTCCACTTGGGCCTGTTATATCTTTTGGTCCACTTTCAATATCAGTCATTCTTACTGTTATTGTTGATGCTGTGTAATTGTCTACATATGCTACTTCAGTTAGTCCTGTTGGCTCATTTTTGTCTGTCCTATGTATTAGTTCTACTATTGCTACTGACTGTGGGCCTATCGGACCGTCAACTCGCTCTTCTATTAGTTGTCCATTTATTAATCGAGTTATTTCCGAGATATATGGTATTACTCTTATGCTGTATTTCATCTCGGCATCATACCCTGTTCCTATTGTTTTTTTGTATATGTTATTTGGGTTATCTCTTAGGTCTAGTCCTGTTTTGTTGTGCAAGTATATTTCTGTACTCACACTGTTGTTTGTTTTACTTGCTATCACACTTTCACTTGGATAGATTTTTCCTTGACTACTGTCCCATGTTGTTGTATCACCTGCATCAAATCTACTCCACTGATTACCGTCATATATTTCTACATAATATCCATTTGCTCTTGCTACTGGTACCCAAGTTAGTTTTATTTGTCCTCGTCCTTCGCTTGGGTGCCATACACCTGGTATCACTTGATATTGTAGTACTACAGCACCCATTTTTGCGTATGTTTCTTCCCATCCTGAGTCTGCTATATTTCCCATCGTTTCTATGTTTGCTGTCCCTTCTGGTGAAAGTGCTGTATCTTTAAATTTTTGGGCTGCGTATGTTTTGTCCCACTCATCTTTTATTCCATTGTCTATTATGTAATATAATCCCGCTTTGTCTATTTGTCTTATTTTCACTCTATATCTTGCTCCATTTCCATCTATTGCTCCGTCGTTTACCATTGTATTTGTTATTTGTTGGCTTACTTGACTTTGGTTTGTTATTCGTATATATTCACCACTTTTTAATATGTTATACCAACCATAGTTTACCCCATCTACTTTTCCCCATTTTTGTACATATAATCTCATCTCTCCAAATCCTGATGAGACAATACTTACATTTCCGTCTGATTTTATATTTACTATTTTCCCTTCTGTTGTTGTGTAGTTATATCCTAATTCAGAGTTTATTTGATCTAGCTCTGATTGACTGTATTCACTGTAAGCTGTCCAGTTTGTTTGCATTACCCCGTTTTCATCTATTGATACTGTTATACTTGGTTCTTTTGGTGCTAGCGTGTCCATTTTCAATTCTTCGTCTAGTCTTGTTGATGATATATTTCCCATCACATCCACTGCTTGTACAAATAAATACCATTGCCCAATTTGGTTTAATTGTAGCTGTTCCGCCTTTATTGTTGGGTTTTCTGCTAATGTTGACCAATACCCCATATATAAATCTAAGTCTATTGGACTTATCGCCTCTCCCATTAAGCTTGATGGTGGATTAGACATCCATTTATACCTGTATTTTGTTATTCCTCCTTGATCTGTTATTGTCATATTTACTAGTGTCTGATAACTTATTTCATTATTTGTTGGTATATTAAATGTTATAGTAGGTCCATTATTATCTATGTTAGATATTGTTATTGTTTTTACAGCTGCATTTCCAAACTCATCTTTTGCGTATACTGTATATACTCCATTTGTTGATACTGTAAAGCTTGTTCCTGATAGGTTTGTTCCACTTGATGTAAAATATGATAATGTTTGATTTCCTACTGCCCATTTTTTTACTGTTATAGCATTATCGTCTGTTATTATGCAGTTTATTGTTACTAATCCATTTGTTAATGCTGTTGGTGTTGCGCTTAAGCTTATCACTGGAGCTGTTGTATCTATTACTGTTAATTGTGTTATTCTTGCATATCCGCTTCCATAACGCTCTCCACTTAGCATGTAACCGCCACTAACTCCACCTATATAACCAGATCCTCCACCTGCACCTGAGTCATCATAATCTCTATATCTTGAATAGTCGTTACCACCAGAGCCTCCACCGTAGTAACCACCACCACCGCCTCCACCACCTGATCGTGAATCGGTATTATTAGAACCACCTTGACCTAGTGAACCTGAATTACCATAATTAGAACCACCATATCCACCTGAACTTTGAGTTCCACCAGAACCCGGAGTACCGAAATGATCTCCTCCTGTTCCTCCAATTGCTCCACCGCCAACTCCTCCGTACGCTGGACCAATACCTCCTCCTCCTCCAGCAACAATTATCCTGTTGTAGATAGAAGTACTACCCTTTCTTATATCTGTACCACCACCACCGACATCTGATGATCTACCATGTCCTGAGCCTCCTCCATTATATCCATTAGAGCCTCCCACATAAACATATAGGATATCATTTTTTGCTAAAGTTATTTCACCTTTTGAATAACCTCCTGTCCCTCCAGAACCGTTACCACCTTGTGCACCCCATACTTCTAGTAAATACTTACCCGCAATAGAGGCAGTAAATGTTTGCTGACTTCCAATATAACCATAATTCCATATAGTTGCTGCATCTACTGTAGTTGGTATATATAGTCCACTACTTATAACAAAACATATACTTATAACAATTGCTAAAAATCTTTTCATATAATATTTCATCCTATCGTCTCCTTTCTAAAATATAATTTAGTTAATTATTTTACTTATGCTAATTCTTCCATTATAATTTATTAATTCAATAGTTATATCTTTTTCTATTGTATTATTTAAAGTGAAATCACCAGTTCCGCTAGTATATATTGTTTTTACTGTTCCTGTCACTTGTATTTTACCATCTAAAATTTTTACTTTTAGTTTATCTGATTTAAACTCAGCCTCACATATTATTTCATTTGCAATTATTTGTTCTTTAAGGAATTGCTTATAACTATCTGATTTATAGTTCTTGTTTTCATCTGTTACATCGTTGTCTACAATTGTAATATCAAACTGTTTTTCCCACTCTGTTGAATCTTCTATAATTTTTTTATAATTAACTCCATATTTTACATTCTCAATAAATATTTTAGAAATTTGAATTGCTGTTTCGGATAAATCATTTTTAATACCCATGCTATCTACCATATTTTTATATTCATCTGCTCCTGCTTTTTGTCCCTCTTCAGCTTTTAAAAGTAATTCCCCAACATTTACTCTATCATCCTTACTCAACATTCTATATATAACCGTTGTTGCTTCTGCCCTTGTCAAACTATTATTTGGCTTAAACTCCCCATCTGGGTATCCTGAGATTATTCCTTTTGAGTATGTATTTAGTATCTCTATCTTATAAAAACTTTCTATACTACTATAATCATTTATTAAAGCTGCATACTTTTGTATATCACTATCGTACTCTTCTTTCAGTGCGCGTGATATTATAACTGCCATGTTTGCCCTGTTAATTGGTTCATCATAGTTTACTTGACTACTGTAATCAATATCAGTAATACCTATTTCATATGCCTTTTTTATGTATTCTCTCGCCCAATATACATTTCCGTTTACTATGTCTGTATGACCGAGTGATGTTACCACTAACTTTATAAACTGTGCTGTTGTTATTGTTTCATTAGGCTTAAATGTTCCATCTTCATATCCACTTATTATTCCTAACTCTGTTAATATTGCAACATTTTCTAAATACCAATCTTTCTCTTTTACATCTAAAAATTTTTCTATGGCTTTCTTTTTCAATTCCACCACGTCACTTTTAACTTCATCTAACGTTTTAGCAAATACAGTACCTGTGTTTAAAAAAAATAATACTACCAATAAACTTACTAATATCTTTCTCATTACATTACCTCCTCGTATAATATGTTATACTTTAAAATACCATCCCTTCGTTATTGAATATATTTTGGATATGGTAAAATATTTATATTACTTAATCTATTATATCATCTTTTTATACATATTTCGACATATTTTTAAATAAAATTACGGAAATTTTTGTATTAAAGCAAATAAGGGACTTAACCCCATTATACAGACTTTAACTAGTATTATACTTACTATAAATATTAATAAAGGAATACATAGAAAAAAAGAAGAGTCCAATATTATATACTGTCCTCTTCTTTTATACATTAACTGATACAAACCTTAATTTCCACTCCACTCTGTATTACCTTGAAGATCATCTATTAGTGTGTTTTGTAAATCGTACCAGAATATTTCTCCGTGGTTTAGATCACCGGCAAGAATTGTTCCCATACCTTTTCCTATCAAGTCATTTCTTGATGGATTTTTATTTCCGTAGCTTGTAGGATCTGGACCATCTCCCCAAGCATCATCTTGTTGTGTGAAATCTAATCTAGTGTCAAATCCAGGATAAGCATAATTAGGGCGTCTATACGCATCAACTTCAAATAACACAAGTAAATTCGGACTTACTTTCGTATCTACAAAGAATTTTGTTTGATCAGTCCTTGACAAGTCTATGTTAGCTGGTGCTCCTGCATCTTTTCTAACAAATTTAGCATCTGGTCTTATATAAAAGTCAAAGAACCATCTATATTGTTCTTTTGAAATGTCTATTGTTTTTATGACTCCTGGTATATCTATGTTATCAATAGTATAATCAACAGTCCTTATCCTATCCATTTCCAAGTTTGGTTGTTCTACATAACTATTACTGTATTTATCTTTTGGTTGATACATAGATACTTCTTTGTATCCATTTGGTGTATTTACAAAATATCTTGCTTTTACATGTAGCTTATCATCTCTCGTATGTCCATATCCTGTTGTATCTACTTCAAAATATGTTCTATATCCCAGTTTTATCTTACTAGGTTTTTCATTAGTATATGCTGGCATCTCCAGTACTGGTATATATTTATCACCTTCTAAAGTACTTTTCCATCTTGGATCAGCTACATCTGTTAATCTAAATCTATCTGTAAATTCAGGTACTACCTTATCTACAAATATCGGTATAGAATTATATCTTGCTTCTGCTGGTCTTCTTAATTCTATGTGTATGCTTGTTGTTATATCTGTTGCACCTGTGCCTGATACAAGCGTCACATTTCCTGCTCTGTCTGTTATCCTAAAGTGTAAATAATACCAATCACTTTTCATGTCTTTCCATAAATCAGTAACATCTATCTCTATAGTACTTAAATATGGATTATCTTTGTCTTTTAAAATATTTATATATTTATTTCCCAATCCATTATAAGTATGAAGCGTCTGCCAACCAAATGTTAATTCTGGAGCATTAGATATGTCATCTTCTTTCACCAAAGCATATTCTATTTTATCTATACCTGATATGTTATCCCATACAGCTATATTTATCTTATTTTCTCTATCTGATATATATTCAATCCTGTTTATTCCTGCCATATTAGCCAGTGCAGCTCTACCTTTGAAGTCCATATCTATACTTGGTCTTGTTGAATCATATTTATATGGTCCTCTTTCTATACTACCAAGGTTATTCCCTACCGGATCTATAACATGATTTACATATAGGTAGTATTCTCCATCTTCTCCTACTTCCCCAACTTTACCTATCTTTATAGTTGAGTTTATTTCTTTTATTTCATTATTTAAATCCACTTCTCCTTGTGTATCTCTACCAAAGTCTATATTTTTTAATTTTTCATTTGTTCCTATATATTCATTTGTTGTCGTATCTCTTGATTCATTTCTTAAATTATAATCTATTTTATCTAGACCTGAGTCTTTATCCTTGAAAGCCATCCCTATAGTAAATGGTACATTAGACCATGTTGGGGATCCTACACCCGCTCCACTAAATGCAATAGTTGGCTTTATATTGTCTAGTAAATACAACTTTGTAAGATCATTTTCATTCTTGGCAAAATCTTCCACATGTAAGTATGCTGTATGTCTTCCTGTATTTTTACTAGAATTAGGAAGCGATTTTGTCTGAATATCTTCAGGTGCTATAGTTTCTGATGTTGTATAATGATTTGTACTAGCTGGCCTTACATCAACAACTCCACCAAGTGTTAAATCTTGAAGAAATTCATTTGTTGTATCTGTTAAATCAGCATCCCATATACCTGATTTATTTCCTGTTTTATTATATGTAGTTGTATCTGTATCTGAAACTGTGGCAATTGTTATTATTTGTTCATATCCTGGTCCACCAAACCATTTTCTTTGAGGTATATCAGATATTTTATTAGGAGTTGATGTGCTTCCTATATTTGCTATTATTTTTACTGTTGGGTCTGTATAGTCTACACTATATTTACCTGGATTAACTTCTCCATTCCAAGGAGGTGTACTTGGAGTTGGGAAATTAAGTCTAAAATAGTAATCACAATCTGTACTCTCAACAAAACTACCAGACGCACCACTAGCTGGTTTAGTAGATGGCTTCGTCGGTGTAGTTACCCAGTGAGAATTTGTATCCCATACCCCTGGTACAGCATTCAACTTTATCTGTTTGCCTTCATTTAAATCTACATAATCTTTGCTCTCAATAAGTCCATTACTAGGATTCCTTAAGGCATTCCCTGATGTAACTATATTATCAAGATACCAGTATCCATAATAGGTACATGGAACATCATCGGTTTGTGAATGATCCTCACTTTCAGTCTCACCATCTGCATTAGTACTATATGTTGTCCACTCCCATTTATAGTGTAATGTAACATCTTTCTTGTAGTTACCTACATATGTAGTGTCTGGAGTACGTGATGCAGAGACAAAATTAGAGTTTTTTACATATGACGCACCGCTTTGCATAGGATCCCTTCTTAATAGAGTTGCATCGTTATATACTAATACACCATCCCCATCATAAAATACTTTAACATCACTATCATTTGTCCAGTTTACTCTATCTAGATCTGTATAAGGTGGAAAAGAATTGGCTTCATCGTATATTATATTATAAGTTGTGCTTACTGGTGGTGTTCCTTGCCAGTAGAAGTCTACCCATGCATATCTAGTGGGATCGTCCTTTGCGAATGATATTGATGTTGTATTTACAGCTGTTTTTGCCGGCATTCCTGGTCTTACATTTGTAGCTGTTTTGCCACCATTTGAAGAACCATCTATTGTGAAGCCTGCTGGAACGCTTGCTCGACCATACGTATTATTGCTATATGCAATAGTGTATGGCGTAGGAGTAGCAGTAGTAGACATAGGTACATTCACAGCAACTGATGCTAAAACATTCCCTGATTGATCTAGATGTCTTACATTAATTACACCTGATTTGGTTTGCCTCCATATAAAACATACATTAGCTACTGTATTTGGACTTATTATTATTCCATTTACAGTACTTGAAGGTGTCAGAGCTACACTATCAAATGAAGAATCTAATGAATTATCATATGGATAAAACAATCTAAGGCCTGTATTATATATGATTTTATATCCCATATATGTATAGTCAGCTGTTGGAGTAGGAGGATAACCACTAACCCCATTATATATTTCATCAGTACTCAGTAATGAGAATGAACCGTCCGCATTTATTAATGGTATTCCTTCATTCATTCTAGGATTTCCATCACTACTATCTATTAATACATTCCTAGCCTCATCTGTATTATAAATATTTAGCATGCCACTATTACCAATTTTATCGTTAAATACTTGTGATTTTCCTACTTTTGAGTATATTTGACCTGAAGGTAAACTATTCCAGCCTGAAGTAATAATACTTGTAAATTCGTTTAGATATGCCCCATAGCTAGTTCTACCTAACACCCAAATCGAACCATGTTTAAGACCAGCTCCTTCAGCAGCCTTATAGTCAGTTGTCTTATCACTGCTTGCTAAACCTACCCTATAAATGTCAAAGTTAGATGCTCCAAAATTATAATATATTTTTATTCTTGTATATGCTATTGAATTGTTAGGAACTATAGCGGGTATTTTACCTGCAGTAACTAAAGCATTTAACTGCGCATCCGTAAAATTCCAATTTGAATCAGACTGAAAGTTATAATTTTTTGCATCTGTCATAGGTGTATCAGTCAACACGATATCCGAGGATGCACTAAAACGACCTCCTACAGATTCTGCTGAAAAAGTACTGTCTAAATTACTTAATCCTCCAAAATAATCTGGCCAACTACCATACATAAAAAACTTTTCATGTAAAATAGTATCACCTGCGGGACCAGCAGTTTTATCGGGTCTATATACAAGCATAAGTCTTACAGCACCTATCCCTCCATTTAGAAAAGCTCCGCTACCTCCAGACCCTCCTGATATTCCCGGATCTATGTCTAATGCATTAGCTATATTGGAAAAACTAAATATGCTTATGAATAGTAAAGTTATTAATGATATAAATAATTTATTCTTCATGTTGGTCACCTCCTAATTTAGGTATTTGATGTTTTTGACAATAATTGGTTGATTTGGTGTTGCTGTTATTTCTACTTCTACATCTTTTCTAATTAATGTGTTTTTTGTTATGTTTTCTTCAAGTGTGCTTACATATTTATATTCTAGCATACCTCTTACCATTATATTTCCTGTGGTAGACTTGTACATAAATTTATCACTTGTGATAAATTTAGCTTCGTTAATTATTTGATTATCAATAATGTATTTAATTATTTTATCCTCTTCTTCTTTATTTTCTTCAGCTTTAGCTGCTAAGTACGCAAGTCTCCAAGGTATTTCATCTACTTGCAACTTAGTATAGTCAACTCCATATAAAACATGCTCCAAGTAGTCTTTTGCTTGATTTTCATAAACTAATGAATAAAATGTTCCTAGTGTGCTTGTTGTTTGTTCGAAGCTTAACGCTTGTCCACTTGAAAATTCGTAACCTTTTAGTCTTGCAGTATCTTCATCTGTAAACTCAACCTTTACTTTAATTCTAACATTTTTATTCAGCATCCTCACTATTACTGTACTTGCTTCTGCTCTTGTTAGACTGTTAGTAGCTTTGAATTCACCATCAGAATACCCGCCTAGTATTCCCTTTGAGTATGCTTTTAGTACATATTCCTTATATATATCATTTATACTCGCATAATCTTTTAGAAGTTTTGCATAGTCTTCTATGTTTTTCACATAGTCTTCTCGTAATGCCTTTGATATTATTAGCGCCATGTCTGCTCTAGAAATAGGTTGCTCAAATTCATCTTTCGTTACTATTCGAGGCGATAATATTTCTAGCGTCATTGCTTTTTCTACATATGGCGCTGCCCAATAGTTGCTTCCAGATGGTATATCCGTATATCCAATTGATGTTATAATCATCTTAACAAACTGAGCCTTTGTTACTGTATCGCTTGGCTTAAATGTACCATCAGCATATCCATTTACTATACCTTTGTCTATAAGAAATTCTACATTTGACTTAAACCAATCTCCATCTTTTACATCAGTTAGTTTTAGCTTCTCTGCATAAACATTTGTATTGCCTAGATTTATATAAATGTTTATTATTATTACCAATGTATATACTACTACTAATTTCAGTTTTCTCACTTAGTTCCCCTCCTACATGATTTGGTAGTGTAAAATATTCAAAAGTTTTGACACTATCTAATTTATGTATTTATCTAATTATATACTAAGTATTCCTGTATTATCTCAGTCCTGTTTCCATTAATCAATACATTAAATTTAGCATTTAATACTGCACTTCCGCTATTATTTTGTAATTTTATATAGTATGGTATAGTGTAAGTTGTATCAATAGTGTCAATAACTAATGGTATATTTATAACATTATTACTTACACTTAATAGGTTAGTTGCATTAGGCGCACTATTACTTCCATGTGTATCTCCATATTTTGTATAACCCGCACTTTTTACTTTATCTGATAAATGTATTTCTGTTACCAGTTTACCTTCTCTACTAAATACTATTATTGGTTTTGCAGGATCTATATTTTTTACATCTACATTTATTGTCTTAGTCCATCCCACATTATCAAAAGCTGTAAACATATATGTTCCATTTATTGATGTTTTGTATACATTCGTTATGTACTGCCCTTTTATTTCTGTTGATATCAGTTCTAGACCACTCATATTACTCGGTACTATTTTTTGAGGTCCACTTTCCGTGTCATTTGCTGTTATTGTTATAAATGCTGATTTATAGTAGTTAGCTACAGTCGTGTCGTATTCTACCAATATTGCAGCTGTAGGTGGTGTTCTATCCGTTCTGTTCTGTAATTCTACTTTCACAGTAGAATCTGGTCCTATAGGTCCTGGTGTCTGAATTTCAACACCATTTGTCATAATTGAAGTGTACGGTCTTACTCTTATGCTATACATTGTTTCTGCATTATAAGCCGTTCCTATTGTTTTTTTGTATATAGTGTTTGGATTATCCCTTAGGTCTAGTCCTTCTTTACTATGTAAATACATTTGGTCGCTTATACTATCATTTGTATAACTGTTTAATACTGCTTCACTTGTGAGAGGATATAATTTTTGTTCACTACTATCCCATGTTGTTGCTTTACTAATGTCATATATACTCCATTGATTTCCATCATATACTTCTACCTGATATCCACTTGCTCCATCAACTGCATTCCATGATAATAGTATTTTCCCTCGTCCTGCAATCATATCCCATTCTAGAGGTTCTGTTTGATATTTAAGCACTACTGCTCCTAAATTTGCAAATGTATGTACCCATCCTGAGTCTGCTATGTTTCCCATACTTTCTATATTTACTATTTCTCCAGTAGCAAGTTGTGTGTCTTTAAATTTTTGAACTGCATATGCTGGGTCCCATTCATCTTTTATTGTATAAGTTGTTATATAATCTAGTGCTGCTTTGTCTATTTGTCTTATTTTTACTCTATATCGTAATTTAACTTTGTCTATAGGCTCAGTTAACATACTGCTTGTTATCTCCTTACTAACTTGACTTTCATCTGTTATTTGTATATATCCTTTGCTGTCATTTACTATGTTAGACCAACCGTAATTAGTGGTATTTCCCAGTAAACCCCATTTTTGTACATATAGCCTCATTTCTCCGAATCCTGAAGCTACATAGTTTGTTTGATTTACTTCACTTGCAGCAAATTCAGAAAATGGTGTCCAACTTGTTTGCATTACATTATTATCATCTATTTTTACTATCAATTCTGGTATTTTTGGTGCTTTTGTATCTATTATTACCTCCTTATTCATCCTTTTTGAACTCATAATATCTTTATTATCTGTTGCTTGAGCAAATAGGTACCATGGCCCACTTTCCCTAAATTTCAGCGTCTCTGTTACTGTATATCTTAGTCCTTCAACTGGCATCCACTCTCCCATGTGTGGGCTTAAATCTAAATTACTTATAGTATTGCCCAATAAACTAGATGGTGGATTACATAGCCATTTATACCTATATTCCTTTACTCCTGATTGACTATCGTTTATTGTCATATTTATTAATGCTTGATATGCCACATCACTACCTGTTGGAACTTCGAAATTAATTAGTGGTCCTAAACTATCAGCTCTCACGAACTCTACTGTTTCTGATGTACTTAATTTAACTCCATCTACTTCTAGATATACTCTTAGTATGTAATGATTATATTCTATTAAACCACAATTTGCTATGTCTATTCCCTTTTTCATGAATAGTATTTCTTTTTTATTTGATACTAGTCCTGATACTAAAGTTTCCGGACCTAGTTTTATATTTCCGCTCATGTCTTCTATTTGATATTTCACGGTGATACTTCCAGTACCTGGAAAGGACAAGCTTCCTATTATATCCATTTGATTAAAGTATTCACCTTTATGTTCCTCTGGTTCGCCTGCATTTTCTGGTGATATTATTATTGGTTTTCCTAGTATTGCATTTATTATTTTATTTAATTGATCCGATAAGTTTGCAGACAGTGGCAATGCAAAACCACCAGATGCCTCTGCCAACAGAGTATGTGCTGATTGGTCATTAAGACCTATAAATTTAGTTTGGGTATCACTTAATAATTGTTTTAAATTATCAAAGATAGCTTGCGTAGTATTCCCCGGTAGCAAGTTTTCATCAGTTATTCCTACTACATACTTTGTAGCATCCGCTCTCCAATTATACTTGTTTATCGCATTTGTAGCACCCAGCACAGAATCTTCTGAATCACTGTTATCAGTCGGTCCTTCAGGATCATTTAAAAAATTCTTAATATTATCTGGCTGATCTGTCATACTATATTTACCATTTACAGTTCCTAAATTGTAATAATGATCACCCATTAGTATACATCCTAGTCTAACATCTATACCTTGGCTCTTAAGTGTTGTAGAAAAATTTACAATATTAGTTTCAACACTATTGATATAAGTGTCCATACTACCACTTGTATCGATTGCAAAGACCAAGTCAACTGGTCTCATGGTCATGATACCAGAATTTCCAGTTTCTACTGTGCTTGTATATAGATTATATCCCCAGTTATATACTGTAGTATCATCTGCCTTAGGTTCTAATGGTATTATTGCGAACTTTGTTATATTTGTTGGTTCCTGAAAAGTTGCTTCAAAGTTATATTTAACCCCTGTCTGCATTATTCTCTGAACACCATTTGTTCTCATCCAACTAGTACCATTATTTATCCATAATACATAGTATTCATCTAAAAATGGAGACGAACTTGTAGCCTTTATTTCATATCCTGCTTTTAGTTTTACTACACCACTCCAATTATTATCACATTTATATACATCAGAATTCCAATACCACTCACTCTGTTGTAGTTTTCCTTCATAATTTACATTCCATGTTCCACTTGAATTAAGAGTCCAAGTATAAATTCCTGGTGTTACTGCTGCATTTGATATACTAAAATTAAACACCACATTAGATAATGTAAAAATTACAACTAATATTAAAGCCCCTATTCTCTTAAATATTTGATCCATACTAGCCACCTCCTTAGTTTCCACCAGTACCAGAAATCACTTGTGGTACTGATCTATCTTTAATTTTATCTAGCAATCGTACTATCATAGTACTTGCTTCTGCTCTTGTTGCATTATTGTTAGGTTTAAATTCTCCGTCTGGATATCCCTTTAGTATTCCATATTTATATGTCTCTATTATGTATAACATATCTTGCCCATTAACTTTATCAATATCTTTTATTTCATCTGCATATTTTATTATATCTTGAGTACTTGCTTCTTCGTTTATTATCTTTGCAATTATTATTGCCATTTCACCTCTTGTTATAGGCGCCTCATAATTTTGGTCTTTACTGTACTTGCTTTCAATGTAACCTTCTTGATATGCAACATTTATATAATTATTAGCCCAGTACTCACTATCTAACTGTATATCATCTCGCCCTATTGATGTAATAGCCATCTTTATAAATTGGGCTTTTGTTACTGTGTTACTTGGTTTGAATGTTCCATCAGTATATCCGTTTACTATTCCTTTTCCTATTAGTAATTCGACATTTGATTTAAACCAGTCTCCCTCTTTTACATCAGTTAATTTTAAGTCATTTGCTTCCACTTTTGTATAGCTAATATTTATGATACTAATACTTATTAATATTATTATTATATACGCCATTATTTTTTTCACTTTCTTCACTTAATTCCCCTCCTATATAATGTTTTTTCAAAGTCCATCCATACAACTTATAGACTTGATGATTGTAATAGACTTGATGATTGTAATAAACTTTATCTTAATTATTATATTATATTATACCATTTAATAAAGTTTTTTCAACTATTTTTCCAATAAATATAAAAACCTTTTAAAAATATCTTTAAAAGGTTTTTATATTTATTGGATTTTAAGATTATATGTCGAATAGTATTTCATTATAGTATTTTTTACTTGTAATGTATCATTGTTTTATTGAGTTTTAAACATTTTATGATAAATAACTGCACAATACTTAGCTTTTTAGTATCCTCATCCCATCATTTTTTCTAACATTTCTTTTTTGAATTTTTTATATTCACCTGACAAAATTGCTTGGCGTATTTCTTCCATAAGATTATTATAAAAATATAAATTATGAATAACACATAGTCTCATACCCAACATTTCTTTTGCTTTTAGTAAATGTCGTATATAAGCTTTACTGTAAGTGCGACATGTAGAACAAGCACAATTTTCGTCAATTGGTTTACTATCTAGTTTGAATTTTACATTAAACATATTTAATTTGCCATAAGTAGTATACACATTTCCATGTCTTCCGTTTCTGGCTGGCAGTACACAGTCAAAGAAGTCAACACCTCTATCCACCGCCTCTAGTATATTTTCAGGTGTTCCTACTCCCATTAGATATGTTGGTTTATTTCTAGGCAATTGTGGTACTACAGCATCGAGTACGCTATACATTTCTTCGTGTGATTCACCAACAGCTAGTCCTCCAACGGCATAACCATCTAAATCAAATTCCGATATCACCCTTGCATGTTCTACTCGAATATCATTTACCACACCACCTTGATTTATACCAAACAGCATTTGCTTTTTATTTATTGTATTATCAAGACTATTTAGCTTATCCATTTCAGTTTTACATCTCTGTAGCCAGCGTGTTGTCCTATTCACTGAGTCTTTTATATAAGAAACATCTTCTTTGCTAGGTGGGCATTCATCAAACGCCATTGCAATAGTAGATGCAAGATTTGATTGAATTTGCATACTTTCCTCTGGTCCCATAAATATTTTCTTACCATCTATATGTGAAGAAAAGTATACTCCTTCCTCTTTTATTTTACGTAGACCCGAAAGAGAGAATACCTGGAATCCCCCAGAATCAGTGAGTATAGGCCTGTCCCATACCATAAATTTATGTAAACCGCCTAATTCGTTAATCAACTCATCACCAGGTCTAACATGTAAATGATATGTATTTGATAATTGTACTTGACACTTGATATCTTTTAAATCTTCTGTTGATACTGCACCTTTTATGGCAGCCTGTGTTCCGACATTCATAAACACTGGAGTTTTTATAACTCCATGAATTGTCTCAAACTCGCTTGATTTAGCCAACCCATCTTCTTTTAATATTTTATACATTATCTCAATCCTTTCAGCTATCTATTTATTAAAATACATATTATTTCACGAATTTTTTCGTTATATTAAAAAACAGCCCATTTCTTACTCTTCCCCAACCAATAGGGTATCCCATACAACCAATCAAATAAATATCAGATTTTATTGTTGCCTTAAAGCTTATATTATTTATATACTTTTTATACTCATCAGATTTAAAGTCAAATTCATAATAATTTTTGAAGTCTTCTTTTTTCAAAATGCAAGACAATGCATGAGATGGAGTGAAATTATCATATTTTAAAAATCCTATTACAGATCCTGTATTTCTGACATCTACATTTTCTGTATTTATTGCATGTTCGGGTAGTATATAAAACTTATTATTATTTCTTACAACTTTATCTTCTAATGTTATATTCATATATTTCTTTTCGAATGCTATATACGGAGTTATTTCGTTATTATATTCTTGGTATGCTTTATTATCTAAATTATTATAATTTTCAGAAATAAGTTTTTCCAATACTAATATGTACATTTTTTCAGATGAGTATTTATCACTAATTACCATCTTAGCATCATATTCAGAATCAATTTTGCCTATATATACATTTTTATGAGCATTTAATATTTTATTTAACGCATATTTTTCTTCTAAAAATGAGTTACCTTTTGCAGAATATAGTAATTTTCCACCATGCTTTAACATAGATAATGAATTATCTAAAAGATTATATATTTTTTTTGTGTTTTCTGTAAGCTTTAATTTTCTTACTTTTATAGGCATCTTCATATAATTTGTTTCTTCATCCTTGTGATCTTTAGTTGGAGTTACCATTATTCTATCAAAACTATCTTTATTAGATTTTAAAAGCTTTTCATGTCCAGAATTTATAGATATAAAGTTTGTAATACCAAAGGTTTGAAGTTTATTGGTAGTCTTAATAGTTTTTGCTTTATTTTCACTATTAGCAACAAGTAGTCCTTTATTTTCTAAAAACAGCCCAGCTTGTATAGTTCTTACTCCTGAAGCACAAGAAAAAACATCCAAGACCTTATGTCCTGGTTGTATATCTAGTAACGATATTGGATATAGTTCTTTAGGATCTGCAACATGAAACAATCCCGAATCTATGCTAAGACTTTTTAAAGCAATCAATTTTTCGTGTTCATCTATCACATATCCTTTATCACACCACGGTATTTTAATTAATTTTATATCAAGTAAGTTCTCAAAATCTTCCTTTGTTATTTTACTAGAGTTTAACATTACACCTGTTTTTATCTCATTTCTATAAAAATCTAATGCTCCGTGTTTATGTGAAAAAAGAACAAAACTTTTTTTCATATAATTCCCCCTTAGGCATTTGAGGTAGTGTAAAATATTCATAGTACTAAATACTACACTATCCCTTTATATTCAATATATTTTATCAGTATTATCTTTCCCCTCCTTGTCATTGCAAGTGCAGTTCCTTTTTTAGTTTTATTGCCAATCATCAACTTTCTATATTTTTTTTACTATTAGCCCCTAGATTTTTTATTTCTTCTGCACGTTTTATCAAATTACCCTTTCCGTTTGAAAGTTGGTTAATTGCTTTATCATATGACTCTTTTGCTCTATCAACTTGTCTTCCTATATCACCTAATGTTTCTAAAAAAAGAGCAAATTTATCATACATTTCACCACTTTTTTTTGCTATTTCCATTACATTTTTAGACTGATTATCTTGTTTCCATATATAACTTATGAGCCACAGCATATACATAAGGGTCATAGGTGTTACAATACCTATCTTTTTATTCCACGAATATTTTAATACATCACTTTCTTCATTTGATATTATGCTAAAAATATTATCAATAGGAAGGAACATAAAAACAAAGTCTGGAGAGTTCATCCCCTCTCTTCTATCATAGTGTTTTGATTCTAAGTTGGTAACATGATTTTTTATTGAGATAAGTAGATTTTTCAACATTTGATTTTGTATTTCTTTTGTTTCTGCATTTATATATTCCTCATAGTATTTTATTGAAACTTTTGAGTCAATGATTATATGTTTATCATCAGGTAATAATATTATAAAATCAGGCTTTAGTTTATAATTATCTTCATCTCTAATATCCATCCCTACGCCTTGTGATAGGTATTCTATACCATGTCTAAGCCCAGATTGTTCTAGTATCCTTTCGAGTATTAGTTCACCCCATGTCCCTTGAGTTTTGCTTTCTGATTTTAGAGCTTTTGTTAGTTTATTCGCCTCTTCTGAGATATTTAATCCCACTTTTTCTAAGTTTAATATTTTCTCGATTAAAGTTGCATTTTTCTCAATACTTTCTTTGTGAGTTGTATCAGCTTTATCTTTAAACTCTTTCAAATCTTTTTCAAGGGGTTTTATGACATTTATTAATTCACTTTCGTTTATCTTGTACATTTGGGTCATTTTTGTATCTAAAATATCATTAGCAAGATTTTTAAATGCTTCACCAAAATTCTTTTCAATTTGATCTATTTTTGATTGTTTTTCTTCTGCCTTTTGCAGCTCAAACTGAATTTTCACTAACTCTTTTTCTAGTCTAAACTTTTTATTATATATTAGAACATACATGAGTAGCATCCCAATTGAAAAACCAATAAAGACACCAATAATTAAATATTCCATAAATGCACCACCTTGATTAATATGAGTTTCCTCTCCTAGAGTAGGGGAGAACCTTAATTTAGATTTTGTACTATACTTTCTACCATTCTACCTTATAAACATAAAAAATTCAAGCTTAAACTTGAATTTTTTATGTTTCAACTGATATTATGTATATATATTACCTTCTAAGCTGATTTGCTTGTTGCATCATTTCATCTGACGCTTGTATTGATTTTGAATTTATTTCATATGCTCTTTGTGCTACTATCATATTTACCATTTCTTCAACTATTTGTACATTAGAACGTTCCAAATATCCTTGAAGTACTTTGCTCTTTTTATAAGAAGGTACTTCTTCTTCAGAAATTTCTTTTCCTGATGCTGCAGTTCTCTTATACAAGTTATCTCCTATACTTTCAAGTCCATTTGGATTAAAAAACTGTACTACTTTTATCTTTTGATTCAAATCTACCTTTTGACTTGTAGAATCAATATATGAAAATGAACCATTTTGATCTACTGTTATCTTACTAGTATCGATTTCCCCATTTTCTCCAGAGAGTACTATAGGCTCGTTATCTTGATTCATAATTACGTATCCTTGAGCTGTAGTTAAATATTTCATTCCATCTGCATCTGCCGATACTTTAAATGATCCATCTTTAGTATATACATAAGAATTAACATCATTATCGCTTTCAGTTGCTCCAAATGATTTTACTGCAAAAAATCCGTCTCCTTCTAAAGCAAAGTTGAAAACATCACCTGTTTGTTCGATATTTCCTATGGTAAAATCTTTAACAGTAGCAGCAGCTCTAACTCCATGTCCTATTTGTAAACTAGTTGGCCTTGGATTTTGGCTTTCTTCTGACCCTCTAGACTTTTCCAAAGTTTCATAAAACAAGTCTTTAAACTCCATACGTGATTTTTTATATCCTGTTGTTGTTACATTTGACAGATTATTCGAAATAACATCTATATTTAACTGTTGAGCTTTCATACCACTAGCCGCTGTCCATAATGAACGCATCATATTCTATCACTCCTTTTAGAAAGTTGAAAATTATACTTTTCCTATTTCATTTGCTGATTTTGATAACAGTTGGTCATGTATTTGAAGTAATTTTTGATTTGTCTCAAAATTTCTTGTTATATTAATCATATCAACCATTTCTTTAATAATATTTACATTTGATGTTTCTGTATAACCTTGCATTACTTCTCCATTAAATTCAGTAAACTTAGTAGCTTGTGTAGTTGTAAACATAGAACTGCCTGATTTTCTCAATGTTTCTGGATTTTCGATATTTACTACTTTAAGTTTAGCTATCTTTTCATTATTTAAAAATAGCCTCCCATCATTATCTAGAATATAAACCTCTCGATCCGGTATAAATATATGTTCTCCATTTTCATCTATAACTGCATCTCCATCAGTAGTAACCAGCTGCTTATTTTCGTTTAATGTAAAGGATCCATTTCTTGTCAAACGCTCAACTTTATTTCCATTTGCATCTTTCGTTTCTATAGTAAAAAAACCATCACCCTTTATTGAAAAATCAAGCTTATTCCCAGTTTGTTTTAAGGAACCTTGCATGAAATTTGTATATGTTTGATCACCGTAAACGCCCATTTTCATACCGCCTATAGTTTTATTATCATTATTTCCAATTCTTTTAGTGAGTTCATCTTTAAACGAACTTACTACCAATGTATCTTTTTTAAATCCTGTTGTATCTGCGTTTGCTAGGTTATTTGATACTGTATCAAGCAATTTTGATTGAGTAACCATTCCTGTTGCAGAAGTATATAATCCACGTATCATTAACAACATCTCCTAGAGTATATTATAGTACACTTACTTTATCGGTATATTTAGCAAAAAAGTTTAGAGCATATACAAAAAAAATAGTTCTCCCCCTAAAGTAGGAAAGTTAGAGGGGGTAAGAGGTTTAGTATAAAAACACTACCCCACCTAACCTCCCCTACTCTAGAGGAGGAACTAAAAATATAAATCACTACATTTTAATATACTCTGTCCCAATCACATACTTCTACATATTTCCCCGTACCAATAGCAACACAAGATGTTGGATCATCTGCTATTACCGTAGAAATTCCTGTTTTAAACTCAATCATTTTATCTAATCCATAGAGTAAGCTTCCTCCACCGGTCATTACTATCCCTCTGTTTGAAATATCTGAGGCAAGCTCTGGGGGAGTTTTTTCTAGAACCGCATGTACTGCTTCTACTATGCTAGTAACAGGTTCACGTAATGCTTCTAACATTTCTGTAGAAGTAACTGTCATGCTTTTTGGTAAACCTGTAATAAGATTTCTACCTCTTAGAGTTACTTCTTGTTCAACATCTCTCTTATAAGCAGAACCTATACCCATCTTCAATTCCTCAGCAGTTCTTTCACCTATTAGGAGATTATATTTTTTACGCATATATTTTATTATTGCTTCATCAAAATTATCACCAGCTACCTTTAAAGATGAACTGACTACATTACCACCTAGCGAAATAACAGCAATATCTGTAGTACCGCCTCCTATATCCACTACCATACTTCCGCATGCTTTTGTTATGTCAATACCTGCACCTATTGCAGCAGCTATTGGTTCTTCTATGGTTGTTACCTTTCTAGCACCTGCTTGTTTTGCCGCATCTTTAACAGCTCTTTTTTCAACTTCAGTAACTCCACTAGGAACACATACCGCAATTCTAGGTTTTATAAACATTCTTTTTCCAATAACCTTAAAAATAAAACTCTTCAACATTTTTTCTGTTGAATCATAATCTGATATTACTCCTTCTCTTAGAGGTCTTATAGCTACTATGTTTCCTGGAGTTCTACCTATCATTTGTCTTGCATCCTCACCAACTGCTAAAACTTCTCCCGTGTCTTTGTTTTTTGCAACAACAGATGGCTCACATAAAACTATACCTTGTCCTTTTACATAAACCAACACAGTTGCTGTTCCTAAATCAATTCCAATGTCAATACCCCACATGTTAAACATACAAAAAGCCCCTTTCACATTAATTAGCAGTTTCCAAATTATTTTTTATCTAAAAACCTTGAAATTTTTTATATAATATATTAATATATATTATATAATTATTTTTATGAAAAGTAAAGTAAAATTTTCATATATATTAAAGGAGATATAATAATGACAATACTAGGAATAATTGTAGAGTATAATCCCTTTCATAATGGTCACTTATACCATCTACAAAAATCAAAAGAAATTACAGGTGCAGATTTCGTTGTGGCTATTATGAGTGGAAACTTTACTGAACGTGGTGAGCCTGCTTGTATAGATAAATTTGCTCGCACAAAAATGGCTGTTTCATGCGGTGTTGACCTCGTAATAGAGCTGCCTACCCCTTTTTCTTCTAGTAGTGCAGAGTTTTTTTCATACAATGCAATAAAAATATTAGACGATATGAATATAGTCACTGATTTATGTTTTGGTGTTGAAACCAATAATCTTGATTTGTTATCAGAAATAGCTGATGTGCTAATTAATGAACCAGATGATTTTAAAATAAATATAAAGAATGCTTTAAGTCAGGGTAATTCATATCCTAAGTCAAGAAATATAGCACTTACAAAGCAGTTTATTAACAATATATCTGCTAGTGAGTTTGATAATATAATAAATTCTTCTAATAATATTTTAGGTATAGAATATTTGAAATCTCTGAAGAAACTTAATAGCAACATAAAACCACATTTGACAGAAAGAATTAATGTAAATTATAATTCAGAAAATATAATTGATAATTTTACTTCTGCAACTAATATACGAAAAATTACCAAAGAAAAAGATTACGAAGCATTAAAAAAAGTTATGCCATTACCAGCATATCAAATATTTATAGAAGAAATAACTAAAACCAATGGAATAAGGGAACTTAATGATTTTTCAGATATTCTTCAATACAAGCTAAAAACAACAAATAAATTACAATTAACAGAAATTTTTGGAATGAATGAAGGTATAGAAAATAGATTACTTAAATGCGCCAATAGAAATTATGATATAAATAGTATTATTTCTGAACTAAAAACAAAAAGATATACCTATACTGCTCTCCAGCGTTTAATCCTTCATACTGTTTTAAATATTAAGAAAGCTACTATAGAAAATATTTTAAAAAACGAACTATACGCTAGAGTTTTAGGTTTTAGAAAAGAAAGCGAGTATTTACTTGAATTACTAGATAAAAACTCAAAAATACCTGTTATAACGAATGTAAACGGCGCAACAAAGAATTCAAAAGCAGATATATGGTTACATAATGAATTTATGTGCACCGATGTTTATAATCTTATTAACCACAACAAAAATCTAAGATATTCAGGTCAAGAACAACAAGAAAAAATGATAGTAATATAGCTACTAAATTCACTCTGTTGCTTCGTTCTTGTAATACTATAATAAATATAAAATAGAAGGCATATGCCTTCTATTTTATATTTATTATAGTATATATTGTTTCCACGTTTGCCAAAATTTCAGGTAACTCTTTGTTTTTTATATCAATTATATTCTCATACTTTACCCCAACTTCGAGTAGAGTTGCAATATTGATTTTACATATATCTACTTGTTCTAATCCTTCATCTGTTTGAGAAATACAATGATTTATGTTATGAAAATTACTTTTAAAAACATTACTTGTATTGTCGTCCACATAAACTTTACTTTGTCCAAAAGAAATCATAACTACCTTTAAATCCAATGGACTACTATTGTATTTAATATTCAACTCTAGCACAAGTGCTTTCAAGGCTTTATCCAGCGTTTGTTGCATGTTTACTGCTGCAAGAGAAACTACTTTCTTGCCTGGATCATATATTATAACATTTAATATACCCTTATTTCTTATAATGAGGGGAGCTTTTCTCACATTAGTTGTAATAGCACACACATTGCTGTTTGTTTCAGTAAAAGCCTTAACTTCTATATCTTTATATGAGTTTATTTCTATACTTTCATAATTAAAGTTTCTTATAGTTACAATCTTATTAAAATTAAAATCAAATAGAGTGCATAATCTAAAAAAATCAGCATCTTCTTCGTCTTTATCATAAAAAGTTTTTGGTAATATATAGTGTTCAATCTCGCCCAATTCTTCTAGGGCCGTAATGGAGTAATACTCAATATCTCCATCAGTATGTACACTTAATATGCTATCTTTATTATTTTCCAAGCTATTTACCTTCTTTCTTAATATAGATACTTAATTATTAATATTTTATCACAATTTTTTATATATTTCAAGTCAAAATGCATTTTCTATTAAAGATATTGTAGGATGTTCCAGTTCTCCTAGCATTCCAACCACATCAAATCTAAAATTTTTCTCAAATATAAGATTTTTGTACTTGATATACCAAGTAGCAACTCTTCTTATGTTTTTCTGTTTTGAATATGTAACAGCCTCTACTGGATAGCCATAGGATAAGTTCTTACGGTACTTTACCTCAATAAAAACTAAATATCCATCTTTGCGTGCAATAATATCTATTTCTCCTACAGTACAATCAAAATTTCTCTCTACTATATTATACCCTTTACTCTCCAAAAACTTTACAGCCACATCTTCACCTATACCGCCTATCTTACGTTTGTTCATGTGTTTTTTCCTCCAATTTAATATCTAAATCCCAGCTATTATTTTTCATCTAATTTCACAACAAACGCTAGCACCTCTGCAACTACCTCGTACAGTTCCTCTGGTATGTAGTCACCTATATCCATGTTATCTATCATTTTCATCATCTTTTCATCCTTAACTATAGGTATATCATTCTCTACAGATTTTTTCAATATGTTTTCTGCAACAAAACCTTGCCCCTTTGCAACAACTTTAGGAGCTACTTCATTTTTATTATATGATATCGCTGCAGCCTTTTTCATATGAATTGCCCTCCATTACTGTTTTTATACTTATAATATTTGTGAGGTTATACCCTTATATCAAATGAATGTATCTTCTTATCTTCTTTACCCTCATCAGGTAGTAAGTCATTCTTGTTAATTATATTTGTTTTTGTTTCTAAATTTTCATATGCTATATTTATAAGATTATATCCTAAAGATGATAGTTTTAGTTTCAAGTCATTCATATGTTTTACCAATGTCTCTTTTGAATCAAAATCTTCAAGTCTAAATTTACAGCTTATGTTATTTAGACTCTTATTTATTAATACTTCTGTATATCCTAACTTGGAGAGGTCTAAACATAATAATGCCGTTATATTTGATGCGTTTATCTTATGTTTTTTATTTTTTAAAACATATAGCTCTGGATTACGCTCATTTGGGTTTAACTTTAGAGGTATTTGCAAGTAAGTATCGTATGTAAGTATTTGATTCATAAACTCAATTTTCTGTTTTATCTCACTTGCATTACTTAAAATATTTTCACTAACTTTATTAAAACCACTTGTACTGTCTAATAAGCTAGATGTCAGTTTATAAATATTTTTATATACCTCAGCTATGTTTTCTATATTATTATTTTTTAGACTAACCTTAAATTTAGTACTTAACGAAGCTAAAACTTCTGAGGTGTTTCTCTTTACATATTCTTTTATTAAACTCTTATCAGAATTTTCATCTACCTTACCTAGAAAATTTAATAAATCTATCATAAAATCATCTTGAGAAATATTTGTGTTTTTACTGATATTACTTGCCAATTTATTTATATTACTTTCAAACACCTCTACACTAGTAGATTTAAATATTTCCTTATTATTTGATACAAAATCATCATATTTTATGTTGATTTTAAAGTCAGTACCCAATATAAAATCAGCCAACGCGTCCGCTATGTCTGTAGTACTAATAGAAGCCAAAGATTTCATCAACCCATCTACCTGATTGTTTAAATGAGTGTTCTGGTTTATAAAACTATTTAAATTTTTTATACTTTCTTCTGTCACAGAAATGTTATTTTTTAATAATATAAACAGCTTATTTGTATCTAAACTAGGATTTTCTTTTAGTAAACTGTAGAAATTAGTTAGACTTTCTTTCCCTAGTAGCATGGAGTTATCAAACATTTTTTTTATTAATCCTTCTGATATATTGTTATCTGGAAGCTTAAAATTTTTTATGGTGTTTTGTATTACCTCTGCTTCAGGATTTTGAGTAGAAGATATCACTGGTTCAAGTATTAGCTGATTTTTAGTGTTTGAAGTTACTTTGAAATTCACAAGTTCTCCTATTTTAAGTCCCAGTATTTTAAGTGTTTTGGCACTTATAACTGAATTCGTACCTAAAAGTTTTAAAATCGTTTCGTTTTGTTTTATATCCAGAACTTCCGCACGAAAAACATCTCCATCTTTTAAATCGGAAATGTTTACAGCTTTATAATCTTTTTTATTATATATAGAATTCTCATCTATTCGCATAACAATCCCTCCGGGATCAAGCGTAGTGTCCGAAGGTTATAATAACCTTTGACCTTGATATAATTTCCTTGCTCCTGTATGCGAGGAAATCTATACACGAGTTAATACCATCTTCTACACAAAATTCTTTATAAAACTTCTTCTATGTATCTCGCATGGTCCACACTTTTTAAGTGCTTTTACATGTTCGCTAGTACCGTAACCTTTATTTGATTTGAAATTATATTCAGGATACATAACATGATATTTTTCTTGCATCAATCTGTCTCTTGTTACTTTTGCTATTATACTCGCAGCAGCTATTGATATACTTTTGGCATCACCACTTATTATTGTTTCTTGTTCATATATAAGCTCAGGTATTTTGTGATTTCCATCCACAAGCACTACATCAATTTTTACATCGCTTTCTATTTTTTCTATTGCTTTTTTCATTGAAAACAAACTTGCTTTTAGAATATTATACTTATCTATTACATCATGTTTTATGAGACATATACCTATATATAACGCTTCGTTACGTATTGTATCATATAACTCCATTCTCTTTTTCCCAGACAGTTTTTTAGAATCATTAATTCCTTCTATTATACAATTTTGTGGTAAAATAACGCAAGCAGACACCACCGGACCAGCCAGAGGTCCTCTGCCTACTTCGTCAATGCCTGCTATGATTTTACAGCCTTTTGCATAATATTTATTTTCATACATGTTCATATTCTCTAGTCGAGTAAGTTCTGCATTTAGTTTAATTAGCTTTTTTTCTAACTTTTCTAATTTCACTTTTTTTAAATTAATATCCTTTAATTCGTCTTTTAGTGCTTCTATTTGAGTATATAAATCCATAAAATCACCATTCCCCTTATTTACATATATCCAAGGTTATTCTTCCAAGTTTTCCACCTTGAAATTCATCTAATAATGTTTTTGAGGCTCTTCTTAAATCTAATTCCCCACCAGTAATGCAAAATTTTCTATTTTCCGCTATCTTGCTTAGTACTTCTGTATCGGATAGTTTATCTATATCAATAATTTTATAACGCTCACTTACTGCCGTTATATTTATTTTTCTAAGTATCCTAATTAAATTTATTGCAAGTTCAATAGAATCTAAGATTTCTTCTTTTATAGAACCTATTGAAGCTAATTTTATACCAACTTGCTCGTCATCAAACTTTGGCCACAATATTCCTGGCATATCTAGTAACTCAAAATCGACTCCTACTTTAATCCACTGTTTACCCCTAGTAACACCTGGTTTGTCACCTGTTTTGGTGGAAGCTTTTCCTACAAATTTATTTATGAATGTTGATTTGCCTACATTCGGTATGCCAACTACCATAGCTCTAATAGTACGATTGATCCTACCTCGAACCTTATCTTTCTCGAGTTTGTATTTAAGAACTTCTTTACATTTGCCTATTACACTTTTCATTCCTACACCGGTTATAGAGTTTACATATACAACCGATACATTTTCTCTTTCAAAATACTTCGTCCATTTTTGTGTCATAGATTCATTTGCCAAATCTATTTTATTCATCATAATAATTTTAGGTTTATTCAAAGTAAGGCTATCTATAACAGGATTTTTACTGCTTATAGGTAACCTCGCATCTATTATTTCTATTACTATATCAACAAGCTTTAAATTTTCTACTATCAAGTCTTTTGTTTTTTTCATATGACCTGGAAACCATTGTATTAACATATCATCACCAACATCTATTTATATTTAATAGTACCAAATTCGTTAAATGGCCATATTCTGAGAACAACAGGCCCTCTAATAACCTTCTTAGAAACTAGTCCATTATCCCCTACCATTTTCAATCTACTATCGCTACTATTATTTCTATTATCTCCCATCACAAAATAATGATCCTTAGTTACTGTAACTGGGAAATTAACATCACCATATATTTGTACTTTTTCCTGGATATAACCTTCTTCTTGTTTTATGTCATTAATGTAAACATCGCCATCTCGTATGTCAATAACATCCCCAGGTAGTCCTATAATTCTTTTTATAAAGCTTTTCTCTTCACTAAAATCAAATACTACAATATCTCCATGCTTTGGTTCCGTAAGATTATATATAAATCTATTAATTATTAGTCTATTACCATCTTGTAATGTGGGCTGCATCGAAGGTCCTGATACCTGGGTAAATTCTACCACATAAGCTTTTAAAATAAATGTTATCAATAAAGCCATTACAATAACTTCTGCCCAATCAAAAATTTCCTTTAAAATTGGATTTTGGATTTTAAATACACTATTAATCATATTCGTTCCCCCTGTTACATCTCCTCGTTTATGTAATTGCGAGGAGGTTTTTTTAAGTTCCTTATTAAATATCATACCACATTTGTACCAAAATGTATGTATAAATTTATAAAATTAATAATATTTTACCATAATCGCAAAAACAGGGACTAAAAAGTCCCCATCTATTTTTATTTATTTATGCTCACTTTTTTTTCTTTTACTTTAGCTGATTTACCAACTCTATCGCGTAGGTAGAATAATTTAGCTCTTCTTACCTGACCACATCTTTTTACTTCTATATGGTCTATATTAGGTGAGTGTAATGACCATGTTCTCTCTACTCCTACACCATCAGATATTTTTCTAACAGTGAAAGTTTCTCTAATACCTGCATTTTGTCTTTTTAAAACAACGCCTTCAAATACTTGTATTCTTTCTTTTGTTACATCTTTAGTTTTTTCTTTAATTTTGGCATATACTTTTACAGTATCTCCAACATTAAAAGAATCTACAGTTTCTTTTAGACCTTCATTTTCAATTGCTCTAATAATTTCATTCATTCGTATTCCTCCTCTCTTCATAGATGTTCTTGTATCATTTCGTACAGCGGACCATCCGTAATCACTTCAAGTATTATAGCATAATTTTACATCATTGGCAAGAGTTTTTAGGAATTTCTCATTATTTTTTCTATATCTTCAATTTCTTTAGGAATATTCTCCGATAAATTTATATATCCATCCTTAGTTACTAGGATATCGTCCTCTATTCTTATACCTATACTCTCTTCCTCTATATAGAGCCCTGGTTCTATTGTTATAACCATACCTTCTGCAATTTTTTGAGTATGTCCTCTGCAATCATGTGTATCTAGTCCAAGTGGATGAGATACAGAATGATAATAATATTTCTCAACCTCTTCGTCTTTGTCAATTAAATTTATTTCTTTTAGCTGTCTTATTAATGAATTTTTAGTAACATTATTTAATTCTTTAAATGTCATTCCTACCTTTACACTATTCATTGTTTCAATTTGAGTATTTAATACAATATTATATAAAACTTTTTGCCTATCATTAAAATATCCATTTAATGGAAACGTTCTCGAAATATCAGAACAATAGTTTTCATATCGTACTCCTAAGTCAAGTAAAACCAAGTCGTCTTTACACATTTTTGAATTGTTTTTTGAATAATGCAATATTGCAGCATTTTCTCCACTTGCTACAATAGAATGAAAAGCCTTTTCATATATTCCTTCTACCTTTATTTCATAATCATACAAAGCTTCTATTTCGTTTTCATATTTACAATTCTTTGCATTTTTAAAAATATGTTGAATTCCTTTATGTGTTATATCGATGGCTTTTTTAATATTTCTTATTTCGCCTTCTTGTTTTATTGCTCTTAAATTACTAAAATCTATATCAATATTATGATAATTAATATTATTAAGTAATTTATTCATAATTTGCTGTAATTTAATATTAAAATTAGAATTAGAATTTATCATATCTAAATATATATCAATTATTGATGTGTATTTAGAATTTTCTATAAATGCTTCAAAAAATGCTTCAAATTCATCTGTGTAATCTATATTTTCTATATCTGTAGTTTGATATACTTCTTCTTTACTTTTCTTGTGTCCAAAAAATTTTATAAATTTTTCATCATTATCTTTTTCTATAAAAAGAACTTCTAATGGATTTATACTTTTTTGATAGAAATATATATAATTTTCTTCTTCTAAACCCGTTATATAATAAAAATCTTTACTAATAGAAAATTTATGACTCTCATCACCGCTCCAATATTCTGCAGAACCTGAATACAATATTAAAATACTGTTGTCAGGCAAACCATCTATTAATTTTTTTCTATTATTTATAAAAAATTCTTTATTCATAATACCTCCTTTGTACTAAACATTGTATTTGTTATTATCTTTTTTCAGCATAATATTAACACCAATAGTGATTAATAAAATCGGCCAAAATATTTTCCATACATTAAACTCCCCATAAATATCCAGTTCATCCATTACCATGTTAATAGCTACTAAGATTATTCCCACATTAAGTAGGCTTATTTTTTTATTATTTATTATATTCGACACTACAAACAAAATTAGAATAAACGGCCAAAAAAACTGCATTATAAGTTCTTCATTAATTATGTTAAATCCGTCTAAAAGAAATATCACACCTAATGCTATAATCCCAAATCCCAATAAAAATTTATTACTCATAATACTCCCCCTTTTATTTCTATACTATAGTTTCGCATCTAACATATCTGGTCTTACCCTTTTTGTCTTCTCTAATGATTTTTCTAATCTCCATTTTGCTACATTTTTGTGATGTCCTGAAAGCAATACCTCTGGTACTTCTCTTCCCATAAATACTGGTGGTCGTGTATATTGAGGATATTCTAATAAGTTATTTTCGAATGATTCATTTTCAAATGATTCTTCCTTATTTAGCACACCCGGTATTAGTCTAGCAATAGCATCTATCAATACACATGCTGGTATCTCTCCGCCCGTAAGAACATAATCACCTATTGATATTTCGTCTGTTACTATTTCTTCTAGCACTCTTTCATCGACGCCTTCATAATGACCACAAAGTATTATAAGTTCTTCTTGGCTTGCAAATTCCTTTGCCATGTTTTGAGTAAAAGTTTTACCACTTGGAGTAACAAACACAACCCTAACTTTTTTGTCCTTTTGTAAACTCTCATATGCATTATATACAGGTGGTGCTTGCATCACCATACCAGCCCCTCCACCATATGGATAATCATCGACCTTTTTGTGCTTGTTTTCAGTAAAGTCTCTTATGTTTATACACTCAACATCTACAATATTATTTTCCTTTGCTCTGCCAATAATACTTTCTGATACAAACCCTTCTATCATTTTAGGAAAAAGAGTTAAAACATAAAATTTCATTATATCAACCTCTCTCTACTGCCATTCAAGTCCATTCATAACGTGAACTATCATTTTTTTATTTTCCACATCTATTTGCTTAATGCATTCGTTTATAGCTGGAAGTAATAATTGGCCTTTTTCTTTATTTGTAACCACATACACATCATTGCTACCTGTATTTAAAATATCAGTAAGTACCCCTAAGATATTATTATTTTCCTCATAAACTTCCATATCATATAAATCTCGAATGTAATACTCATCTTCTTCTAGTTTAAGACCTAACTCTTCAGGGATTTTTATATCAAAGGCTTTTAACTTTTCTGCATCTGTCATATTGTCTATACCCTTAAATTTAAAAACTACAAAGCTTTTATGGTACCACACATTTTCTATCTGGTACTTCGTCAGTGATTTATCATCGGGATTTTCTAACAAAACATAATCAAGCAGTTCGAAACGATTTATATCATCCGTATCTGATACTGCTCTTAAATCACCCTTTAACCCTTGTGTATTTACTATTTTTCCTATCGTAAAGTATTTATCCATACTTTGCCTCCTATTCCCATATTTAATATCATTACTATACCATGTTTTGTTAAAAAACGCAATAAAAAAACTAAATGTAAAAACATTTAGTTCATTATCTCAACGATTACTCTTTTACCTTCTCTTGCAGCAATTGCTTTAATCACTGTACGTATTGACTTTGCAACTTTACCTTGTTTACCAATTACTTTTCCCATGTCTTCTTCAGCAACTTTTACTTCATATATTGTTGAATTTTCTCCTGATATCTCGTTTATAGATATCTTCTCAGGATTATCGACCAATGATTTTACAATTAATTCTAATAAGTTTTTCACGGTAATTCCCCTTTCAAGTTATATTGTAAGTCAATTTAATTTAGTTGATTACTCCTGATTTTTTGAGTATAGCTTTTACTGTATCTGTTGGTTGAGCCCCATTTTTCAACCATGTTTTTGCAGCCTCAACATCAATTTTTATTTCAGCTGGATCTGTGTTTGGATTGTAATTACCTATTTCAGCTATTGTTTTACCATCTCTTTGTACTCTTTCGTCTGCTACAACTATTCTGTAAAAAGGTGATTTTTTAGCTCCCATTCTTTTTAGTCTTATTTTTACCATATATATTCACCTCCTTTAAATTAATGATTCAAATGCACATATCTAACTAAAACGGCATTTTAAATGGCATCTTTCCCATTTTCCCTTTATTACCTTTGTTACCTATGAATTGTTTCATCATATTTTTCATCATATCAAATTGTTTAATAAGTTTATTTACCTCTTGTATGTTGGTTCCACTGCCTTTTGCAATTCGTTGTTTTCTAGAACCATTTAGTATAGTAGGATTCTTTCTTTCAGGTTTTGTCATAGAACATATTATAGCTTCAGTTTGTGTTAACCCATGTCCTATCTGGTCTTCATCAATATTAACACCAGCAAGTTGGCTATTTAAGCCTGGTATCATATTCATAATCTGTCCAAGTGGACCCATCTTTTTAATTTGTTGCATTTGATCTAGAAAATCATCTAAATCAAATTCCGCTTTTCTCATTTTTTGTTCAAGCTCTGCTGCCTTTTCTTGATCTATGGCTTGCCCTGCTTTTTCTATTAATGTCAGTATATCACCCATTCCAAGTATTCTCGAAGCCATTCTATCAGGATAAAATTCTTGCAGTTCATCAAGTTTCTCACCCATACCTACAAACTTGATTGGTTTCTTTGTTATATGGCTTACTGAAAGAGCAGCACCACCACGGGTATCACCATCAAGCTTTGTTATAATGAATCCATCAATACCTAGCTTTTCATCAAATGTTTGAGCTATATTAACAGCATCTTGCCCTGTCATTGCATCTAAAACGAGTAATATCTCTTGTGGTTTTACTTCTTTCTTTATGTTTTCGAGTTCCTCCATAAGTTCATCATCAATGTGAAGTCTTCCTGCTGTATCTATAAAAACTATATCATTTCCATTGGCAATTGCATGATTAACTCCTGCTTTTGCAATACTTGCAGGATTATGTTGGTCTCCCATACTAAAAACAGGAACATTAACCTTTTCACCAACAACCTGTAATTGCTTTATTGCTGCTGGCCTATATATATCACACGCAACAAGAAGAGGCTTCTTTCCTTGTGATTTTAGCTTCATGGCAAGTTTAGCTGTGGTAGTCGTCTTACCCGCACCTTGCAAACCTACCATCATATAAACAGTAATCTTACTTGCTGAGAAGGTTAACTTACTTTGAGAACTTCCCATAAGTTTTGTTAACTCGTCATTTACTATTTTTATTACATGTTGTCCTGGTGTAAGGCTTTCTAGTACCTCTTGACCCATTGCTTTTTCTTTTATGTTATCTATCAGATCTTTTACCACTTTATAATTAACATCAGCTTCAAGTAATGCAAGCTTAACTTCGCGTAAAGCTTCTTTTATGTCATTTTCATTTAACTTTCCCTTACTTCTAAGGTTCTTGAAAACATTTTGAAACTTCTCAGTTAAACTCTCAAATGCCACCTTTACTCCACCTCTATTCTTCTATCAATTTAATAATTTTTTCTTTTACTATTTCTAAGTTTTGTCTATCATTTAACATTTCTAGTACTTCTTTCAGCCCTTTTTTATGTTCTAAGTGTTTTTTAACTAACCCAAGTTTTCGTTCATAATCCTCAAGTAAGTTTTGAGCTGTCTTTATTGTATCATAAATTGATTGTCTTGTAATATCAAATTTTGCAGCAATCTCACTCAATGAAAAATCCTCTTCTATGTAAAGAGAAAATATTTCTTTCTGTTTCTCTGTAAGTAACTCCCCGTAAAAGTCATATAATAAGGAATTTTCTAGTATATTATCCATATCATCACCCTGTAAAGTTTATTTGCTTTACAGTAGTATACAATATTTTTACATGTTTGTCAATCAATAAATAAAATAAAACCATAAATATGGTCTTATTTTATTTATTAATTTAATTATCAGGATTCAATTCAGGTACATCTGTTTCTTCTGTTATAGAGGTTTCACAATTTATTACTTTTATAGCTGTATCAATATAACCTCCTAAAACCCACTCTTTTTCCCTCATACCCTCTTTATTACATATATCCTTCGTTAGAATTTCAGAATTAGCTAAATCTATTGTTAATTTTTCTATTGTTTCTTCTTTCTCAATTATAGTTGTATAGTAAATTGTTTTTATATCTTTTTTATCTGTAAGTTCTTCATTTAACTTTCTAACTCCAGTTGTGATTTCACAACCTAATTCTCTACCATTAAATAAAACAGAACTTTCCGTTATTTGGATTGAGTTAGGTTTTTCAGAACCTTTTACAATATTATCTTCATATTTTTTTGCTTTCATTGATAAATTATCTCTTTTAAAAACTACTAGATTACCATCGACTGCAAAAAACTTTTTATCCCCGTATGCAACAGTTATTGTACCTTCTTCATCTTTTAAAAACTCTACTTCTTTTGCCATAATTATGTCAATAAAATCCTTGATATCTGTACATGTACAATTATTCAGTAGGTTGTTCCCATTTGTCACTTTTAAATATTTTAAGATAGGTTGTAATACCGGTTTGTTATCCTCTTTCATCATACTTTCTATAGTTAAAGTATTACGAATAAGTTCTATATTTACTCTTAATAATTCTATATCTTCGATGTCTTCTATTTGTTCAATAAACATATTTTCTATTCCTCCCTATATATTTTTTGTATAATTATACAATATATTACATAATTTGTCAACATCTCATATTAAATAACATTCAAAAGGCTAGCAAAAAGCCAGCCTTTTGAATGTTATTTAACAGTACTTACCAACTAAGTCTATGCAAATTCCCTTTACCTTCAAGACCATCGAAATTATTTTGTCTCAACGCTTCATAAAGTACTATACCAACTGAGTTGGCAAGATTTAGAGAACGGATATCTTCTAGCATAGGTATTCTAATAGAATTTTTAGGATAGTTAACCAGTATTTCTTCTGGTATACCTGCACTTTCTTTGCCAAACATTATATAATCGTTCATAGAATATTTAACATTAGCGTATGTATTAAGAGCTTTAGTTGTTGCCATGTAAATATTAGCAATTGTGTTTTTAACCAAAAACTCTTCAAAATTTTCATATACTGCTACATTTAGTTTATCCCAGTAGTCTAGCCCTGCTCTTTTTAAATATTTATCATCTATTGAAAATCCAAATGGTTTAATAAGATGTAGTCTTGTATTAGTTGCAGCACAAGTCCTAGCTATATTACCTGTGTTTTGAGGAATCTCGGGTTCAAACAATACTATATTCATATGTTATTCTCTCATAGCTACATCTATTTCAAAACTTTCCCCTGTTTCATCAAATTCCAAAGGAATAGATATGGTTTTCATGTCATTTGATGATATCCGTATCTCTTGTCCAATAAGCAACGATGGAGGTGTAATATCTATAGAAATACCCCTATTATAAAAGATAGTTGCAGTAGTTCCTAAAATCATGTTTGATAATTCTTGCACAGCACTTTTTGATAGTTCGTCTAGTTCTTTTACTTCCATACCACCCATCATCTTTGATGCTATAGAACAGGCAACATCTTTTGATATACTAAATATTACTTGCCCTTTTATATCTCCAGTAATACCTATAATAATTACAACTTCCGAGCTTGCATAAGGTGCAACCTTTAGATAAATCTTACCTATCTTTAATTCTTGTTTACACATATCTTGTAATACACTTTGAGACGCCTCTATAAATGGATTTATATACTTTACATTAACTGACATTTTTCTTCCCCCTGTCTTATATTATTTTATATTATGCAAAATTTATTTTACCACATTAAAATGAATTTTGCAATACCTTTTATTTATTAATAGTTTATCGAGTAATCGGTTGAACTACATTCGTATCTATAGTATTATCTTCTTGTACAGTCGTAGCAGCAGTTACCGCTATCGGTTTCTTTGTTCCTACAAGAACCTCAGCTTGCATGGGTTTGTATGTACTTTGACTTACATACTCTCTCTTTAACAATACATTATTTGCATCATAAGTAAGTTTATATAGTTTTACAACCATTCCTTCTTTTGACTTTTCTTTAACCTTGCGTTTGCCTATTTCCATAGTTGGATCTTCTACTATTTTTTCTGGAGGTGGTGGTATTCTTTTTATTACGACTGATTCAAAATCAATCTTATTTTTAGGTACAAAATCTAATCCACCATATATTGTATAATTTATAGTGCCTCCACTTATATAGCCTTCCAAGTAAATAGGTTTATCAGTGGTGTTTTTGAACTTGAAGTCCAAATAACTTCCTGAAACAGTAGCGTCTCTACCTGGTTTTACATAAGCAGATGTAAGGGAATGATTACGTCTCTCTACTACTTTAAGTTCTGCAAGTAAAACTGCATTGTATAAAGTTGTAGCTACTTGACATATGCCTCCTCCTATACCATCTACATATTCTCCATTTACTATTACATGGGCCGTCTTATATCCGTTTGCTTCTGTTCTTTCCTTAATCGTATTATTCACGGAAAATATCTCTCCTGCTTTAACTATACTACCGTTTATTAAGCTTGTAGCAACTTGTAAATTGGTACTTCTTGATATATCATTTTTATTAAAATTAGTACTAAATGTTGCAATTTGTGTTTGTATCTTTTCCAAGTCTTTTGAGGTGAATTCAGGTTTTACAACATCTACATATACTTTTGCTTTTGTTTCTTTTTCATCTAATGCGGTTTTTATATCTTCAAAAGTTTTATCTGAATTAATAATTGTTCCGTCTATACCTGCTTTAATTACGAAAGAAGTGCCCTTAGACTTTTGCATGGTAGCATTTGTTGGATTTATTTCTATTTCTTTTTTCATAGATTCTATTACTTTAAATACCTTCTCTTTATCTGGAGTATATACAATCTCGAGGTTTTGAGGGTTTTTTACCATTTTTTTCACACCAATATATCTGTCTATTACAGTTCCTTCTCTTCCGATATTAAAGGCTTTTGCAATTAATTCTTCAAGATTATTATCAGCCATTATATCATCATAGTATAAGTCTTTATTTACATTTTTATAATAAAGATTTAAAATCGGAGTACTAAAAATTTCTTTATCTCGTTCCAGAAGTTTCTCGAACGCCTCTTTTTTTGTTAAGTCACCTATCTCAATATTATTTATTGTTATCCCGGTATATATTTTATCAGAGTTTACAACTGATAAGATATCGTTAAACTGGTAAAATAAAAGTCCTATTACCACTACTGAAAGTGTTGCTATAATCCATATAAAAACCTTAGATTTTTTACTCATTTACATCACCCCCATACCAAAGTACAAAGTCCAAAGCACAAAGTACAATATTAATGAATTCTATTACTTGTTCTCTGGTGTTTGTTATCTGCTCCGTGCTCTCTGTTATCTGTCATCCTTTATCTTTTATTTGTACTTTGTTCTTTGTACTCTGTTACGCTAGATTTTTTAGTTTTTCCGCTTGATAAAATGTTATTATTGCATCTATAAGGTCGTCTATGTCACCATCCATAGCATAATCTAATTTGTATATAGTAATAGGTAATCTATGATCTGTTATTCTTGTTTGAGGATAATTATATGTTCTTATTTTTTCACTTCTGTCTCCAGTTCCAACTTGACTTTTTCTTTCTGCTGCTACTTTGGAGTTTTGTTTTTCTTGTTCAAGATTGTATAATCTTGCTCTGAGAACTTTCATGGCTTTTTCTTTATTTTTAAGTTGAGATTTCTCATCTTGACAAGATACAGCAAGCCCTGTAGCTATATGAGTTATCCTAACTGCAGAATCTGTTGTGTTTACACATTGTCCCCCATTTCCGCCTGCTCTAAATACATCTATTCTCACATCATTTGGTCCTATTTCTACCTCTACATCTTCCACTTCTGCTAAAACAGCAACAGTTGCAGTTGAAGTATGGATCCTACCAGCTGATTCAGTTGCTGGAACCCTCTGTACTCTGTGAACACCACTCTCGTACTTTAGCCTTGAGTATGCGCCATTTCCGCGTATCATAAATATTGCCTCTTTACATCCAGCAGATCCACTATCATTCATATTCATTAATTCTATATTCCATCCATGCCTCTCTGCATATCTTGAATATAACCTAAATAAGTCCCCTGCAAATATTGATGCCTCATCTCCACCTGCACCCGCTCTTATTTCAATAATAACATTCTTATCATCATTAACATCGCGAGGCAAAAGTAAAATTTTTAATTCTTCTTCTATTTTAATCAGTAGTTCCTTGTAATGGAAAAAGTCTTCTTTTACTAAATCTCTAAATTCGTCGTCTATCTTTTCATTTAGCATTTCTTCAGCTTCTTTAAAACTTGCCAAAGCATTCTTGTATTCTCTATACTTTTCCACTACTAGCGACATATCACTATGCTCTTTCATGAGTTTTCTCCACTCAGACTGATTATTTATAGTCTCTGGATCAGCGATAAGACCTGAAACTTCTTCATATCTAAGTATAACTTCATCTAATTTATCAAACACATTTAACACTCCTTCTTCGTTCAATTCACTATTAATAAAATCAAATATATTTTTGTATTATTTATTTTAAATTGTAAATAGAAGTAACTACTCTATCTTTTTCTGCTAGGTCTTTTATTATATTTATATTATCAAAACCAAAATCTAATAATATATTTTTTACATTATTTCCTTGATTATATCCAATTTCATAAAATAATCTTCCATTCCTTTTGAAATACTCTATACTTTTTTTAGAAATTATTTTATAAAAGTCAACACCTGTTTCTCCGCCATCTAAAGCTATCTTAGGTTCGAAGTCTTTTACTTCTCTTAAGAGTGCAGGTATTATACTACTTTCAATATATGGAGGATTAGAAACTATAATATCAAAACTATTTATATATCTTTTATCTAAATTTTCAAACAAATTACTTTGTATAAAAGTTATTTTATCTGCAACGCTATTATTTTCTGCATTACGTTTTGCAACATCAAGTGCTTCTCTTGAAATATCTACCGCTACAACAGATATATTTTCAATGTATTTTGCTAATGTAACAGCTATACATCCGCTTCCTGTACACATATCTAATAATACTACATTTTTGTTGTTTTTGCAATATTTTATTACATTTTCAACTAAAATTTCTGTATCGGGTCTTGGGATTAACACTCTCTCATCAACATAAAAATCAAGAGACATAAATTCCTGATGATTTGTTATATACTGAAGGGGATACCCACCTGCTCTTTTATCTATCAAGTTAAAATAATTATCTATATCTGTGTCAGCTATGTTACACACTAATCTTGCTAATATTCGTTCTCTTGACTCATGGGTAACATATGACATTATTAGTTCAGCATCTAGTGAAGAGGTATTGATACCACTATCTTTTAGTTTTTCTTTCCCTTGCTTTAAAATGTCCATAATTTTCGGCATTTACTCAGTCCTTTCTCTCATTACAAAAATAACTTGTTTATTTAATTATCTTACAATAATTTAAACAAACAAGTTATAAAAAATCACAGAATAAACTATATATTATAGTCTAACTCTGTGATTTTTTTATTTTTCTTCTGTTCCAGTTTTTTGAGTTTCTTGAGCAGCTGAACTATATTTTGCATTAAACCTATCGATACGTCCACCCTTACTTATGCTTTTCTGTTTTCCAGTGTAAAATGGATGACATTTTGAACAAACCTCTACACTTTTAAAACCAGCTTTCGTTGACTCAGTAGTAAACTTTGTATTACATGTATTACACGTTACTTCTATGTTATTTAACTCTGGATGTATTTCTTCTTTCATATTTGCACCTCCTCGACTAGTTCCAGTACACATTGCAATGCAAAGTGGCTAGGGACCTTTATATAATCTTATTCAGATTAATTTTTATTAACATACTTCTGCATTATAGCATATATTGTAAGTTTTTGCAAGTATAGTTTATATTATTTTGAGAATATTTTATTTTTAAGCATACTTTTATTATCTGGCGTCCTTTTTATTAGTTCAAATACCTTCTCTACTGATTCTATACTGCTGTTTGATAGCTCTCTTCTTACTGAATATACAAAGTCAAGTTCGTTTTCATCTAACAGTTGTTCTTCTTTGCGTGTACCAGATTTAAGTATGTTTATTGCTGGATATATTCGCTTTTCTGCTAATTTTCTTTCGAGTACTAGTTCCATATTTCCTGTACCTTTGAATTCTTCAAATATGACATCGTCCATTTTACTTCCAGTATCAATAAGAGTTGTTCCGAGTATAGTCAGACTTCCTCCATCTTGTATGTTCCTCGCAGCTCCAAAAAATTTCTTGGGCATATAAAGTGCTGTTGGATCAAGTCCTCCAGATAGAGTTCTGCCACTTTGAGGCACCAATGTGTTGTATGCCCTTGCTAGTCTAGTAATACTATCTAGCAATATTACTACATCTTTTTTGTGTTCTACAAGCCTTTTAGCACGCTCTAACACTATTTCAGTTACCTTTTTATGTTGTTCAGGTTGATCATCAAATGTAGAGTATATTATTTCTGTATTTTTACCTTTTATGCTGTCTTGCATATCAGTAACTTCTTCTGGTCTTTCATCAATCAGAAGTATTATAACATAAATATCTTGATAATTTTGAGTAATTGCATTTGCAATCTGCTTAATTAGAGTGGTTTTACCTACCTTAGGAGGAGACACAATCAAGCCTCTCTGTCCTTTTCCAATAGGCGCGAATAGGTCTATAACCCTTGCTGATATACTATTTTCTTTGTTCTCAAGTATTAATCTTTCTTTCGGGTATATAGGCCTTAAATCCTCAAAATTCCTTCTTCTTAAAACAACTTCTAGACCATCACCATTAACCGTATTCACATAAATGAGTGCTTTAAATTTTTCATCTTTCCGAGGGTTTCTCGCAATACCTGAAACCCAATCACCTGTTTTAAGATTAAATCTTTTTATTTGAGTAGGTGATATATACACATCAGTATGCCCTGACATGAAATTTTTACCTCTTAGAAAACCAAATCCATCAGGTAATACCTCAAGTATACCTTCTCTGTTTTCTTTTCCATTATTATTTTCTTCTATTTCTGTTTCTTGCACGCTAGAAGCAAGACTTGCTTTGCTTATCTCATCTATCAAGTCTTGCTTCTTTAGCTTACTCACACCATCTATATTTAATTTTCGAGCAATCTCTCTAAGCTCGTCAAGTTTCTTTTCTTTCAAATCATCTAAACTCATATTTTTATTCCTTTCAACATTTACTATTTTAAGCTTTTCCACTACATCCAAATACTCTCATTTTTTCCTTTACTGATTCTTTTATTGCGTCTTTTGCAGGTCCCATGTATTTTCTAGGGTCATACTGTTCTGGGTTAGCCGCTAACTGTTCTTTCACTTTTGCAAAGAATACTTGTTGACACTCTGTGTTTACATTTATCTTAGCTGTTCCGCAAACAATAGCTTTCTTTATATCTGCATCAGGTATTCCTGTTCCACCGTGTAGCACTAGGGGTGTATTTGTAAGTCTTCCTATTTCTTCCATTCTTTCAAACCCTAGATGTGGTTCGCCTTTGTATGGTCCATGAACTGAACCTAGCGCTGGTGCTAAAAAATCAACGGCAGTAGCTTTTACAAATTCTAAACACTCAGATGTTACTGCATAAGTTGCATCAGCTTCTGACACGCTTAGGTGATCTTCTTGCCCACCAACACGTCCAAGCTCAGCTTCTACAGAAACTCCAAGTACATGTGCTACATCGATAACTTTTTTTGTCATTTCTATATTTTCTGCCAATGGATAATGTGAAGCATCTATCATAACTGATGTAAACCCAGCACCAATAGCTTCTACACATTTTTCAAAACTTGAACCATGATCTAAGTGAATTGCAACTGGAACATCTATATCAAAAGATACTATAAGTTCATCAACCATAGCTGTAATTAGTCCAAATCCACCCATATACTTTGCTGCCCCTTCTGAAACTCCGAGTATAACTGGTGAATTTTCCTCTTGTGCTGCAAGCAATATAGCTTGCGTCCATTCCAAATTATTAATATTAAATTGTCCTACTGCATATTTGCCCTCTTTTGCTTTTTCTAACATATCTTTCATTGATTCTAACATAATTTTATCCCCCTCATTTTTAAACTTGTATACCTGATTCAGTATAGTTACTAATTATTTCTAGATATTCTTTTGCTGTATCTGTATTTGCTAAAATAGCACCACCAAATAAGTCTGATATCTGTGGATTTACACCTTCCTGCAACATTTGACTCATATCTTTCAAACTTTCAACACAGCCCTCAACACCCTGAAAAAATAAACCACAATCTTCTAAATTACCTGGAATAATTGATTCTTCCAAGATTTTCTTTTTTTCATTCTCAATTTCTATCAATCCTTTGTAAATACTACTATTTAATTCATGGTTTTTTAGATACTCTCTCCAGTTTAATAATTCCATTACTAACGCCTCCATCTCAAGTTTTGCTTATTATCATTTTTACCAATTATACCATATAAAAAAAGTTTGTAAAGTGATTTACAAACTTTTTTGCTTATATCACATCTTCCATACTAAATAGTCCGTTCTTCTTTGTCATAACAAACTTTGCTGCCTTTAAAGCTCCATCAGCAAATATTTTTTTTGAAAGTGCTGTATGCTTTATTTCTATTATTTCATCATCACCTGCAAATATTATAGAGTGTTCACCTGGTATAGTACCACCTCTTATAGCACTAATACCTATTTCCTTTTTGTCCCTTTTTTTCATGTTGTTAGTTCTATCAAATATATATTCCGTTTTATCTTCAACCGTTGATTTTATCGTACTTGCTAAAAACAGAGCCGTTCCACTTGGAGAATCAACTTTGCCTTTATGATGTTTTTCTAAAATTTCTATATCAAAATTCTGGTTATATAGAGAATTTGATATTTGCTTTAATAAAACATTAACAATATTTATACCAAATGACATATTAGCTGACATAAGTATTGGAATGTTTTTCGAGTACTCCTTAATCTTCACTATTATTTTTTCTGTAAGTCCTGTTGTACAAATCACCAAAGGTATTCCTTTCGTATTAGCATACTCAATCAAATCACCTATAGCATCTGCGTTTGAAAAGTCAATTACTACATCTACTGCTTTTTCGCATGAGTTTATATCAAAATAAGTATCATAACTAACCCAAAGATCATTCTTTTTACCAATACCTGCAACAATTTCGAATGTTCCATCTTCCTTTATTACTTGTTCAACCATTTGCCCCATTTTTCCACTATATCCGTGGATCATTATCTTTTGCATAATATAATCATTCCTTTCATTATTATATCTTGGTTACTTCATCCTGTAATAATTTAAAATTTTCTTCTCCCATAGTAGTAAGTGGTAATCTACCTTTACCAACATTGTATCCTATCATATTAAGTGCTGCTTTTATAGGTATAGGGTTTGTTTCTATAAATATTGTCTTTATTAATTTTAAATACTTTAACTGTAGCTCTCTACTTTTTTTAATATTTCCGTCCATATATAATTCTACAATATCATGAATTTCTTTTGGTATTATATTTGCGACAACTGAAATAATACCTTTTCCTCCAAGAGAAAGAGTAGGTAGAATTTCATCATCATTTCCAGAATATACATCAAAGTCTTCACCGCATAGATTGACTATCTCAGCTATTTGAGACATATTACTGCAGCACTCTTTTACTCCTATAATATTATTTACCTTTGAAAGTTCATATGTTGTTTTTGGAAGCATATTAAATCCTGTTCTTGATGGTACATTATACATTATTATAGGTATCTTTACGCTGTTCGCAATAGCTGTATAATGCTCTATAAGTCCTTTTTGTGAAGTTTTATTATAGTATGGTGTAACTACCAATAGTCCATTTGCACCAACCTTTTCACATTCTTGGCTAAGTTCAATCGCGTGTTTTGTATTATTACTACCACTTCCTGCAATAACAGGTACGCGCCCTCTTACCTTCTCTACTGTAAACTTAACCACGCTGATATGTTCTTTTTCACTCAATGTAACTGATTCACCTGTTGTCCCGCAAGCAATAATCGCATCAATCTTATTTTCAATTTGAAACTCAATCAGTTCCTCCAAAACATCAAAGTTTATATTATCATTTTCGTCAAATGGAGTAACAATAGCAACTCCAGCACCGGTGAACAAACTCATAATCTTCACTCCTTTTTTATTTGATAACTAATTTTTACCTTAATCTAGCCTTATCCCTTCAACATCAATTCAAGTATTTGAACTGCATTTGTAGCTGCACCTTTCCTTATGTTATCAGCAACTACCCATAAATTAAGTCCATTTTCCAAGCTCTCATCTCTTCTTATCCTGCCAACATATACCTCGTTTTTACCCTCTGCACCTGTTGCTAGTGGGTACATATTGTTTTGTATATCATCAACAACTATAATGCCCTCTGAATCCCTAAGCAGTTGTTTTACTTTTTCTATTTCAAATTGATTATAAAACTCTATATTTATACTTTCACTATGACAATTAGTTACCGGCACTCTAACCGTTGTTGATGTTATCTTCATCGTCTGATCATGTAACATCTTTCTAGTTTCATTCACCATCTTCATTTCTTCTTTTGTATATCCATTGTCCAAGAATGAATCTATATGAGGTATGCAGTTATTATATATTTGATGTGGGAATTTCTCGTTTTTTTCACCTTTCATTCCTCTTTCTAGGTCTTTTATCCCTTCTATTCCTGCTCCTGATACTGCTTGATATGTAGAATAAACTATTCTTTTTATCTTATACTCTCTATGAAGTGGGGCAAGTGCAACCACAGCCTGAATAGTAGAACAATTAGGATTAGCAATTATACCATTATTCCATTTCACATCTTCTGGGTTTACTTCTGGTACTACTAAAGGAACTTTTTCATCCATTCTCCATGAAGAACTATTGTCTATCACAATACATCCATTTTCCGCAGCTATCGGAGCAAATTTTTTACTTATTTCTCCCCCAGCCGAGAATAGTGCATAATCTATTTGGTTCATTTTAAATGAATCTTCTGTAAGCTCAAGAACTGTGTAATCTTTTTCTTTGAATTTTATTATTTTTCCTTTTGATTTTTCCGAAGCAAACAAAAACAAATTATCAATCTCAATATTTCTTTCCTCAAGCACATCGAGAAAAGTTTTTCCTACAAGCCCTGTAGCCCCCACTATAGCCAAATTCATATCAAAAACACCTCCATAATAGAAATCATGATATCTAAATTATATTCCTTAATAATAATTATATTACATTATATAAATATTATCAAGAGAAAATAAAAATTGCTTACAACAATAAGCAATTTTTATTTTAGTTAATCTATCAATCCATCTTTTATAGATATTATTCTACCCGCATTCTTAGCAACATTCATGTCATGCGTTATTAGTACTATAGTGTGTCCTCTTTTATTTAATTCTTTAAACAAATGAATCACATCTTCCCCTGATTTTGAATCAAGATTTCCAGTTGGTTCGTCAGCCAAAAGTATATCTGGGTTTCCTACTAATGCCCTTGCTATTGCCACCCTTTGCTGTTGTCCACCCGATAATTCGTTTGGCTTGTGATTCATCCTATCTTCAAGTCCCACTTCTCTAAGTGCATTTTTCGCTTCATCTACGACATCTTTATACCGCCTACCTCTAGTCAGTAAAGGTAATGCCACATTATATAAGGCATCATATTTAGATAAAAGATTAAACTTTTGAAATATAAATCCTATTCTTTTGTTGCGTATTTCTGTCAATTTATCTTCATTTGATGTAGTTATATTTTCATTATCAAGATAATATTCTCCGTGAGAAAGTGTATCAATGCATCCTATTATGTTCATTAAAGTACTTTTGCCTGAACCACTAGGTCCTAGTATGCAAACAAATTCGCCTTCATTTATATCTATTGAGACACCTTTTAATACATCAACTTTTTCCTCACCCATTTCATATGTTTTTACAATATTATTCATATGTATTACCGAGTTTGCCATTGTCTCACATCCTTCTTTTTTCCCCTTCTCCCTTTGTTGTAGGGAGAGGGGAACTCATACACAAGTTATTTGTTATCTATCTTATCATTACTCTTTTTGCAGTTTTTGATTCTGTTGTATCGTCTTTATCTACAAAGACTGTGATGATTGTATCTGTCGTAATATCAGATAGCTGAGTGGTATTAGTCCCCCCATTTTGACTTTTCATACCCATTTTTGTTATTTCAAGTCCAACAGGTATTGTTATATCTTCTGTCTCTCCGGTTAATTTTAGTTCAGTAGCGTTCCTTGTAGACCTGTTACTTACATTACCTTGACTCATACCTTCACCTGGAAAACCTCCACCAAATCCACCACCACCGCCAAATTCTTGTCTTTGCGATGATCTTCTAGTAGCATTATCCGCATTATTTATTCCTGTATTATTTTGAGTTACTTCATTTTGCCTATTTTGCATTGGATTTTCTGCTACTGCAACCGTTATCTCATTACCTACTATTTTAGTTACTTTACCATAGATACTTTTAGTATTTTCATCTAGCTTCATACCGCCTCTGTTAGGCATTTTAGTAGAATTAGCTTGCCATCCTGCATTTGCCTGCACAGGGTTACTTTTCGGGCTTGTTAAAATAAAATAAGCAGCCACTCCTCCAATTAATACTATAAATACTCCTACTGCAATTAATACATATTTTTTATTAAACTTTAAATTACACTTCATTTTCATTCTCCTTTCAAATATTATTTTTAAATTTCAATACTTGTGTTTTATAACTATGTAATTGTTGAACATATTTTAATTCGGCATTCTGATAGTTAAGTTCTGCTGTTATCATATCCATGTCTGAAATTAACCCGACTAAATATTTATGTTTTGTAGCATCTAATGTAAGCTTTGATATTTGTATTGATTGATCATCTAGTGTAATATTTCTTGCTGCTATATTTAAATTGATGATATTAAATATTAAATTATACTGCATTGTCTCAAAATAACGATTAAAATTGATTTTTGTTTGATCTTCCGTTTTCAATAATTGCTTATATTGGTCCGAATTAGATCCATAATAAGCTCTTGTAAGTCTATTTTCTGATTCTGATAAATCTTTATTCAAAACATATTGCACATAAGTTGTATCAGTTGCTTTAAGTTCCTCAAATTTCTCATCAAATGTAGGTATTACATATGTAAAAGGTACTATTTCATCTGTGAGTATAACCTGTTGCATTATTGGCAATCCAAGTATTTGATTAAAGTCAAACATTGCTTTTTTATAATCTGCTTCAGAACTCATAAGTGCTACATCTGCTGATCCTTTTTCTAACTCTACTTTTTTATAATCTAGCTGTGAAATACTGCCGTTCTTCAATTTATTTTCAGCAATATTAAGTTGATTTGCAATTTGGTCCGTTGTTCTCTTTTTTATATCATATGTAGTTTTCTTTTCTGATAAATTATAATAAGCTGTTTCTACTGATATTTCAAGTGAAAGTACCTTTTGTGTATTCTTTAAATTCAGCAGTTTTTCTTGATTTTTTACAGATAAAATGTTATACCCATTTCTGGTTTTATAGTTTGAAAAATTATCATTTTCTTTATTTTCTGCATAAGAATCTTTTGCGGTACTTTCCGCTTCTTTGGCGCTTTTCTTGCTCGTCTTCATGTTTTCTTCATCTATTTTAGCTAGAATAATATCATAGTTATGCTCTTTCGCATATGATATCGCCTCTGCTATGCTAAACTTTTGTGGTTCGTTTGCAATTACCGTATTTGTCGTTGTAATAGCTGTTCCATCTACAGCAAATACGGTATTTGAAAATGAAAACATAATACATAATGCTAATGCTATTATTTTTTTCAATTAATTCTACCTCCTTCTAAATCATGGTAGTGTAAAATATTTATAGTACTAAATACTACACTATCCTTTTATATCATCCTTTCTTAAAAACAGGATTGCTTCATTCACCCTCCTAGAGGACCCCTATGTCTAGGTTTACACAATACACAAACCAAGTCTTAGGATGTCGCAATGACAAATTTGAGGTTTTCATTTTTTCATAAAACTTTTGATACTATCTAAATAAGTAAATCTTATGTGTAAACTCATTTCCCCTGTAGGGCAGACATTTCACAAAAGTCTCTCGCTTATTTCAGTTATTATCTAACCTTTTTCTACTCATACCTAAGTGCATCTATAGGTTTTAAATCCGATGCTTTTTTTGCTGGATAATATCCAAAAAATACTCCCGTAATTAGTGAAAATGCTATTGCAATTAGGAAATCATCTGTGCTATTTACCACTCCTACTCCGAACCCAGATAGAATAGGAACTAGTATCATTGAAATCGCCACACCTATTGCAGCCCCACCAACACTTATAAATATTGCCTCTATCATAAATATACTTAAAATATCCTTCTTTCTAGTACCTATCGCCTTTAGTATACCTATTTCCTTTGTTCTTTCCCGTACAGAAACCAAGAGAACATTCATTATACCAATACCTCCAACTATTAGAACTATCACTGCAATAGACATTAGCATAAGAGTCATCGTATTAGCAGATTCTATCGCTGAGGTTACCCTGCTACCTGCATCTCTAACATTAATTGTATTAACATCATAATTTTCTCCTAGTTTGGTTAGTATTTCTTCCTTAGCTTGCTCTACAAATTTTACATCTGTTGCAAATGCTATAATTCTAGTCATCCCACCTCTACTACCTACAAGGTACTTCTTACAAGTTTCATATGGAACATATACTACTTCATCAATAGTTGTCTCACCCCTTCTAGTTAAAACACCTATTATTTGAAATTTCTTACCACCTAAAGTTATATATGTACCTGTAATGTCTTCAAAGTTTTCACCAAAAAAATATTCTGCTGTGTCATATCCTAAAACAACAACTTTTTCCTTATTCGTATCATTTTCTTCTGATATAAATTCTCCATACTGCATTTCGTAGTTATTCATCTCTGCATACTTATTCATAACCCCATAAAGGGAGTACGATGCAGTATCTTTATTATAAGTTATACTTGCATTCTCAGTCAACATCGTTTCCACATCATCTAGATATTCTGAGTCTTGCATCAAATATGTAGCATCCTCTTTTGAAAATCTTATCTGCTTTGTGTTTGATCCACCGAACATTCTTCCACCCATCTGCATTACATTTATCATTTTAACATTCAGATTTTTATACTGTTCTTCTATATCTAAAGTGCTTTTTCTTCCGATACCTAAAACAAATATTATTGTAATTGCTCCAACTATTATTCCTAGCCCCGTGAGTAAAACTCTAATCTTATTTGATTTCATATTAATAAGCACTGTTTTTATAATTTCCCAAAATAACACTCTTTCACCCCCTATATCTAATGCAAAATGGCAAACCTAAAACATTGGAGGCATGTCACTACTAGATGTTTTGCTACTATTTGATGTTTTAGTAGTACTTGATGTTTTAGTAGTACTTGATGTTTTGGTATTTGAAGATGTCTTACTCGTTGATATAGTACCCTCTATTACTACAGTATCACCTTCACTCAATCCTTCTACTACTTCTGAATCAGTGCCATCTGTGAATCCTGTCTTTATTTTTTTAGCTATAGTTTTATTATCATTTCCTAAAACTTTAGTATATTGAGAACCATTTTCCATATATACAGCTTTATTTGGAATTTTAAGACATTCTTTCTTTTGTTTTATTATGAAACTTATGTTGCAAGTCATCTTATCCCTTATTTCTGAATAATCTTCATCTAAATCCATACTAACCTCATAAGAAACAGTGCTTCCAGAACCTACAGTTGCTACATTTGATACCTTTGTTACTTTACCTGTAAAGATTTTTCCTTCTAGGTTATCTGATGTAACTTCGACAATCATTCCTACTGCTATGTTTCCAATATCTGATTCTGAAATATTAGCTATAACCTTAGGATTTTCTATCATTCTTACCTGTAAAACAACAGTGTCTTTTGTAATTTCATCTCCTATATTTACAGAAATACCAACTATCTTACAGTCATAAGGAGCCACAAGTCTTGCCCCATTTAGTGTATCCTTTGTAGTTTTATAATCAATAGATGCCTTGTCAATAGAAAGTTTATTTAGTTTTTCACTATAATTCATGTTTTTTTCTATATCATATTCCTTAACTGCCTTATTATAGTCTATTACAGCAGTATCGTAGTTCAGTTTTGCTTGCTTAAGTGCTGATTTTGCGCTACTTATAGAAGTGACATAATTTGTTTTTTCATTTTCATATTCTATTTGCTTATTTTTCATATCATTTTTAGCGTATGCATCTGGAGACACAAGCATAGAATTATATTCTATCTCTAGTGTTTTAAGATTGCTATCATCTATTTTGACAGTATCGTAATTTCCACCCACTACATTATATTTCTTTATCAACTCTTCATAATTTTCTTTTGTAAGCTCAACTTTAATATTATACTGATCAACTTGATTTTTTAAATTGACAAGTGTTGTCTGTGATTCTATTTTTGATTTTTCATATGATATTTTAGAATTTTGATATGAAATATCTGCTTGCTTCATTTGATCTACATAATCTGTGTTATCAATAGTCATAAGGATAGTTCCAGCTTTTACAACATCATTTTCCTTTACCGGTATACTATCTACTGTACCAGCCAAAGTAAACATTAGATCTTTTACATTTAGATTAACACTACCTTCATCAGAATAATCAATTTTCAAATCCCCTTTTGTAACTGTGCCTGTAGTATATGTACTTTCAGTTTTAGATGTAGCTTTTTTGCTATTATTGATATACCAAAAAGCTCCCAACCCTACCGCAATAATTGCAACAACTAATATAATTAGCTTTTTTTTATTTTTTTTCATCTTTACCCTCCTAGCTTTTTAGTGATTTTTAATATACAAGAGCAAAACACCATATTGGTGTTCTTATCTTCGTTTTACTCTTGTATATTAGCAGATTATAAATCTGCTAATATCTCTCGTAAAGCTGTTATCTTCGCATTTTGTTTTGTTATAATATTATCTACATCAGCTAATAACTTCTTTGCTCTTTCTTCCTTTGTTAAATTACTGTCAGCATTCATAGCAAATTTTCCTTGTTGTTTATTTAGAATACTATCTTCACTCACATTTGGTTTATTAATTGATTGTAATTTCTCTCTTATAGCATTTATTTTTTCTTTTTGCGCATCAGTTAAATTAGCCAAGTTTCCCTTACCCATTTTCTGATTCCCTGCTATACCCCTCGTTCTAGCTGTATCACCTATTATTTCTCTCTGTTTTACTTGTATTTCTTCTCTTAGACCTTTTATTACAGTATTATTCGTCTTTATTGTTTCTACTTTAGTTTTTTGTGCATCTGTAAGTACTGTATCGCCCAAAACATCTGTTATACAGCTTTCTTCCATATTCCTTCCAAATCCCCTATTCATCATTCCGAAACCTTTTCCTGCTTCTCCCTGGATTTTTCCAGCAAAACACATTTGATGTCTACCTCTTCCTGCAAAATTCGTTTCATCTGTTGTTTTTGCAGCTACCCCATCTGCTGCATATGCTACACTCGATGCTAACATCAAAGTAGCTAACCCTATACTTAAAACTCTTCTCATATTAATACCTCCATTTTTTTTGTTGTCTGTACTCTGTACTTTGTACTTTGTACTTTATTCTCCACCCTCCTTCCATTTTAGTATATGCTCATTATACAACTTAATTATGGCGAAAGTGTGTTGTTTCTTTTAACAATATGTGAACTTAGTTTTTTAATAATATAGTGATTTTCGTACCTTTATTTTCCTCACTTTCTATATTCATATCGAATTGATGCATATCCAATATATGTTTTGCAATGCATAAACCTAATCCATATCCTTTTCCACTTCTAGACAATTCGGCTTGATAAAACCTCTCAAATATATGAGGTAATATTTCTGCCTTTATACCTATTCCTTCATCTACTATTTCAATGCAATCAGCCTTCAAATTTATATTTACAACTCCATCTTCTTTTGAATACTTAATTGCATTATCTATAAAAATGATAAGTACTTGCTTTATTTTTATATAATCTGCTTCTAAAATGACTGGATCATCATTTATATCCAAATGAATTTTAATATTCCTTTTTATTGCAATTAAAGACATCTCTTTTATAATATTTTTAATCATTTCGTCGAGTTCAAATTCTTCCCTATTAATTTCAACCTTACCTGACTCTAGTTTAGAAAGATCTAGTACCTCATTCACCATTTTTTCAAGTGAACTAGTATTATCTAAAATTCTATCATATATTTTTTCACTTGCTTCCACTGTATTATCTTTTATGTTTTCTATATACCCCCTTATCAAAGTAAGAGGTGTCTTAAATTCATGTGACACATTTGCCACTAAGTCCTTAGACATCTGTGAAAGTCTCTTTATTTCCTCTATTTGGGTGTCTATATCTCCAGTCATTTTATCTAAAGTTCTTGCGAGTTCCCCAACTTCATCGTTACTAGTTACATTCGTTCTAACTTTATAATTTCCCTTTGATATTTCATCAACAGTTTTTTTCATCTTTTCAATATTTTTTGTGAAAAACATTGAATAAAGAGCACCTAATATGACACTTAAGAAAATAGAAAATAGCAGTATATTTATTAGATAGTATTTATATTCTTGGTAAGTCCTGTATACATCATCGATAGATGTATGCAAATATATCGCACCTACAACTTCATTAAAATTGTATATAGGAACAGCTACAGTTAGCGTGTTTTGCTTAAAATACGAAGTAAAATCTTGAGTCGTTATTTTATCCCCCTTCTTTATATCAGAAATATCGATCATAGCTCTCATAAACCTAAAGTCATCATTTGAATCGAAAATTACCATCCCTTTTTTATCAACAACCCAAACGATTGAGTCAGTAAGCTCATCTACTAGTCGTATCATTTGCATTCGTCTACCAAAAGAAATATCATCAGCATTAATAGTAACAGAAAACTTAGCAATCTGCTCACATCTTTTAAGCAACTCATCTTGTTTTTGGGTAATTATAAATTGCTTGTAATTATTCAAATATAATAACCCCGATAATGCCGAAGAAATAAGAACAATTAATGTTATCCCCATAATCAACTTAACAGAAATTCTATTCATATCTTCACCGTCCTAATTCTCATTTAATTTTGTCATCGCTAATGATTTTCAATTTCAAATTTATAGCCTACTCCCCAGACAGTTTTTATGTCCCAAATATAGTTATTTTCTTCGGTCAAACCAAGCTTTGCTCGGATACGCTTTATATGAGTATCTACATTTCTAGTGTCTCCAAAATACTCGTAACCCCATAACTCATTTAGTAGCATTTCTCTTGATTGAACCTGAGATGGATTGCTTGCTAAAGTAAACAATATCTCAACTTCCTTTTTAGTAAAAATTATCTCTTTTGTATCGAGCTTCACCTTATATTCATTCATATTAATTTCTAAATTACCAAATTTTATTATTTTATCATCTTTTAAAGGTATATCTAGTCTTCTAAGCAAAGCCTTTATTTTAGCCAAAACTTGCTTTGGGCTAAACGGTTTTATTATGTAATCGTCTGCACCTATATCTATACCCATTATCATATCTTCATCACTTGACTTGGCAGTTATCATAATAATAGGCACATCTGACTTTGCCCTTATGTATTTACATACAGCCAGCCCATCTAACTTCGGCATCATGATATCAAGCAAAATAAGAATGGGGTTTTCCTTTTCAAATAATTCAATAGCCTTCTCCCCATCATTCGCTATTATGGGCATAAACCCATCTTTAACCAAGTGTGGAATTATCAAATCTACTATTTCTTCATTATCATCAGCAATAAGTATTGTTTTAGTACTCATTATTATCACCTGCTTTTAGCTAAAATGTTTCTTATAATTGTATCATATATCTACGTTTTTTAATATAGATATATTGTGACTTTTTTGTGAACTTTCAGAAGCTTACCTATAATGGATATTGATACTTCTTTATGTCTATAGCAAATATAAATAGAATTTAAAAAAGCTTCACATATGAAGCTTTTTTAAATTCTATTTATATTATCAAAAAATCATCTATCACTATTAATTTTTTCACCTTCTTGTGTTAGTTACTCTCAGAAACTTCAACACCATTTTTAATTAATGTTTTTTTATCTATATATTTACTTTGCACATTTGCGTATTGATAATCTTTCTTTAAATTATTAATATACTCTAACTTTATATCTTCTAAGCCATCGTTATCACTTGCTCTGATGTTATCTTCAATTTTATCTAAATCAGTTTCAATTAAAACATATTCCACTTTTATATTTTTAAATTTCTCTTTAAGAGGTCTTATTATCTGATCTATATATTTACCATTCATTATTACGCTTTTTATTATTAGCTTATCATTATATGTTAGTGAATACATAGATTTTTTTATAATATCAGGAATTAAGCTTTCGCAATGTTCATACTCCTTCTGCAAAAATTTTGTATCTATTAAATCGCATTCAATAGGATTAAAGTGTTCATCTATATAATCGCTTTTACCACTATAAGGTACTCCATCTACTATTATTAGTACTTTATTGTTTTTCATATGACATTCCCTCCTCATTTGTTGATACACTCGGCTCGTCTATAATTGATTGGGTATCTGTATATGTAATTTCAGAAGCGTCAAATATCATGTTAGCAACATCAAAATCATTTTTTGTTGCCTCTACTATAGGATTTGTTGTAATTATATCTTGTGTTGAATAACTCTTTTGGATTCCATATGCAGCGAAAGCATATTTCATGGCCGCAGTTGATAATGGTTCTCTACCATTTTTAGAATCATCTATTACTTCTTTTTGTTCCAGTTTTAAAATCGGTTTTTTGTCTACCACCACTGGCTCTGTTATAATTATATCTTGTCCTTGATATTCCTTTTGTTTTCTATATGTATCTAGTACCTGTTTTCTACTTTCTCCATCTATTCCGTAAAGGAGACCTATTTTCATTATACTTCTAAATTGTTCGTCTGTAACATTTCCGTTTTCTATTTGTTTTATTGCTATATTGTCGGTTAAATGTTTTATTTCTCCCTCTGTCCTATAAATAGGATTTGAAGATATTCGTAGCATGATGTTGTAATACTCCATTGAACCTTTAATGGCAGTTACTTCCTTATCATCAGCTTGTTTAAAATATTCATAATGCATAGCTATTAAGCTATCCGCAATACTATTTCTTATTCCATTCCTATCGTGAACATCACATTTATGGTGTTTTTTAACATAAAGTTCATCTAAGTTCTGATAAATTTTTTCTATATCTCCATAAGTTATCTTTTTCTCCTTTATCAGAGGTTTCAAACTTTTCTTTACTGAATTTACAACCCTAATAAAATCTTTATTCAATTCTGGACTATATTTATGTTCATTCAGATTATAATTAAATGTTTCAATTAAATCCAATACCACATTAGTGCCATCTGTTTTATTATCTATGTTTATTAATTTGAGTCTATCATTATTAAAAAGACTATCAATAATATTATTATCTCCACCAAATAAATAATCCTTAAATATATGAAAATACTCTACATTTCTATCATATAGACTTTTAAACTCTTTGCCATACCCCAATTCATTTGCTAACACTTGTGCCATATAATCTGTAGCTATTTCATTAAATGCACGACTTAGATCATTTGGTTTTTGAAATCCTAAAAGGTTATTTTTTATATCTCTTGTTAGAAAATGACAAAATTCATGTAATAGAACACATCTAGTTTCACCAAAACTCTTAACAATATTTCTATTTAACCAAATAAATTGAACTAATACATCGTTCTTTTTTTCTACCCCATTCAAACCTGCTGAACTTTCAGGTTTCTTATTGCGTTCTCCGGCACCTTCACTAAGAATAATATTTTTAAATTCTTCTATTATTCGTTCTTCATTAATATTAATTTTATTATCTTTTGCACGACTATTTATACATTTTAAAATGTCCTTAAACGTATCTCTATATAAAATCTTGTTGGGAATATTTTTAAATAATTCAGGATTATCAAGCGCTTCAATTGCTTGATCCATTGTTTTTATAGAACTCATTTTTACATTATAAGAAAGGTTTTTAATTCCATCAAAGATGTTTGCCATATCTGTCACCTTCCTTTTTCTTTTATATATATTATACTACTTTATACATGTTTTGTCAATTTTTAACATAATACTACAAATTAGAGGGGTTCTATTTTTGCTTAATAATATTGTAGAAATTTGTTGACTTTTGTAAATTAAAAAGTATAATAAATATATAAATTATACTCACCATGGGAGGAATACATTATGAACTTTTTTGCAACTAAAAAACCTAGTATTGTTAAAAGTAAAGAAGCGGCTGTGGTGCCATCACGCTTACCTATTAAAAATAGATATTTGGATGGAAGTCAAATTGGAGCTATTATTGCTGCAAGCGGTGACGAGAATGAATTTGTAGTTTCTTGGGTAATTAAAGAAGGTCATAAAGTAAAATTAAATTCCATCGGATCTTGTATTGAGTCTATATATTCTGTTAATAATGGGGAAACTAATATTGAAGATATGATAGGTATCAATAAAGGAACTCCAGTCTTATGCTTTCAAGATCAAGGACATACAATAATTATATATAGTGGGGAAGCTGGTGATAAAGGTATTAATATATCACAAGTTGTTAGCTTAAATACTTCAAATAAATTATATGGTGCTGAGATTTCTTTTGGTATATCTTTTAATTCAAAAGTCCCTGAATTTTCAGTAGAACAATTACTTAAGCCAAAATTTTGCAGCGATCATTGTCTTGTTAGTACACTTGATATTCCTTCAATACCTAAAGAGGATAATCAAGTGATATACGCTGAAGCTGATTCATCTGGATATCTAAATACCAAAGTAAGCAATACCGTTATAACATATGATTCAAATATTACTCCATCATCAAATTCTTTACCTTTGAAGCCTGATGATGTTGATGTTGACAGTATTTTTAAACTTGATATTGATAACCAATCTAATGGATTATTGTATAATGAAACAACTGAATACACTTACTTGCAGACTGCTCTATAGTAAGATATAATTTCATTTATCAACTGTTGTGTAAGAACTTCCAACAGTTATTTTTATGTAAAACAAAAAGGGACTTTACAGCCCCAATATTTTATCTTTTATACTAAACATTACATCCTGCTAGATATCCTGTTGAAAATGCAATTTGCAGGTTAAATCCACCTGTATAGGCATCTACATCAATTACTTCTCCTGCAAAATACAGTCCCTCTACAAGTTTAGACTCCATTGTACTAGGGTTTATTTCGTCGGTGAGAACTCCACCTGCTGTTATTATACCTTCATTTAGAGGTCTAGTCTTTTCTATTGTCATAGTTAAATTTTTTAATAATCTAACTAGATTTTGTCGTTCTTCCCTCGTTATTTGATGTACTTTCTTAATATCACTTATACCAGACAAGCTTACTATTACTGGAATCATCTTTTGAGGGAGTAATTCATCTAAGGCATTTACATAATTTTTATTCGTAAACATTTCAAAATCACGAGTTATCCTATTATCTAGTTGTTCAAAAGTCAAAGCAGGTTTTAAGTCGACTATTAGCTTGACATCATCTTTTACTGTGTCTACACCCACCAAATGTCTGCTACTACTGAGTATTACAGGTCCTGACACTCCAAAATGTGTAAAAAGCATTTCACCAAAACTTTCATATAATTTCTTATTATTTTTCATCAAAGTTACTTTAGCATTTTTAAGTGATAAACCTTGTAGTTCTTTAACCCAATCTTCTTTCGTCACTAAGGGAATTAAAGAGGGCTTCGGTTCTTTTATTGTATGTCCAAAACTCTTAGCAAAACGGTATCCGTCACCTGTAGAGCCTGTCCCTTGATATGTGCATCCCCCAGTTGATATAATCAGTTTGTCACATATAATATGATCACCATTACCCATTTCAATAATAAACTCTTTATTTTTTTTATATATCTTCTTAACTTCTGCTCTAAGTTGTATTCTTACATTATTCAATTTTAAAAACTTTTCTAATGTATCTATAACATCACTAGCCCTATCTGACTCAGGAAATACTCTATTCCCTCTCTCGACTTTTGTCGCAAGCCCCAGATCATTCAAAAACTCAATCAGATTTTCATTTGTAAATGTATAAAAAGCACTGTATAAAAAGTTCCCATTACCAGGGACATTATCTATCATATCCTCTATATCACTCGAGTTAGTGACATTACATCTACCTTTTCCTGTAATAAATAATTTTTTACCCAATCTATCATTTTTATCAAGTAAAATTACTTCATTTCCACCTTTTGCAGCCATCCCTGCAGCCATAATACCAGCAGGACCAGCACCTATAACAACTATTTTTAACGCACCCATCTATATTTTCCTCCTCTATTAATTATTGCTCAATTATACCATAATCTTCTATTCATAACAATACTTAGATAAATAATATAAATAGATGTATATAAATAAAAAGACTCGATTACTCAAGCCTTCTGTACTTAATTATTAAAAAAGTTATCGCAACATTACCAGCACACATGCATCTATTGTAATAATGTCACTTTCACTTGCATACTTCAATAACTCATCACTTATTGTACCTGGTTGCAGCCAAATATATTTTATTCCTAATTCCTTACACTCTTTCACAAAGTTAATCCCTATTGCTGGATTTACAACAAAATTAACAACATCTATTTTTTGGTGAATTTCTTTTAGCTCCTTATACACTTTAATTCCCTCTATTTCCTCAAGCCTAGGATTAATAGGGAATACTGTTTTTCCATGTGTAATTAATTTCTTAAATATTTTATATCCATACTTTTCAGTTCTATTCGTAGCACCTACTACTGCCCAATTATTAAGTTTTAGCACTTCCTGTATTTCATCATAATTCATAAAAACATCTCCTAATTCATCCCTCTCCTGAGAAGAGGAGGCTAGGTGGAGTCACATTATTTCATTCCTTCTACTGTTATCCATTCTAACTTTCATGTTTCATTTAACATTACCTTTATAATTCCAAATTTGCTTATAATTATCCTTTCCAGTATTTACTTTTTGGTATTATATCATATTCTTATTTTTCTAACAATAGTTGAAGTAATCTATTTCAAACTAAAAAGACTGATTACTCTTTTACAGTTATTTGAGAGTTTTCTAATTTAAATTAACATCTGTTTCCTCTCAAAGCAGTATCGCCTTCTATGTTGCCAATATTCACATTTCCTGATTCTTCATCTAAAACTCTTGCTGCATCTAGTGTAAATCAAATTTTCTTATCACTTGATAGAAGTGAATAAGTCAAACCTGTGACCCTCTTTTCTACTACTTCTTCAAATATTTTTTTATCGATTTGCTTGAATGTTTGTTCGTTTTCTGTTTTTGTATTATTTTCTGCCCACTATTATTTTATACTATCCACAAACATTAAAGATTGCAATGCCTGTGTTCTGCTTTGTTCTTCTGTTGTAGTAGGTCAGTCTTAGCAATTTCCTTATAAGTAATAGTAACAAAAGTTGAGGTTTATCACCTCAACTTTTGCTTTATATATTTAATTCCAGTCTCTATATCTAAGTAATTTAAATATAGCCTTATTATTAAAATCTTCTTCTTTTATGTTTGCCAATTTAATAATTTCATTTATTCCACCTAACCACATGTAATCTTCTTCATTATATGCTTTTTGTATAGCTTCTTCAATAAAAGGAATAGTTACTTTTATATCCATACTAGTTAATATTTCAACTCCCATAAGCGTTCCTGGCCAATTAAGGTCTTGTAATAACTCCAATAAGCTTGGTATTGCTCTATAGTTTCCTGGATATCCAATTTTTTTCACAACTTTTACAGCATTTTCCCATGTACCTTTTAATTTGAAATCAATCAAAAGTCCGACTTGTTCAGCATCAATTTTTGTTAACAAATCAATTGTATTATTTTGCGTCTCAATTGACATATTCCAATCTAAATTAGTTACCAACAATTTAACTTTATTATTATCCATTCTATCCCTCCAAAAATTATTTTATTTTTATAGAAATACTCTGAAGTATTTTAGAGAATGCATGTGGATTGAATATTGCTGTTAATCTCGAGTTTATCCATTCCGTCATCCTCGAGGTCTGGACCGGTTTCACTGATACATGCGTTGGTCCATCCTTAACTGCTCTCAGAACTCCTGTGTTATTAACCATTTGAATTGTGGTCATTGTAAATTCACCGCTTGCAGGCAAAACAGTAGTATATGACAATCCTTTTATATCTTTTTCCCTTGGAGTTAAATTTGTTGCATTTCCATTTCCTGTTCTATAAATAATTGTATCCTTTGGTCTATTATTTTTATGCTACTTATCGTGTCTGCTCTTGTTTTAGTCCTAATTGATTGTTGATCTTCTTGATAATTTTTATACTGCTCTCCAATCCAATCCGCAGTTGCCCATACTGTACCTCCTGCCACTATTGTGGCTCCTACCACATCACCATACGGTAATGGTCCATCTGAAATAGAAGCAGCACCTCCTACACTCCATGAATTTCTTAAAATCACCGCCGCATTGTTTCCACTTTCATCATGATATTTTACTGGATTATTTAAAGAGTATATATACAGATTATTAATTTGCATTAAATCATTAGAGTTATACATTTTCGTAGAATTTTTTAAATTATTAATGGATTCGTATTTATTTTTTTGAAAATTCATAAATGATGTTTTAGAATACCTGTATTTGCTAGATTTCCAGTATGTATCTTCATTTATAAACCTCTCAATACTAGGGTCGTAGTATCTAGCTCGCAAATATATATTCCCGATCTCTTGGTCTTGGTACTCCCCACAATATCTAAATGGATTATCTACCGCATTTACCTCTGCTTGCCACTTAGTTTCAATCTGCTTACCACCAAAAACTTGCCCATAGTTCTCTTGCTCATTACCAAAAGCATCATACTTGTAGTCCTTCACCACACTATAAGACATCCTACCAGTTATCGGGTCTGTTATTTCCCCAAACAGCTTCGTCACATCTCCATGTTTATCATGCAAATAGTATAGCATATTTAAGTCTGTTTGCCTAGATATTATTTTACTCCCCACAAAGGTATTCTTCGCCTTAGTAAATCCATCATTATCTGTCTCTAACACGATATTTCCGTTGTCGTAGTAGAAGTTTGTTACATCCTCTCCTACCGTCTTGCTCATCCTGAGTCCGCTGTCATCATATGTATAAGTACTTATCTTCTCC